>Ga0187890_10000706_pt1 | contig 24015 bp, 31 predicted proteins | sample June2016WEW_21_1_FD_133005 | JGI IMG/M metagenome (GOLD analysis project Ga0187890, IMG submission 133005) | Peatland microbial communities from SPRUCE experiment site at the Marcell Experimental Forest, Minnesota, USA - June2016WEW_21_10 | ecosystem: Environmental > Terrestrial > Soil >... | reverse complement strand
TACGGGCCTGCCTCCCAGGGAATTATCCGATGCCCCGTCAAGAAGGCGGTGAATACGAATCCGAAGGCCGTCGGATACATCGACCAAGCCGACGTCGACGCATCGGTCAAGGTCGTGTTGACGCTAATGACGGCGACGCTGATCCCCGTAGAAAGAGCCGGGCGCTTCGGACGGTCGCTGACTCAATCTTTGACCTGGAAGCGACCTGGGCTGCGCTAATCGCGTCCATGGAATTGCCGTATGATGTGCCTCTCTTTAATCGGGAGCCTGTATGGCCAAGAAAATGAAGCGGCGGACAATTCGGTCGTGGTCGAAAGAGGATGTGAGAAGCCTCAAGGAGTTTGCGAAGGCGCGGATGTCGGGGCCGCAGGTTGCGAAGAAGCTCAGGCGTACGCCGGGGGCAGTGAGCCAGAAGGCGTTTGCGTTGGGAGTCCGGTTCAGATCCGTGCGATAGGCTCGATAGCACGCACCCGGGACGCTTGGACGTACTCCAGGCGTCTGTGATCTGTCGACGTATGGCGGGTGCATGACGCATCGATCGGTTCCAATCGACAACCTATTCGTCTTCGCGGTGCACGGACACCTCGCGAGGAGCGCCTATCCGATCCTGACCTGGTTGCCCTGCACGCCGAGAATCGTCAGGGTGATATCCGAGCCGATCATGATTTTTTCACCGATGCGGCGAGTCATGACTCACATCGCCGTAGCCGACGTTGTTCGCAAGGACCTTTCCGTCCGGACCGATGATAAACAGCTGAGGAATCGTCGCGATGGCATAGCGACTGGCAATAGTGCCGTCATGATCCTCGATCAGGTCGATTTGCCAGGTGGAAGCCATCTTTTTGATTGCGCTCGGTGCCCCCGGGTCCTCCGGGAAACTCACTGCGAATACCGCGAGTGTGTTTTGGCCGAACAAGGTTTGCGCTTTTTCCAGTAGAGGTAGTTCGCGGCGGCAGCTTCCGCACCTGGAGTTCCAGAAGGCCAAGAGCACAACTTTTCCATGTTGACTACTGAGAGGGATCGTCTCGCCCGACAGAAGATTGTGCGCGTAGAAGTCGGGAGCGGTCGAACCAACGGCAGGTCCGGAGGGGGCGCCCATTACGGTAGCGGCATAAGTCAGGAACGACAGACAAGCAGCGCAGAAGCGCATACAAGAACTCATTCATTTACACCTTACCCAGCCGACAGTATCGTACGCTAGCGGGACTAATGCCTCGGTCGCCGTCGGACGTCGTGTTTCGAATAGGCTGGCAGAGTCTTCGGCGCAGCGCTAGGCTCTCATATATCTCAAGTGCGGGAGAGGCGAAAATGGCGATTAAGCGTCCGACGAGAAGCCGGGGTACGCCGTCACACAAATCGGTCGCGTCAGCGCCGTTGCGCCACGTCGATGTGAAAGCGCCACAGCAGATGGTGCCGGGCGAACTCTACGTCGGCTGGCTGTGCAGGAATCGATCGTGCGGGCTGGTCATCGCGATTGCAGACACATCAGCGGGCGGCAAAGCGGCCGCGGAACTCGATGATCCGTTGACTGCGATCAAATGCCCTCATTGCAGGGAAGAGGATCTGTACCGGTGGGGCGCTCGCCGCGAGTTGCAATACTCGCCCAAAAATCCAGGAACTTGAGCGTAGGGCGTGCCAGCGAGTGAGATCGAGCTAATCGATACCGGCTCACGCTCACGGGGGGTGGGGGAGATGCCAACTTGAGCGAGCGCATGGAGGAGGCGGGCTGCTCAACCGATCCGATTTCCCAGGCGATCGCTGCGCACCGCCCGGGTCACGCCCTCAGCCAGCCGTTCTATCGCGATCCCAGCTTCTTCGAGTGCGAACTGCAGCGCCTGCTCAAGCGGCACTGGCATTGCGTGGGGCACCGAAGCCAGGCATCCGACCCCGGCGACTTCTTCACCGTCGACATCTTTCAAGAATCCCTCATCGTCGTCTGCGGTCAGGACCGCCAGCTACGCGCGTTGCTCAATGTCTGCCGGCATCGCGGCTCGCGCGTCTGCACCGAGGCGAGCGGGCATGCCCGCGCCGGCGCCTTCGTTTGCCCCTACCACGCATGGAGCTACAACCTTGACGGAACGCTGCGCGCCGCACGATACGCGCCGTCGGACTTCGATCGCAGGAACTATGGGCTCAAGTCCGTGCATCTTCGGGTTGTCGAGGGTCTGATCTTCATCTGCCTGGCGGACGAGCCACTCGGGCTCGAGGATGTTGAGACGGTTCTCGCCCGTTCGGCGGGCGTCTACGGTTGGAGTGATGCAAAGGTGGCGCACCGCGAGAGCTATCCGGTCCGCGCAAACTGGAAGCTCGTAGAGGAAAACTACATGGAGTGCTATCACTGTGCACCGGCACATGTCGAATACTCCCGCTTTCATCTCTACGCGCGGCCTGAGGAGCTCAACAGGGAAGCCGACGCCCGGCTACGTGAGCGAACACGCGCCTTGGGACTGGAGATTGCGGACGTTGACCACTGGGGCGAAGACGCCCTGCCGGGCCAAGAGGCCGTCGACAGCCTGCGCTCGGCGCTGGCCGATGGCACGGTGAGCGGCAGTGAGGATGGTCGGCCACTCGCACCTCTCATGGGACAGTTTCCGACCTTCGATGGCGGCGTGACATTCTTCGATGTCGGACTGACCAGTCATTTCCTCGCCTATGCCGATCACGGCCTGATCTACCGGTTCGTGCCGCAGACTGTCGATCGCACGGACATGGAAGTCATTTGGCTCGTGCGCGGCGATGCAGTGGCGGGCAGGGACTACGATGTCGACCGGCTGACGTGGCTCTGGCGGGTGACGAGCGAGGCCGACAAGCGGATCATCGAGCTCAACCAGCAGGGCGTGAATTCGCGCTGGTATGAACCCGGACCTTACTCGCAGATGGAGCAGCACGCGGCCCGGTTCGTGCGGTGGATTCTCGCGGGCTTGAGCGGAGGAGTGTGAGCAGCCAGCGCGAGGAAGCCCTGCACCTGCGGCGCACCCTCGGACGTCTCGACGTCGCGCTGATGATTGTCGCGGGTCTCGTCAGCTTGAATACCATGGCACCGCTGGTACAGAGCGGCCCTGTGGTGCTATGGCTCTGGCCTCTCGCCATCATTTTCTTCTTTATTCCGCAGGCCATCACGGTGATCGAGCTGTCCCGGCAGTATCCGGGGGAAGGCGCCGTCTATGTATGGCCGAGCCGATTGTTGGGCGAGATGCACGGCTTTCTGTCGGGGTGGTGTTATTGGATGGCGAACATCGTCTATGTGCCGACGCTGGTGGTCTCCTCGGTAGGGCTTGCAGCATATATGTTCGGCGCTTCCGGCGAGGCTCTCGCAACTCACGGCGTCGCCATCGAGATCGGTTCCTTCGGCCTGCTAGTGCTCCTGATCTGGCTCAACATCCGGGGCCTCGCTGCCGAAAAACTGCTGGTGAACGTCGCCGCGCTCGGCACTTTCACGGTCGGCATCATTCTCATCGGGCTCACCGGCTGGCTGGCCGTGCGCCATGGGGTGTCGGTCGCAAGGCTCGTTTGGCGACCCTCTGGGTTCGACTGGCATCTGATCTCGGTCTTCAGTCTCCTCTGTTTCTCGCTGCTCGGCCTTGAGATTGCATCGAACGTCGGAGACGAGATTCACAACCCCCGCCAAACGCTGCCGCGGGCTTTGCTCATGGGCGCCGCCCTGGTTGCAGTTCTCGATATCCTGCTTACCATCTCGATGCTGCTCGCGGCGCCTCCGGAAGGGATGAATCCCGTGCAGGGCGTGCTGGAAGCGGTGGACGGACTCGCTGGGCGCGCGAGTGCCAGTTCCCTCGCACCCGCACTCGCGGGACTGCTCGCGCTGTCGGTGGCGGGCACAGCCGCTGCGTGGCTTGCGGCGCCGGCACGCATCCCCTATGTGGCGGCGCTCGAGGGGCATCTACCTCGAGCATTCGCCAGCCTTCATCCGCGCTACGCTTCGCCGCACATCGCCCTGCTGCTCTGTGGCGGGCTGTGCGCCATGGCGCTCTACATGAGCTTCGCGGGCGCGGGCCTCAACGAGGCCTTCTTAACCATTCTCGACCTCTCGGTGATTCTGAGCCTGTTTCAGTATCTGTACATGTATTCATCGCTCCTGGCGCTGGTATTCCGTCGCCACGACCTCGACTTGTACTTCAGCCGCACGACACTCGCCGCAGCGGGCATAACTGGCATCTGCGTGACTACGCTTGCCACCGTTTGCGCTTTCGTGCCCACCCGTGAGGTGGAGCACCTGGGGCTGTTCGAGGGAAAGATCCTCGGCTTCTGCGCCGTCGTGCTGGGCAGCGGCGTGCTTTGCTTTCGTCTGAATTCTCGACCGACGCAATCCCGAAAAAGGAGAATGTCATGACCGAATTAATGGTTGCCGAGTTTACGGTTCGTCAGCTGCATGCACGCTACCTCGACTCCGTCTGGCGCAAGGATTATGAGGCCTTCGGAGATTGCTTTCACGAGGATGCTGAGTGGCGAATTGGTGGCAGAGTTTTGCGCGGCCGCGCTGACATCGTCGCTAATCTAAAACGCCTCATGCCTAATTTTCAGCGGGTTCTGATGACTTTCCGGACGCCGATCGTCCACATCGAGAATGGAGCGGTGACCAGCAGGACATACGTCACGGAGCAAAATGCTTTTCTTGACGGCCGCCCTGGGAACTCCATTGGTATCTACTTCGAGCGCTTTGTGAGACAGGGGGATCAGTTGAGATTTAAGTGGCGGCTCTTTCAGTTGCACTATCTCGGTAAGATGGACATCACGACCCGGCTTTTCGAGAATCCCGACTTCGGGCCACCGCCGTGCATGCCGCCCCTCGACGCGCCAACCTACGATCACTCGGGGCTGAGCACCGAAAAGAGGACATAGCGCTCGATGGCTGCGGGGAAAACCACGATTAAGAAATTCTTAACGAACATGTAGATATTGCATTTGGCTCGAACCCTCGCGCGCCGCAAGCTGTTACCTCAGAAACGATTATCGAGGTCACGGCCATGTCTAGATTCCAAAAAATCGCAGTGGGGCTTCTCGGATTCACGAATCCGGAGATGTTCATTCCGATGTCTAAGCCCGCTCAGAAGGCGACACCGAAAATCGAGTCGTCCTGCGACCGCAGCTCGACCAAATCAGTACGGCTCCGCGACGGCAGAGGAGTGCGCGTGATGCGAGCCTTGCGATTGATGGTCGACGCGCTCGGGGTCGGTTCGCGAATGGTGCCTATGGCGGACAACAGCCGGCTTATTCGCGATCTTGGCGCTCGCGCCAGGCGTTTATACGGTTCGGGCGAGGACTAGCTTTCAGCAGCCGTTCCCGACCCATTCACTATGGGTTTTAAATTGTATAATTCTAATGTAATCCATAACATAAGATAATAATTTAATCTAGTTTACAGATAGCGAATGAGGCCCATGCGAACACCGCATGAGGCCCTCAGACCGCGGCCAGTGCCTGATCCAGGTCTTCCAGAAGGTCCTCGATGTCCTCGAGACCGATGGAGAGTCTCACGGTGTCCTCGGAAACTCCGGCTGTCGCGAGCTCCTCCACGGAAAGCTGCCGGTGCGTCGTCGAGGCGGGATGGGTCGCGAGCGATCGCACGTCGCCGATGTTGACCAGCCGGGTGAAGAGCTGGAGCGCGTCCAAGAAGCGCGCACCCCGCTCGCGTCCTTGCCCGCTCGGCCCCTTCAGCCCGAACGTCAGCACACCGGACGCTTTGCCGGAGAGATATTTGCGCGCGAGGGCGTGGTCAGGGTGATCCTCTAGCCCGGCATAGTTGGTCCAGGCCACCTTGTCGTGGCGCTTCAGGTGCTGCGCAATCTTGAGCGTACTCGCGCAAATTCGATCCATGCGCAGCGACAGAGTTTGCATGCCCTGCAGGACCATGAGTGCGTTGAATGGCGAGATGGACGCCCCGATGTTGCGCAGCGGCACAACACGCGCACGGCCAATGAAGGCGGCAGGGCCGAGCGCTTCTGTGTAGACGACGCCGTGGTAGCTCACATCCGGCTCGTTCAAGCGGCGGAAGCGTTTCTTGTGATCAGCCCACGGAAATTTGCCGGAATCCACGATCGCACCCCCGACGCTCGTTCCGTGGCCGCCGAGGTATTTGGTGAGGGAGTGCACGATGATGTCGGCGCCGTGCTGGAAGGGTCGGCTCAGGTAAGGAGTAGGCACCGTATTGTCGACGATGAGGGGCACGCCGTACCGATGTGCCAGTGTCGCCATCTGCTCGATGTCGGTCACGTTGCCTTGCGGGTTGCCGAGGGACTCCACGAAGATGGCCTTCGTCCTGTCGTCGATCAGACGCTCGAAAGTCTCGGGTTTGCGATAGTCGGCGAAACGAGACTGAATGCCGTACTGAGGCAAAGTGTGTGCGAAGAGGTTGTAGGTGCCGCCGTACAACGCGCTCGAGGCGACGAAGTTGTCGCCCGCCTCCGCGATGGTGAGAATTGAATAGGTGGTCGCTGCCTGGCCAGAGGCAAGTGCGAGCGCGGCAATTCCACCCTCGAGTGCGGCGAGGCGTTGCTCGAGCACGTCTTGAGTCGGATTCATGATGCGGCTGTAGATATTGCCGGTCACCTTGAGGTCGAACAGGTCCGCACCGTGCTGCGCGCTGTCGAACGCGTATGCGACGGTTTGGTAGAGCGGTACCGCCACGGCCTTGGTGGTCGGTTCCGGCGTATACCCGCCATGGACGGCGATGGTGTCGAAGCGCCAATGATCGCGTGGGCTGGACTGCGTCATGTGATTTGCCTTCTTCAGATGGGAACTAATAACACTACGGTACGGGATGGTAGGTCGCCAATCAACAATTGTCATGAGCTTATCCGCGCCCTGAGGAGACCCGGGGCGGCGACGGCGGGAGGCGACGAGGGGCACCCCTGGCCGGCCGCCCCGCAACAGGTGGCGAGCGGCGCGGGTCCGGCGACAGAGGGGAGAGATCTAATAAGAGGCGCAATGTATGGTGGTCATTGTGGGAAGATTCTCGCCATTCTTTGGCGCTATGTGTTTGTGCACTACGTCAGAGCAGGCGGCGATCGGTGGGTACGCGCGGGGCGAATGAGACCGACTAATATACGGGTCTAAGCCGAGGCTTGCGCCGTAGAAAAGCGCGTGGCGATGATTTGGATATAAAGCGGGTATCATATGACCCTTTCAATTGGGAGCATCCATGGCTAAGAAAGCGAAGAAGCGGACAATTCGAACCTGGACGAAAGAGGATGTGAGAAGCCTCAAGAGCCTCGCGAAGGCGCGGATCTCGGGGCCGCAGATTGCGAGGAAACTTAAGCGTACTGCGGGAGCGGTGAGTCAGAAGGCGTTTTCGTTGGGCGTGAGATTTCGGTCGGTTGCGCGAAAGGCCCGTTAGGGCCAACGCGGAGCCCCTGAACACGCTCTGGGGCGCTGTAATTCCTCCCCGGGAGGCAGCGTGCAGACCTTCCCTGGTTTGCACGCTGCTGACCGTGTTGCTGCTGTTGGCGTCGCCAATTGTGCGAGGCGACGCGGCCACTGATGCCAAGGTCATGAGGGCCGTTCGCGGCGGCGATATACAAGGTCTTGAGAGTCTCATCGACCAGGGCGTCGACGTGCGCAGCCCCAGCCTATTGAAATTCGCCGTCGACTCCGAACAAACGGGCGTGGTGCAGCTGTTGCTTCGGCACGGATCCGATCCCAATGGATGGATCACGGACCGCTACACGATGAATCCTACCGATAGCCCCATCTACATCGCCGCCAAGCGGGGAAATCGCGACATACTCGAGCAATTGAAAGAGCACGGCGTAAAGGTCGATGCGGAGCGGCCGACTGATTCCACTCTTATCAGCACGCCACTCCTCTGCGCCGTGTATTACGGCGACCTCGATACCGCCCAGCGGCTGATCGATTTTGGTGCCGATGTGAACCACCCTAACCAGCGCGGGAATACGGCCTTGCTGCAGGCCGTCCTCGTCCCCTCCGATCGGCAGATCAAGTTCGTCGCGCATGGGGCGAATCCAGACGTCGCCAACGATCAGAGCAACACTGCGCGTGCCTACGCACGCAGCAGCTCGGAGGTAAGCGCGTTGATCGATGCGGCGAAGCCACCCACGACGGCGCAGCGGCTACCGCCGGGCGGAGCGGAGGAGCTGCTGAACATCCAGATGGTGTTGACCACCAAGCGGCTGTGCGACGCGCACATCGTGGGCTTTCAGCAAGAGACCGCTGCAGCTTACCGCCGCTGGCGCGAGCCGCGAGCGGTGTGGGTCGATGCAATCGAACGGAGTCCGCAGTTTCAGGCCATGCTCGAACAGATCAAATCCCAGGAACCATCGGCCGCTGCTGCTGTGCCCGCACAGCAGCAGCGGCATGGAGAACTCGAAAGCACCTGCCGCGGCGAGCTCGTCGATGAGTACGAAAAAGTGCCCGGTGCGGCCCCCGATCTCGGGCTGGCGACGCCCGAGAAGACCTGGAAGCGCTACCTGGAGGCGTTGCGCACACGCGATCGCAGGAGCGCCATCGGGTGTCTCACATCGACGGCCCGAGACAAGTTCCGGCCGATCCTCGAGCAATCGACACCGCAGCAGCTGCGTGCCCTGGCGGATGCCGTCCGCTCGTTCGCCCTCACCGGAGCGAAGTTCGGCAACATTGCGGAAGCTGCCGTTTCCATGAATAGCGGCTTCGGCGGGATCGTCTATTTCGAGAATGTGAATGGAGAGTGGCGCATCAGCGAAATGTAGATCGCTGGGGCGATGAAGGGCACCCTACGATTTCTTTGGGAACTCCAGCGTCACTGTGGCGAGCGTGGCCTTGCCTACGCGTTGCCACAGCTTTGCCTCGAAAGTAAATTCGGCGACGGCACACGTGGGCATGTGGATGATATCGGACGAGAGGTAATGCGCGAGGTTCGCCAACGCGGGGTTATGGCCGACGAGCATGACGCGATCGCACTTGTTGCCGAGCTTGTGAACGAGCTTGAGTACGTCATCCACCGCGCCAGGATACAGCCGATCGTCCACCGCAATATTCTTGGGCTTGTAATCGAGTTTGTCGGCGAGAACCTGCGCGGTCGTAATTGCCCGGCGCGCCGGACTCGACAGGATCAAGTCGACCTTCACATCTCGCTTCGCCAATCGCTTACCCATCCTCGGCGCATCACGCTTGCCGCGATCATTCAATGGCCGATCTTTGTCAGATAATGTGGTGTCATCCCAACTCGATTTAGCGTGGCGGACGAGAAATAGCGTTTTCATGTCACATACCAACGGTGGTTAGAAGTACTGAAGGCCGCTGCACGACGAGGATTGTACTAGCGCTCCCGCATGAAGCACCAAGAAGTGGCGAGGAGAGGGGACGAATGGCAGATTTTCTCATCCATCTAGTTTGTGGGTCGACTGGAGCCGGAAAGACGACTTATGCCGAGGTGCTGAGCAAACGCATCGGCGGCGTCCGCTTCTCCATTGACGAGCGGATGACTGCGCTTTTCTGGATGGATAGCCCGCAACCGATGCAAGCAGCGTGGTCGATGCAGCGAGTCGAACGCTGTCTGACGCTCATATGGTCTACGGCGTCGCGTATTGCGGAACGGGGCGTTCCCTGCGTACTCGATGTGGGCCTGAGTCAAGCGGCCAGCCGAAGCCGGTTCGTTGGATTGGCAAAGGGGCTTGGATTACCGACATTACTGCACTTCGTGGACGTCCCAGCGCAGGAACGGTGGCGGAGAGTCGAGGAGCGCAATCGCACCAAAGCCAGCACGCATCCCTTGTCCTTCGAGGTGACGCGAGAGATGTTTGATTTCGTTGAGTCCCTGTGGGAACCACCCGGCCATGCTGAAATGGCTACCAGCAACGGAGTGAGAATTTCTCCTTAATTAGGTGTTGCCCTGCGCCCTCAATAAATCAGCGTCGATCTGCGCCACTTTTTTCACAGTTGGTCGGGCATTCCATCGTTCAACGTAGGACTTGATTGGCGGTACGGCCTCCACGAGTCCAAAGCCAGTCATCCACGACAACGCCGTGCCCCACAGCACGTCTGCCGCACTGAATTGATTCCCCAGTAACCATGGGCCGCCTTTCAATTGTGAAACGACGGCGTTGAGAGTCGTATCAAAACCCCCATAGGGCGACATTGGCGTCGGTCCCGGCTCGCGCTTCAGTGCCTTATCGACGACCGCCGGCTCGAAGCAAGCCGCGTAAAACACGTACCAACGCAGGTAGGGTCCACGCAGGGAACTGCCGATTGCCGGCGTGATGCCGGCTTCCGGGAAAAGGTCGGCGAGATATATGCCGATGGCAACTTGCTCAGTAATGAGCGCATCACCATGAAGTATGGCAGGGACCTTTCCCATCGGATTGATGGCTAGATACTCGCTCTTTCGCTGCTCTCCAGCCTTCATGTTGAGCGCGTGTATCGTATAAGGTGCGTGCAACTCTTCGAGCAGAGCGAGTGCGCCGGTGGATCGCGACTGCGGCGAGTGAAATAACGTGATCGGTTGCTGGGTAGGCATATTTACCTCCGTTGTTCTTGCAATCGTGACAGACCGGTTTCGATCCGTCCATCCGGTAGTCTTAGACGGCAACAGCTGTATGAGATCGGTGCGAATCTTCCGTGGCGCGCGGCAGAAACTCACTCAGCCCGACGATCATGCTTACCGCCGCATCGTGGTCATAGTCGGGCACCAGTCCCGCAATGGAATTGAGCGTGTTGAACGGATGGCAAGGAAAATCGCTGGTCGTTCGACAATGTACGCCCGGACACATGGGTGTTTCGCGATGAGGCGTCCAGCGACGGTGGCAAGACCTGGCGTACCCGGGAGATCGATTGTATGACGCGGCGAGGCGCGTCGTCAGCTGTGCAATGAAGGTTGTTGCGTTTGCCCAGATATTTCCCAGCAGCTGGTTTGTTGGTGTTGGTCCGCCTACACGGCCCGCCGAACCAGGTCATATCGTCATCCGCCTACACAATCTTGTGGACTGAGCCTCACAACTGATGGAGATCAATCCGACGGACATTTGATCATGATGCGAAGACGATGCAGGCACTTGGAGGTGTATCCAATGTTCCTAGCAGAGCTCGTTGCCAGTTATATTGTCGGTCGGATAGACGTTGCACTGCTGCTTGTATTCGGCACTTTTACGGGACAAGCCTTAATATTTGGCTATCTATTCCGCAGACTAGCGATCTTGATGAATGCGGGACCGGGAACGACCGGCTGGTATTGAGCGACCGACATAGAGAGGAGGCATCGGTCCATGCCGGTGCGTGGTGATCGCCACCAGTGTCACTTCGCCATTGCGGGTGCCGTTCGCCTGGTGCCTTGCAGCGCTAGGGTATCAATACGACGCGAAAGCGCGCCTTGCCGCTCATCATATGTTGATAGGCATCAGCCGCTTTCGCCAAGGGAAAGGTCTCGATCATCGGGCGTACGTTCGACTGCACGCTGAAATTCAGCGTGTCCTCGGAGTCCGGTGCAGTGCCTGAAGGCCAACCGGCTATGGAGCGCCGTGCGCCGATGAGCAAGAGGGGTGGTACCTGAATCGGCTCACCGCTTGCGCCCACTACCAGAAGTTTGCCGTCGATTCCCAATCCTGCGATGACGGAACTCATGCTCTTGGCGTCAGTGACCGTGGCTAGAATCACTTTGGCGCCGCCGAGTTTGGTCAGTTCTTCGGCGGTGTTTTGCGCGGTGCTGTCTATATAGATGTGAGCGCCGAGTTTCTTCGCGAAAGGCCCTTTCTCAGCGCCCCGCGCAATGGCTACCGTCTTAAATCCCATCTTCGCGGCGAACTGGACGCCTAAGTGACCCAGGCCGCCGATGCCGAGAATGGCAACGAGGTCGCCCGGGCCAGCGCCGCTGTGCCTCAGCGCGTTGAACGTGGTGATGCCCGCGCAGAGCAGTGGCGCCGCATCATCGGACTTGAGATCGTCCGGCACGGAGGCGAGCGCCTCGAACGGCGCGACCATGTACTCGGCATAGCCGCCGTCATAGGAGATGCCGGGGATCTGCCCGAAAGTGCAGGTGATGAAATCGCCGCGACGGCAGGAGTGGCAATGCCCGCAATGGCCGCCGTGCCAACCCACGCCGACCCGCATCCCTTTTTTCCAGTCGGGGACATCGGCCCCGACCGCATCGATGACGCCCACAACCTCGTGCCCCGGTACACGTGGGTACTGAATGCCGGGAAAGCCACCGGTCACGGTGAACATGTCGCTGTGACATACACCGCAGGCTTGTACTTTGATGCGTACTTGACGCGACTTGGGATCCGGAATGTCGCGCTCGACGACTTCCAGATTGGCATTAGGTTTCGCAACCTGAGCGACTTTCATTCGCGGCATGGGGATTACCTCCTCAACGTGCGTGGTTAATGTTACCGCCAGACGGCGAGCGTCGTAGCCGTAAGGAATGGGCGGAAACGTCCTATCATAACCTCATGAAGGATTTGTATCACGGGTACCGCGTCGATCTTTGAATCGCCGCGTCGGCACGACTATTTTGGCTGGCACTCTGCGGTTAGGTATTTGGCCGTCGCTTGTTGGACTTGGCTAATTGGATCCCTAACCGATTGAGCCTACTGCCATAATTGCGCGTCGCCGCCCCTCAGTCTTACGCTCTGAGGTTCTGGAATCACGAAAGGAGCAATCCATGCCCAATAGAATCTGTTTTGTCGAAATTCCGGTCCCAGCTACGGGCCCTACAAAATCGTTTTATGCAGCCGCGTTTGGCTTTGCGATGACTGATTTTGGTCCAACTTATTCATGCACGATGACAGGGGACGTCGATCTCGGACTTCAGGCCGATGCGAAGGAAGCGTCGCGCGCTCCTCTGCCGGTTATTCAAGTGGAATCGCTTGAGGCAACCGAGACGGCGGTGAAGCGCGCCGGCGGAGTTATCACAAAATCTATCTTCAGTTTTCCAGGTGGTAGACGATTTCACTTCCGCGACCCTGCCGGCAATGAACTCGCCGCCATGCAGGCAGATTGAGGCTTCGCTTCGATAGCCAGCTGTCGGGGTTCGGCAGCTGCCGAAGTAGGGGACGCTGTGAGTGGAACGCGCGGCATTGCCGCAGCCCCCGACGTACGGCGAAGGCGCTATTATGACTTCGGTTGCGACGATTGGAGACTGAAATGCCCGTCTCTCCGGAAGTTCGCGCGCGCACGCCCGCGTTCGCACGTGTCATCGGTCCCTACGTGATGATCGTCACCGCGACCATTATCGTGCGCATGCCCGATTTGACGACAGCGCCATTCCTGAGCGCGTTCTTCGATAACCCGGTAATCGTATGGATGACGGGCGCCATGCTTTTGCTAATAGGACTCATCATCATCGCTTTCCACCAAGTTTGGTCGAGTGTCACGGCTGTCCTCATTTCCCTCTTTGGATGGTACCTGGCGCTGCGCGGCTTGGTGCTGTTGGTTGCACCCCAATTCTATGAGCGAAGCTCATTCGCGCTGATGAACGAAATTCTGCCACTTCGGGTGGGATTTGGTTTGCTGATGCTCATGGGTATTTGGCTGACCTACGTGGGCTGGATTGCCAAACACGGGCGGGAAACCTGACTAGGCGCTTGCCGAGTCCGTGGCTGGCAATACCGCTGCCGGATTTCGAGGGCCACATGTCGATGGCGTCACGACTCCGCCCCTCTGGTTGAGCCTAGTCCCGCCATAGCCGCCGCCATCCTAAGTGTCCCAATTCACGTAGCGTGCGAATATTTCGACGGTATATTTCCTCTGTGTCGCCCGCCGCAGCAATGGCCCGCTCTACGCTGGCTTCGCGCAGCAGATGCAACATTGGGTAGGGGGAGCGGTTGGTGAAATTCTCTATATCGTCCGGCTGGGTATCCGCAAATTGATAGCGAGGATGAAAGCTGGCCACTTGCAGTTCGCCTTCCAGCCCTAGATCGCAGACCGTCGTCTCGCATGCTTCGAGGAAATCGTTGTACTCTGCGAAATCCGTTAATACCCAGGGATGAATTAGCAGTGTAGTTTCGCGTCGCAACGGATCCGCTGCATACAAACCTACCAACTCCGATCGCAATTCCTCGAGCAATCCCGACGCTGTCCGTTGCTCGCTGACGCAAAAGCGGACCCGATTGTCACGCAACGGGCCAGCCGCGAAAGGGCATAGGTCGAGGCCAATGACGGCTCTTTCCATCCAGCGACGCGTCATGGCAATGATTACGTCAGTGTCGTTGAGCATTTCCCAATCCTAGGCGAAAAAGCGTTGGGAACCCCCCAAGACTTCACCCGGTTGCTGCCCGGGCAAGAGATGGCTAGCGCAAGAATGCAGCCCGAACTTCCTGCGTGTCATCCACAATTAATACTTATTTATCCAATAGTTGTCGAGTATTCCTCGACTCGGTCGAGCGCTCAGCGCAAATAGATGATGACCGGACTCGCGGAGACACTGTATCCCGATAGAGTTCACTGCTGCCAGAATGAGCCACGTTTCTTGGAGATATCTGATGAGTTCGCAAAATTTCTCGAACGGTACCCTCGCGGTGCGCGCCGGTGAAGAACGCCCATTGGCACTCGGAGCCGCGCAAGTGCCGATCTTTCAAAGCGCCGCCTTCGCCTATCCTGATATCGAAACATGGCAGGCAGCCGCCCTCGGGAATGCCGCCGGCGATATCTACAGTCGCAACAGCAATCCAACCGTTACGGTATTCGAGCAGAAAGTCCGGCTACTCGAGCGAGCGGAGGCGGCGACTTCTTTCGCCAGCGGCATGGCCGCAATTTCCAATACCTTGTTCACGCTGCTGCGACCCGGTGATCGGGTGGTGTCCGTGCGGGATACATACGGTGGTACCTCGAAACTCTTTCTCAAATTCCTGCCGGAAATGGGGATCAAAGTCGACCTCGTCGACACCGGTGACCATGCTGGGCTGGATGCTGCGATCGCACAGGGTTGCAAGGTGGTCTATCTGGAGACGCCAACTAATCCAACTCTCAAGATCATCGATCTGCGTCGGGCGATCGCGGCAGCGAAACGCGCAAGTGCAACGACCATCGTCGACAATACGTTTGCGACCCCGATCAATCAGCTACCGATCAGCCTCGGCGCCGACCTGGTCGTACACAGCGCGACAAAGTTCCTTGGTGGGCACGATGATGCCATGGGCGGTATTGTGGCCGGCCGCTCGGAGCTCGTGTCTCAAGTGCATCACTACCGCGAAATCAACGGAGCTTGCCTGAGCGCGATGTCGGCGTATCTGCTTCTGCGCGGTCTTAAGACGATCGAATTGAGAGTCACGCGTCAGAACGCCACCGCGCTGTCGATGGCAAGGTATTTGAGTGCGCATCCCGCCGTTGAATCCGTGTTTTATCCCGGCCTCGAGACGCATCGCGACCATTCTGTCGCTGCAATGCAGATGACCGGATTTGGCGGCGTACTGAGTTTTGCGGTGAAGGGCAACGTGGATGCCTCCACACGGTTCCTAAATGCCTTACGGTTGGCCCAACGTGCCGCAAGTCTAGGCTCGGTCAATACGTTGGCTGGACCGCCTCGCACCACCAGTCACGTCGAATGCTCGCAGGAAGAGCGCGCCAAATTAGGGATTCCGGAGTCTCTCGTGCGTTATTCCTGCGGCATTGAGAATTTTGAAGACTTGCGAGCGGATGTTGAACAGGCATTGAAAAATCTCTGAGATCACCTTGCCGACTACGATTTCTGCGCTCGGAATCGCCAAGAACTCAAAACCCTTTCGCCTGGCGCAGGTTGTGGAAGCAGGGCGGCACCACCATTGCTCGACGTAGTGTAGCGCGCGGGCAAGTGGATGGTCGCCCGGTGTCTGGGTTCGGAACCCACTCCTGCCTGCGGCAACCGTCTCGGCTATCGGGACCCCGTAATGTGGCCATTTTTCCATTAACGAGCATTGGTGCTCGATAGTGATGAATTGTTTGAGTATACGAACTGACGCGCCCGAAAGTGTGTCCATTCGCGATCCGGTGAAATAGCTGCGTTTCTAATACCAAAATTCCCTCCGACGTTGATGCTCGCGTGTGACCATTTTCTCGCCCGGGCAGGCTCGTCGCGAAGGGCGCGTACACGACGCGACGATTCGCGACTTTCAACTGCGCACGCCGCTGTGGACGATGGGCAAGAATTTCGATGGTACCGGGGCATTCGGCCCGTGGCTGGTGACGCCCGATGCCTTGCCGGCAGAAGCTCACAGGTTGCGCATTCAGGGACGCTTGAACGGCCGAGTGATGCAGGACGCGAGTACCGTAATAAGTCCCCGCGCCGATGTGAGACCTATTGGGGATCCGCTATTTTAGCCCCTCATCACGGCCGAGAAGCGCGACGGCGCCCACCCTGCCATTTCCTCATAGGTTCGGTACTTTTCCTCGATCGCTTGCTGCGCCATCGCCACGAGGCGCCGAGAATCCTCCGGCCGCGCCTGCGCCAACCGCTTGTAGCGAATCTCGTTGAACGCATAGTCGTGGAAACTCGCGCGGGGGCGAGGAGAATCCAGTCGGAAAGGATTCTCTCCGGCATCACGCATGGCGGGACTGTAGCGGAACAAGGGCCAATGACCGCAGGCCACCGCAAGATCCTGCTGCTTCATGCCGAATTGCATGTCGATCCCGTGCATGACGCAATGGCAATAGGCGAGAATCAGCGACGGTCCGGGATAAGCCTCGGCTTCACGGAAGGCGAGCAGGGTCTGCTGCGGATTGGCGCCCATGGCGACCTGCGCCACATAGACGTTGCCGTAGGAGATCGCTTGCAGCGCGAGATCCTTGCGCGCCACCCGTTTGCCGGCCGCCGCGAATTTCGCCACTGAGCCCAAGGGGGTGGCCTTGGAGGCCTGCCCCCCGGTGTTGGAGTAAACTTCGGTATCGAGCACGAGGATATTGACGTCGCGCGAGCTGGCCAGCACGTGATCCAGGCCCCCATAGCCGATATCGTAGGCCCAGCCATCGCCGCCGACGATCCAGATGCTGCGTCGGATCAGATGGTCGATGACCGAGAGCAAGTCCAGGGCTTTGGGATTGTTCGTCATCGGCAAGAGCCGCTCGCGCAGCTCATCTATGCGGCGCCGCTGCGCGCGAATGTCGGATTCCTGCACCTGCGGCGCCGTCAGGATGGCATCCACCCGCTCGTCTCCGATGGCAGGAGCCAGGTCGCGTAACAGGGTTTGCGCCAGCGCCAGATGCTTATCGGCGGCGAGCCGAAAGCCGAGCCCGAACTCCGCATTATCCTCGAACAACGAATTCGACCACGCCGGACGTGGCCTTCCTGGTTTTTGGACCATGGCGTCACCGGCAGGTTTCCGCCGTTGATCGAGGAACACCCGGTGGCGTTGGCGATCTGCGCACGATCACCGAACAGTTGCGAAAGTAGCTTGAGATAAGGCGTCTCGCCGCAGCCGGCGCAGGCCCCCGAAAACGCGAACAAAGGTTCCAGAAACTGCACGCCCCGGACGTTGGCGAAGTCGATCCGCGCTCGGTCGTTGACCGGCAGGCTCTCGAAGAAAGCAAGGTTCGCGTGCTCCGCCTCCCGCAAGGGGAGCTTGTCGTGCATGTTGATGGCTTTGCCCGGCGGATGCGCCGCATTCTGCGCCGGGCAGGCTTCGACGCACAGTCCGCATCCCGTGCAATCCTCGGTGTAGAACTGCAGCGAGAATTTCACTTGGGGAAAACCCCGCTCATTGATCGGCGCCGCTTTGAACGTGTCCGGTGCGGCTGCGAGCCGGGCCGCATCGTAGTATTTGGCGCGGATCACGCCGTGCGGATATACGAAGGCGCATTGGCCGCACTGGATGCAGGCTCCGGGCTCCCACACGGGAACCGCATCGGCGATGTTACGCTTCTCCCACGCGTCAATTCGGCGCAAGCCTATCTAGGGATTGAGATCGGTCAATCATCAGTGGGATTTCTTTTAGGTGCGGCCCCTCGGACGATGCCTGCGTGTAGCCACCCGATTCTCTTCGAAGGACGCTTCGGGTGCGCGGCACCGTGGCCAAGTCCGACTACTTTATCCTTCGGGACCCACGCCAACGAGATTGAGGTCCTCCATCCCCAAGCAGATCGGGCAGACAGGTACCAGGGAAGGCATTGCCGATGCATCGCAGAAAACGCCCCAGGGCACTTGCGTGGCCTCCTCAAGATGGAATTCATTGATACAGGCGTGACAGGCCAGAAACGTGAGCATCGTTCCTGGTGAAGCCTCGGTCGCGCAATCCACCGTGATCCTCTTATGTGACGGCACCGGGGAATTCGTTTGAGCTGCGGTGGAGATCTCGGGACACGCTAGATTCCCCATGATGCTACCGTGTCGAGGACACACAATTGTTTTCATGGAAGAACCCTCACCAGAGTTGGAGTGGTCGCGCTTTTAGGGTGCGTCGTGCGCAGTCGAGCATTGTACCGGACGACGCGAGTTTTTGATCGCCTGGTTTTCTTAGGTGACCCTTGGCTTTCGGGGTTCGCGCTAACGGCGCCGATAAGGGCATGTCGCCGGGACGGCGGACCTACCGGCGTGACAAGGTGGATTGACGTAAGTACGAAGAACCTCTCCGCTGAATCCAATTCTACAGCTCGCGCGACGCCGAAAGAGCTCTCCGATTCTGGCGCCGCGCCCAGACCAGTAACGCCGATCCATCGTAGAAGCCAACTTTCGACAGATTGGTGTGTGACACAATTAAATCCTCGATAAGCGAGTTTGAAAATGACCTATCTCTTCTTATAGCGAACAACGTGACGAAATCTCTCCAGCTTGGCCACCGCGTCCGATCGCAACTAATCCTCATCGGCGCCTGCCTCTTTCTGTGGACGCTTACTGCTCTCGCGAATTCGACCGCGCCTGAGACGCGAGTCGACAGTGGTATCCTGTCGGGGCTCGAGGAGGAAGGCGTTCAGGCCTATCGGGGGATTCCGTACGCGGCCCCGCCACTCGGGTCCTTGCGTTGGCGGGCACCGCAACCACCTGCGCCTTGGTCCGGCGCCCGTCTTGCCCGCAAGTTCTCCCCCGCCTGCGCGCAGCGGTCGTACTCTCGACTGCCATATACGGCGGAATACCGTATCCCGGGCCCGACCAGCGAGGACTGCCTCACGCTCAATATCTGGACCCCTGCCTTGAGGGATCAGGAGCGCCTTCCCGTTCTTCTCTGGATACACGGAGGCTCCTTCAGAACCGGGTCATCCTCAGTGCCCATTTTGGATGGCCGCGCCCTGGCGGCGCACGGGATTGTCGTGGTGACCTTGAACTATCGACTCGGCGTGTTGGGATTTCTCGCACATCCTGAGCTCACGGCCGAGTCGCAGCTCAAGACCTCGGGAAACTACGGGCTCCTCGACATCATCGCGGCGCTCGAGTGGCTCAAGCGAAATCTCCCCGGCTTTGGCGGTGACCCAGAGCGCATCACCTTGGGCGGGCAATCGGCAGGCGCCTTTGCTACTCAGTTGCTCGAGAGTGCGCCCGCGGCGCGGGGCCTCTTCCACCAGGCTATCATCCAGAGTGGCTCGATGGGCCGGGCCGTTCATTGGCCGAGCTTGAGCGAGGGAGAAGCGCAAGGGGTTCGCTATCTCAAGTCGCAGCATCAGTCCTCGATCGAGACCTTGCGGCGAGTACCAGTCGCGCGTCTCTATGCGGGCAGCGCACCCGATCAGCGCTTCCCGCCCATTGCAGACGGTGTCATGATCCTAAGCGAGGCGAGCGGTTTCTCCGTGGCGCCGTTCGATGACGTTGCGACCCTTACGGGCCTCACGGCGGATGAGACTCACCGCTACAGTCCCTTGATGAGTGCATCCGCTCGACTCGAGGGAAGTCGAGCGGCGCGCGCCACACTCACCCAATGGGCGCTCGATCGGGCCGAGAAAACCGAGGCGCCCCTCTATCTCTATCTGTACGACCACATCTCGCCGGGTCCTGAATCGGCGCGATGGGGTGCCTTTCATGCTTCCGAGCTGCCTTATGTCTTCGAGATCCTCGATGCGGGCCGGGAACGGCCCTTCACCGTACAGGATCGCGAGATTTCCCGTGATCTCGCGGACTACTGGGTGAATTTTATCAAAACCGGGAATCCCAATGTCGCACGCTTGCCCGAGTGGCGAGCGTTCAGCGCGGCGGCGCCCGCGGTCATGGAGATCGGTGATCGTTACCAAGAGCGGCGTTAGTGCGCTGTAGTATCTCAGCATATAGACCAGTGGTGCGACTGGACCCACTGAGGTTCTGAAGGCGGTTTCAGTGCTGCAAGATAAGGGTGGGGCAGGGTGACGGTCGCCCGGCAACCGTTGGCACCGCTCAGTTGGGTGGCTACCCAGATTCTCGATTCGCTTGATCTCGCATGCTGGAGGCGCTTGTTGATATCCGGGTCGTTAGACAGCAGGTCCCCGGGCCTTGGGGGCACGATGATAGTCGGGGCCTGAGAGGAGACGTTCGACGCGCACCGAGGCTTCTCGCGCCACGGTTTCACATTAGACCGGACTAAGAGCACACGATCACACTTTCAAGCGCTTCGTTACCGGAATCTCGAGAAGGGTTACCGGAATCTCGTGGGACGGACAACAGATGTCTCGGTCCCACGAGATTCCGGTAACGCTGCGCCCGGTAAGTCAATAACTTATCCGCCGCGAATCTGTGTTTTACTTAAGTTCGCGATTTGCTTATTAAACAGATGTTTACGCGAATTTTCCGCCAATATGTTCAATGGCTCATCCAGATTCCGGTAACGCCGGGGGCGGGGAGGGCGGGGAACGATCACGTGAGCTGAATCAGCGTCCCTCGCGCCTCCTCAATGGCGCTTCCTGCTCGCAGTTGGCAGTATTACGTTAGTCCATATATAATATACCAACATAATACATGCAGTTGCCATGGCTGACGAAACTCTCCAGCGCACGCAGGCACGCTTCCTGAAGGAACTCTTCTATGGGGGCAAGGGTGGCTTTGTGCTCAAGGAGGGCATGGCGATGATGGCGCTGTTTGGCCCAGCGCGTTTGACCCGAGACGTAGACCTTGATTTCCCTGAGCTGCGCAAACGTACCGCGGACAGCCTTCACAATCAGGTGATGCGAGCTCTCAAGGCTGCCCTTCGGGGCAGTGGCGTGCAGGATGCAAGGATCTCGGAGCCCGGGAAGGCTGAGGTCTCGCCGAAGTGGAAGGTCAGTGGACGCACCGCGCACGGAGAGCCCTTTCACATGAAGGTCGAGGTGTCGCGCCGACCACCCCCTCCCGGAAAGGTACGGCAAGCGACAGTGTCCGGCGTCTCCGCCTTCGGCCTTGGCGCTTACTACGTCGATCTCTATGACGAGGAGACGCTGGTAGCGATGAAGCTCGCCGCACTTTTAGGCCGCACGGCCGCGCGTGATGTAACAGACCTAGACGTTCTGTTGCCAAAGCATCGCCCTAGCGGTGCCATGATCGAATGGGCACTCGCACATGCGCGGATTGATCCATCCGATGCCTCGCGGGCGGTAAAAGAAAAGCTTGCGTCGATGAGCTAGGAATTCTTCAGAACCGAAATGCTGGCAGACGCCGAATTGCTGGCCCGGATTGACGAGGCCGAGTGGGACGCCATGCGCGCTCGCGTGTGCCGCGAGCTTGGGCGTCTATTGGACGACTACGCACTGCAAGGTAAGCTCTCATGACCCCCTGGAAGCAGGCGCTTGAAAGACAGCTCTCGGAAGTGGGTGCCCCCGCGGCGCTCACTCTCACGGCCATTGCGCGTGCGGCGCACATCAGTCGAGGAGATGCCGTCCCAAAGCAGACGTTGTATCTGTGGATCAACGATGCGCGGGAACGCGGCCGACTTTTGCCAGTGACCCGTGGGCTTTATCTCAATCGGTTCACCTCTCCTGCAGGGCGTCTGGCGGATGCCGTGCCCTTTCTTCGCCGCGATGCTGTGGTGTCGCTCAACAGCGCCTTGGATGAGGCAGGGATCTACAACAATCCTCCCGCCGGCGTGACTGCGGTGGTGCCCTTAGATACTGGACCGGTCCGTCCTCGGGTCGGGCTTATTGAGACGAGCCAAGGAAATGTCTTCATTCGAGCGATGCCCCGGCGAATGCTCGAAGCAGGGTCGATCGAAGATCGACTTGATCTGGAACGAAGCCTCATGCATCCGCAGGCCAGCGCTGAAAAAGCGCTCCTTGATTGGTTGTACCTTGCCCAAAGTCCTCGAAGCACGCTGACGGCTCCTGCCTTGCATGACGTTGACTCAGAAGAGTTGGATGACGCGAAGCTAAACCGGCTGGCGAAAGCTATGGAGCTTAAGCAGACGTTGAGTGCGTGGCGGCGCGGGGGGCTGCCGATGAAACCTGCAAAAGTATCGACGCGCGCCCTTGGCGCGTCAAAGTCATCGGTATAACTCGCGCAGGGCTGATGGCATTACCGTCCGATGCTGTCTTTCGCGAGCTGCAGCAATGAGTAAGGTCCCGGCGGGGGAGCGGGGGACGGGGCTGGACGGTCCAGTTCGGCCGCATCAAAGGCGAGGAGGCTGTATCTCGTCGAAAGCGGGACGGCATGCGCTCGCCGTCTCGCACCAGGGCATTTCCAAGTGGTTGGTAAGGCGCTTGTCAGGTGACGTTGTTGAATTGAGTGACGTGATAGTAACCGTTCGCTCCCAAGTCAGCTGGAACACTCTTTTTTAACTCGTCGAGCAGGCTCGAGAATACCTGAGCAGGTGTGAGCGAATCGTCGTCGATGTCGAGCACGCCCTGGTAGTCGCCTATACGCGAGGGTGCAGAACCCGCAGCGGCATCGAAGTAATACAGATCTGCAGAGTAGAAATAGTAGCGTGTCATGCGAGCTCGCTCGACAGGTGAAGAAACGTGGGTCGGAGCGATTCAATAGTACAGAACACGGCTAAATTAGCAGCACGATTTTCCCAGCTCCGCCTTTTTGCGTCAATGTGCGCGCAGCCGCTGCCTCGGGTAGCGGAAGACGCCGGCTGATTGGCAACGAAAATGTGCCGTCGCGGATGTCATCGGCGAATTCCCGCACCTTTGGACGCATCTGGGCGTGCAAACACCCGGGTAACTTCGACAGTTGGATTCGTCATCGATGCCTCGGACGGGAAAACGGATGCGTAACCAAACCTGCCGCCCTTCCTGATCTTGCGTGGTTGCGGAAATCCATCCATTACAGGACGGCAATGGCAGAGTCGCACGCCTGATGATGAACCACTTCCTGAGCGCCGCCGGCTTGACTCGCATTATCATTCCGACAGCATTCCGTGAGGATTACACGCTGTCACTCAAGGCGCTCACCAATAACGGCGATGCCGAGCCGTATGTTCGAATGCTGAATGCGGCGGCCAGGTTCAGCGCGCTCCTCGATTACGACTCGCAATAGCATTTGTTCGAGCAGCTAGAGCGTTCCCAAGCGGTCAAGGAGCCGAATGAAGGGAGGCTCGCCCGATAGCACTACCGCCGGCCACATCGCACCCGATACGTACATTCACGAATGGGAAAGACCTGCCTGAGTGTGATTTGCTTGCGCTCTGCGGCTCGACTGCGCGGATTCGACGGGAGAGCACCGATGACTGACAGCAAACAATACGTCCGATTCTTCAGTGAGTTCGGAATCCAAGACCTTGCTCTCGTCGGGGGCAAGAATGCCTCCCTCGGCGAGATGTATCGCAAGCTCACGCCGCAAGGAGTGAAGATTCCCAATGGATTTGCGGTCACTGCGGAAGGGTATCGTCACGTGCTCGACGAGGCGAATGCCTGGGAACCGCTGCGCAAGGCTCTCGACGGCCTGAATATCGACGATATGAGGACCTGACGCGCCGCGGGCAGCGTGCGCGCGAGATCGTCTATGCGGCTCCTCTGCCCGAGGACCTGAAGAGGCAGATTCTGGACGGATATCGCCAGCTCCATAGGGAGTATGGCGAGACATTGAGTGTCGCGGTGCGCAGCTCGGCGACCGCCGAGGATCTGCCCGTGGCGAGCTTCGCCGGCCAGGAGGAGACCTATTTGAACGTTCAGGGGGAAGAGAAGCTCCTGGATGCGTGCAAGCGCTGCTTCGCGAGTCTCTACACAGATCGCGCGATCCACTATCGAGCCGATCAGGGGTTCGACCAGCTTAAGGTTTACTTGTCGATCGGCGTGCAG
>Ga0187890_10000704_pt1 | contig 24042 bp, 28 predicted proteins | sample June2016WEW_21_1_FD_133005 | JGI IMG/M metagenome (GOLD analysis project Ga0187890, IMG submission 133005) | Peatland microbial communities from SPRUCE experiment site at the Marcell Experimental Forest, Minnesota, USA - June2016WEW_21_10 | ecosystem: Environmental > Terrestrial > Soil >... | reverse complement strand
CCCATCGGGCGATTGAACTTGGTCGCGAGGACGACGCTGTCACGGCGTCCCTTGAGCGCCTTGCCCACGATCTCCTCGGACTCGCCGTAGCCGTCGGCGGTGTCGATGAAGTTGATCCCCACGTCCAGCGCCTTGTGGATGATGCGGATCGAGTCGTCGTGGTCGGGGTTGCCGATCGCCGCCCCCAACATCATCGCGCCGAGCGCGTAGGGACTGACTTTGATGCCGGTCCGTCCGAGGGTGCGGTAGAGCATGGGTTCTCCTGAGCTCGCGGGTGGGAGAGCGTTCTCGCGATGTCGTACGATGAGCGAAGTGGAACGCTCCTCCGCTACTATAACGGAACGGCTTTCCGGAAAGCAGATGAAGGAGCGTCGTGGCTGAGAACGCAGCACCGACCGGAATCGAGAGCGGCTCTGCGAGTCCGAGCACACCCGGCCGCGCGGGGCGTCGGCTGCGAACCGACGCGCAACGCAACATCGACTCCCTGCTTGAAGCAGCGAAGGCGGTCTTCGCCACCTCAGGCGTGGACGCGCCCGCGAAGGAGATCGCTGATCTGGCCGGCGTCGGCGTCGGAACGCTCTACCGGCACTTCCCGCGGCGCTCGGACCTCATCAAGGCCGTCTTTCACCGCGAGGTGGATGCCTGCGCCGACGCCGCCACGACGCTGAGCGCAGCGCACGAGCCAGGAGAGGCACTCGCGAGGTGGCTGCACCGCTACACCGCGTTTCTCGCGATCAAGCCAGGACTCGCCACAGCCCTTCACTCGGGCGATCCGGCATTCGATGCGTTGCCCGGCTACTTCATGCAGCGACTCGAACCCACCCTCGGGTCACTGCTCAAAGCCGCGACAGCGAGCGGCGAGATTCGGGCCGACATCAGCCCGAAGGATCTCCTGTACGCCATCGCCAGCCTGTCCCTGCCCGTCGCGGACGAAGGAGTCGCGTACAGCCAACGCATGGTCACGCTGCTCGTCCACGGGCTACGCTACGGGGCCGATAGGAGCCCATCCCGCCCCTGAAGCCATAGACCGATTGGTTGCTTCCTTCCCCGATCGCCGTGCGCCTCGGCACCACCGCGCGACGGTGGTCGGCTGGTTTCCGCTCGCTGTCAGCAGTTCGTGCAGCAGCCCGACTCTATGCGGAGAGGCGGTATTCGAGATTGCAGCAGGGAACTCGCTGACTGGGCGAGATGCAGGTGTTCCAGCGAAGGCAGGACCGACGCTTCACCGATCTGATCGCTGGCGGTAGCTAGAGCGTGCGGCGAATGGGCCGATCCTGTCGCGGCGCCGACCCGCGTGGATCGGCATGTCATCTACTCAACGGCCAGCCCATTCGCTGAGACCGACGTGATCCTTCGGGATGAGTGGCTTGTGAGCTCGCGCCTTGATCTCCTGCACGGCCCATGAGTTTCCGTCTGGGTCCTGAAAGCCGAAGAACGTGCCGCCATCCGCGTCGGTGATGACCGTCAGCTCGCTGACCTCGACACCGCGATCGAGCAACTCCTGGCGTGCGGCTGTCGCGTCGGGCACCACGAGCTGAAGGAGGACTCGATCCTCCTCACGCCAGAAAGCGAGGTGGCCCGGAGCGTGACCGGGAACCTCGAGCACCGAGAATCCGGCAACGCGATCGCCCTCCTTGAGCGTGTCGGTCACCGGATGGCCCGGGTCCGCGATCAAGCGGTGCTCAATACGTACGGGCAAGGGCCGGTTCTCCAGGCCGAGCCGGGCCCCTGATTCGACGGCGAGAACATCGGCCTCCCCACAGATCAGCGGTAGGTCGAGGGCCTCGCAGACCTCGTGCGCCGCGCCCATGTGATCCATGTGGCCGTGCGTGAGGACGTGACTGCGCAACGGAAGACCCTTGACCTGGCGCAGGATGCGCTTCGTGGCGTGACGCGTAGCCGAGTCGACGAGCACGTCACCCATGACATAGGCATTGACCTTGTTCTTCGGCCGTCCGCTTAGCCGCCAGAGTCCGTCCGCCACGCGCTCAGCGCCGTGCGGCTCCACCTGTCCATACGTTTGCGTATTCATAGTGCGGTAGCGTATCAGAGTGCGGTGGCGTATCCTCCTCCGATGGCACGCCTCGTAAGACGACTCGAAGCCGAGGATTGGGAACGCGCTGCGCTGCAGGCGATCTCCGACGGCGGCCTCGCGGCAGTCGCGGTCGAGCCGCTCGCGCGGCGCCTTGGGGTGACGAAGGGCAGCTTCTACGCCCACTTCAGCGACCGCGAGGAGCTGATGGTGGCCGCGCTGCGCCGCTGGGAGCAAGTGCACATCGACTCCTTCACGGCAGTCGCCGATCGCTTCCAGGACCCGGCTGAGCGGCTGAAGGCGCTGATCGAGCTGGCGACCAGCGCCGCGCGCGGGCACACTGTGATCTCCCGACTGCTGCTGGAGAGCGACGACCCCCGGGTCAGAGCGGCGCTGCGCCGCATCACCGAGTTCCGCCTCGCGCACCTCGATGCCACCTTCCGCGAGCTGGGAATGTCGCGCGGCATGGCGGCTCACCGTGCCACCATCGCCTACGCGGCCTACATCGGCCTGCTGCAACTAGCCCGCGAGGCACCCGAGCGGCTCACCGCCGAGCGAGCCCTCGTACGAGAGCTCCTGCAGGCGCTCACCGACATACGAGGCGACACAAACCCCCACCGCTGAAACCGCGGACCGCGACACCCCTCGCTGACAGCGCCGTCCTGATCGCTCGCACGCCAAAAGGAACGCAACCGCAGCCAACACCCTCACCTCCCCTTCGAGCCAAGAGCGGAAGCCTCCGACCGACCGCGCGTCACTGCTGCCCGGGTCGCGATCAGGACGCCCGCACTGGTCGCGATCAGGACGCCCGCACTGGTCGCGAGTGCGCAGGCCAGCGACGCGGCCGTGAACAGGCCAAGCCCTACGATCAGGACACGCCGGCGGCCAAGCAGATCGGCGGCGCGGCCACCCAAGAGCAGCAGGCCACCGAACGTGAGCGCGTACGCGGTCGCCACCCACTGCAGGTTGGTCTGGGCGAAATGCAGATCGCGGGCGATCGTCGGCAATGAGACGTTGACGATCGTCAGATCGATGATCGCCATGAAGTACGCGACCGCAGAAGCGAGAACGCGCGCCAACGGTTGATGGGTCGTAATGCGGATGTCATTTGGGACCTCCCTGATCGGTGGGTTGCCGGTACTTCCTCGTTGTCGATACGAGGAGGAGCCGAAATCCATCGCTCGCGCGGGCATCGCTGCCGGCGAGTGCTTGGAGGCGAGCCCGTCCGCGCGCTACGCCCGCGCGGGCAGCCCGGACCGCTCGCGCATCGCCGCTCTGCCCGTGAGCGGCGCCGGCTTCAACGGCCCGAGCACGCTCCGATGTTGATTATTGGCCCGATCGCTCGGGCTCGAGCGTGCGCTTGATGACGCTCAACGCGTGCTCCATCAGAGGTGCGGCGCGATCGGCGAGCTCGTTCGGGAGAAAATCCGCGATCCACACAAACAAGCTGCGGTCTGCTCCGTCCGCGAGCACTTGAGCCGATGCGTTGTGATGGGTGTATGGCGGGTCGACGATCGACCAAACGAGCCGGCGCGCGTCATCGTCGAGATCGACCAATCGCTCACGTAGCACGCTGCCGTTGAAGAAGGTGACGATCCGGTCCTCACCATCCAGTCGGGCATCGGTCGCGAAACCGGGCACCAGCCGCACATGCAGTCCTCCCCAGTCACGCAGCGTGTCCCAGACGCGCTCCGCACTCGCGTCGATCACCATCTCCTTGCGAATCGAAGCCATCGCTGCTCTCGGGTCTGGATTTGGAGGAGCCAGCGCTTCGCCGGCCTGATCCTGCTGGTGATGGAGACCTTATAGGGCTGGAGCAGGCGGACCCGGCACCTACCGCGAGCCGTCCAGCCGCGAGGTCATGCCTGGGGAGGCAGCCAGAACGACTCGAGCAGCGACGGCGTGCGGAAGTGGATGATCTCGTCGATTCGCTCAGCCTCGAGGGTGAGGACTGTCACGCCATGTGCGGCGTAGACGCCGGAGCTGTCGAGCTCGTAGGCGCCGACCGCCAGCTGCCCGTTGGCTGCGGTGGGCAACATCCGCCAGCTCCGCGTGCCGTCGAACACCATGCTGCGCAGCACGCTTGCGATCGCTTCGCGCCCGTGATACCAGCTCGGGATCGGGGGCATCGCGAGCGTCGCGGTGTCGGTAAGCATCCCGACGATCGTGTCCACGTCGTTGTGCGCCCAGGCTTCGACGTAGCGTTGGACGATCTCTTCTAGCTGCTTATCGCCCAGCGAGCGGAGCGTCGCGTGCTGGCTGCGGTCCGGCTGTCGCTCCTCCAGCGTCGCGTGCGCGCGCTGCAGGGCGCTGTAGACCGAGGCCGGCGTCGTGTCGAGCGCAGCGGCGACCTCCGCGCCGGAGAAGCCGAGAACGTCGCGGAGGATGAGCACCGCCCGCTGCCGAGGCGGTAGAAGCTGGAGCGCGGCGATGAACGCAAGCTCGACGCTCTCGCGCTGCTCATAGCGGGCCTCCGGACCGGCGAGGCCCTCGTCGAGGCTGAGCTGCTCGTCGGGATATGGGTCCATCCACACGGACTCGAGCAGCGGCGCTTGTATCGGCTCGTGTGGATCGGCGGGTGGGCCATAGTCGATGGGCAGCACACGCGCAGGTCTGCGCTCGATCGCGCGCAGGCAAACGTTCGTGGCGATCGAATACAGCCAGCTTCGCAGCGAGCTTCGCCCCTGAAACGACGACAGGCTCCGCCACGCGCGCAGCAGCGTCTCCTGCACCGCATCCTCGGCATCCTGCAGGGAGCCGAGCATTCGGTAACAGTGCGCGTGAAGCGGCCGCCGGTGCGGCCCCACCAGCTCGGCGAACGCTGCCTGATCACCGCCGATAGCCGCCTCGATTAGCTGAGAGTCGGTCATCTGATCCCTCGCACGAGGGTACCCTTCGGCTGCCAGAGCGCGATCTCGCCACCATCGCTGCTGGCCAGTACGCTGCGCCATCCCGCCGGCCCCTCGCGTGGCTCGAGCAACACCGCCGCTCCGAGCGCTCGCCCGCGCTCGGTCATCGCCTCGATCTCCTGCACCTCCACGTACGGAAGCCAGATCGGCCGCCGTGCACCGCATTCGACGATCCCGCCATCGAGCACGCCGCCAAGGGCCAGCCCGTGGTAGGTGCCAGACCGACAGTGCAGGCGCTCTGTCCGCCACCCAAGCAGGTCGCGATAGAACGTGCTCGCGCCTGACACATCGTGGGTGTGCAGCTCGAGATGCACGAGCCTGCCTGGTTGATTATCGCGTGTGTCCGTCATTCGCGGACGGGCTCGTAGGTTAGGAGAGCGAGGTCGTCACCGACCGTCCGGGCGTCGAGGAGGCGCATCGGTTTCTTCTCGCGGGTCTCGCTGAAGAGGCGCTCGCCGGCCCCGAGAACCACCGGATACACCATCAGCCGCAGCTCGTCGACGAGGTCGCGCTCTATCAGCATGTGCACGAGCTGGAAGCTGCCGTAGACGAGGATCTCCCCGCCCAGCGCCTGCTTCAGCTCCGAGACCCGGTCCACTACGTCACCACTCAGCACCGTCGAGTTGCTCCAGTGGGGATCCTCGAGAGTGGCCGAGACGACGTACTTGGGCAGGCTGTTCAACCTGTCCGCCAACTCGCCGTTACGGGATGGCCAGCGACCGGCGAAGAACTCGTAGCTGTGCCGACCGAGCAGCAGGGCCTCGGCGCCCAGCGCCTCGTCGAGCAGGATCTTGGCCGCCTCGTCGCGACCCCGGTCGCCGACACGACCGACCCAGCCGCCGCGCGCGAAGCCCTCGTCACCGGCGGGGTCCTCGATCACTCCGTCGAGCGAGACGTTCTCGCTGATGACGATCGTTCCCATCTCGGTTCTCCTTTCGTCGTCCGGTGGTTTGCCGGCACTTCCTCGTTGTCGATGGAGATACGAGGAAGAGCGGAAATCCATCGCTCGCGGTCGCGCATCGCCCGCGGAGTGCTTGGAGGGCGAGCGCGTCCGCGGGGCGCGGCGCGTGCTGCCGGGGTGCGATGCCAAGTTTTGGCGAGCGGCGATGGATTTGTGTGTGCGCCCGTATCTCTGTTCTCAAAAGGGCGATCCAGATCGTCGAGAACCCGGGATCTAAGGAGCAACACATGACAATCACCGACAAGACAATTCTGGTGACCGGGGCCAACCGCGGCATCGGCCAGGCACTGGTCGACGAGGCGTTGAAGCGGGGCGCAAGCCGGGTGTATGCCGGGACGCGCCAGCCGATCACGCACCCCGACTGGCGCGTTACGCCCGTGACACTGGACGTGACCGATCCGGCCCAGATTCGGGCGGCAGTCGAGCAGGTCGAGTCGCTGGACATCCTCATCAACAACGCCGGCATCTCGCTGCCCGATGACCTGAGCGACCGTGCTGCGTTCGAAGCGCACCTCGCCGTGAACCTGTACGGCACATACGGCGTCACCCAGGCGTTCCTGCCGCTGCTGAGCGAGTCTCGCGGCGCGATCGTCAACGTCGTGTCGCTGGGGGCGTTCGCCGCGGTGCCCGTCCTTCCAGCGTACTCGGCCTCGAAGGCGGCCGAGTTCTCGCTGACGCAGTCGCTGCGCGCTCTCCTGGCGGGACGGGGCGTGAGCGTGCACGCGGTTATGCCCGGCCCTGTGGACACCGACATGGTGCGTTTCCTCGACATCCCGAAGAGCTCTCCGGAGTCCGTCGCTTCCGCCGTCCTCGACGGAGTGGAGAACGGGGAGGAGGAGATCTTCCCCGACCCCATGTCGAGGTCGATGGCCGACGGCTGGCGCAACGGCTTCGCCAAGGCGTTCGAGCGCCAGAACGCGGCGCTCGTGGCGGAAGAGCCCGTCGCGGCATGAGCGAATCGAGGGCTCACGCCATCGGTGTGCTGCATGAGATCGGTGGCGTGAGCCACGCCAGGTTGTTGGTAAACGACGAGATAGGAGAGAAGCGATGACCGCTCACAAGACGGGAACGCGTCAGGAGTGGCTTGCAGCGCGCGCCGAGCTGCTGAAGCGCGAGAAGGAGCACACGCGGCTGGGCGATGAGCTCGCGCGGCGGCGGCGCGAGCTGCCGTGGGTTCGGGTCGAGAAGGAGTACCGGCTCGACACCGACGACGGCGCGCAAACGCTGGCCGAGCTGTTCGATGGGCGCAGCCAGCTGCTCGTGTACCACTTCATGTTCGGCCCGAGCTATGAGAATGGCTGCCCGACGAACTCGTCGATCGCGGACGCGGTCGACGGGATCATTCCGCACCTGAACGCGCGCGACGTGACGATGCTGTTCGTGTCGCAGGCGCCGCTCGAGAAGCTGCAGACCTACAAGCGGCGCATGGGCTGGAGTCTCCCCTGGGCCTCGTCGGCCAACAGCGACTTCAACCTCGACCTCGGGTTCTCCAGCAGCGCAGAGCAGGCGCGCGAGGCGATTGCGCCGATACTCGAGTCCCTGCCGCCGATCGTCGAGCACAACGCGGGCGAAACCGGCACCGACGCATTCGGCTATCTGACCGAGAGCCCCGGCTTCAGCGCGTTCGTCCTGGATGACGGGGTCGTCTACCACACCTACTCGACCGGGGCTCGCGGGGTCGAGTTTCTCATGAGCTACTACCCGATCCTCGACCGGGCGCCGATGGGCCGCGACGAGGGCGACGCGTTCCAGGTATGGCTGCGCCGACGTGACGAGTACAACAGCCGGTGACGGCCCACGAAAGGGCGACCCAGATCGCCGAGGACATGAGATCAAAGGAGCAACCATGACAATCGCGGACAAGGCAGGAGGAGGAGCCGAAATGAAGGCGAAGAACGCCAAGTGGCCGGCCACCGACGCCACCGACACACCGGGGACGCCCATGGTGGTCGACCGCGCCACGTTTCAGACCGAGCTCGATGCCCTGCGGGTCCGGGAGAAGGCGCACACCCGCGAGGGCGACGCGATCGCCGCGGCGCGTCGCCGGCTGCCGATGGTCGAGATGGACCCGACGCTCGCGCTGATCGGTCCGCGCGGCCCGGTGACCCTGCTGGACGCGTTCGAGGGGCGTCGACAGCTGATCGCCTACTACTTCATGTGGCAGACGGGGCGACCCACGGCTGAGCAGTGCGAGGGCTGCACCTTCTACACGACGCAACTCGGCGAGCTCTCCCAACTGAATGCGCGCGGCGTCACCTACGCCACGTTCTGCCAAGGACCGTACCAGGAGAGCGTACGCTACCGCGAGTTCATGGGCTGGGAGATGCCGTGGTACTCAGCCCAGGACTCGCTCGATGCGCTGCTCGCCGGGCGCCAGATCGGCAAATTCCACCTCGTGTGCTATCTGCGCAACGGCGACCGGGTGTTCGAGACCTACTGGACCAACGGGCGCGGCGCTGAGACGATGGACTACAGCTACGCGCTGCTCGACCTGACCGTCTACGGGCGGCAGGAGACCTGGGAGGACTCGCCCGCCGGCTGGCCGCAAACGCCGGTGATGTCCCACCTCCGCACCAACGGGCGTCCCATCGCCCAATGGGCCCGTCTCCAAGCCGGACGCTCCGACGATCTTGGCACCACCGGCCCCTGACCCGGATCCGGTGCGTGTCGCGCTGCCAAAGCACGTCAAAGTGTCGAACGAAGGCAGGGCCTCACGGCTGAGCTGCTAGATCCGGTCAGAAGAGGAGGAGATTACCCGCTCCTCTCCACTTCCAACTTATACCGCACAGGGGGCTTGTTACAAGCCCCGGTCATGCCGCATAATCGCCCGCCGCAGGCCAGAACCTACGGAAATGGGAGAGCTAAATGCATGTGTTGTTGACGGCGTATAGGTCGCGCGGGGACATCGAACCGATGATGGGACTCGCGGTGCAGTTGCGGACACTCGGCGCGGAGGTACGGGTATGAGCGAGCATGCGGTGGTGATCGCCGGAGGCGGTCCGACAGGGATGATGCTGGCGGCCGAGCTGGCGTTGGCGAAGGTCGACGTCGCGGTCGTCGAGCGGCGTCCCGATCACGTGCTTGTCGGCTCACGCGCCGGCGGGTTTCACTCGCGCACGATCGAGGTACTCGATCAGCGTGGGGTCGCTGATCGGTTCCTCGCGGAGGGTCAGGTGGCTCAGGCCTCGATGTTCGGCACGCAAGTGTTGGACATGAGCGACTTTCCCACGCGTCATCCGTATTCGCTCGGGATCTGGCAGAACCAGATCGAGCGGCTCATGGCCGCCTGGATCGCCGAGCTGCCGGTGCGGATCTATTACGGGAGTGAGGTGACGGGCTTCGCACAGGACGATACCGGCGTCGACGTCGAGCTGTCCGACGGCCACTCGCTGCGGGCGCGGTATCTCGTCGGCTGCGACGGAGGACGCAGCGTCATCCGTAGAGCGGCCGGCATCGAGTTCCCCGGATGGGATCCGACAAAGAGCAACCTGATCGCCGAGGTCGAGGTAACCGAGGAGCCTGACTTGGGCATGCGGAAGGACGCTCTCGGCGTCCACGCCATTGGCAGGTTGGAGTACAAGATCCACGACGGCGAGGTGGTCTACATGGATGGAGGTCCTGTGCGGGTCATGGTGACCGAGCGGCAGATCGGGCCCAGCAGCGAGCCCACCCTGCGCGAGCTCAGCGAGGCGCTCATCACCGTGTACGGCACCGACTTCGGGGTCCACAGCCCCACGTGGATCTCCAGGTTCACCGACATGACACGTCAGGCTGCGGCCTACCGCGCGGGACGCGTCCTCCTCGCTGGCGACTCCGCGCACGTGCATTACCCGGCGGGTGGACAGGGCCTCAGCCTCGGCGTGCAGGATGCGGTCAATCTGGGATGGAAGCTGGCTCAGGTCGTCAACGGGACCTCCCCGGAGAGCCTGCTGGACACGTATCAGGACGAGCGCCACCCGGTCGGCGCCCGCGCGCTCCGGCACACGATGGCTCAAACCGCGCTCCAGCGCCAGGACGAGCGCACGAAGGCCCTGGTCGACGTCGTGTCGGAGCTGGCGAGCATGGACGAGCCTCGCAAACGGCTCGCCGGGATCGTCTCCGGGCTGGACATTCACTACGACCTCGGCGAGGGCCACCCCATGCTCGGACGCCGCATGCCCGATCTGGACCTTGTGACCGCGGAGGGCCCGCTGCGGGTCTTCGAGCTGCTCCACGGCGCCAGGCCAGCGCTGCTCAACCTCGGAGCGCCCGGCGGCTTCGACATTACTCCATGGGCGGACCGGGTCCAGCTGATCGACGCTGAATATGCCGGCCTGTGGGAGCTCCCGGTACTCGGCGCGGTCACCGCTCCCACCGCCGTGTTGATCCGGCCCGACGGCTATGTCGCCTGGGTCGGAGAAGACACCCACATGGGGCTTCCTGACGCGCTCACTACCTGGTTCGGACCGCCTACTGCGGCGTAGCGCACCGGCTTCCAAGATCAATCTGTTAGGAGTTGTTATGGGCCTTACGAACGCTTCGGCCATCGTCACCGGCGGCGCTGGCGGCTTCGGCGCCGCGACCGTGCGCAGGCTCGCCAGATGGGCGCCAAGGTCGTGATCGCCGACGTGTCCGATGAACGGGGCGAGGCGCTGGCCAGGGAGGGCGGCGCCGGCGCCCTCTACGTGCCGACCGATTGCATGGACGAGGACGCCATCGCCAACGCGGTCAAGGCGGCCGCCGTCCTCGGGCCGCTGCGCGCCGCCGTGATCACCCACATCGGCCCGGATTGGCCCGGTGGGCGCGGGCCCGCCCGGATGCTGGACCCAGAGTGGGTTCGACACCCCCTGGCCAAGTTCGCACACGTCATCAACGTGTATCTGAACTCCGCCTTCGCCGTGACCAGTCAGGCCGCCGAGGAGATGGCGAAGAACGAGCCCCTCGCCTCGAACCAGCGCGGGACGACCTTCCGCGTGGACGGGGCGCTGAGACTTTAGGGTTCAGACTGCACGGGACTCTCGCCGCGACATCGAAGCAGGTCTGTGCCCACGGGAACACTCAGGCCTTCCGTGGAACGTCTCGCGGGCCGCCCGTTGACGCGCCCCGTCAACTCGGGCGTGTGGGTTGGGGCGCCGTGTATCGGTCGGTGCGTTTGTCTTTGGCAGGTAGAGCAGGGAGAGAACGGCGCCTGCGAGGGCAATGCCGGCGGACACAAGGAGCGCTGTGTCCATGCCTTGGACGAAGGCAGCCCGCACGGAAGCCAGTAGCGAAGGCAGATGGAGTTGTTCTGCAATAGCGATGCCGCGAAAGACGCTCTGGTGGACAGTCTCCGTGGAACCCAGGACGGCTCAGAGCCAGCCCACCAGAGCACCGAGTCGGGGCGCCCGAGTCGCAGAGCTTTCCGACGGGCGCTATGAGGGCTGGGTGATGTTAGCTGTGCTGGATTTGGAGGTCGGGTGGTCGAGTAGCGCGGTCAGCAGATCGGTCAGCCGGTCGCGAAACCGGTCTGGATCGCTATCGAGGAGTAGTTCAGTGGCTGCGCCGTCGTGGATGGCGATGACGGCCTGGGCCAGTCCTTTGGGGCTGCGTAGGGACGGCGGTAGGCCGGAGCGGTCGATCGCGGGGGCCAGCGAGGTGGCGAGCGCGTCTCGAACTTTGTCGCGATGGGCGACGAGCGCGGCGGCGACTTCGGGGGTGCGGGCGGCGTAGAGCCGAAAGTCGGTGCTGACGAGTATCCAGTCGCGGTCGACCGTGAGTGCTCCGACCACTTGGGCGACGAGCTCGGGCAGGTTGGTAGTTGGGCGTGTCAGCGCAGTGGCGACGTGATCGGCGATCAGCTCGTTGCGCCCCGTGTAGAGGGCGAAGAACAGCTCCTCGAGAGTGTCGAAGTTTGAGTAGAAGGCGCCGCGGGTGTAGCCCGCCGCCTCGCAGACCTCTTCGATGCTGACCCGTCCGAACCCTCGGGCGGCGAAGACGCCAAAGGCGGCGTCCAGCAGCCGATCGCGGGTCTCGGCTCGACGGCGCGTCACCCGCGCTGGTGTCCCGTCCGCCCGAAGCTTGGCCCGCCGGGCTCGCTGTGCGGGTGTTTGCTGCGTCGTCTGTTCAGACGGCATAGCCTCCCTTTCAATACGTTAATGTATCTGATACAGTCATGTATTATACAACGTCGCCGGACAACAAGAGGAGCTGCAATGAGCCCGACACCCAGCGCACAGCCCCAGCCCGGGCCGCCGGCCTCACGACAAGGCTTCTTTGCCGAGCTGTTTGACGCGGTCAAGCAACGCACGTTCTTCTTGGTGATCGGCGTGCTGCTGATCCAGTTCGCTTTCGTGCTCTCCTACGTCGGCGCCTTCCATCACCCGACCCCTCATCGCGTGCCGATCGCCGTCGTTGCGCCCGCGCAGGTCTCCGGCCAGCTCGTCAGCGAGCTCAATGGCATCCGTGGGCAGCCGCTGCACGCCACCGCGGTCGCCGGTGAGAGCGCTGGCCGCACACTCCTGCGGCATGGATCGACCAGTGCAGTGCTCATCGTCAACCCCGTCGCCAAGACCGACGCCCTGCTCGTCGCCAGCGGGGGCGGGGCGGCGACAGCGATCGCCGTGGAAGACGTGATCGCCCGCGCCGAGGCCGCCCAGCACCGCAGCGCGACGGTCACCGATGCCGTCCCGGCGCAGCCGGGCGACGCCAGGAGCCTGTCGGGCTTCTACTTGGTCGTCGGCTTGCTGATCGGTGGCTACCTCGTCGCTGCCCTGCTCAGCATCGCCACCCGCGCACGACCAGCCACGATCCGCCGGGCGCTGATTCGCCTGATCGTGCTCGTCCCCTACGCACTCCTCTCCGGTCTCGGCGGAGCGATCATCGTCGGCCCCATCCTCGGCGCGCTCACCGGCCACCTGCTCGCGATAGCGGCGCTCGGAGCCCTGCTCGTGTACTGCGCCGCCGTCGTCACGATGGCCTTCCAGGCGCTGCTCGGCACCCTCGGCATCGCCCTCACGCTGATCCTGTTCGTCGTGCTCGGCAACCCCAGCGCCGGCGGCGCCTACCCAGCGCCGTTGTTGCCCGGCTTCTGGCGGGTGATCGGCCCCGCGCTGCCCAACGGCGCGGGCGTCGAGGCCCTGCGGCGCATCGTCTACTTCAGCTCCTACGGCATCGCCGGCAACCTGATCCTCATCGCCGCCTACATCCTCGCCGCCATCGCCGTGGCACTCGTCGGGACCTCGGTCCTGAACCGCCGCGCCGCCACCGGCGAACCGGGCACAGACAGCGCCGAGGTCCACTTGGCGAAGGACGCGGGGGCGTCTGCGATGGCGCCGATGGCCGAGGCGATGGCGGGCACGAGCACCACCGCCCTCTCGGACCATCCTCCACTGGCGCTCGGGAGCGGAGGGCGGATGGCATCAATCCGGCGATCGATGTGAGCCCGCTGGAGCCCAAGACGATCATGCTTCATGGCCGCCGCGCGCGCTACCTCCAGGTGGGCAACGGCCCACCACTGCTCCTGATCCACGGGTTCGCAGGGACGCTCGAGAACAAGGCCAGCGCGATCTGCTCGTCGCGCTCGGGCATGAGCGCGCGACGCTCGTTGGGCACTCGCTTGGCGGCGGCGTCTCCGGCTCGAACGCCTCCCTTCCGCGCGATGCAGGGCGCTCGTTCCGTCGGGTGAGGTTCGCGTCGGGGTGCGAAAGCAGGTGTCCGCACCGATGAGTCGAGGCAGCACTTCTGCGCCCGCTCGGCGGTGGAGGCGTTCGCCGACGAGCAGCCGTCGGTCGGGCAGCACGTCCTAGGCAGATACCTTCAGCGAGAGCTCAGCATTGGCGACGAAGCGGCAGCGGCGACCTCAGCCTCGTGGAGCGGCCGCCAGCGCGAGAGCGCCGGCTCGGAATCGCTGAGCTCCCTCTTTGCCAGCGCGACTGAAATCCGCGTAATCGCGGTAGGGACCGCCGTTGCCGGCGGCCCCCCGCGCAGATCCCAGCGTGCGCGCTAACGCACTGGGCTCCTGCCTTGGGTTCTGGCGTCAAATCGCTGGTTTGGCCAAGGGTGCAGGATGCTTGCCGTGGGTAGCCATCGTTGCGTTATCCGGGCCATCCGTTCCCAGGTCATCCGGTGGCGTTGGCTGCGACGCCTGAGCGTGCGCATCCATAGCCTGATGACCGCGTTGCGGAAGGCCCCGAGCGCGTTGATATTGCCGGGCACCGCGAAATACCGGTAGTGCCCGGTAAGGACACTGGCAAGCCAGCGTCCTTGGACGGGGATCGGGAGATGAGCGCGTCTACGCATCTCGATCTTTAGCTCGCGTAGCTTCGTGCTCATCCGCTTCTTGATCGTGACCCTGCGCACCCTGAACTGTCCTGCCTGGGTTTTTGCGCACAAGTGCGTGAAACCCAGGAACTGGAACGTCTCGGGCCTACCGAGCCCACGCTTGGCTCTGCGCTCAGCCGCATAGCAGCCGAACTCGACCAGGCGCGTCTTCTCCGGCGCAATCTCCAAACCGAACTCCGCGAAACGCTCGCGAACCCCGGCAAGGAAACGCTCAGCATCAGAACGATGTTGAAAGCCAGCAGCAACATCGTCAGCGAAACGCACCAGGATCACATCCCCGCGTGCGTGACGCCGCCGCCACTGCTCTGCCCAGAGGTCAAGAACGTAGTGCAGGAAGACGTTTGCGAGCAACGGCGAAACCGAAGCTCCTTATGAGCAGCGCTGGGTTATGCGCAGCGTTGGCGTGCAGCTCCCGCAGCGGGTGGGGTGACGGCTGAGCGCTGCGCATAACGCGGTGGCGGTTAGTGGAGGTTGGTGAGCCAGTCGAGCAGGTCGGGGTTCTGGTTCCACTCGGCCTGTTCGTCGCTGACGACTTGGTCGTAGACGGCTTCCAGGGCTCTGCGCTTCGCTTCGGTGGAAGCGCGGGCGTAGATGTCGGTGGTTGACATGTCGGCGTGGCCGAGGATGTCGCGGATGTAGGGCAGTGGCACGCCCGCGTCGTAGAGGTGCATCGCCCGGCTGTGGCGAAGGACGTGCGGGCTGAGCCGGATGCTGGCGAGCGCCGGGTCGGCTGCTTGGGCTTGGTACTTGCGGAGGATCCAGGCGATCCCGCCGCGGCTGAGCTTCTGGTGGTGTTGGTTGAAGAACGCCCGTCGGTCACCGTGACCGGGGCCGTCGAGGCGGTGCTCGGCGAGGTAGGCGGCTAGCAGCGCCGCCGTGTTCATGTCGATCGGGACGTGCCTGCCTTTGCGGCCCTTGCCGGTCAGCGCGACGATCGCGGGCTCCTCGAGGCGGATGTCCCGGACTCTCAGGTCGGCGATCTCCTGCACCCGGCCGGCGGTGCCGTAGAGCGTCGCCAGCAGAGTCGCGTCGCGCCGGCCCTGGCGGATCGAGCGGTCGGGCAGCGAGAGCAGCAGCCGGGTCTGTTCGACGGTCAGGTGCGCCACGGCCGGCCGGGCGTGCTTGCTCGGGGGGATCGCGATGATGTCCTGGTAGCACGCCATCCGAACTGGGTCCTGCGTTTGCATCCAGCTGAAGAATGAGCTGATCGCGGCGAGGCGCTGGTTGCGCGTCGATGGGCTGTTGCGGCGGCTCGCTTGCAGCCAGGCGAGGAACCCGGTGACCGCGCCGGCGTCGATCAGCTCGAGCGTGAGCCGCTCGGGCGGGATGCCCCGCTCGTCACGGAAATAGCAGATCAGCAGCTTAAACGAGTCCTTGTAGGAGCTGATCGTGTTCGGCGAGCAGCCGCGCAGCCCGGCCATGTGATCGGTCAGAAAGCGGCGCAGGCCGATCGCAAAGTCAGTCGCCATGATCGACCCCTCCCGTCACGGGTGGGACGACATCGCCGAACGCCTGCTTCACGCGGGCGGTGACGTCCGGGTAGGACTCCGCGGTCAGGTGCAGGTAGTAGGCGGTGCCTGCGATCGAGGCGTGCCCGAGATACGCTTGCAGCACCGGCAACAGCGCGTTCACGTTCTCACCTCGCTCAAACCAGAGCCTGAGGTTGTTCACCGCCATCGTGTGGCGCAGATCGTGAACCCTTGGGCCGTGCCCGCGGCCGCCGTGCGGGATGCGCGCCTGCCACAGGAACCGCCGGAAGTTGCGGTTGACGTTCAGAAGCGTCAACGGCACGCCGGGCGTGGCGCCGGGGAAGAACCACTCCCAGCCGGACTGGCCGGCGAGCTTGGCGTGATAGCCGGCGAGCCTTTCGCGCAGATGCTCTGAGACGGGCAGCTGCCGGTCCTTGCCGCCCTTGCCGTCGCGGATTTGCAGCACGCCCGCGTCGATGTCAACGTCCCCGGCGCGCAGCAGCCGGGCCTCTGAGCAGCGCAGCCCGCACGCGTAGATCATGCGGAACAGCACCGGCATCACCAGGTGCCGAAACGGCACCTCCGGGCAGTAGTGGCAGCGGTCGGTCGCCGCGAACAGCGCCGCAAGCTCCCGGCCCGTGTAGATATGCGGGACATACCGGGTGGGCTTCTCGAGCGCCCCGGCGGGCAGCACGCAGGCGTCGACGCCACGGCGGCGAAGCCAGCGGGCGAGCTCCCTGACCGGCGCGGCCAGGCTCTGCAACGTCGCGGGCTTGACCGCTCGTCGTCGTGCCGCGACGACCCACGCCTCCGCCGACGCTCGGGTGACCGTGGCCAGGCCGGGGAACTCACTGGCGCAGAACGCCTCGAAGCGGGCCAGCGCCTGCTGCTCGGAGGCGTACTTGTAGCCGAGCGCGCGCTTCTCGCAGACCAGGCCGCTGATCGCTTCGGCGAGCGTGACCGGGGCGCTCATCGCGACGCCTCCGTCGTCGAGGCGTCCGGGTCCAGGGCGCACCGGGCCAACAAACCCAGCGACGACTTCAGGTACACGCCGGTGGACTGCACGGACTGGTGGCCGAGGATGTCGGCGATCCGCTCGACGGGGGTGCCGTCCTCCATCAGCCGTGTCGCGAGCGTGTGCCTGAGCGAGTGCATCCCATGACGGCGCTGCTCGCCGAGGCGCACGTGCGCGGCACGGGCGTGCTTGACCAGGATCTGGTGCAGATGGTCCTGGTCGGAGAACGGACCGATCGGGGCGGTATGGCGCAAGAACACCTGCGGGCAATCGCTCGCCGGCCGGCCGTCGCGGACGTAGTCGATGATCGCCCAGCCGACGTCCTTGAGCAACGGCAAGACGACCCGCCGGCCGGTCTTGGCCTGCACCACCGAGACCTGGTTGCCGGGCCAGTCAAGATCGCCGAACTGGAGGCGCTTGACGTCGACGGCACGCAACCCGAGCCGGCAGACCAAAAGCACCATCGCGTAGTCGCGCTTCCCGGACGGGTTGCCGCGATCGATCGCCTCCAACACCTTCGCGACATCGGCCGGGTCCCATACCGACGGGATCCTCGCCTGCTTCGCCGACCTCGCCGCCGGGACCGTGTCCAGCACGCCGGCGTCGATCAGCGCGCCGGCGGCGGCGAACCGCAGAAACGAGCGGACCGCGCACAGCTTGTGCTCCACCGTCTTTGCCTGGTATCCGGCCAGCGTCTGCACGAACGCGCCGATCACCGCGCCGTCCAGCCCGGCCAGGCCACCGCGCCCACCAATGAACGCGAGGAACTCCCCGACGACCGTGCCATACGCCCAGACCGTCGACACGGCGCAGCCATCGGCCCGCAACCACGACTGAAACCCGGCGAGAACCTCGGTCTGCTCGGCGCTCAGCTTGCTCACTGTGCGGGAGTAGCGGCGCAGCACCGCCCCATGCGCCTGGAAGTCGTCGAGCATCGCCGCGACCCGGAACAAGTACACGTCAGTCTGCTTCAGCGCGCCGGCCTGCTCCTTATCGAAGAACCCACCGCACGCCTCATCGACCCAGGCCATCGCGACATCCAGCGAGAACTCACGCACCCCACGGGACGCGAAGTACCTCTCCAGACGCCGCCAGTGGCCGCGATACCAGGCCATCGTCGAGGGCTTGTAGCCCAAACGCACCAGCTCGGCGTCCAACCCGGACACCAAATCACAAACAGCAGCCATGACAGCTCACCTCCGATCACGAACGGCCCGGCACCATGCCGAGCCGCGTGACCGCAGTCTCCACCGCGTTATGCGCAGCGCTCAGCCGTCACCCCACCCGCTGCGGGAGCTGCACGCCAACGCTGCGCATAACCCAGCGCTGCTCATAAGGCTCGTTATGCGCAGCTGCGCATAACGAGCCCTGCGCCGTTCCCATTGCCGTTCTTGACCATTTCCCGTCCTCGATGACTCCTGCCCTGAGCCATTTCTGGATCAGCCACAGGACCCGTCGGTCTGCGATCCGGTGCTCCAAGAACCGCATCAGCCAGCGCTGATCGAGCCGGTCGAATAGGTCCTTGACGTCTATCTTGAGCACCCAGTTCACCTTCTTGCGTTCGATCCCGACCGCGAGCGCGTCCAATGCGTCATGCGGACTACGCCCGGGCCGAAACCCATACGAGAAGCCCAGGAAATCCTCCTCATAGACGGCGTTCAATACCTCAGCCACAGCCCGCTGGACGATCTTGTCCTCCAGCGCGGCGACCCCGAGCGGCCGCTGCCGCCCGTCCGGCTTCGGTACATACACCCTCCGAGCAGGTATCGCCCGGTACGCGCCCCTATGCACACGAACATGAAGATCCCCGAGATTCCTCTCGAGGTCATGCCCGTACTCGCGCCACGACACCCCATCGACCCCTGGAGCAGCATCCGGTCGGATCGACCGGTATGCCGGCCTGAGGCGATCAACGCTGACGTGATGCAAAAGCGCGGTGAACCGTGCCTGCTTGTCCTTCGCTGCTACTTGACGCACACGATCCAGATCGCTATTCACGCTCACTCCGGCCCTGCGTCCGGGGCGCGTTTCACTGGCCGTGTTCCCCTCGGCCGGCCTCCTTTCCTCCACCACCTCCGCAGCCGCACCAGCAGCATTGTTCGGCAGCTTCGCAGGTACTACGAGGCCGTCTGACTGCCCATGACCGTTCATCGAGGGCTTACCACCACGATGTTCCCCTCACGGACCCAACCCGACCACGCCACCCCGCGAACAAACGACGCGGCATCCAAGCCAGACAGGCCAACCACGGGCCCTCCCGGTTCTCGCGCATGAGGACTTTCCTACGTGCCTGAGCTCCTCTGACCGCGCCAGGTCCCCGCATGGCTCGCGCTAGCGCCACACCGAGCATCGCCTTCCGCCACTGTGACAGCGTCGGCACCCAGATCCGAATTTCGCGGCTCAATCGCCCCGCCCGCAGAACCCCTGTCAACGCTTCGCGAGCACCCTCACGGATACCCACGCATGACTCAGGGCCGTCGCGGATCGCTACTCCTTCAACGTAGAGAACTCTCATCTCCTTCCTCATGCCGGTTTATCCCGGCGCACCACAGAAAACAGGACGCCCTCGCGGATCATCGCTGCCGAGCACGCCGTGATGGCAGTGCGCTCCGTCGAGCGACGGTCCATTCGTCAAGTGCCGGAATCGTGAGGCTGTCTCTCACAGGTTCGGTAGGAAGTCTGCGCCGATGTCGGTGGGGGTCTCGTCCTCACAGAGGTGCGGGTTGGCATCGAACCACATCGCTGCCCTGGTGTCGGTGTAGGTAGGCCATCCTGGGTCGCCGTGGGTTGCGAAGTCGATCCAGGTCTGGTGCATGGCGTGGGTCAGCGCAGTTGGTATGGCGCTGCCGATGAGGTTCTGGCATGCCTGGGCGGTGTCGAAGACGAAGGGGAGATCGAGGCCGTGAGCGGCGCCGTGCAGTGGCGATCGCCACGCGAATTCGTAGACGTAGCCGCGTCCTTGATGGCGCAGTGCTGTGCGACGGCTCGGCGATCGGAATAGCAGGTCCGTGTAGGTGGCTGCGAGTGCTTGTGCCGGGGTCATGGCCGGGTCGTGCAGGCCGTAGCTTTCGAGGAGCACCTCGGCGTCAGGGTAGGTGGCGGCGAGCTCGGCTACCGCGCGGCGAGCATCGAATCCGCTGAAGCCCTCGGCGCCGAGACCGAGGTTGGCCTCTTCGAGCGTGGTGCCGATCAGTAGGTCAACGTGGTTGGAGTGCGCGCTTGGGGCGCCTACTGGGTCGGGGAGGATGTCGTCGCCGGTGGTGGGCAGGAACATTGCACGGCCGTGGCCCGGATCGACACCGTTCGCGTCTCGGAAATCTGGGCGGGTGTTGTTTCTGAGCAGGGCCGTCTGCGCGCGTAGGAGGTCGGCTGCTGGTACTGCTCGGAATGCCTCGGCGGTTGCGGGGATCCCGAGTTGTCGGGCAAGTTCCTGCGTCAGCTGTTCGGTGATCTCGAGCCGGCGGGCCATCTCGTCGTGACCGCTCTGCACGATCGCACGCCGGAAGAGTCCGGCGGCCACTGGGGAACGCAGGAGGAGTGCCACCGAGGTTCCGCCCGCCGACTCGCCGAGGAGGGTGACGTTGTCGGGATCCCCACCGAACCCGGTGATGTTCTCGCGGACCCAGTGCAGCGCTGCGATCTGGTCACGCAGTCCGACGTTCGTGCTCCCACCCGACGGCGCGAGGAACCCCTCCGCCCCGAGCCGGTAGTTGACGGTCACCAGAACGACTCCGTCTCGCGCGAACGAGGTGCCGTCGAAGGCGGGGGCGCTGCCTGAGCCGATCACGAACCCGCCGCCGTGGAGGCAGAGCATCACCGGCAGCCCTCTCGTGCCGCTGTCGGGTGTCCATACGTTGAGGTTGAGGTACTGGCCGTCTCCGTGGATCCATCCGGGGCCGGTCAGCGGCGCCAGATGCGCATTAGCTGGGTGCAGCGCGGGTTGGGGTGCGGTGGCGCCATGGTCCCTGGCCTCGCGGGTCCCGGTCCATGGCTCGGTGGGGGCCGGAGCTGCGAATCGGTGTCCGCCTGCCGGCGCCGCGGCGTAGGGGATCCCGAGGTATCGGCTCACCCCGTCTATGTGGCTCCCGGAGAGTCGTCCTGCCTTTGTAGTGACTGTGGGGGTGGTCATCGACGTCGGCCTCCCTTCGTGTGGCACGGTTCAGCTCGCTTTCTCGGATGGCAGAGCGCCGCACGGGCCTGCAACAGTCCACCTCTCAAGCGTTTTCATCGGACAGTCTGTACTCTACACTACAACCTGTCAAGCCAAAGTAGGATACGTCGGATGTCGACGAGGAGCTACGAGCAAAGGCTGCGCGCGCAGCGCGCAGAAGCGACTCGACGCCGGATCCTCGATGCCGTCTACGCGCGCTTGCGCGAAGCGCCAACGCAGCCCGTTGGCCTCGACCGAGTCGCCCGCATGGCGGGCGTGTCGCGCTCCACCGTCTATCTGATCTTCGGCTCGCGCGCGGGACTCTTCGATGCGCTCGGATCAGACCTGCTCGACCGCGGCGGCTTCGAGCAGGTGCTCGATGCCGCCGCCAATCCGGACGCTCGCGCCAGCGTCCGGGAGGGTATCGGTGCCGTAGTGCGCATGTACGCGTCCGAGCGCGACGTAGTGCGCGTGCTGCACTCAATGGCAACGCTCGATCCCGATGCCGTCGGCGGGGCGATCCAACGCATGGAGCGACGCCGTGCCAGCGGTATCGCACAACAGGCACAGCGTCTCGCCGACGACAAGCTACTCCGCCCCGATGTCACCGCCGAAGAGGCCGCGGACCTGCTCTGGGTCCTCACGAGCTTCGACAGCTTCGACCAGTTGTATACCGGTCGCGCCCTATCCACCGACAAGGTCGCCGCCACTCTAGCCACAACAGCCGAACGCAGCCTATGCCAGTGACGAACAGATCGGAACTGGATCGTTGATAGCCGCAACGCCATAGCAGGTGCACACCCGTAGGCAATCCCGCACCTGAGATTCGCCAGCCGAGGGTGAGGCGGGGCGGCAGGTCCGCGCCGGCCGCCCCGTTGGCTCGAGCCGCCTTACCGTGTGATCCGCAGCCCGGCGGTTGCAGAGATCACCGGTGATGGGCGTCCGTGGACGGCATGAGTCCTCCCTTGTCGTTGGATGCTTGACAAACCAGGGCTGTACTGCCATCGTGAGTACATGTCAACGACCAAGGAAGAACGCCTGCAGATCCGTGTCGACCCGGCCGAGAAGGCCATGCTCGAGCGCGCGGCTGCCGCATCGCATCTGAACATGTCTGCGTTCGTGGTTCAGGCCGCCGCATCCAGGGCCGAGGAGGTCCTTGCCGAGCGCTCGAGCATCAGGCTCTCAGCGGAGGCTTCGGCCGCGTTCACCGAGGCACTCGAACGGCCCGCACAGGTCAACGACCGCCTCGCCAAGGCGCTGCGCCGCAAGCGCAACTTCAGCTGGCTTGACTGAGCTACGCCGCCCCGCGCTGCTCGACGTTCGCCGACACGACCGTGAGCAGTTCGAGAGCGGCGAGCTGGTACTCGACCAGTGGCTACGCCGCTACGCCGGCCAGAACCGCCGCCGCGATACCGCCGCCACCTGGGTCATCGCCGACGCCAACAACCTCGTGGTCGCATCCGCGAGCATCGCGATGACCGGCATCGACCGCTCGGCTGCGCCCGACACGCTCGCCAAAGGAGCCCCCGATCCCGTCCCGGCGCTGCTCCTCGGTCGTCTCGCGGTCGACCGCCGCCACGCCGGTCTCGGGATCGGGACCGCACTTGCAGGGCACGTGCTCGCTACCGCCGCAGAGCTCAACGAGAAAGCCGCCTGCCGAGCCGTCGTCGTCACAGCCCTGAACTCCAAGGCTCGCGCCTGGTGGGAACGACTTGGCTTCAACCCCTTCGACCCCGACCAGCTCGACCTCTACCTCCTCACCGCCGAAATCGACGCGACGCTCCGGCGCCTGCAATAGACGTCATGCACCTGGTGTCCGCGCGAAGGAGGGTCGATCGTCTTTCCGCTACAGATGCTCGTGGCCGAGCGAAAGCACGGGCGCTTGGGCGGGCTGAATGCGGCCAAAAGGGCCATATCCTCCCCTCAACCGTCACGCCCACCGAGGATGTCGAAACCATCATCGGCCAACCGGCGACCAGCTTCCAAGCATTCGCAGAGCGCAACGCCGTCGCCTGGACCGCCAAGGAGGACAAATGACCAAGTACACAAACGAAACGTCGAACTTCGGAGCCGATGGGCCTTTCTTCCGAATCATCCGCGAAGGGCTGGAAGGTCTCGCGGACGGAGAGGACTACTTCGACCTTCTGGCAGACGACGTGACCTTCGAGTACATCATCTCCGTGCCCGGCTACCCCAGGCACGTCAAGGGGCGACAAAACATCATCGACCTATACAGCAACTACGACGACTACATGACGGTCCACACCGCTGACAATCTCCGCGTCTACCGCGACCCGGAAGCCTCGGTCGTCGTCCTTGAGTACGAAGTGCACGGCGAATCGGTACAGACCGGCCAGCCGTACAACAATCGCTTCGTCTCCATCATCACCGTCAAGGACAACAAGGTGACGCACTGGCGAGACTACCTCGACCCGACCGCCGTGTTCGACGCCGCGGGCTGGCCCAACACTCCCGCCTAAGCAATCACAACCAAGTCACCCACCCGATGGGCTAACTGGCACCCTCGCCGTCGCCGAGGGCGGCACCCGCGGAATCGCGAAAGCGGAACTGAGCCGCATCGGCGGGCTTGGTCCTCCTATTCGCCACGAGCGCGACTCGCGACTTCACCACGGCGTCGATTGCTGCCGGCAGCCCTGCCTTCCGCGCTGAGCAGGTCGCGCGTCGCCGATACGACCCCTGCGGAAAGCAAAGCAGGCCCTTCTGCTTCGCACACCAGGGCCAGCACCCGTATCAGCGCGGATGAAGTGGTGCGACCGGATCGATCTCGGGTTCGGTCACGCGGTGCTCGTCGATGTAGTCCCAGTTGACCTCGTAGCCCAGGCCTGGAGTCTGTGGCACGCTGACGAAACCGTCGTTGAACGGGTCGCAGGGCGTCTTGAGGTAGGGCGGCACGATCTCGTAGCGGACTTTGGGGCCGAGGAGGCCGCGCTCGTAGTACTCGCAGACGTCCTCGCTGGTCGCACCGAGCACCTGGAGATTCCCGAACCCGCTCATGTGCAGCTCACAGCGCACCCCGAACGCGTCGCAGGCGCCGACCCACTTCATCACCCCGGTAATGCCGCCGCGGTGTTGAGCGCCGCTTGAGTTCGGCATGCGCGGGGGTGTTCGCGCTGTTGACGGCCGGGATGGGTGGTTGGGTGGCAGAGTTCGCGCGTTCGTAAAAAGCGAGAGCCCTCCCGTCTGCTTG
>Ga0187890_10000703_pt1 | contig 24049 bp, 12 predicted proteins | sample June2016WEW_21_1_FD_133005 | JGI IMG/M metagenome (GOLD analysis project Ga0187890, IMG submission 133005) | Peatland microbial communities from SPRUCE experiment site at the Marcell Experimental Forest, Minnesota, USA - June2016WEW_21_10 | ecosystem: Environmental > Terrestrial > Soil >... | reverse complement strand
GACCGTGATGCCGGGCTGGTCGATGGGCACGAGGAAGAGGGTGATGCCGGCGTGCTTGGACTCGGGGTCGGTGCGCCCCCCGACCCAGTACCACTCGGCGAAGTGGGCCGAGGTGGTCCAGGTCTTCTGGCCGTTGAGGATCCAACCCCCGTCGTCGCGGGTGGCCTTGAGCTGCATGGAGGCGGCGTCGGAGCCGGCGTTGGGCTCGGAGTAGCCGACGGCGAACTCGACCTCGTTGCGCAGGATCTTGGGCAGGAACTCGGCCTTCAACCGCTCGTTGCCGTGGCGGATGATCGTCTTGCCGACGATGCCGACGCCCTTGCCGATCTGGGGGCCGCCCCGCCGCGCCAGCTGCTCGTTGAGGAGGTACTCGTAGACGCCCTCGCCCTCGGAGCCGCCGTACTGCTTGGGCCAGGTCATGCCGAGCCAGCCCCGCTCCCCGAGCGACGCCATGAAGGCCCGGCGCTTGGGGGTGTCGACGATCTGGGCCATGTTCTCCCTGGTCACGTCGAAGACCTCGGGGTCGTCGTTGGCGTCGAGGAAGGTCTCGACCTCCTTGACGAAGGCCAGTTGCTCAGGCGAGAAATCGAAGTCCATCACTGCCTCCAGGTCGCCCGGACGCGCCGGATCTGACGGTGCGTCAGATTACGCAGGCATCATAGGGCACGCCCCGAGGTTCTTCCCGGGCCGATGCCGGGGGCCTCCACGGTGCCTCCGGAACGACGACGCGCTCCGGAGGGCAGGTCAGAGAACCGGTGGGGGCGGTGGACGGGGGGCGGGACTCTCGGCCGGCGCGGCCTCTGCCGGCTCCCCCGCCGAGGCTCCCGCACCGACACCGGCTCCGACGGCCGCGCCCACCGCTGCGACCTCGGCCACCTCTTCCAGCTCGGGGCCTTCCTGATCGGCCGCCAGCCGGGCCTCTTCGGCCTCACGGCGCCGGCGCCGTTCCCGGAAGTACCGGGTGATGAGCAAAAGGATGAGCTCCAGGACGATCAGGAGCACAATGAGGAGGCCCCAAGGGAACAGCCAGGTCTGGACCTGGAACGAACGTGACAGGCCCACGTTCCCGATGATGCCGGTGACCTGGTGCTCTCCGATGGAGGCGGCGGGGAAGCTCACGGGTATCCGGTAGATGTTGACGGCGTTGGGACCGATCGTCGCGAGGTTGCGGGTGGTCGCCTCGTGCGTCGTCGTGTCACTCGCGTTGCCGATGGCCAGGATGAGCGGCGGATTCACGTAGGCCGCCGAGTTGGGGTTGCGCACCGTGATCACCAGCGTGCGCTTCGGCGGGGCGCCGAACCACGCCGTCCAAGGACCGTTCCCGGTGAGATAGGCGTCCAAGACCTGCAGCCTCTGAATCCTGGACCCCTTGGGCGACGCCACTGGGGCGCCGATGATGGTGATCGGCGTCGTCGGCGTCAGTGAAGAGGAGAAGTCGAGTGCCATCACGACACACGGGCAGGGCTTGGATGGGATCGTCACCACCAGCTGCATGTCGAAGAGGCCCGTTTTCGTCGTCGAGACCTCCTGCGACGTGCTCTGGACGCAGTCGGCCGAGCCGTTGAGGGCGTTGTTCCCGCAGACCTGGGTTTGGACGTCGGAGTCGGGCGGGAAGTTGCTGCCGGTGACGGTGACCCGCTCGTTCGGGCTGGCCGTCCCCGGCGACACGATGATGCTGGGCCGGGGCTGCCCGCTCGCCGCCCCCGATGGCGGGGCCGCGAGCACCACGAAACCTGCGGCACAGGTCGCGACCACGAGCACCACGCCGGCGCACCGGCGCGCCGCGATTCTCCACCTTCTCGTCGACGTGCTCACAGGTCCACCATCTTCTCACCAACCACGGCTCGGGACCGCACCGCGCCTGCCGACCCTGGGGAAGACGACAACAGGACCCGGTCACGTGCCACCGGGTCCTGTTGCGTGTTCGTTCCCCCTGGTCGGAGCCCCCCGGCTCTAGATGTACGTGAAGTGGTCCGAGGTACTGGTCAGGCTGGTGTTGACGCCGGCGGTGACCGTGAGGTCGACCGTGCCGGCCGCGTGAGCCGGTGCCGTCACCGTGATCTGCGTTCCGGCGGCGTTCACCGTGATGCCCGAGGTGACCACCGTCGTGCCGAAGCTCACCTGGGTCGTCCCGGTGAAGCCGGCGCCCTTGATGGTCACCGTGGTGCCACCGAGATGCGTGCCCGTCGTCGGGGCGACCGACTGCACGACCGGCCCGTAGGTGAACGTGTCGGCCGTGGTGATGGCGCTGGTGCCACCGGGGCCCGTCACCGTGATGTTGACCGACGACGTGGCCGTCCCAGCCGGTGAGGTGGCCGTGATGGAGTTGTTCGAGTTCACCGTGATGCTGGCTGCCGGCGTCGAGCCGAAGCTGACGAGAGTGGCGCCGGTGAACCCGGTCCCCGTGATCGTCACCGAGGTGCCTCCGCCCGGTCCACCTGCATTCGGCGACACGCTCGAGATCGAGGGTGTCGGGTAGAAGTAGGTGAACTGGTCGGCCGTCGTGATCGGCGTGGTACCGCCCGGCGTGGTCACCGTGATGTTCACGACGCCCGACGTGCTGGCTGCCGGCACCACAGCCGTGATGGAGGTCGCCGAGCCCACCGTGAAGCTGGCGGCGGGTGTGCTCCCGAAGGAGACGCCCGTCGCCCCGGTGAAGCCGGTGCCCGTGATCGTCACGGACGTGCCACCCACCGTCGAGCCCGACAGCGGTGAGATGTGGCTCACCGTCGGACCGTAGGTGAAGTGATCAGCACTGCTCGTGACGCTCGTGCCACCAGGGCCCGTCACCGTGATGTCCACCGTGCTGCCCGACGTTCCCGCCGGCGAGACGGCCGTGATCTGGGTGCCCGTGTTCACGGCGTAGCTCGCCGCGGCGGTGCCCCCGAACTTCACTGCCGTCGCTCCGGTGAAGCCGGTGCCGGTGATGGTCACCGAGGAGCCGCCGGCCGCGGGACCGTTCGACGGCGAGACGCTGCTCACGGTGGGCACGGGGTTCTGGTACGTGAACTGGTCCGCCACCACGGCGGGTGACGTCCCGTCGGGGCTGGTGACGGTGATGTTGACCGTTCCGGTTCCCGCTGGCGAGACCGCCGTGATGGAGGACGCCGAGTTCACCGTGAAGCTCGCCGCCGGCGTGGATCCGAAGGCCACCCCCGTGGCGCCGGTGAAGTCGCTGCCGGTGATGGTCACCGAGGTGCCACCGGCTGTGGAGCCATTACCCGGGGCGACGCTGGTGACGGCAGGGCCGAAGGTGTAGTCGTCGGCACTGCTGGTGGAGCTGGTGCCACCCGGTGTGGTCACCGTCACGTCGACCGTCCCGGCCGCGTGTGCCGGCGTCGTCACCGTGATGGACGTGTCCGAGTTCACGACGATGCCCGTGCCGGCGCTGCCGCCGAAGGACACCGCGGTGGCCCCGGTCAGGCCGTGCCCGCTGATGGTCACCGACTGACTGCCGCCCACCGGGCCCGAGCTCGGGGAGACAGCGCTCACCGAGGGCGTCGGGTACGTGTAGGTGAAGGTGTCGGTCGACGACGTCGCGCTGGTGCCCTCGGGCGTCGTCACGGTCACGTTGACCGTGCCCGTCCCGGCCGGTGCTATCACAGCGAGCTGCGTGCTCGAGAGCACGGTGAACGTCGCGGGGCTGGAGCCGAACTGCACCGAGGTGGCATCGCTCAGGCCCTGGCCGTTGACGGTCACCGCAGTGCCGCCGATGACCGCGCCGGTCCCGGGCGAAATGCTCGAGACCTGCGGCCCGTAGGTGAACAGGTCACTGGACGAGGTGGTGCTGGTGCCGCTGGGGCCCGTGACCGTGACGTCCACCTTCGACCCACCGGCGCCCGGCGGGGCGACCGCCGTGATCTGGTTGTTCGAGTTCACCGTGAAGCTGGTCGCCGCCGTGCTCCCGAAGGAGACGCCAGTGGCCCCGGTGAAGCCCGTCCCCGTGATGGTGACCGGCTGGCCGCCGGCCGGCGACCCCTGGTTCGGGCTGACCGAGCTGACGAGTGGTGGCGTGAAGAAGTACGTGAACTGGTCCGCCGTGCTGATGGCCGTGGTGCCACCCGGCGTCGACACCGTCACGTCCACGACACCGGCCGTGTTCGTGGCAGGGACCGTCGCCGTCAGCTGGGTACCCGACAGCACCGTCACGTTGGTCGCCGGCGTGCCGCCGACCGAGACGGTGGTGGCACCTGCGCCACCCTGGGTGAAGCCCGTCCCGTTCACCGTGATGGTCGCGCCACCACCGGCGATGCCCTGGCCGGGCGAGAGACTGGTGAGGGTCGGGACCGGGTCCCAGGTGTAGACGTCGGCGCTCGACGCCGACGAGGGACCGCCACTCGTGGTCACCGTGATGTCCTGGCTACCGGGCACATTGCCGGGAGCCGCCGGAGCGGTCGCGGTGATCGAATCGTTGGTGTTCACCGTGAAGGGCACCGAGACCGAGCCGAAGTCCACCGCGGTGGCCGTGTCGAATCCGGTACCGGTGATGGTGACCGTGTTCCCCGCCGTCAGAGGACCAGCCGTCGGGCTGATGCCCGAGATCCCCGGTACCGGGTAGATCGTCACCGTGACGGTCGCCGGGTTCGAGGTCTGGCTGTCGGTGTCGTTGACGGTGTACTGGAAGGTGTCGGTCGTGATCGATGTCGTACTGGCCGAGGTCGGCGTGTACTTGATGGAGCCGTTCGGCTCCACCGTCGTCGACCCGTAGGTCGCCGGCGACGTCACGGTCACGGTCGAGGGATCGAGCGGGAAGTTGCTCGTGTCGTTGTTCAGCACCGGAATGTTCACCGGGTTGGGGTTGATGGTGCTGGCCGTGTCGTTGTTCGCCGTCGGCGCCGGTGTGTTGACCGTGTAGTTGACCGTCTGCGACGAGGTGTTGCCCTGCCAGTCGACTGCGGTCACGGTCAGGGAGTGGGTGTTCCCCACAATCAGGCTCGACGTGTCGATCGGGCTCCCGTCCGGCACGTTGGTCGGCACGCCGTTCACCACCTGCGACGCGGTGCACGATGCCACCTGCACGTTGTCAGCGCAGCTGTAGTTGGCGTCGACCGTCGACTGGTAGGCGTAGGAGCCCAAGCCGCTCGCCGGCGGCGTGGTGACGCTCGTCGTCGGATTGACCTGGTCCTGCACGTTGAGGTTGACGATCTCCACGTCCGACGGGTTGCCGGCCGTGTCGCTCACCTGGAAGGAGAACGAATCGGTCGCGTTGGGCGTGTTGTCGTTGGTGTACGTCCACGCCCCCGTTGAGGGGTTGAACGTGACGTTCCCGTGCGCCGGCGGGGTCACGACCTGTTCGGTCGAGAGGTTGACCGGATACGTGCCGGTGTAGGTCAGCGGATCCGTCACCGATTGTCCCGACTGCACCGTCGCCGTCTGGTTCGTGATCGTCGGCGGGTTGGCCAGCGTGATGAAGGTGGCGTACGAGGTGCTCGTATAGCCCTCACTGTTGGTGGCCGTAAGCGTGAATGTATGGATCTGGTCCGGCACGAGGTCAGTGGTGTTGAGCGGTGCGCCGTTCGCAACCGTTTGCGCGTACGGGGTCCCCGCGTCCTCGACGCCCGTGCAGGACGTGAGGGTCACACCTCCACTGGGCTCGGCGCACGAGTAGCTGGCGTCGACCACCTGGCCGAACGAGTACAGCGCACCTTGGACGGGCGCGTTGAGCGTCGCCACGGGCGGGCTGGCGTCGACCGCCGTGAAGCTGATGCCCGGTGCGGCGATGGCGCTGTTGACGAACGGCCCCGCCGCCCAGTTGGTGCCGGTGTCGAGGGATCCGTCGTTGGCCTGGTTGGTGACCGTCGAGGTGATACCCGCCGAGATGCCCGGGACCGTGACGGTGCCGGGGTTTGTCACCTTCACGGTGTACTGGACGTACATGTAGGCCCCGTCCATCCCGAAGACTTCCTGCGGGTTGATGGTGCAGGCACTGACGTTGGCGCCGCTCGACTCGTTCGTCTGGCCCGTCCCGGAAGCCGACAGGCACGAGCTGTCGTCCCAGGTGACGTTGAACGAGGTCTGGTTGGTGGCCGGGACCGACCAGTTGTAGCCGCTCACCGCCGTGCCGTTGACGTTGCTGGCACCCTTGATGGCCCAGTTGATCGGCTGTCCGATGGGGCCGTCGGTGTAGATGTTGCCCGACCCGCCGTTCTGCACCTGCACCCCGGTGAACGAGGTGCCGGAGATACCGGTGTAGGTCAGCGACTGAATGCCGTTGGTGGTCCAGACGTTGAGCGTCCCCGGAGCCGTGAAGCAGGGCGTCCCGGAGGTACCCGCTGCCGGGCAGGTGGTGTTGAGGCTGTTCACGCTGAGCGTGCCGCCGCCCTGGAACGAGTTGACGTTGACCCCGTTCGATGCAGCGGCCACCGTGGCGAAGTTCATGAGGTCGGTCCCGGCGGCGGGTTCGGCGATCGCCGCTCCGGCGCTGACCGTGCCCGTGGCACCGTTCTGGACCGTGACGCCGGTCAGGCAGCCGGCGGTGGTGCCGCAGGTGGCCGCCGTGGTCGACGTGCCGGTGTAGGCGAGGACGACCGTTCCGGCGCTTCCGACCACCGTGACAAGACCTGGGCTGGTGAAGTTGGTGGTGGCGGCGACCGGCAGAATGCCGTTGAGGTCGCCAAGTCCGTTGGCCCGGTTGACCGCAGCCCCTTGCGCGACCGTGTCGGTCGCTGCACCCGTCACCTGGGTCACGCCCTCCAGACAGCCACTGGTCGTGCCGCAGATAGCGGCCGTGGCCGCGGTCGCCGTGTAGGCCAGCGTGTCAGTGCCCGCGCTCGTGACGACGTAGACGCGGCCGGCGCTCGGCAGGCTGGTGGTTGCGGCAACCGGCAGAATCCCATTCAGGTTGCCGATGGCGTTGGCTCGCGCCACTGCGTTGCCCGTCGACACTGTGCCGCCAGGACCGCTCACCGCGGCGACACCGGTGAAGCAGGCCACCGGGGCGGTCGAGCCACAGGTTCCGGTGGCCGTCGAGGTCCCGGTGTAGGAGAGCAACTCGGTCCCGGCGCTCGTGGTCACGTTGAGCCTGCCGCCGTTTGTCGTCGGGAAGTTCGTGATGGCCGCCACGTGGAGGACGTTGCCCGTCAAGGCCGTGATGGTCTGACCGCTCGAGCTCGCCGAGACGGTTGTGCTTTGCTCGGTTCCCACGCTCGTGGCGACCTGTGTGCCCACGTTGGTCGAAGCGATGTTGGTCGAGTTCGCGACACACTGCGTCGTCCCCGTCGTGCCGTTGTACCCGTAGTTACAGGCGGCCGCCGCGGTCGCCGACGCGACGCCGTACGTGCTGGTGTTGATGCCCGTGGCCGATGAGGTGATCGGCCCATTGATGACCGTCCCCGACGGGGCGGTGATGGCGAAGTTGGAGGCGTACGGTCCCGTGTAGTACCCGCCGTTGGCCGACGTGGCCTGGTGGCCCGGCATGTAGATCTGCTGCTTCACCGTGAGCTGGTCGCCCACGGCGAGCTGGCCGCCGTTGGCCGCCGGTGAGGTCACCTGCCAGTTCACCTCGGGCGTGTCGGAGCCGTAGTAGTCGCAGTTGTGGCTGGTCTGGAGGAACTCAACGACGACGCTGTAGTAGGTGTGTCCCAGCGAGCAGTCGTTGTTCGTGAAGGTGCTCGAGTACCCGAGCGCCTGGTCCGCCGAGGAGATGGTGTTCGTGCCGTTCGTCGTCCGGGCGAAATACCCCACCGTCTGGGTGGTCGGGTTCCCGCGGTTGTCCTTCGCCGCCACCGTGAAGGTGTGGTAGCCGGCCGTCGTGCTGATCGGTGAACCGTTGGCGACGGTGCCGGTGCAGCTGGCCAGGCCCGAACCTCCGGAATCCGCGCAGCTGTAGGCCGCGTCGACCGTGGACCCGGTGATGACCTGCTCACCGTTGGTCGGTGAGGTCAGGCTGATGGTCGGTGGAAGCAGGTCATAGGGCGGCTCGATCACCGTATAGGTCGATGTCTGTTGACTCTGATAGCCCGAATTGTTGATACCCGTGACCGTGAAGGTGTGGGTGCCCAACGTGCTGGTGTTGATGAGCGCGCCGTTGGCGATGGGGGTCCCGTCGTTCGTGGCCGTGCAGCTCTGAATGCCGTCGCCGTAGGCGGCGGTGTCGAAGCAGCTGAAGTTGGCGGCGACGTGGGAGTTGACGACCTCCTGGCCGCTGTTCCCCGGGCTGGCGATGGTGATCGTCGGGGGAACGTTGTCGATCACACCGGTCGTGACGAAGGGCTGCGGCGGCGTCGGGAACGGCCAGCAACCCGTGTCGGCGGTGACGGTCCCGACCGGGGTACCGGTGACGATGATGTTGAACGAGTCGCCGGGGTCGGTGCTGCTGGTGGCGCTGCCGACCGGCTGCACGCTCAGCTCGCCGCTCGACAGGGTGTTGGTCGTCGGGCTGCTCGATGCCTTCAGGTTGATGGTGAACGTCGGCGTGACGAAGTTGTCGCCGCCGGGGATCTCCGTCGGCATGTTGAGGGTGATGATCTGTCCGCTCGGGCTGTTGGCGTCAGAGTTGAGGGTGACCGTCGAGGCCGTCGCGGTTTGGGCGGACGGGTTGGACGGGTTGTAGTAGTAGCCCTGCTGCGCGATGGTCGGTCCGCTGACCACCGTCGTCTGGGCCGGGACGTCGATCTTGACGACCTGATCGTTCTCACCGGCCAGCGTGTACGTCCCACTGCTCGCTGACAGCGAGTTGTCACCCGAGTCCGCATAGGTCAGCGTGAACGTGCCCCCGGGCAGCACCGACGTGGGGGTGGACGTCGAGGCGAAATCACGGGTGGCGTTCGCGGCCTGGTTGCCGTCGGACGTCGTCGCCCAACAGTTCTCCGCGATGTTCACGTATCCGGGCGGGGTGGCGCCGGCAGGCTGCGCCACTGCCGTGAGCGAGGCCACGACGGCGCCACCCACGACTCCCAGGAGCAGAGCGACCGCGAACAGGCCGGTCAAGGCCCGTCGCAAAATGCTCACCACTCCGAACGTGTTGTTCGAACCGCCTGCAGTGTTCCCCTTGTGACGCACAGCGTCACCCCCAAGCTGGACGGTTCTCGCCGCCCCCATCCCCCTCCGGACATCCCCCTCCGGACGGGGAGAAGTTACCCATCTCAGGCGCCACAGTCAAACGATTGTTTTGGAGGCGGCAGCCTCGTGGCCAGGAGTTTTAGAGTTGCAACCTCAGAATTCGGAAGAAAGTTCGCGAACTGAGGCCTCTGGAGGGAGGCTCGCTGGCCGGTGGCGAATCGCCGCCTCAGGCCTGGGCGCGCTTGAGGAGCGTCGCCATCGTCGACGACACCAATGCGTCCGGAGGTGCCGAGCCCGGATTCTCGAACTCTGCCTCGACCGTGACGGGTCCATGCGCGAACCCGTCGACGAGGACGTACACCGCCAGAGTCGAGGTCGCACCGCTCTTGCCGGGGTAGGAGATGGTGGCCACGACCTCCTGTGCGAAGGCGTGAGGCCCGCTGTTGTGCGGATCCACCGGTGCTGCCGTCACGTTGGTGACGGTCTCCTTCGAGGTCACCGTGGCGCTCAGACCGGACTTCACGACCGCTGCGATGCACGACGAGAGGGAGCTGCTTCCCGCCGTTGTGGCCGTCGTCGCCGCTTGTTGGGGATGGTCGAAGACCTGGACCTGCGATCCGACTTCGAGCCCCGTCGAGGACTGGAGGAAGTTGCTCGAGTCGGCAGTGGTTGCCGGCTTGGGCGCGTGGACTTGGAGCGCGCAGCCGTTCAGGGAGGACCGCACGACGTTGGGTCCTCCGGTCGCGGGCAGGGTCTTCCACGTGCTCGGGAAGTCCGAGGACACCAGGTTCAGCGCGTGGGCCGTGTAGTTCTGCGCGGGCGTGCCCGTCCCGGTCGCCTTGGCCGGTGGAGCGCTGCCCGACGAGCACGCAGCCAACACGACGGCACACGCAGCGGCCGTGAGGACCGGAAGCAGAAACCGAGGATGGCGAAGACTTCCTTCCTTGCTGCTCACTTGATGATGTTGCCGTCCGTTCCGACGACATACCACACGCCGCCGGCCCCCTCCGCGTTGGCCTGCACCGCGTGCTGGGTGTGCGCGTAGAGATAGAGCGGGTGACCGCCGTAGGTCATCTGGACGGAACCATCGGGCCGCTTCACCGTCCCGATCAGCGATTGCTGCACGCCGGCTGCAGCGACAACGTCCACACCGTCGGTAACCCAGGGCTGCCATGTCGCGGTGCACGATGCACTCGTGCAGACGAAGTGCTTCGACGACTCGGCGGAATCGGTGTAGGCGACAATGCCCGCGATGGAGCCCACGACGCTCCCCAGCGAGGTCTTGTACGCGTACAGCGTCAGTTTGTGTGTCGGCTTCGGTGTGGTGCCGGCAGTTGGCGATGGCGACGACGAGCACGCTGCAAGAAGCACCGTGCACGCGATCGTCACTACAACTGCCACGTGGCGCGCGCTCCGCCTCACGCTGATTACCTTCATCTCGCCTCGACTTTCGTTCGAATTACCGGTCGATCACGCGCGCGGCGTCGCCGCAGCGCGCCATCATAAGACTGGCGCCGGCTCTCCCCGGGAGACATCGGACTCGACCTCAGGCGTACCGTCCGGTGGTGGTGCCGCCGCTTCTTCAGCCTGCTTGCGCTTCCGGCGCCGGCGCCAGAAATAGTACAAAAGCGCCAGGACGACGATGACGATGAGGATCAGCAACCACGGGACGATCCAGAATTGCGCCGAGCCCGTGGAGGTGGTGACCGTCGTCGTCATCTTCACGTCGAGGTGCACGGGCCCGAAGAACGGCAACCCGCTGAACTTCGGTTCGGTCACGGTCATGCGCCCGCCAGGTATCAGAGCGACGATGGCGACGGGTCGGAACGTGTGCACCGTCGAGCCGAAGATGTTCTTCACGGTGACCTGGCTCTGGCCGTTGAGCACTTCGTTGCCCGTGTTGACTACCTGGTAATGCACCTTGGCCGAGTTCGAGCCGAAGCCGAGCGGGGAGCTCGAGTAGGTCGCGCCCACATTGGCAGCCGCCACCCCAGGGTGCAGCGGGCCGGGCACCCGGACGTAAACCGCAATGCCCTCACCGCGCTGCACGGCGAAGTTGGTCCCCGACTGGGGGCTGGCATCAGGGGACGCAAGGTTCAGCGCCACGATCCCGCCGGCGTGGTCGCCCGGCGCTGCGTTGAGCGGGACCTTGACGGTGAAGTGGAACTCGGCGACGTGACAACCCGGAAGGTCGTAGTTGTTGACCGGAAGGGTGATCCAGCTCCCGACGCCGATCGGCTTCACATTCGGCGGATGCAGCGTGAAGGTACCGAGCACCTTCGTGTTGTAGGCGTCTGAGCCGTACACGTTGAACGGGAGCGTGTCGACGGAGTAATTCGTCAGGACCGCGGTGTCCGTCACCGTCTGGCCTGGGCCCGCAATCAGATGGATCGCGGAGCGCGACAGGAAGTTCGACGACTGCGAAAGGGGCACGAAGGACCAGGCGGCGGTCGTGCCTTGTGCGGCGGCGGGCACGTTGGGGCATGAGATCGAAGCCGCCGCGTCCAGGGTCCCGGCCGCGCCTGCCGTGGCCGGCGCGAACGCGAGGAGGCCGAGAAAGAGAGTCAGGACGACGCCAATCGCCGCTGCAGTCGTGCGCCCATGATGCATGTTGTTCATTCGTGTGGAGCCCCCCTGGCCCGACATGGCCCCGAGACGTCGATGGGGGGACGGCCGGAGCCGTCCCCCCATGACGTTACCTCTACGGAACGGACCGATTCGGTCAGTTCCTGGGCCTGTTCAGTCCGCTCAGGTGGCGGTGGTGAGCAGGTCCAATGTGTCCGTGTACGTGCCAGCTGCCACGTACGGCGGCACTGCCAGCGACAGTGAAGCGTCGCAGTTGAACGCACCGCCACCACCACCGGTGGGAGCCGAGCAGAGCGTCACCGCGCTGTTCGGACCCTGGTAGTCAGAAGCCGTGGCCAGGCTGGTGGTCAGGTTGGCCACCGGACCGGCAACCACCTCGTAGAGGAGGCCGCTCGGGCCTTCCGAACCAACGGCCGACGGCCAGGCAGGCTCGCCCGCGTGGTTGGTCGGCGCGGTGCTGCCGCCGATCTGACCCGTTGCCGGGTTCCCACTCGGGTTGTTGTGGCCGGCGTTGTCGTTCACCGACGGGACCGTCTCGTTATTGTTGGTGCCCGTGGCTGCCGAACCGGCCGCAGGAGCGTCCGGCCCGTAGGTCGGAGGCTCTGTGGTCCCGTTGGGGATCACGCCGTTGGCCAGCCAGTCGGGGTCGCCCGCGTGCGCGATGTTCCCCGGGTAGGTCAGGCTCACCGAGGGGTTCCAGGTGAGGTAGTCGGCGGGGATCGAGTGATCGTTACCGACGTTCTGACCCTGGAAGTCACCCTCCAGCTGGCCCGTGACCGTCCAACCGGACAGCGTGCCTCGGGAGTCGTTCACCTCGACGGTGTTCAGCTCGCCCTGTCCGGCCTGGAACACACCCGGGCCCAACGTGACGGTGCTGAGGTTGACGAGGATCGCGCTCGGGTTCTGACCCGGGGCGCCGATGCCTTGGTCCGCGGCGTACTCCGTGACCGTGAGGTCAGTGCCGTTGACTTGCTGGCTCAGGCCCTGCTGCACAAGGCAGGTTCCCGTCGACGCAATGGAGCACGCCGAGGTCAGGTCCACCAGGTTGAGCGGACCGAAGGTCGCGCTGGCCACCGGGGTGGGGTCGGTCACCGACTGGGTTACCGTCAGCGTCCACGCACCCGGCACACAGCCGCTGGTGGTGAAGTACGAGGTCGGGATGTCCGACGTGTTCGCTGAGAAGCTCTCCGGGGCGGTCGACGATGTCGGGACCGGAGGCACCGCGGTGATGTGCGCCGTCACAGCCGGCAGAGCACAAGTGCCCGGCGGGTTCCACGTCCCCGTCCACGATGTGGTCGAGTCGGGGTCCCATCCGGTGCTACCGGTGATCGTCACGCCGGTGTTCGGGCCGGTGTTGCTCGCGGGAACGACAGGAGTTCCTCCACCCGAGGCGCCGGCCACGTACAACGGGACCGACGCTTGGATCGATCCGCTCGCCAGCGTCCCTTCAACCACGGTCAGCGTGTGGAATCCGGGGGCCAGGGTCGCCGGCAACGTGATGTTGCCGGACAGAGCCGGGTACGTCGGCGTTCCGGGCGAGCCGTAGGCGTAGGACGCCGCGCTCACCTGCAACGTGTCAGTACCGGAACTCGGCGTGCCGTCGACGAGGACGGTCGGGGCTGGCAGCGGCGAGGCACCGCCGGCACCAACTTCCGAAGCGCCCCACCAGTAACCGGAGGTGGTCGTCGGCGTCACGGTCTCGCCCGGTGTCACGGTCTGCGAACCGATGGAGATGGCGGGGTTCACCGGCGTGGCGTCGTTGGTGTAGTCGAGGTCGACCAGGACCAGCGGCTCTTCCGTGCCGATGTCGGCCGCAGTGACCAAGCAACCGATGGCGCCGAGGTTGGCGGCCACCTGGCTGTTCGGACAGTGCACGTTCGAGTCACCGTTCGAGTACGTCGTGATGCTGGTCGACGTCACGTTCAGGTCCCCACTGCCGTCAGCTGCCGCGCCGAGGTCACCGTGCGGGATGTCCGCGTAGCTCTCCTCGTTCGCCGGGTTGTCCAACGCCGCGAGGCCAGCCGCCTGAATGATGGCGAGTGACTCGCTCGCGCCGAGTCCCGTGCAGGTGAAGTTGATGGGGTCGCCCGTGCTCACGCCCGAGATGGCGCCCGAAGGCACCGACGCCGGGTAGGTGAGGCCGGTCGCGGTGACGTGGCCACCGGTGGCCGTGTCGGTCACGGTGCAGTTGTAGGTGCCCGCCGGTGTCCCCGCGCCAGCGGCCGAAGCCGTGATGACGGAGGCACCAATCGCTGCGCCCATGAATCCACCGATGAGGGCAAGTGCCCCAATCGCGGATCCGAGTTTTCTCTTGCCTAACAAGTTGGATCTCCTTTTAAGAGTGAGCGACGGGTGAAGTGGACTCCCCCTGAGACAGAAAGCCCTGTAGCCCCCCGCACGGTCATCGCCAAGTAGTCACTGCAGGACCCGGCCCGCGTGCGCGACGCACTCACCGAGGTGAATGTGCGACAGCGAACTCCACGACCGGGATAGTGCAACTCCCCCGACCCCCTTTCGCCGCAGGCGGTCTCCCGGCGCGGCATCCCCTAACCGAACGTACGCGCTGGCGAACATCGCCAGAGCGTGATTACTCCAGCGGTCCGATATCCCCCGTTGAGACCAGCCGGCAACCTAGAAGCAACTTTGGCTGGCGTCAAGCGCGTGTTTGAATTTGCTCGGGCGCGCACTCGCCGCACGTGAAATTCATCTGGAATTGCAATAACGGTTTCACCGCAAACGATCCGCTCGGCGCGAGCCCGGACAGCGCCGGCCGATCCCGCCCGCTCGGCTCGCGCTCCTACACTCCCCGCCGTGACTCGCACTGGCAGGGTCGTCACGCGCACCGGGCTCGCACTCTTCGCTGTGGGCGTCCTGCTCATCGCCTTCGTCGCCTACCAGCTGTGGGGAACCGCCCTCTACGAAGAGCAGGCGCAATCGCACCTCAAGACCGAGCTGGCGCAGCAACTGCACCACGCCCTCCCGACCTCGACCGCGCACCTCGACGCGAAGTCCCCGCTCGCAGGCCTGCCACCGCTGGCGCACCAGACAGCCCAGGTGACGCCGGATCCTGCGGTCAACCAGCCCATCGGGCTCTTGTCGATCCCCAAGATCGGCCTGCTCGACGCCATCGTCGAGGGTGTGGGCGAGGCCCAGCTGGAGCAAGGGCCCGGTCACTACCAGGGCACGCCCCTGCCCGGGCAGGCCGGCAACGCGTCGATCGCCGGGCACCGCACCACCTACGCCCACCCCTTCTACAACCTGAACGAGCTGGCGCCCGGTGACGGGATCTACATCCTGACCAAGGAGGGATTCTTCCGCTACAAGGTCACGCAGTCCCAGGTCGTCGCTCCGACCGACGTCGCCGTGCTCGATTCCAAGGCCAACCAGTCGACGCTGACCCTCACGACCTGCAATCCGCGCTACAGCGCGGCGACGCGACTGGTCGTGACCGCTGCGTTCGACCCTGGACCGGGCAAGGCCGGCGGCACACCGTCGCCCACTTCGACCACGCTCCCTGGGACTAAAGCCAACGTTTCGACAATTCCCGGAGACTCGCTCACGGGCACCACCAACCCGATCTGGCCCGTGGTCTTGTGGTCGGGCCTCACGGTGCTGTTGGCGGTCGCGGCGTGGCTCGTGTGGCGCCGCTCACCTCGGAGATTTCGGTGGCTCGTGGTGCTCGTGGGCGTGCCGGTCGTGCTCCTGTGCCTGCTGACATCCTTCGAGCACATCAGCCTCGCCCTCCCCGGCAGCTTCTGAATCGATCGACTCGCTCGCGCCGGGAAGGGCGCCGTGCTTGACGGCCGCTCCACGCTGAGGCAAAACTCACGCCCGCTGCACCGGGGTCCCGTTCGCGGGCACTCCACATCGGTAGGGGGTCGTAGAGGGGTCAGGGGTCGGGTTTCATACCCGGGGGGAATTCATGAGGCGATTTGGCAAAGATGCTCGGCTCGCGCTGGCCGGGGCAGTCCTGTTGGTCTCGGGCATGTTCGGGGTGCTGGCCTTTTCCAGCCCGGCTTCGGCCGCGGCGAGTCTTTCGGTGTCGCCCGACACCGGTCTGAGCAACGGAACCTCGGTCACGATCTCGGGCTCCGGATTCGCCGATTCGGCAACCGGCGCCGTCCTGGAGTGCAACACCACCCCCGATCAGCCCACCATTCTCGTTGCCGGCATCGAGCAAGCCCCTGTGGGATGCACGGACCCCCTGCTCCACATCGTCTCCACGACGGCAGCCGGTGATGTCCCGTCGACCGCCTTCTCGATCATCGAGGGGACCGTCGGCCCGCCCGCGACAGGCACGGACTCGGCGGGGAACGACGCCGGCGCCGACGCCGCCCTCTACCCCTGCCCGCCCACTGCGGCCCAGGTCACGGCCGGTGACACCTGCGCCATCGCCTTCGGCACGCAGGGAGGCACCCAGGTGGACGCCCCGATCAGCTTCGGAGGTGGCGGTGGCGGCACGACGACCACCACGACCAGCGGCGGAGGCACCACCACGACATCGAGCTCCACCACGACGACGTCGAGCACCTCGACCACGACGACCTCGAGCACGACCACCACCTCGACGGTGCCCTGCAACGCGAAGTCGAACAGCGTCACTGGGCCGCCCAGCATGACCGTCAACCCGGGCACCTGCCTGAACGGCGGCACGAAGATCGCCGTGACCGGCTCGGGCTTCGACGACACCTCACCGGGCAACATCCTGGAGTGCAACAACGACGCGGGCCAGCCCAACGTGAGCCTTCCGTCCCCGGTCAGCGAGAACGTGCCCGTGTCGTGCTCCGGGATCTCGATCACGGCCCTCATCACCACGTCGGCCACCGGGGGGCTCACCGGGACCTTCACCACCATCTCAGGCACGACGGGACCGCCCTGCGGCACCGGCTACCTGATCACCACCTGCCCCACGACGGACAGCGGCGGGGGAAGCCCGGCCACGGACGCCGCCAAGTACCCCTGCCCGCCCACGGCGGCCCAGATCGCCGCCGGCGACAGCTGCACGCTTGCCTTCGGTGACGGGGGAGGCAAGTCGCAGACCGTGCCGATCTCGTTCGTCCCGGCCCCGACGCCGCTGTCGCCGGCCGCTGCGGCCGCGGCGACGGCGAGCGCCACGACGACGACGACGGCCGCCGGCACCAAGGCTGCGACCACGTCGGCCGCGACCACGGGAGCGACCACGGGAGCGAGCACCCTGGCCTTCACGGGCGCCGGCCCCGACACGTGGCTCACGCTGCTCGGGGGCCTGCTCCTGCTCGACCTCGGATTCTTGGTCATGACGCTCTACTACCGCCCACGCGAGATGCTCGTCATGGTGGGACGCGGGGTCGGCAAGATGTTCGGAGGCAAGTAACACCCAGCACACGTGTGCGCGAGGTGGGACTGGCCACCCGGAGCCGGCCCAACCTCGCCTCCCGGGTGGTCACCTCCGCCGGTGAACCTGCAACGGCACCTCGTCTGGGACGCCGGCCGGAATCAGTCCTCGGCGTCGGGGTTCTGATCGGCACGGCCGGCCGTGGTCTTCGTGCCGTCACCGTCGGCGGAGTCTGTTGGCTCCCCGACCACCTCCGCTCCGGCCTCCTCCGACCCGTCGTCGACGAGATCTGAGCCGGGACTCGGGTCCGGCTCGTCCCGGTGCCGCCGTCGGCGCCAACGAACCAGTGTTAACACCGACAGAACGAGGATGACGACGACGATCGCCACAAGCCCCCAGGGCATGGCCCACTGCGATGTCGTCGCACTGGAGTGGGTCCCCTTGGCGGCGACGCTGACCTGCGCCTCGAGGTTGCCGATGGCGCGCACCGAGACCGTGTAGCGCCTCGTGACCGACTCCCCCGGGAGGAGTGGGCCCACCGAGAACGTCCGCGTCGCGCCCGTCCCGAATGCTCCGGTGACCTTGAGGTGTGCCACGGGTGTTAACACCACGTTCCCGTGGTTCTCCACACGCACCGTGACCACGGCGTCGGTGCTCGCCCCGAACAGCGACGCCGTGGACCTCCTAATTGCGACATCCGGGGAACGCGCCGCCACCCGGGCCACGAGGGGCCCACGCACCCGGCCGAGGACACGGACCCCCACGGCCTGGACGACGTTGATCGGCACGCTGCCGATGGACGACGGCGTCCCCGTGGTCTCCTCGGCCACGATCCCACCCACGTGGTCGCCCGGTGTGGCGTCTGCGGGGACCACGATGACGAAGGGGATCGCCACGCTGGCGTGCGAGGGGACGATGACCGAGGAATGGGCCAGGCGGATCCAGGCCCCGATCCCCTCAATGGGATCGATCCGACGGCGCAGCGAGAGACCCCCTCCGGGGGTGTTGAAGGCGTCGGCGGCGTACAGGTCGAAGGTGAGTGACGAGGCCGAGATGTTCGAGACCGTCACCGAGTCGTCGACGGTCTCCCCCGGAGTCAGCTGCGGTGAGAACACCACCCGGGGCGTCCCACCCGGCAGCGTGGTGGGGTAGACGGACCAGCTTCCGTTGCTGGCCGCTCCCGCCGGGGCGACGGGGAGGACGCCCAGCCCGGCGGCCAGGACGAGGACAGCGAGAACCCACTGCCAGGCTGTGCGACGTTGAACCACGCAGAGATGATGACCGACGAACAGGGTCGGCGGGCTACATCACCAAGAAGACGACGGTGGCCTCGTACTGCCCGGCGTAGACCCACGGGGGGACCTGGAGTGAGAAGATCCCGTCCACTTTGAACGTCCCGGCACTCGAGCCGGCCTGCGCCGTGCACAGGGACACCGCCCCTGGTCCGATCGGGAAATTGCCTCCCGAGCCGGCGAGCGGAGCCGGGCTGGAGTTCCCGGCGGCCGGCGCGCAACTCAAAGCGGTGAGAGAGAGATAGTCAGCCGGGATCTTGGCGTTGGAGCTGGCCGAGTCCGACCCTGCGGTGGCGTTGCAGAAGCCGGACCACCCGTCGCACCAGCTGTTGGGGTTGTCCGAGCTCGGTACGAGGTAGGCGCTGAGCGACCAGCCCACGGTGGCGTCACCGCGGTCGTCGGTGACATACAGGCTGTTCGCAGGGGCCGCAGCGTTCTGCCACTCTCCCTGGAGGTTGACCGCCGGCAGATCGATGTTGTTGCACGAAGAGCTGACGGCGGGCGGCGGGGCACAGGAGATCTGCAGCTGGTCGTCGTACTCGAAGTTGTCGGCCGGGGTGAGCGGCGACATCCCCGCCGGGGAGGTCACCCTGACCGGGATCACCCCCAGGTTGGCGGCCGGGGCCACCGCCGAGATGGAGGTCGAGGAGGTGACGGTGGCCGACGTGGCCGGCTCCAGCCCGAAGCTGACGGTGGAGTCCGGAGCGAAGCCGGTCCCGGTGATGGTGACCGAGGTGCCGCCTGCCGTGCTGCCGGTGCCGGGGGTCAGGCCCGTCACGACCGGGGTGCCGTAGAAGTAGGCGTCCTTGAGCGTGGTGGCGGACGTCCCCTGGGTCGTGGTCGCCGTGATGTCGACCGGCCCTGCCGTGGCGGACGGAACCAGGGCATAGAAGCCGGTGCCTCCCGGCATCACGGTCACCGAGGTGGACTCCTGGGCGCCGAAGTAGGCGGTCATGCCAGGCACGAAGCCGCTCCCGGCCACGATGACGTAGTTGCCGCCGGTGAGCGGCCCGGCGTCCGGAACCACGCTGGTCACGACGGGGGCCCCGTAGGCGTAGAGGTCGTTGAGGGTGATCGCCGAGGTGCCGGCGGCGTCGGTCGCGGTCACGTCCACCGACCCCGCAGCCTCGGCCGGTGCGATCACCTGCAGTGAGGTACCCGTGGCGTTGACCGTGACGCCCGTCGCCGGCACGCTCCCGAACGAGACGGCGAGCCCGGGCACGAAGCCCGAACCCGTCACGGTGACGGCGGAGCCCCCGGTCACGGGGCCCGTGTCGGGGCTCACGGCGGTCACGGTGGGAACGCCGTAGGCGTAGAGGTCGGCGACCGAGGTGGCCGAGGTGACCGGGGTGGCCCCGGGGTCCGTCACGGTGAGGTCGACGGATCCGGTGGGACCGGGCGGCGCCGTCGCCACGAGCGAGGTCGGCGAGACGACGGTGACGCCGCTGGCAGCCACGCCGCCGAAGGCCACCGTCGTGCCCAAGACGAACCCGTCACCGGTCACCGTGACGGTCCCTCCCCCACCCACGGGCCCGGCAGACGGCGAGATCGAGGTCACGGCCGGCGCGCCGGCGGCGAACTGGTCGACGACCGAGGTGGGCGACGTCCCGATCGCGTTGGCCACGGTGATGTCGACACCACCGTCCAAGGTCGTCGGGGACGAGGCGACGATCATCGTCGGCGACCACACGGCCACGATGGTGGCGGGGGTGGCTCCGAAGTCGACCGTGTCACCGAAGGAGAAGTCGGTGCCCGTGATCGTCACGGAGGTCGCCGTATCGGCGAGCCCGGTGGACGGAGCGATCGCCGTCACTGTGGGTGCCGCATAGGCGTAGAGGTCCAGGGGGGACGTACCCGAGGTTCCGCCGTCGCTCCCCGGCGTGGTGACGGTGACGTCGACGACTCCCGTGTCGACGCCTGCCGGCGCGGTGGCCTGCAGCGTGGTGGCCGAGGTCACGGTCACGTCGGTGGCGGCCGTGGCGCCGAAGGAGACGCTGGCGCCGGGTACGAACGAGGTGCCCGTGACCGTCACCACCGTGCCGCCGGCGATCGGGCCCGCACCGGGACTCAGCCCGGTGACGGTGGGCGGTCCGTACGCGAACAGGTCGTCGGGGCTGGTCGCCGACGGAACGGCAACGGTGTCGGTGGCGGTCACGACGACGTCGACCGATCCGCCGGTCGGGTTCGGGGGTGCGGTGGCCGTCAGCGTGGTGTCCGACGTGACGGTGACGTCGGTGGCCGGGGTCGTTCCGAAGGCCACGGTGGTGGATCCGACGATGAAGCCGGTCCCGGTGATCGTCACGGCCGTGCCCCCGGCTACGGGGCCGACGTCGGGACTCACCGCGGTGACGGTCGGCGCCGTGTCGGCCGCGGCGGGCGCCGCAGTCAGGAACGCGTACGAGCCCAGGGGCAGCAGGGAAGCGATCGTGGCGAAGGCGACGAGGCGCAGGCGCGGCAGCGCACGAACTCCTCCAGATCGCCGCCCACGGAGCACGCCACGCTCCCCGGTGCACCGTTGCCCGATGCTTCGCAATTTTTCTCCCCTGGAACCGCCCCCGCACAGCGCTCCTCATCGGTGCGCCGCACTCCCACCGGTGCCGCCGGTGGGACCGGGACAGGATAGGCGCGGCCGGCGTGAGAAGAAAGCGCGCGACGTGATGTGACGATCTCATCGAGTGGTCGCCGGCCGCAGGACCGTTGTGGAATTGATCGCTCAGCCGAGTTTGCGGTGGCAGTGACGTCGTTCAGAGACTCGCACGGTTCGCGTCACCGGTGTTTCCCGTGAAACATCTTCCCAATCAATTGTGCACCGGTTGTCGCCGCGGATGCGGCGACTCGCTGACTTAGGCCGAGCGCCCGCTCCAGTGCCTCGTGATGGGGCAGCTCTCCAGTCGACTGAACGCGCAGCGGCTGCTGGTCTTGACGAGTCCCGTCGTGAGCGAGATGGCGCCGCGGATCATGCCACCCGGCAGCGCAGTGACCGATCCGAAGTCGGGCCACAGCGACGGACCGATGGGCGACGACGGAGTGTTAACACCTGGGGACCCGATACGAGAGGCTCGGTCGACTGACGTGATGGGTGCATCGACGGTGGCCCGCCCGCCGTTGACCCCGTTGTCCCGCGGTTCGCCCGACGACTCGAGTGTCCACTCCGAACCGGCGGCGTCGCTCTTGGCCTCGTCGGATTCCTCGTCGGTCCGAGCCCCGTCGATCATCCCCTCGAAGAGACCGCGCACGGACACGCCGCGCCGCGCCGCCTCGGCCTCGACCCACGCGCGGCGCTCGTGGTCGAGACGGATACCGACAACGGTGGATTTGCTCGTCGCCATGGGCCGTTAACACTAATCCCTGGTGTTTACGGAATCGGGCGCAGATTGGTGGCAGCCCGGTTGTGAGTGCCGCTGCCCTGGTGCGGGAGCGGATCGGCACCGGCTCAGTCGTTCGCAGCAGCCGGCGCGCCGGGCGACACGACCGTCGTCATCGCCGCCGGGTTCCAGCCGGGTCGCTGGGCCACGATGTCTCGGCGGCGGCCGGAGACGGCGCCGCGGGCACGTGCGGTGCGCAGCAGCACCGGTGGCGGCACAAGGGAGCGAGGCGGGTCCCAGCCCGCCTGGGGGATGTGGTCAGCTCCGCTGTGGTCGGGGAGGGTGACGCACGATCAGTGCCGGGGCGCCGGGCTCAGACCGGGAACGCGGGCATCCGGCGTCGGAGCCATGCGCACTCAGCCCAGCGGGACCAGCAGCGGGGGTGGGTCCGCTGTCAGCGGCACCGCGCGGTGGTCACGCCGGCCATGACGGGCTCGTTCCTGGTGTTAACACCACTTGACCACGGTGTTAACGGTGCCGGCGCACGTGACGGCCACGAGATACGGCGGGTGGCGCCGGCGGAGCAGGGGCTGAAGTTCGGCAGGCGAAAGCCACGAGGGCCGGTGTCAGGCAGGGGTGATGCGAGGCTCCGCGACGAACGCCCGCACCGGGCCTTCGATACCCCGTAATTCGGTCTGCTCGAGTGGGCGCAGCGACCACTCCACGAGCGACAACTCCTCCGCCGCCGCTTCGGTGACCACCAGCTCTCCGGGTGCCCCGACCTTGACGAGGCGCGCCAGGAGGTTCACCAGCGGCCCGAAGTAGTCGCCCTCGCGGGGGGTGGCCAGGCCGACGCCCACCGCGCCGCGGGCAGGCGGGAGGAGAGGGTCCTCGCCCGCGGCCTGGCAGACCGCCGTCCCGATGCGGCAGGCGGCGTCCGCCGTCGGGGCGGAGAAGAAGACCTCGTCGCCGATCGTCTTCACGACTCGGCCACCGGCCAGGACGGCGTTCGACCACGCCACCGACTCGAAACGGGTCAAAGCCAGGTTCTGCTCCCGCAGGTTCATCGTCTGGGCCCAGGCGGTGGAGCCGACGAGGTCGACGAACCCCAGCGCCGTCACCTCCGTCGGGCCTTCCAACTCCGCGTTGGTTTCAGGGAAGGGGGCGAACCAGCTGCGCGCCTGCTCGGCTCGGCGCTGTGCCCGCTCGAAGGCATCCATCACCATGCGTGCCAGCACGTCGGGCACCGCCGTGAACGCGACCGTGGCCGTCTCGGCGAGCCTGGCCCGGGCCAGCTCGTCCGGCCCCTCCCGGACGGTTCCCGGGCCGAGCTCCGAGAAGAAGAGGGCCACCGCGGCCTCGGCGATGTTGATGGCGGCCGCTCCCATGACGCGGGTGAAGGCGAGCACCGCCTCGTCGCCGAGGAGCTCCGCCCCCTGCTCGAAGGCCTCCATCAGGGCGACCAACTCCGCCGGCACCTCGGTGTCGGGTCCGGCGGGGATGCCGGCGGCGAGCAGGGCGCGCAGGACGCGCGGCATGGAGACGCCGCTCTGCTCGGCGATGGTGCTGACGGTGGCCAAAGGCGTCCTGCCCTGCGTCACCAGATTGCCCGCCACGCCGGGCAGCGTGCCCATGCGGTGCGCCTCCACCATCTGCTCCACGGTGGCGCCGCGTTCGGTGAGGTACTCCAGGAGGGCCAACCGCTCGGCGGACGCGGGGTCGAGCGGGTCGTAGAGGCCGAGTTGCTCCCAGAGCTCCGCGTCGATCACTGCTGCCACAGGAGCAGCGCGGCGTGCTGTGCACGCTCCATGCCCTTGAGGTGCGTCTCGCGGTCTCCGTCGAAGGCGAACTCCCCCGAGCCCTGGACCAGTTGCGCGGACAACGACGACACCAGGATCTCCCCCGGACCGGCGGCGTCGGCCAGCCGGCTGGCCACGATCACGGTGTGGCCGAGGTAGTCGTCCCCCTCGTCCACCGCGTCACCCGTGTGCACGCCGATGTGGACCGCGATGGGCTCTGTTCCCCTGGGCGGTTCGTGATCGCTGACACCTTGCTGGATGTCGGCGGCACAGCGCAGGGCGCGGGCCACCCCTCCGAAGGCCACCATGAAGCCGTCCCCCTGGACGTTGATCTCGCGCCCGCCGTGGCGCGCCAGCGCGTCGCGCACGATGCGGTGGTGCTCACGCAGGATGTTCCGCGAGGCCTGATCCCCGAGTCGTTCCGTCATGCCGGCGTAGTCGACCATGTCACAGAAGAGGATCGTCACCGTGCCGTCGGTGGGCTGTGCCGTTGCGCCGGCGGGTTCCCGCTGACCCCGACGCTCGGCGCGTCGCTGGGCCTGGAGCTCACGCCGGACGTCCTTGCCGAGGGCCGCCGTGTCGGTCGATCCTCCCCGGGCGTCAATGGCGTCGAGGACGCCGAGGACGCCGCCCGCCACCGACTGGGCGATCTGGCGACTCGAGCGGTTCGGCCGGCTCTTCACATCGATGCCCCCCATGACGGCGAAGCCGCGCACCACGATGCGGGGCGAGCCCGGCACGATCGGTACATCG
>Ga0187890_10000702_pt1 | contig 24136 bp, 23 predicted proteins | sample June2016WEW_21_1_FD_133005 | JGI IMG/M metagenome (GOLD analysis project Ga0187890, IMG submission 133005) | Peatland microbial communities from SPRUCE experiment site at the Marcell Experimental Forest, Minnesota, USA - June2016WEW_21_10 | ecosystem: Environmental > Terrestrial > Soil >... | reverse complement strand
TAGTACGTGGCGGGGGCGAACTGCAGCACGCGGCAGATCGGCTCGACTCCCCAGCGCTCACGGTGGGTCCGGATGTACTGGGTCATCTCGGGTGTCGGCCGTCGAGCTCGGCCCCGAAGAAAGTCGCGGCGCTCTTGAGGATTTCGTTGGCGCGGCGCAGCTCACGGTTCTCCCGCTCCAGCTGCATCAGCCGCCCCCGCTCCTCGGTGGTGAGCCCTGGTCGCTCGCCCTTATCGATCTGAGCCCGCCGCAGCCACAGCCGCAGGGTCTCGGGGTGAACTCCCACCTTCGGGGCGATCGAGGTGATCGCCTGCCACTCCGAGGCGTACTGGCCTCGGTGGTCCAGCACCAGCCGGACCGCCCGGTCACGAACGTCTTGGGGATACCTGCTTGTCCTTGCCATCGCTCCATCCTCTCAAGGAATGGAGCCTCCAGGATTCCCGGGGCGGTTCAGCCCCTCATCTGGGTGGTGGATTGACCGGGCCGGCCGACGCCAAGCGTCGGCCGGCCTCTTTAGGCGGGAGTAGCGATCGGGTGATCCGGCGGTGCTGAGACGACCGGGCGCAGCGCCTCCTGGGGGCGCTCACGCCGTGCGTCCCGTGAGAGTTGCGAGCGCGGGAGGTCGGCGGCGATGTCGTCAGGGCGGCGGTACGAGGCGCAGCGCTTGCTCGCGAGCGTCCTGATCTGGCAGGCTGGCGCGCAGAACCGCGTCGGCGGCCAGCAGCTGTGCGCGCCCGACCCGCTGGTCCAACCGACGGTCGAGCCCGTCGATCGCCCTCCTGATGGCGAGCGCGTACTGGTCGCCCTGCGCGGTGAGCGCGACGTTCACCTGCCGAGCGTCGCTCGCGTCGCGGGCGGTCACGACGAAGCCGCGCTGCTCGAGCCTGGTGACGAACTTGCGGGCCGCCTGGCGGGTGACCGCCAGCGCCGCGCCGATCTCCCCGAGCGACCTGGGGCGGCGGCTGAGCAGGCGCAGGACGGCGGCGTCGGTGCGACGGTAGTCGCCAAATCCGGCACGGTTGACGTGCTCGGCCATCTGGCGCACCCAGTGCTCGCGAGCCAGCGCGAGCAGGTCGCCGAAGTGATACGCGGTCCTTGACTGCTCCGACATGATGCAGTAGCCTATTATGCAACTTGGTTGCGCATATGTCGAGCTCACCCAGAGTCGCGTCGAGGGCGGCCATAGCCGCCCGCCTCGCGCTCGGCGGCGTCGTGCTGTACGCGGTCATCGACACGGCGCTGGTGTTCCTCCGGCCGCAGTTCTCGATTCTTCACAACGCTGAGAGCGACTACGGCAGCAGCGGGTCCTGGGCGTGGCTGATGGACGTGAACTTTCTACTCCGCTGCGCTCTCAGCCTGGCTGTGGTCGGAGCTGTGTCCGTGACCGCCGTGAAGAGTCGCGGCCTTCAGGCGGCGCTTGGCCTGCTGATCGCTTGGGCCGTGGGCTCCGGGCTGCTCGCGCTCTTCCCCGATGATCCGGCGGGCACCCCCTTGCACACGTCGGGCGCCATCCACCTTGCCCTGGCGTTCATCGCATTCCTGGCCGTGCTCGTGGGAACCATTCTCGGCTCGATGGCGCTCCAAGCGCAGCCGCGCTGGCGGCGGGTCGCGATCCCCATGGCCGTCCTCTCCTGGGGAGCGCTCGTGCCGCTCCTGCTCCTCGGACGGGTCGGCTTCCACCCGCACACGCTGGGCGGGCTCTACGAGAAGATCTTCCTTGGGATGGAACTTCTGTGGCTGGCGCTAGTCGCCGTGTGCGTCGCGCGCAGGTCCGGTGAGGCCTCGGGAGCCAGGCCTGTCCATCCAGGGCCATGATCCTGAAGCAAAGGGCGCGGCTGCACGGCTCGGGGTCAAGGGGCCGGCTGCGTGTCAGCACCCGGGCGTACTGGCAGCCGCCGGCGAGCTGGCCGTGGAGCTGCTGCTGCTGCTAAAGGGACGGCGTCGCGACGTACCAGATCCCGCCGGCGCCTTCGCCGTTGGACTGGTCGGCTCCGTTGTCACCGGAGTAGCGGTACAGGGGATGCCCGTCGTACTCGACCTGGCGCCCGTTGCCCCCGCTGTAGGTGGTCAGGCTGTTGGGGAGAGAGGAGGAGCTGGTGGGCTGACCGGAGGTGAGGACGAGCGGCGGCCAGGTGCCGGCGCAGCTCCCCGTGCAGCTCATGCTGGTCGCGGTGTCGTAGGTGTTGTAGTAGAGCGTCCAGCCGTTGGCCTCGGTGAGGACCTGCTCGGGGGCCCCATTGACGGTGGCCATCCCCACCATGACCACCGCTGCCGTGCTCGGGCCCGGCGTCGGTGTGGCGGCGCTGGGCGTCGGCGTGGCGGCGCTGGGCGTTGGCGTGGCGGCGATGGGCGTTCGTGTGGCGGTGCTGGGCGTCGGTGCGACGGCGCTGGGGGTCATCGTGGTGGCCGCCATGGGGGTCGTTACCGGGGTCGGCGTGGCGGCGCTGGTGGCGGCGCCGCCGCTCAAGCTCGGGTTGACGGCCGACGACGTCGCTCCCGCGACGCTCCCGGTGGGGGAGGAGGTCATTCCACAGGCGGCCAGGAGGGCCGAAGCGGCGCCGAGCATGACCAGCCGGGAGAGCCCGCGGCGAGCCCGGATGCCCTGAGGGCTCCCATGGGAGCGCGGGGGGCCGGCTTGCGCTGGTGCGTTCATGATCTGTCTCCACCGGTGGCCTCAGCAGGTCGATCTGCCGCGGCGAGGATCGGTCCCATGCCCATCACACGGGGTTCTGGACACCGCGGTTCACCGGGGCCACCACCCCACGGTAGGAATCATCGGCGGGTGGCCGACCGGTAATCTGATGGCGATGGATGAGGCTGCGGTCACTCAGCAGTCGGTGCCTGGTCGCCCGGCGGCCGACGCTGCCATGAGGCAGCTTCTCCGGATCCCGGCCGGGGCCGCCCAGCTGGATGCTGACGACACCACCCGGATCTTCAACGCCTCGATGCTGCTCTCGGGACTGCGGTGCATGTTCACCTACATGTTCATGCCCATCCTGACGCCCGCTCTCGGCGCGGTGGTGGGGCCGGCCATCGGGATCCCTCTCGCCCTGGTGGCCCTCGTATTCGACGTCAGGGGGATCCGAACCTTCTGGCGGGTCGACCATCCCCAGCGGTGGTTGATGACGCTGGTCTACCTGGTCGTGATGGGCTGGCTCGGCTACCTCTTGATTCGGGACATCGCCCAGGTGCTCGGCTAGATCCCCGGTCCTCCCCCCTGGTCACCGGGCCCGCCCTGCGGGGGAGACGGGCCTGCCACAGGAGGCGAGGCCACAACGGCTCCGCCAGTCGCCAGACCCCCGCCCAGTCCGACCGCGACAGCGCACGCGCCCACCAGCACCGCTCCGACAGTGACCCCATTGAAGAGTTGGGAGAAGCCCAGGACGCTGTAGAGCAGGGTCCCCAGCGGCTGCAGCCCGACCGCCTGGGTGGCGTAGAGACCCAGCAGGCGGCCTCGGACGGCGGGGTCGGCGTCGGTCTGGATCACGGTGATGAGCGTGGTGTTGATGGCCACGAAGGCGAGGCTCACTCCCACCAGCGCCGGCAACGTCCAGCCCAACCAGGAGGAACGCGCCACCGTCGCCAGGCTCAGCGCGTAGAGCACGCCCCCACCGACCAGGAACCAGCGGCGCCCCCGGCCACGGCCAAGGGCGCTGAGCAGCAGAGCGCCGGTGAGACCGCCCACCCCGCCCACGCTGTACATCAAGCCCAGCCCGCTGGAGCCGACGTGGAGCCGGCTCGAGGCCAGCACGGGCAGGAAGGGCATGTAGGACACCCCGAGCAGGGAGAGCATCGCCCCCGCTCCCATCACCCGGCGGAGCAGGGGGTCGCGCCATGCAGCGGCGAACCCGGCGGCGACATCGGTCAGCAGGCGTTGCGAGCCGGCCCGGCCCGCGGGGGCGATATCGGGGACGACCATCCAGAGCACCGAGATGGGGGCGAGGTAGGCCACGGCCAGGCAGGCGAAGCAGGCGCCGGGCCCGGCCACCGCGTAGAGCACTCCGGCGACGGACGGCCCCACCAGGCGGCAGACGCTCATTGCCGAGGCGGCGAGCGCCATGGCGTTCACCACCAGTTCCCGGCGGACCAGGTCAGCGACCAGCGCCTGGCTGGTGGGGAGGTCGACGGCCGCGCTGCTCCCGAAGACGACCGCGACCACAACGATGGCCACGAGGCTGAAATGGCCGGTCGCGGCCAGGATCGCCAGGGTTGCCGCCCCGAGGCCCAGGGTCGACTGGGTGACCAGGAGGATGCGGCGCCGCGGGTAGCGATCGGCCAGCGCCCCCCCGAACACGGAGAGTGCCAGGGCGGGGAGGCCCGATGCCGCGGCCACGAACGCCACCGCGTTGACGCTCCTGGTCTGCGTGTAGACGAAGTAGCCGAGCGCCACGGTCTGCATCCACGTGCCCAGAAGGACCGGCCATTGGGCCGACCAGTACCAGCGGTAGCTCCGTACACGCAGTGCCGGGGGCAGCCAGCGGGGGCCCGCTCCCTTCCCCGCCAGCGGGAAGGCCGTCTCCATCTCCGTGACTCTCCGCGATCCGCAGCCCGAGAGGCTGTTGAGGATCGGCGCCACGCGCCTCTTCACCGGGTGGGTTTGCTCGACTCCCCGTTGCGTCCTCGGGCGCGCCTCACTCGGGCTCGGCGAGGAGCCTCTCCAGCCGACCCCTACCCCGCAGGGCGGCGAAGCCGGCGGCGAGAAGCGCCACCACCGCCAGGAAGAGAGCGCAGGCACCGAACCCGCTGACCAGCGCAGTGGGCTGCGCCAGGCCGGCGGCGGCCAGGCTGAGGATCAGGGCGGCGAACGCCTGCCCCATGGCCGTGCCCATCCCGCGGGTCATGTTGAGCACCCCACTCGCCACCCCGGCCTGCTGGCGCGGCACCGCACCCATGATCGCGGCGTTGTTGGCGGGGGTGAAGATGCCGAGACCGGCGCCCAGCCCGGCGAGCGGAAGGAGGAGAAGGGCTCCGGCCGGGTGGAGGGGGGCGAGGACCCCCAGGCTCGCCGCCGCGAGCAGCATCCCGACGACGGTCGGGATACGTGCACCAAGCCGGTCGGCGGCGCGCCCGGCGAAGGGCGCCACCACCCCGAAGGCGAGTGGCATGACGCTCAGCTCGAGGCCGGTGATCCCCGGGGTCAGGTGCTGTGGCCCGCCCTCCAGGTAGAAGACGACGGCGTACAGCGCCCCGAACATCACCAGGTAGGAGAGGAGGCCGCTGGAGATGCCGGCGGAGAACGCCACTCGGCGGAACAGGCGGAGATCGAGAAGTGGGTCGCGTGCCCGCCACTCACGGAGCAGGAAGAGGCCACCGAGGGCAGCGCACCCCGCCAGCAGTCCGGCGACCTCTGCGGACGCCCGCCCGCGGCCGTCGGCGAGAGACGTGATGGCGAGGAGCAGGGCTGCCACGGCGGGGACGAAGAGGCCCAGGCCGGCCCAGTCGAAGGACGTCACTCTCTGGAGGTGGCGGCTGCGCGGGATCAGGAACCACGCCAGGAGGCAGGCGATGACCCCCACCGGCACGTTCACGAAGAAGATGAGCCGCCAGCCGCCGAGCGCGATCAGCAGGCCTCCCACGGTGGGGCCGAAGGCCAGGCCGAGGGCCTGTGCCGTCCCCTGGATGCCGATGGCTCGTCCCAGGCGCTCCGGTGGCATGGCCAGGGCGATGATGGCGACGCTGTTGGCCTGGAGCATGGCCGCCCCCACCGCCTGGACGGCCCGAAACCCGTCCAGGGCGCCGAGGCTGGGAGCCAGGCCACAGAGGGCCGAGCCTGCGATGAAGACCATGAACCCGTACGTGTAGAGGAGCTTGTGCCCGATCATGTCGGCGACCCGGCCCACCGCAGTGACCAGAGCGACCAGCACCAGCAGGTAGGTGAGCCCCACCCAGGTCACCGCTCCCAGCCCGACGTGGAAGGCGCTGTGCAGGGTGGGATAGGCGACGGTGACGATGCTGGCATCGAGCTGGCCCATGAAGGCGCCGATGCAGACGGTGCCCACGGCCAGCCACTGCGCGTCGGGGTGATCGCGTATGCGCGCGGGCCGCGCGGGCTCGACCAGGAAGCGCCGCCATCCCGTGGGGGCCGGTGCCAGCTCGTCCCCGGCTCGCGGAGGCAGGGGGTGCTGGGGGAGTGTGACGCCGGCACGAGCGGCGGAGATCTGCTCCGACCAACCCGCCGCGCCCGGCTCCACCTCGGCGGATCCACCAACGGGTGAATGGCGCGGGTGGAGCTCGTCCATCGCATTCGATGATGGCATCCGCCCGTCGAGCCATGCCCCGGCGCCGGCGTTCGTGGAATCGGCTGCGTGCCCACGGCGCTTCGACGTGCGTGGGAATCGACCGGGGCCTGTCGCGGCTCTGAGACCCTCAGCCGTTCAGATGCGGCCGGAAAGGATGGGCCGTCAGCCCGGATATCATCTCGACATGGCAGGGGACGCCGCATCTCCCGTGGCGAACGAGCAGGTGTCGGATCGGGCAGCCCCGGCCCTCGTGGTGAGCCACCTGACGAAGCGTTTCGGCGACCGCAGCGCGTTCGAGGACGTCTCCTTCGAGGTCGCCCGCGGCGAGGTGTTCGGGTTCCTGGGACCCAATGGGGCCGGGAAGACGACGACGGTGAGGACGCTGGGGACCCTCATCGCTCCGACCTCCGGGTCTGCGGTGGTTGCGGGAATACCCCTGTCGGCGGCCACCGGCGCCGAGATCCGGCAGCTCATCTCCGTCATGCCGGAGAACCCCGGCCTGTACCTTCGACTCACCGTCCAGGAGAACCTGGAGCTCTTCGCCGGTCTCTATGGCCTGCCGTCGCGCGGCGCGCGGATTGCCGCCGTCCTGGATACCGTCAACATGGCGCCGCGAGCGCGCGAGTTGTGCGGGCGCCTCTCGAAGGGCCTGCGCCAGCGGGTGGGTCTGGCTCGCGCTCTGCTGAGCGAGCCGGTGGTCATGTTCCTGGACGAGCCGACGTCGGGCTTGGACCCTGTCGCGTCACGAGACGTGCATGATCTCATCGCCAGCCTGCGCGAGCGCGGGGTCACCGTCTTCCTGACCACCCACCGCTTGGAGGAGGCGGAGCGGCTCTGCGACCGTGTTGCCATCCTCAACACGCGGCTGCTCGCCGTCGGGCGGCCGGAGGAGCTCAGGACGCAGCTGTTCCGCAGCTCACTGGTGGTGGAGACGGCCGCGCGTCTGCCCGCCCCGGAGGCCGTCTTCACCCCGGAGATGGGAGTGGAGAGGTGGACCCCTGAGGGCGACGCCACCTACGTGCTCAGTGTTTCTGACCCGAAGATGGCCGCTCCGAGGGTGACTCGCGCGCTCGTTGCCGCCGGGGCCGACGTCCTGTCGATCGCAGTCTCGCGCCACTCGCTGGAGGACGTCTACCTCCAGCTGGTCGACGAGGACCCGGAGGCAGGGCGATGATCGGGCTCGACATGGGACGGCTGGCCGCCATGGCGCGGAAGGAGATGCGTGAGTACCGCCGCACCCCGTTCATCGTCGGCGCCATGTTGGTGCTTCCGTTCATCTTCTTGATCAACCCAGCGATCGTCATCTTCGTGCTCAGTGCCGCTGTCAAGCCCGCGGCGGCCGCCCGGGACGTGGGCTCGACGTTCCTTGTTCTCCTGGTGGTGCCCGCGGTCATCCCCGCCACCGTCGCCGCCTACTCGGTGGTGGGAGAGCGGGACCAGGGAACCCTGGAGCCGCTGCTGACCACGCCGGTGCGACGGGGGGAGATCCTGATCGGCAAGGCGCTGGCCCCGGTCATCCCCTCGGTCGGGATCGCCTACCTCCTCTTCGCCCTGGTCGTGATCCTTGCCCACTTCTTCGCCCAGAACCCCGCCGTGGCGGCAACTCTGAGCGACGGCTCGCACGTCCTCGCCCAGGTACTCTTCGCGCCTCTGCTCGCTGTCTGGTCGATCGGGGTCGGCACCGCGATCTCGACGCGAGCCAGTGACGTGCGCGTCGCCCAGCAGCTGGGAACCCTGGCCAGCCTGCCGCCCCTGGCGGTGACTGCCCTGGTGTCGTTCCAGATCGTGCCCCTCGGGGTGTGGACGGCGGTGGGGTTCGGGCTCGGGTTGCTGGTCATCGACATCGCCATGTGGCGGGTGGTGGCGGCCATGTTCGACCGAGAGCGGCTGATCACCGGCTCCCGGGCAGTGAAGGCGACGGGCGTGGGCCCCGGCAGTCCCCCAGCCGGTACCGTGCGGCGGATTCAGGCATTCGGAGGAGCTGACCACGGCGGAGGCGACGCTTAGGGAATAATTGATTCTCTCAAGCAACTATGGTAGCCTCAGGGCATGACCCCCAGTCGAGCGGACGTCGAGCGCATGGTGATCGCCCTCTTCACCGTCAACGCCGGGCTGGACCGGGCCCGGCGCGAGAGGCCGGGGGCGGGCAGGCTGTCCGTGCTCCAGGCCCTCACGACCGCCCAAGGCCATCGGCCGTCCGATATCGCCACCACCCTGCAGGTCAGCCCATCGCTCGTCACCCGGCACGTGCAGGAGTTGGAAGGGGACGGCCTGGTGGCGGTGGCGCGTGATCCTGACGACCATCGGTCGTGCCTGGTCTCCCTGACCGCCCGGGGTTACGAGGAGATGCGCATGCTTCAGGAGGTCGGCGTGGCTCGGTTCGCCTCCTTCGTGGCCGGCTGGGACACCGCTGACGTCGTGACCCTCACCCGCCTCCTCGAGCGGCTGGAGGTCGACAAGCACGCCACCGCCGAGCCGAAGAGCCCGCGCACCCGGCGTCCCCGCTGGGCGCAGGACTCCGGTCCGGATCCCGGGACAGTGGAGGCCTCGCGGTGAGCCAGGCCTCCCTCCGAGCCTTCGGGCCCGCGTATGACGCATACCGTGCTCGGGTGCGCCGTTGGATCTAGTCCGAGCGCGGGATGAGAGCGTGACCACCGTGGCTGTCCTCCGGCCGGAGGGTGAGCGTAGCCGGCAGGCCTTCATCTGGGGGTTCGTCGGTCTGCTGGCACAGCTCGTCTTCGCGGCCGGATGGGTGATCGCCGAGACCTGGCAGGGGCCGAGGTACAGCCCCGTGACGGACACGATCAGCGACCTGCAGGCGGCGACCGCGCCACACGTCTGGTTCCCGGTCCTGTGCTTTGCCATCGGCGGGCTCGGCACCTGTGGCTTCGCCCTCTTCGGGTTGCGGCCCGCGCTGGCGGATGTCGGCTCGGCCGCGGCGTGGAAGATCGGCCTCTCCTGCCTCGCCCTCGGCAACTCCTTCCCGCTCATCTCGTGTCAGCTCTCATCTCCGGGCTGCACCGCGACCACGCAGCTGCTGAGCGCGGGCGGTCTGACCGACGCGCTCCTCAGCGGGTTGGCCCTCTGGGTGCTGGCGATCACCCCGTTTCCGCTGGCACGGCGGGTGACCTCGCTGCCTGGCTGGAAGAGTCTCCGGCCGGTCCTGCTGGTCGCGGGGGTGGTGACGCCGGCCCTGTACGGCCTGCTCGCCATCGCACTGTTCGTGGGTGTCGGGCAGGGCCTCGCCGAGAGGAGCCTGGTGGTCGTCTGCCAGCTGTGGGTCTGCCTTCTGGCCGGCAACCTCATCAGGGTGTCGCTCACTAGACGGGCGCCTGCCTCCTAGAGGCTGGCGCCACCCGGCTCTGCGTGATAGAAACGCAGGGAGCGTGCCGGCCGCGGGTGAGAGCCCCCGCGGCGGCGTGGCCGCGCGTGAGTGGAGGGCAGAGCGTCATGGGCGTCTTCTTTGAGCGACAGGCCGATCCGGCACTGACCCAGCTGCTGCGAACCGCCCTGACGGCGGAGCCCCCGGCCAGCGCGGAGCAGGGCAAGACCCTCTCCGTGCAGATGGCGGGCCAGCTCCAGCCGGTGGTCAACGCGGTCAGCAAGGCGCTTGCCACCAAGCCGCCCTCGCCGGCGGCCGCCGACGCTCAGGCGAGCAGCAGCGCCGCCGACCTGACCAATCAGCTCCTCGGCGGGGCCACGTTCAACACCGGGCGGTTCCTGGTCGCGCTCGGCATCTTCCTGCTGCTCCTGGCGGCCGGGATCACCACCGACGCCCTCAAGCTGACCAACTCCTACACCACCCTCTTTGCGCTCTCGACGACCATCTTCGGCGTCATCGTCGGCTTCCTGGGCGGGGAGAAGAGCTAGGGGAGCTCCTGGCACCCCATCGGGGGCCGATACGATGGATACGTGCTGCGCTTGCCACCCTTGGAGTGGGGCCTTCCCGAGGCGATTCCCGGAGCGGTAGGGCAGTCCATCCACAGCTGGATCGTCGAGGGACGCCCGACGGAGATGGACGCCTTTCCCAGCCTGCCCGACGACGAACGGAGGTGGGCGCCGGGCACGGTCGCGTATGCCGCGGGGACCTGGGACGCGGTGATCGCGCGAGAGGGCGGCACCGACACGTCATCCGAGGTCGGTGACCTGATCATCGACGCGGTCACCGGAGTGCAACCCTCGGAGCCCACCCTGGCCGCCCTCTATCAGCGGCTGGTCGCCGAGAACGCGCTCGATTACATCGACACGATGCTGACCCGGCTGCGGCGGACCAGGCGGCTTCCCAAGGGCCGCCTCCGCCTGCTCGCCCTCTGGCTGGCGCGCCTCGCGCCCGACCGCAACCCGGTCAAGGTCGGCATCGCCCTCCTGAACCTGGCCGGGACGGCGCAGGACGTCGACCTGCTGATGGCGGTCGGCAGGCACGACGAGTTCACCCTCTACGCGGTGGTGGCGCTGCGCAACCTCCTGCCTCCGAGGCAGGCGCGTCGCGCCGTCTGGGAGCTGGCGCAGGCCACCACCGGGTGGGGTCGGATCCAGGCGGTCCGCAGGCTTGGCACCGATCTCGAGCCGGAGATCACCGCCTGGCTGCTGCGCGAGGGGTTTCGCAACCGGGTGGAGGGCACGGAGGTGGCCCACCTGGTGGCGACCGGCGCCGATCTGGCCGGCGCTCTCGGTGAGCCGCAGATCGATCGGGGTCTCTTCCGGGGGGCCGGGGACCTGCTGGTCGCCCTCATCGGGTCACCGTACAAGGGCATCGCCAATTATCGAGACGCCCCCCTCGCCACCGAGCGCTACCTCCGGCATGCGCAGCGGATGGCGACAGACGTGGACGACCTCCTCGCCGTTGGTGAGATTCACGCCTTCCTGACCCGGCCGCGTGACCAGTGGAGGGGGACCGCGGGAGCACGATGGCCCTCATCCCTTCGCCAGCGGCTGATCGCCACAGCGACGGAGATCCTCGCTCCGGAGCGATGGGAACCCCTGGTGGTGGCGCAGCTCTCGAGCCCGGATCGTCGACTCTTCGCGGCTGCCGATCGTGCCGCGCAGCTGCTCGGCATCAGCACGTTCGAGGCCCACATGGCTCGTCTCGAGCAGGGGGACTGGCTGAATGGTTGGCATTGGACGAGCGTCCTCCGGCAGGCGAACGGTGAGCAGATGGCTGCGGTGGTGCGGCTTGCCGAGGAGCGGATCCAGCCTGAGCTCATCGCCACCGGTCCGGGTCTGGAGCTGGGCCTTGGGCGTCAGTTCGAGCGGCACCGGGCGGTGGAGACCGTTCTCAACGCGGTCACCAAACACCCGGGGATGGGACGGCCCTTCGTCCTGGCCGCTCTGAGAAGCCCCGTCATCCGCAATCGGGGTGTCGCCGCGCGGGTGCTCGGCGGATGGGACAGACGCACGTGGGGACCGGACCTCACGGAGGCGCTGCGGGCGGCGATGCTCGTGGAGCCGAACGAGAGAAACCGGGACCTGATGATGCGGGTGCTGGACGGCACCTGAGCGGGCCGGGCCGTGCCCGATGCCGTCTCGCCTGCCCAGCGCAGGCTGCCCTCAGCCCGCCCGGAGCCGGGCTCGCCTCAGCTGCGCCGCACCATCTTGTAGGCCGAGGCCTGCTGGAGCGGTCGCATCACGATCTCGTCGAGGTTGACGTGGGCCGGCCGGGTGACCGCAAAGGCCACCACGTCGGCGACGTCCGCGGCCGTGAGCGGGGTCACGCCCTGGTACACCCCCGCGGCCCGTGCCGCGTCGCCCTCGAAGCGATTGAGACTGAAGTCGGTCTCCACCATCCCGGGCAACACCTCGGTGACCCGGATCGGGCGCCCGGCCAGCTCCAGCCGCAGCGTCTTGCTGATGGCGTGGACTCCGTGCTTGACGCTGGTGTAGCCGCTCCCGCCCTCGTACACCTCGATGCCGGCGGTGGAGGAGACGTTCACGATATGGCCGCGTCCCGAGGCCTCCAGCGCGGGCAGCAGGGCACGGGTCATCTGCATGAGGCCGAGCACGTTGACCTCCCACATCCAGCGCCAGGTGTCGCTGCGGGCGGTGGCCAGTGGGTCCAGGCCCCGCGCCCCGCCGGCGTTGTTGACCAGCACCTCGAGCTGGTCGATCCCGGCGCAGAAGGCGGCGACGCTGGCCTCGTCGCTGACGTCCAGCACCCTGGCCTCCGCGCCCAGCCGGGTGGCGACCTCCTGGAGACGGTCCTCGCGCCGCGCTCCGAGGATGAGGCGAAAGCCCTCATCGGCCAGGCGCGTCGCGATCGCCTCGCCGATCCCGGCACTGGCTCCGGTGACCACCGCCAGCGCGCGGTGAGCGGCTCCGGCGACCGGTGCGTCCGTCGGCTCGTTCACGGCGTCCCTCCTGGTGCCGCCCCGCGGCGGTGGCTCGTTGGCTCAGCCCGAGGAGATGATCTCAGGGATGCATCCGCCGGTACTCGGCCGCGATGCTGCGGAGCCTGGCGTCGGCGCCGCCCATGGCGTCCGCCCTGGGGAGGTGCTGCTTGGGGAACTTGGCGACCGACGTGTAGTTGGTGTCGCAGACGTTGGCGAGAGGGGAGAGCACCCCCTGGGTCACCAGCTGGTACGCGTCCATCGTCTCCAGGCCGTAGTCCTCGGCCAGCCAGTGGACCAGGTCCGCCTGGGCGATCCGGAAGGCGTCCTCCAGGGGACGCGCCGAACCCGTCGAGATGATGTGGGTCTCGGACTCGATCCGGGGCCAGGGGCAGGGGCGGCCCTTGATCAGGTCGACGGCGATCACCGTGTTCATGGCGCACTCGACCGCCACCCCGCAGGTCTCGCCCTCGCCCTGGCGGGCGTGGCCGTCTCCCAGCGAGAGCAGGGCCCCCTCGACGTTGACCCCGAGGTAGCAGGTGACCCCCGCCCTCATCTCGGGCGTGTCCATGTTGCCCCCGAATGCATCGGGGACCAGTGCGGAGCGCACCTCCAAACTGGCCGGTGCCACCCCGACTGTCCCGTGCATCGGCTCCAGGGGGAATGCTGTCGTGAAGTCGCCGGAGTGGGCCCGGAAGATGCAGGTCCGTGCCTTGCGGTCGAGCTCCCAGATCCAGACGATCTCGGGGAGCGCCTCGTGGAGGAGCGCGGTCGCGTGGGTCGCGGTCAGCGCCCCGAAGAGCGGCACGGTGGTGGACGCCGCCCAGTCCCGGGCCGGCTCGATGTCGATGAAGTGCACGGCGACCGTGTCCCCGACCTCGGCCCCCTCGATGTAGAAGGGGCCGGTCTGGGGGTTGAGGAAGGGGAAGTCGCAGACCTCGGAGACCAGGTCCTTCTCGCTGCGCACCCGGCCGGCGTAGCAGTCCTCGGTGAAGACGCGCAGCACCGTCCCGGGCCGGATGCGTGCCAGCGGGGCCGCTCCTCCGAAGGTCCAGGCGTACTGCACCGGCGTGGGAGTGAAGGAGAGGACTTCCAGGCTGCTCATGCGACGGCCTCCTCATCCTCGATCTGCGCCTCGAGGTCCAGGTGGATGGTGCCCACCTCCTCGACGCACTGAGGCTGCGTCCGGTAGAGGTAGAGCATGTAGCCGACCCCGAGGAGCATCCAGACCCCCATGGCGGGGCCCATGTAGGAGAGCGGCGCGGGCAGCGGCGTGATGAACGAGAACACCGGGACGCCGGCCCCGCTGAACCAGGCGGGGAGGAAGACGATGATGCCGAGCACGGGCACGATGACGTGCAGGAACCAGTTGATCTGCCGCCCGTTCTTCTTCCAGAAGTAGCCGATGCAGGCGGCGTTGACGACCAGGTAGATGGCGACGAGCAGGACCACGATCCCGGTCCCCACCATGTTGAAGGCGTTGAAGTGGTTGAAGTGCAGGCCCAGCCCCAGGGTCACCCCGATGGTGACGACGAAGGCGGCCAGCAGCGCCCACTGCGGGGTCCGGTGGCGCGGATGCACCTTGGCGAGGAAGTGGGGAAAGGCCCCGACCCGGCCCATGGCGAAGGCGGTCCGGCTGGAGGCGGTGACGCCGGCGTTGGAGTTGGCGATCGTGGAGTTGACGATGGCGAGGAAGACGAGGAGCCAGAAGATCCCGTAGGAGGCGGTGGCGATGCCCTCCCAGGAGCTGGGGCCCGAGCTGGTGAAGTTGACGAACCGTCCGGGGCCGAAGACCACGTCGGCGGCGTAGGTGGTGAAGACGTAGATGAGGCCGACGCCGAGGGTCGCGCCGAGGACGGCGCGGCGCACTGTCTTGCGGGGATCCTTGGCCTCCTCGCCGAGCGGCGCGGCGCCCTCGAAGCCTCCGAAGGCGAGGATGGTGAAGACCGACCCGGCGAAGATCCCGCTGATGCCGCGGAAGCCGCTCGGGGTGTACTTGGCGGTGAAGACGCTCAGGGTGTTGTGGTCGCCCGCCTTGACCACGAAGAGAATGGCCAGCACCACAAAGACGACGATCTCGAAGGACCCCAGGATGGTGCCCATCCGGGCCGAGGTGCGGATGCCGTAGTAGCCGGCGGCCAGGACGATCAGCGCACCGATGACGCTGAAGATCCACCAGAGGTTGAGCGAGAACCAGCTGGCGTACTCGTGCACGGTTGCGGCCGTCGTCGAGCCGAGCTGCAGCAGGACCAGGGCCGGGATCAGCCCGGCTGCCGCCACGTACGCCCAGTTGACCAGGAAGCCCAGCGAGGGGTGCAGGCCGCGGGCGGTGTAGGTGCCCAGTCCCCCCGCGGAGGGGAGCTCCCGGGCCAGCTCGCCGACGCAGGAGGCACAGAGCAGGCAGGCGACCAGGGCGAGGACGACCGAGAGGGGGAGCGATCCGCCCGCGAAGTACACGCCCGCCGGGATGGAGGCCGCGATCGCGGCTCCCGGGGCCATGTCGGTGATGCTCTGGAAGAGGACCTCGCGGAGGCCGATGGCTCCGCGCCTCAGTCCAAGTGCGGGTGCGCCTGATCCACCTGCGAGTACGCTCATGTCAGCTCCCCAATCCCCGCGGCCATCTCCGGGTATGACTCGGCGGCTATCCCCGGATTTGGGGGGTGACGGTAGCAGGGCGCTTCAATTGCTGTCAACGTCCCGATACGGTCACAAACATCAGGCCGGAAGTCCCCCTCGACCTGGGCCGATGGATCGTCCCGATCCTCGCTGGCGACGGGTGCGGTCAGGCCTTCCTGCCAACCACGGCGCGGGAAGCGACCCCGTCGTCGAGGAAGCTGGCGAGTGCCGACGAGCTCAGGGCGCGGGCAAAGAGGTATCCCTGCCCCAGATCGCACCCGAAGCCGCGAAGCAGAAGGAGCTGAGCCTGCGTCTCGATGCCCTCGGCCACCACCGTGAGACCGAGGGCATGAGCGAGGTCGATGATCGCGGCTACGATCGCGCGGCTGCGGGCATCGACGGCGATGCGCTTCACGAAGCTGCGGTCGACCTTGATGAAGTCGAGAGGCAGGGCCTGGAGGTGGGTGAGGGAAGAGAATCCGGTGCCGAAGTCGTCCAGGCCGATGTGCACGCCGATGCCCCGGAGCTCGACGAGCGCCCTGATCGCGGAGTTGGAGGTTTGCAGAACCACCTGCTCGGTCACCTCAACCGAGAGGTCCTTTCCGGCAAGCCCCGCCCTGGCCAGGTCCTCTGCCAGCCGCGACGGGAAGTCGGCACCGACCAGCTCGCGCGCGGTCACATTCATGGCGATCCGTTGGAGACCGCCGTCTCCGAGGCTCGCGCGCAGTCTGGCCAGCTGGGCGAAGGCCGTCGCGCGCACCCACTCGTCGATGACGGGCAGCAGCCCGGACTCCTCGGCCACGGCGAGGTATGGCTCCGGCATCGAATGGCCGCGGTCGATGGCGGCGCACCGCAGCAGCGCCTCGGCTTCGACGGCGGTGCCGGCGGCGAGATCGGTGATGGGCTGGTACCGGACGTTCAGGTGGCCCGCGGACATGGCGTGACGGAGCACCCGCTCGGTCACCAGGCGCTGGGCAGCTCGCGCCTGCAGCGCCTCTCCGTAGATTTCGTGGCGATCCCGCCCGCGGTCCTTGGCCCGGTACATCGCCAGGTCGGCCTCGCGGAGAAGGTCGTCGGGCAGGTGGTCGGGCCGAGAGGTGGCCGCGATGCCGACGCTCACCGTGGCGACGACCTCCTCGCCGCCCACCACGTGGGGCTCGCGGAGCTCGGTCACGATGCGCTCGGCACAGGCGGCCAGGTCGGCGAACGCGACCAGGCCCGGCACCACGACGACAAACTCGTCGCCGCCGAATCTGGCGACGGTGTCGTCAGGCCGGGCGCCGGCCTGCAGCCGCCGTGCCGTGCTGACGAGCACGGCGTCACCGGCAGCGTGGCCCAGGGTGTCGTTGATCACCTTGAAGTGGTCGAGGTCGAGCATGAGAACCCCGACCAGGCCGGCATTGCGCTTCAGACCCCGCAATGCCTGGTTGAGCCGGTCGATGAGGAGCGTCCGGTTGGCGAGGCCGGTCACCGAGTCGGTGAGGGCGCTGCGCTCCATCTCCTGCTGGGCCTCGACCCGATCCCCGATGTCGTGGAGCGCCAGCTGGGTCTGATCCACCGTGCCCGTCGTGGGGTTGATCACGGGGCGGCTCCGACATTCGAGCCAGGCGTAGGTGCCGTCCTTGCGCCGGAGTCGGAGGCTGACGTTCTCGATCTCGCCGGAGCGCGCCATCCGCCGGCGGGCCGTGCCGGCGATGCTCCGGTCGTCGCGGTGGATCAGCACGCTCATGCGCTTGCCGATGAGCTCCTCCGGGGCGTAGCCGAGGAGTGGCATGGAGGAGGGCGAGATGGAGGTGAAGACCCCGCTGTCGTCGGTGACGGCGAGGGCGTCGGCCGGCGAGAACATCAGATCCGCGAAGCGGTCCGACAGGCGTCGAGAGCCCTTGTCGGACGGACGTCCTCTGGGCATCAGGGTCCCCCCACCGAAGCACCGGCCAGCCTACCGATTGACTTCACGCCCTCAGTGCCAGAGGGCGATTCAGGCAGTTATCCACAGCTTGCCATGGACAAAGAATTCGGTGGGTACGCTTGCGTACCCGGGTGCGCTCAGCCGCCGGCCACTGGGACGGGCAGGCCACGGGCGATGGAGGCGTGCATGGCCACGAGGACGGCGGTGTTGGCGCGGGCATCGGCCGGGTCATACGCGAGCGGGACCCGGCCCCGAATGGCATCGGCGAGGTGCTCGACCTCGAGCCGGTAGGGGTCGACGTAGGGGAAGGTCTCGACGCTGGGCTCGACGCCGTCCGTGAAGATCTCGGCGTCCCCCCGGTGGAGGAGGAGCTTGGTCTGCGGCTCGTGGCGGAACCCGGTCCCGGGCAGCATCAGCCAGCCGTCGGAGCCCACCACCTCCACCTGGGCGTACGGGTTGTGGAAGTCGAAGCTCACCCAGTACGGGGCGGTCAGCCGGGGGCCGAAGCGCATCACCCCCGTGACCGTGGTGTCGGCGGGCTGCCCGTCGCGCACGTCGGCGAAACCGAAGACCTCGGTCGGCTCCCGCCCCACGATCCCCCGGGCCATGTTGGTCGCGTAGCAGCCCATGTCCCAGACGATCCCGCCGCCCACCTCGGGGATGAAGCGGATGTTGGCGAGGTCGGTGGGTTGGGAGAAGGCGAAGCCCACCCGGACCACCCGTGGCTCCCCGATCGCGCCGCTCGCGACCAGCTCGACGGCGCGCCGCCAGCGCGGCGCGTGGCGGTACATGAAGGCCTCCAGCACGTGGCGCCCGGTGCCCGCCGCGGCATCCGCGATGCGGTCGACCTCGCCGACCGTGAGCGCCAGCGGTTTCTCGCAGAGCACGTGCTTGCCCGCCCCCAGCGCCCTCACCGTCCACTCCGCATGGAGGTGGTTGGGGAGGGGGATGTAGACGACGTCGATCGAGGTGTCGTCGAGCAGCGCCTCGTACGAGGGGTACCCGGGACAGCCCCATCGGGCGCCCGCGGCGGAGGCCTTCTCCGGGGACCTGGAGGCGATCCCGGCCAGCTCGGACCCCTGTGCGCCGAGCAGTCCCGGGATCAGCGAGTCGCTGATGGCCGCGGTGGAGAGGACCCCCCAGCGGATGGTGTCCTGACTCATCTGGTCCCTCCATGCTCGCCCGGGCTCCGCCCGGATGGCCTGCTGCTCAGGGTCTGACCGGTCGCATCCGACCAGGACCCGCGGCACTCATGGTACGGGCCGCTCCGTGCCGCACGTGGGCGGGGTTCTTTCCATCGCACGATGAGATTGATACATCACTACTTGATCCCCTTGTGGCAATCGAAGCCCTTTCTGCGCTAGACTCCGCCTTGCATCAGGAGCGGTCCGGCGCCCGGCCGGACCCGGCAACCTGGATGGACATCCAAGGTGCCACTCCGTTTAGGGGATGTGGCCTCGCGAGAGGCAACTAAGTGTCCGGAGGCGAGCGAGATGGTCGAGGGATTCGCAGGCTCTCAGGTCGTGGGAGCCGGGCTCGAGGTGCCGCTCGTCGGCGGCGGAAGCTCCCGCTACATCAATCTCGACTACGCCGCGAGCGCGCCGGCCCTCGTCGAGGTCTGGGAGGAGATCCAGGCGCTCCTTCCCTGGTACAGCAGCGTCCACCGGGGCGCGGGCTTCCGATCGCAGGTCTCGACGGCCGCGTACGAGGGAGCCCGTGACGCGGTGCGCTCCTTCCTCGGGGGACGGCCCGATGACACCGTGATCTTCACCCGCAACACGACCGACGCCATCAACCTGCTGGCCCGATGCCTGCCCCGCAGGACGACCGTGATCACCACCCTGACCGAGCACCACGCCAACCTCCTCCCCTGGAGGCGATACCACTCAGCAGTCGAATTGCCCGTCCCGGCGTGCCCGGCCGAGCTCCTCGCCGACATCGACGAGACCCTGGCCCGGGCCCCGGAGGGGCAGCCCGTGCTGCTCGCGGTGACCGGTGCCTCCAACGTGACCGGGGAGGTCTGGCCGATCGCCGAGCTCGCGGAGCTCGCCCACCACTACGGCGCGCGCATCCTGGTCGACTGCGCACAGCTGGCGCCGCACCGCGCCGTGGACATCGGCGGTCTCGACCTGGACTGGGTCGCCCTCTCCGGGCACAAGATGTATGCGCCCTTTGGCACCGGCGCGCTGGTGGGCCGGACCGACTGGCTGGCCACCAGCGACCCCTACCTTGCCGGGGGTGGCTCGGTCGCCTGGGTGAGCGCCCAGGGAGCCGCATGGACCGATCTCCCGGACCGCCACGAGGGCGGCTCTCCGAACGTGGTCGGAGCGTTTGCACTGGCGGCCGCCTGCCGGGCGCTGGCGCGGATCGGCATGGACGCCGTCAGTGCGCAGGAGGCTCGCCTGGGCGACCTGCTCCGCGAACGGCTGGCCGGCATCCCGGGGGTGGTGACCTACCAGACCTGGCCGGGGCATCCCGAGCGGGTCGGCATCGCCGCCTTCAGTGTCTCTGGCCGCGATCACGCCGAGGTCGCGACCATCCTGAGCGCCGAGTACGGGATCGGGGTGCGAAACGGCTCGTTTTGCGCTCACCCCCTGCTCTCCCATCTCGCCGGCGGGGTGGAGGGGTGGCGGCCGGGCTGCGGCAAGGATGTTCCCGGGGCCATCCGGGCCAGCCTCGGCCTGGGCAGCCGGGAGGAGGACGTCGACCGGCTGGTCGAGGCGCTCCACGAGATCGCGACCCGGGGGCCGCGGTGGTCGTACCGCACGCTCGCCGACGGCGGAGTGGTGCCCGAGCCGGACGACCGGCGGCTGCCCGCCTTCCTCTCGCCGGCGGCGCCGCCGCCCAGGTACGAGGAGGCGGGGGTTCTGGTCGGGGCCGCCGCGGGCGCCCTGTGAGGCCGTTGCCGCACGGTGACTCGGCAGTTGGTGGAGCCTCCAGCCCGGGTGGGCGCTTCACCGGACACGTGTATCATCAATGCACGATGAGCGCGCAGCCCGGACGTCGCTACCTACCCACGCGGCGGCTGTATCTCGATTTCGGTGCGCGCAACACCTGCTCCTGTATCTGAGCCTGGACGGGCCCGGCGCGGCCATTCCAGGCTTGGCGGACCCTGGTCTTGATGCCATGCCGATGACGGCGTGCATCCCAACGTTCAGCAGGAGCAGAGATGGACTCGTTGACGATCACCGACGGTGGCAGCGTGGGCCCGGCCCACCATCCTGCCGGCGGGCCACGGCGTGCGCCCCGTGACTCGGGGATCGCGGTCAGCGAGCGTCCGGAGGTGAGCGACTCCACCGATCGCGATCGCGAGCTGGTCCACACCCTGCTCGAGCATCGCCGCTCCCAGGGGGAGCGACTCCCCTCGCGACGGCGGGTCGAGACGTTCGCCGACTCGGCGGTGGGTCTGCTCTTCCCGCAGCATTCTGCGGACGGGAGCAGGACCGAGGAGCAGCTGCTCGCCAGGGTCTCCCTTCTCCGCGCCGAGCTCAACAGCATGCTTCACACCGTGCTGCCCCGGCAGCGCTCCACCGAGGTCGCCGACCAGCTCATCGACCTGCTGCCGGTCATCTATGAGCGGCTGCGGGACGATGCCACGGCCATCGTCTCCGGCGATCCCGCGGCGGAATCGCTGGACGAGGTGGTCGCCGCCTACCCCGGTTTCCTCGCCATCGCGGTGCACCGCATCGCTCACGAGCTGCACCGCCTGGGGGTGCCCACTCTCCCGCGTCTGCTGGCCGAGGTGGCGCATGCCCGCACCGGCATCGACATCCATCCCGGGGCCACCATCGGTCGCGCCCTCTGCATCGACCACGGGACCGGTATCGTCATCGGCGAGACCGCGATCATCGGCGACGAGGTCAAGCTCTACCAGGGTGTGACCCTCGGTGCGCTGAGCGTCAGCAAGGCCGCGGCCGGCACCAAGCGTCACCCCACCATCGAGGACCGCGTGGTCCTCTACGCCAACGCCACCGTCCTCGGTGGCGACATCGTTGTCGGCCACGACAGCGTGATCGGGGGCAACGTCTGGCTCACCACCAGCGTGCCGCCCCGCTCCTTCGTGTACCACACCAGCCAGATCCGGGTGCGGAGCGTCCTGGACGCGCTCGACAACTCGGATTACTCCATCTGATAAGAGGAATCTGACCCATGCCATACGACAGCATTCTCGAGACCATCGGAAAGACGCCGCACGTGCGAATCAACAGGCTCTTCGACCCCCGCGTGACGGTCTGGGCCAAGCAGGAGAGGGTCAACCCGGGCGGCAGCATCAAGGACCGCATCGCGCTGGGGATGATCGAGGACGCCGAGAGGGCGGGCACCATCGGCCCCGGCTCGGTGCTCATCGAGCCCACCTCGGGGAACACCGGCATCGGGCTCGCCCTGGTCGCCGCGGTCAAGGGGTACCGGCTCATCCTCTGCATGCCGGAGTCCTTCTCCATCGAGCGCCGCCGCCTCATGAAGGCGTACGGGGCCGAGCTGGACCTGACGCCCCGGGAGCTGGGGATGAAGGGTGCCATCGCGCGCGCCGTGGAGCTGCAGAAGGAGACCCCGAACTCCTGGATCCCGCAGCAGTTCGAGAACAAGGCCAACGTCGAGGCCCACAAGCGCACCACCGCCGTGGAGATCGCCGAGGACTTCCCCGAGGGTCTCGACTACATCATCTCCGGGGTTGGGACAGGGGGCCACATCACGGCCATCGCCGAGGTGCTCAAGCCCAAGTGGAGCCAGCTCAAGGTCTTCGCGGTCGAGCCGACCCTCTCGCCGGTGCTCTCCGGGGGGACGCACTCCCCGCACACCATCCAGGGCATCGGCGCCGGCTTCGTCCCCGGCGTGCTGCGCCTCGACCTGCTCGACGGCGTGATCCAGGTCGACCCCAAGGACGCCGCCGAGTACGCGCGCCGCGCCGCTCGGGAGGAGGGGATCCTGCTCGGGGTCTCGTCGGGTGCCGCGCTCGCGGCGGTGGCCCAGAAGATCCCCGAGGTCAAGGATGGAGCCAAGATCCTCACCGTCACCTACGACACCGGCGAGCGCTACCTCTCCGTCGAGGGGCTCTTCCCGGCCTGATCCGGCCATTTCGTGGGTCGACCCCCCCGTGCCGGGGGTCGGCCCACGCGCCGGCGCGCTCAGGGCACTCGGGTCAGGTGAAGACCGGGGGAGAGTCGATGGTGACCATCATCCGGTTCGCCGGGTCCCGGCGGAGCGCGAGGTGGCTCCCGACCGTGGCCAGCTCCGTCATGCGCTGCGGGGAGCTGAACCCCATGCGGATCGTGACCTGGTAGGGGGAGCCGAACTCGGGTGTCACCATCAGCGTGAGCCAGGTCATGACCGCCTGCCGGGAGGGGAGGAGCTGCATCGGGAACGGCAGCACCTGAACCGCCACGACCAGGCCCTGGGCGGGCTCGCCGCTCTGGGTCAGGGCCAGGTCGACCCCGGGGGGGACCACCGAGACGTGGCGGGCAGCGGCCTGGTCGAGGCAATCGGCCAGACCAGGCCGGCCGACGAGCGTCGGCCCGAAGTCAGAGGAGAGGAACCCCTGCGACGCGAGCCAGTCAGCGAGTGCACGATTGTGAGCTCCGCCCGGTCCGGGGTCCCAGCCGCCCGGATTCTGGGAGGGCTGGGTGGGGGCGGGAATGACGCCCGGGGGCAGGGTCAGGGTGACGAGGTCGAGGTTGGCGGAGTCGACGTTGGCCTGCAGCTCCATCCCCTGGCTCGGTCCCCGGACGGAGGGCGGCACGACGACCCTGAACTGCGGGAGGTTGGCCCCACCTGGCCCGAGCAGCATCCCGGACATCAGCAGCTCATGCGGCCCGCTCGGCGTTGACGGTGCGCTCACCGCTCCGACCCGGAGGACAGCCGGGATCCGGCTGGGGGTCGATGACGTGCCCGCCCCCCTCTTGCCGAACGGTGCCATGGCTCGTTCCCTTTCTTCATGGATGAGTGCAGTCAGGACGCGGTCTGCCCGACGGTGCCGCAGTATGCCAGACGCGCCCACCAGACTCGCCGGATCACCGCAATCCCGTTGCATGAGATGGGGCTGCCGGGGCCGGTGGCGTCTCGATCCGAGCCCTCACGCAGTGCCGGTCGGGACCGAGCCGGGGCCGCCAATCGGGTTTACTGTCCCGGATGGTCCCTCGCCGCGACCGGCTGCAGCCGCTCGCGGGAGCCGGTCTCGTCCATGATCGCCCGCAGCTCGCCCATCGCCTTCTCGGAGGGGTAGAGGCTGCCGACTCCCAGCTCGTCGCGCATCTCGTCGAGGTGCTCGACCAGGTGCCACCAGCGGTCGCCCCAGGCATCGGCGATGGCGTCGAGGAGCTGATGCGGCCAGCCCCCGAGCCCGGTCGCGTAGAACTGCTCGGTCCAGGCGGTGAACATCGCGACGTGCTTGAGCCCGTACCCGGACTCGACCTGCATCCCGCGGATGATCTGGTTGATGACCGCCACCGAGTTGCCCCGCGGGCAGCGGCTCTGGCAGGTGTAGCAGTAGCAGCAGAGCCACACCGAATCGTCGGTGAGCAGGGTCGGATCTCCGAGCAAGGCGCGGCGCGAGATCTCGCGCGGCGAGAAGTCCCCGAAGCGCGCGGCCGGGCACCCCGAGGTGCAGATCCCGCACTGCAGGCAGGAGAGCAGCCCCGCGGCGTGGTGCTGCATCCGCGGGTCACCGAGGATGCGGGCGAGCAGCCCGGATTCGTCGCCGGCAGGAGAGGCGAAGGCGTTGGCCGCCAGGGTGGCGTAGGGGTTCTCCGGCTGCCCGGCGGCCGGGTCGGAGACGGCACGCCGTTCCCCGTCGACGGCGAGGACGGCGGCACTCACCTCCTGGACCTCGGCAGCCTCCTCGAGCTCCGCCCGCTCGGGAAGCCCGATCATCCGGCCGCGCTCCCGTCCGCCGCCGCCACGCTCACCCGATCGCGGGCGCCGATGCGCTCCAGCAGCGGCTCGAGATTCCGCGAGTGCGCCTCCACGCCGCAGACCTTGTCGGGGTCCGCGCCCAGCGCCAGGGCCAGCAGCTGCTGCACGTGAAGGTGGACGAAGGGATAGTCCTCGCCGGC
>Ga0187890_10000701_pt1 | contig 24139 bp, 19 predicted proteins | sample June2016WEW_21_1_FD_133005 | JGI IMG/M metagenome (GOLD analysis project Ga0187890, IMG submission 133005) | Peatland microbial communities from SPRUCE experiment site at the Marcell Experimental Forest, Minnesota, USA - June2016WEW_21_10 | ecosystem: Environmental > Terrestrial > Soil >... | reverse complement strand
ATGGCCAGCAACCGCGCGGCCACCTCCTCGGCGCGGTCCGCGGGCGGGCCGGACAGCAGCTGCGCGACCGCCCGCTCGGCGGTGACCTGGGACTCGCCAGCGGTGAGGCCAGCCTCTCCCGCGCGGACGTCAGCCCGGGCAGCTGAGTTCGCCATCCCCCGATCCTGCCACCAGGCGCCGACGAAACCAGGCCGGCCCGGCGCGTGGCCCGGACCTCCGGCCTCGGCGCACGGCCGCGGCCGCGGGTGCGAAAGGATGATCGTATGACCACACCAGTCACCCCGGTGGAGGTCCGGGTGGCGCGCGCCTCCGACGAGGCGCAGCTGGCCCGGCTGGACAAGATCTCGTGGTCCCCGCAGAGCGGGTTCCCGTCGGTGATCCAGCAGGCCGGCTCGGTGTTCTTCCTGACTGAGAGCCCGCCGCAAGCCTTCCTGGTTGCGGCGATCGATGGCGAGGTGGTCGGGTACATCCGGCTCGGGTCCCCGCTGCCGCTGCCCGAGAACGCCCACGTGATCGGGGTGCTGGGACTCGCGGTGGCGCCGGAGGCGCGGCGCAGGGGAGTGGCCACGGCGTTGCTGGCCGCGGCCGAGGAGCGGGCCCGGTCCCGCGGCGCCCGCAAGCTGAGCCTGCGGACCTTCAGCACGAACCCGGACGCGATCCGGCTGTACACCCAGTTCGGTTTCCAGCGCGAGGGGGTGCTGCGGGCCGAGTTCCTCATCGAGGGCCAGTACGTCGACGACCTCTTGCTGGCCAAGTACCTGACCGGCCCGCCGCCCGCGGACTAGCCCCGGCGCTCAGGCGGTGAGCGCCGGGGCTACGGGTGGGACGTGGGGGGCGTGTGGGGTCGGGGCCGCAGGGCGGGGACGGGGCGGGCCGGGTGCGAAGGCCGGGCCGTACGGGCCGGGCTGGGGCTGGGGTGGCTGCCGCGTGGTGGCTGGACCGGCGGACGGGAGTGGGACGGGGGCGGGGTCACGGTTACAGTCGGGGGCATGCCTGAGCTTCAGCGGGGCCGGCGGGAGCGGCTGCGGCCGGCCCTGGCCGCGCTCGGCGCGGACGCCGCGCTGATCACCAGCCCGGCCAACGTGCGGTACCTGACCGGCCTGGCCAGCTCCAACGCGGCGCTGCTGTTGCCCGCCACAGGACCCGGCGGCGGCACTGGTCACGGGCCCGCTGACGGCACGGGCGACAGCACCGGCACCGGCCCCGTTCCCGGCACCGGCCCCGTTCCCGGCACCGGCCCCGTTCCCGGCACCGGCCCGCTACTCGCCACGGACTCCCGATACGCGGGTACCGCCCGGCAGGCCTGCCCCGACCTCGAAATCCTCATCGAGCGCGCGATCGAGCCCGCCCTGGCCCGCGTTGCGGCCACCCGGGGGGTGCGAAGGCTCGCGTTCGAGGCACACGAGATGACCGTCGAGCGCTACCAGGCCTTCGCCGCCCAGGTGCCCGGGACCGAGCTAGTCCCACTGGGCCGGGCCGTTGAGGAGATACGGATGGCCAAGGACGAGCAGGAGATCGCGCTGCTCGCCCGGGCCTGCGCGATCACCTCGCGCGCGTTCGAGCAGATCGTGCCCCTGATCCGGCCCGGCGTGACCGAGCGTGAGCTGGCCATCTCACTGGAGCGGGCCATGACCGACCTGGGCGCGGACGGGCTGGCCTTCGACACCATCGTGGCCAGCGGCCCGAACGGGGCCATCCCGCACCACGTGCCGTCCGGCCGCCCGTTCGCGGCCGGTGACATGATCACGGTCGACTGCGGCGCCCGCTACCAGGGGTACCACGCGGACATGACCCGGACGGTCGTCCTCGGCGAGCCCGCCGACTGGCAGCGAAACATCTACGCGCTGGTGGCGGCCGCGCAGGCGGCCGGGATTGAGGCGGCTGTGCCCGGCGCGGACGTGCGGGCCGTGGACGCGGCGGCCCGGGACCTGATCACGGGGGCCGGTCACGGCGAGCATTTCCAGCACGGGCTGGGCCACGGTGTGGGCCTGGAAGTCCACGAGGCCCCGATCGTGGGGTACGGCCGGACGGGTACACTCGGGGACCGGGTCCCCATCACCGTCGAACCCGGGATCTACCTCCCCGGGCAAGGCGGCGTCAGGATCGAGGACACCCTGGTGGTGCGCGTCGGCACGGGGACGGCGGCACCGCAGGAGCTACTCACCACTACCACCCGGGAACTGCTCGTCCTGTAGCCGGCCATCGGCGGCGGGCGGGCGCACCCGCACGCAGGAGACACGCAGACGTGGCCACCACGAACGACCTCAAGAACGGCATGACGCTGAACATCGACGGCCAGCTCTGGAACGTCGTCGACTTCCAGCACGTCAAGCCCGGCAAGGGCGGCGCTTTCGTGCGCACCCGGCTGAAGAACATCATGTCCGGCAAGGTCGTGGACCGGACCTTCAACGCTGGCGTCAAGGTCGACGTGGCCAACGTCGACAAGCGCGAGATGCAGTACCTCTACCGTGAGGGCGAGGATTTCGTCTTCATGGACACCCAGGACTACGACCAGCCGCACATCCCCCGGCAGACCGTCGGCAGCGCCGCGGACTACCTGCTCGAGGAGCAGACCGCGACGGTCGCGTTCAACGACGGCACCCCGCTGTACGTGGAGCTCCCCGCCTCGGTGGAGCTGACCGTCAGCCAGACCGACCCGGGCGTGCAGGGAGACAGGTCCACCGGCGGCACCAAGCCGGCCACGCTGGAGACCGGCGCCCAGATCAACGTGCCGCTGTTCATCACCACGGGCGAAAGAGTGAAGGTGGACACCCGCACGGGTGACTACATGGGCCGCGCGTGACCCGGCCGCTACCCGAATCGCCCGTGCCCGAATCGAAGGCGAACTGGTTCCGTGGCCGCCCGCAGTAAGGCCCGCAAGCGGGCGCTGGACATCCTGTTCGAGGCCGAGGTCCGCGGCGAGCCGGTGCTGGACATGCTCGAACAGCGGATCATCTCCGGCAGCCCTCCGGTCAGCGAGTACGCGGCGGAACTGGTCCGCGGCGTCCAGGTGCACCGCGAGCGCATCGACCAGCTGCTGGAAGAGTACGCGGAGGGCTGGACGCTGGACCGGATGCCGATCGTGGACCGCAACGTCCTGCGGATCGGCCTCTACGAGATGCTGTGGGCGGACGACGTCCCGGACGCGGTGGCGATCAGCGAGGCGGTGCTGCTGGCCCGTGACCTGTCCACCGACGCGTCTCCCGCATTCGTCAACGGCCTGCTGGCTCACCTGCTGGAACTGAAGCCGACGCTGATCGCCTGACGGTCAAATTCAAGATCAAATTCTCCGCAACGAAAACCATCACGCCGGGCTGAACTGCACCCGCAATCCGTGCTTGCGCAGGACTGACCAGAACCACAGCACCGAGGCGCCGATGCCCGCCACGGTGCCGGCGACGGTGGCGACCGTGGAGAGCCACAGGAACGTGTTGGCCGGCTCGGTCCACATCATCACCCCCAGGCCCGCGGTGAGTAGCAGGAAGATGCCGGACCAGAGCCAGGTCGCGCCCTGGAAGAAGCGGTGCAGCCCCGGGTGGTGGGCAGGATGGCGCAGTGCCACCACCTCGGCGGCGAGCTTGGCCACGATCGGGTTGGGGCCGCGGGCGGTGCGTGCGAACAGGATGAACATGGCCGCGTAGCCCAGCGGGAACTGGAGCAGGAAGATCCAGAACACGCCGGTGGCCAGGACCACGACGGTCTGCAGGGTGAGCACGATGGCCGAGATCGTCAGCAGGCTGGGCACCGAGCCGCAGGCGATCTTGCGGATCACCGCCGTGAGCCAGATCGCCACGACGCCGGCGATGAGCCCGACGTTCCGGCCGCCCAGCCAGGCGCCCAGGAAGTAGGCAGCGAGTGGAAGACCAAGGGACTCGCTCAAGCTCAACCCGGTGCAGCGAATGAGTCGCAGCGGACGGGGGAGCTCCAAGTGCTCGACCATGGGGGAGAGCCTAGGCGGTGAGTCTCGTGAGTGAGACCCGTTTGGATATGGATGACCATTCGCAGAGGTTCCCCTGAGGAAAACTGCAAGTAAACGCATTGTTGCCGTATCCGGAGACCGGCTCAGGTATCACGCGTACCTCATGGACCGTCATGTCGGCGCTGACCTCCAGCCCGCAGAACTCCCGGCCCCGTGGCGGGAGCCGGATCGCCCGGCGCCCCCTCGCGAAATTCAGTGGTACGCGCCGCCTGCCCAGCGTAACTGCCCCTTGGATCCGCCGCGGCGTGCCCGCCGCGGCGGCGGCGTGCCCGCACTGGCTTCCCGGCGCGGAGCGCTGGCCTATGTATTTCCCAGCGAAGAGCCTGGTAATCGCAGAATGCGCAGGGTTAGCCCGGGGAATTCCGGGCCGCCAGAACGTAGCTTCCCTGGCGTGGGAACGAGTGGCCGGGGAGACATGCGTAAGGACACGGTAACAACTCGCAGCATTCTTTAAGGGATCTCTCAGGTTTTGCTAAGCCGCGGGCGGCCGGGGATGCCGGGGGGCGCGGGTGAGGGGTGCTGGCGGGATGCCGGGGGCACGGGTGAGGGATGCTGGGGCATCAAGCGGGGTCGTGGCGAAGTCGGGGGGTTGTCGTGGCGGCGCACTACATTGGGACCCGACCGTGAGCGAGGAGGGGCCGTGGCCAGCGAGCGTCGTGGCGGAGGGCTGGGGGTGCCGGCCGGGACGGGCGCGCCAACGGGGATAGGCACGGCCCAGCGGTGGAACCGGTACGACGACGCGCGCACGGCCGTCATCCGGGAGGTGCTGCGGGCCGTCGTGACCGGGCTGGTGGCCGAGACTGGACGGTCACGGCTGGACATCGTGGACGCCGGCGGCGGGACCGGCGGGTCCGCGGTCCCCCTGGCCGGGCAGGGGCACACGGTGACCGTGATCGACCCGAGCCCGGATTCGCTGGCCGCCGCGCAGCGCCGGGCCGCGGAGATGAGCGTGCAGTTGCGGGCCGTCCAGGGCGACGTCGGCGACCTGGCCACCGTCGTCGGGGAACAGGGCGCTGACCTGGTGCTGTGCCATAGCGTCCTGGAGTACGTGGACTCACCGGCGACGGCCATGACCATGGTGGCCAGCGTGCTGCGGCCGGGGGGTGCGGTGAGCGTGCTGGCCACCAGCGCCGTCGCGGCGGTCATCCACCGGGCCCTGGCCGGGCGTTTCGATGAGGCCCGGCGGCTGCTGGCCGCGGTCGGCGGCCCGGCCGCCACGGCTGACGGCCGGTCCGGGGCCGGGTCCGATGGCGGCTCCGGGGGCGGGCCTGATAGCCGGTCCGGGGGGTCTGATAGCCGGTCCGGGGGCGGGCCGCGCCGGTTCACCCTGGCCGAGGTGACCGGCCTGATCGAAAGGGCCGGGCTGCGTCCGGGTGCCGCGCACGGTATCCGGGTCTTCACCGACCTGGTGCCGGGTTCCTTCGCGGACGTGGACCCGGGCGCCGCGGATGCGTTGCTGGCCCTGGAGCAGGCCGCCTCCACCCATCCGGCCTTCCACGACTTCGCCGCCCAGTTCCACGTGCTCGGGTACCGATGAGCCACGGCGGCCCTGGCCCCGAGCAGCCGGACAGCGGCTGCCACATCCTGCACGTGGACATGGACGCCTTCTACGCAAGCGCCGAGATCCGCGACCGCCCCGAGCTGGCCGGGCGGCCGGTGATCGTGGGCGCGACCGCCAGCCGCGGCGTGGTCCTCTCCGCGTCCTACGAGGCGCGCGAGTTCGGGGTGCGCTCGGCCATGCCGGTGACGCGGGCCCGCCGGCTGTGCCCGCAGGCCGTGTTCATCCCGCCCCGGCATCACGTCTACGCCGCCGTGTCCAAGGAGGTCATGGAGGTCTTCCGGTCGGTCACGCCCGAGGTGGAGCCGCTCGCGCTGGACGAGGCGTTCCTGGACGTGTCCGGGGCCATCCGGCGGCTCGGGCGGCCCGCCCGGATCGGCGCGCTGATCCGGGCGACGATCGCCGAGCAGCAGGGCATCACCTGCTCCGTCGGGGTGGCCCCGTCCAAGTTCATCGCCAAGCTTGCGTCCACCCGCTCCAAGCCGGACGGGCTGCTCGTCGTGCCCCCTGACGGCGTCCTGGACTTCCTGCACCCGCTCCCGGTGGCGGCGCTATGGGGCGTGGGGGAGCAGACCGGGCAGGTGCTGGCCCGGCTCGGTCTGCGCACGGTCCGGGACATCGCGGAGATCCCGGCCGGCACCCTGCAGCGCGAACTGGGTCCCTCGCTGGGCGCCCACCTGGCCGCGCTGGCCTGGGGGCGTGACGAGCGCCCGGTGGTGAGCAGCACCCCGGAGAAGAGCATCGGTGCGGAGGAGACGTTCGCCAGCGACGTCGACGACCCGGAGGTGATCCGCCGCGAGCTGCTCCGCCTGTCCGGGCGGACCGCGCGCGGCCTCCGCTCGGCCGGAGCCGTGGCGCGGACCGTGGTGATCAAGCTCCGGCTGGCCAACTTCACCACGATCACCCGGTCACGGACGCTTCCCGAGCCCACCGACGTGGCCCGCACCATCTACGCCACCGCCTGCGCCCTGTACGGTGCCGCCGGGCTGGACTCCCGCGCTCGGCTCCGGCTGGTCGGGGTGCGCACGAGTGGCCTGGTGCCCGCCTCCCGGGCCGTCACCCAGCTGGCGTTCGGGGATCGGCCGGCCGGCTGGCGCGATGCCGAGCGCGCCCTGGACCGGATCAGCGGGCGGTTCGGTGCCGACACGGTCCGGCCCGCCGCCCTGGTGACCGGGCAGCGGGATGAACCGGGACCGGAGCCGGGCCCTGGGCCGGCCGGAGCGGCGCCGGGGCCGTCCGCAGAGCCGGGCCCTGGGCCGGGCCGAGCACATTCCGGAGTGTCAGCCGGATCACATTCCCGGCATCAGCCGGATAACGTTCCCGGCCGTCAGCCGGGTCAGGCCCTCCGGGAGCCCGCCGAACCAGCCCGGCGCCCGCCCCTGGAACGCTGATATACTCAGCCTTACGCGGATCTAATTCGAATTTGCGTTCGGCTGACGTCCGGCTCGCCGGGCAGATGGCTGCGGCAGGCGCCAGAGGAGGTCCGAGGTGCTGGCAGGAGCCGGAATTCCTTTACCCTCTCACTACCCTTCCACCCAGACCAGCCGGACTCGTATTCTGGAAACAAGAACCCTGGACCGTGAGATGAACTCATCGCACCCGTCCCCGCGCGCGAGGTTTCATGGGAGGCGCCGTGCCGCTGTCTGAGCACGAGCAGCGTCAGCTCGATCAGATCGAGCGTGCGCTCTATGCCGAGGATCCGAAGTTCGCGCAGGCGGTGCGCGCGAAAGATCCACGGGTGCACTACAAGCGCCGGGTGGTCGAGGCGGCGATCGGCTTCCTGCTCGGCGTGGGCCTCCTCCTGGCTGGCGTCATCTCCAAGCTGACCCTGATCGGCGTGGCCGGCTTCGTGGTCATGCTTGCCTGCTCGATGTGGGCCCTGTCCAGCTGGCGGCACATGTCCGGTGGCTCGGCCGGGCGGCCTGGACTGGTCCGTGACCGCCGGGCGCGGCCGCCGGCGAGTTCCCGGTCCCGGTTCATGGAACGGCTCGAGGAGCGCTGGCGCCGTCGTCAGGAGCGGGACCGCTAGGCCCGCTTCATCCGGCTGGCCTGCCCTCCCCGCAGGCGGCCCATAGTTAATGGCGTGCCTGGCAGGCATTCGTGCTCAGGCAAGCCCGTTGTCATGCAGTCGTGATTAGCGGGGGCCGGTCGGCCCCCGTCGCTCAGGCGGCGCCCCTGTTAGTCAGCCCGCCCGCTGGTCAGCCCGCTGGTCGGGCCGCCCGCGCCTTGCGGCCGGCTCGCGGGCTGCGGCGGGACCAGGTGCCCGTGCGGTGCGCGGCCACGTCCATCCAGCCGAATACGTCCAGCCCCTGCTGGACGGCCGCGCGTACCGGCAGCAAGGATGAAGGCGGTAGCAGCCGGGCCCGCCAGCGTCCCAGTCGGCCAGAGCCGGCGGCCACCTCGCGGCGGACCAGGCCGACGTCCGCCCGCAACGTGGCCGAGTCCGCAGCATCCCGGGCGTACCGGGCCCGCTCGGTGGCCTGCACGATCCGGGTCAGCGCGGCCGCCGCCTCAGGGCTGAGCCGCAACGTCCCGGTCAGCCGGGTCCCGAGGGTGCGCGGCGATTCGCTCGCAGACCAGGCGATCTTATGGTCGGTCAGGTCATCCAGCAGTTCCAGCCAGGCCGCCTGGGCCCGCTCCCGGTCGCCCCGCGCACGTGACCAGCGCCGCCGCCGGGTCAGCGACCTGGCCAGGCGCGGTGTGATGAGCAGCACGACGACCACTGCCACGGCGATCAGCCAGATGGATCCCGAGCGGCTGGCGCCGGATCCCCCTCCGGCGCCCGTGGCGCTGAGGCGGCGCAGCTTGGCCAGCGACCCGGACTGTCCCGGCGTGGCGCCTGTCTGCGGCGCTGTGGCGGCCGGCGTCGGCACGCTCTGGGTCCCGCCCGGGACGGCGAGCAGCGGCGGCAGGGTATAGGCGGGCTGGACCGCGGTGGCCTGGCCGCCGGACCCCGCGGGGGTGGGCTCGAAGCGCAGCCAGCCAGCCCCCTGGAAGTACAGTTCCGGCCACGCGTGGGCGTCGCTGGTCCGGACCTGCCAGCGGCCGTGCCCGATCGGCGAGCCTTCCGTGTACCCCACCGCCACCCGGGAGGGAATGTCGAGCAGCCGGGCCAGCACGGCCATGGCGAACGCGAACTGCTGGCAGTAACCTCGCCGGTCCTTGGTCAGGAAGTTGATCAGCGCCTTGGACGTGTCCGGCTCTTGCACGTCGAGGCTGTAGGTGAACCTGCCGGACTGAGTGAACCAGTGCTGCAGGTCCACGGCCTCGCCGTAGAACGTGTTCTGCCCCTGGGTGATCCGCTGGGCGAGCTTGCTCAGCGGCAGGAACGCCGCCGGGACGCTGAGGTAGTTGCTCGCGATGCTGTTCGGGACCTCGCCGGACTGCTGCAGCTGCCGCACGGACGGTGAGACCTCGCGGCTGGACACCGTGTAGCTGAGGCCGGAGAGGCTCTGCGCCGAGAACATGGTGAGCGTGCGCGGGTCGGTGCGCCAGTCCCCGCCGACGCTGACACTGCGGGCCGGGTACGGCAGCGGCAGGAAGCTGGCCTTGCCCGCCCCGGCGGTCAGCCCCTTGGCCAGGGTGACCCTGGTGCTCTCGGCCGAGGTGGTGGTGTCCCGGCTCAGTCCCGGCGCGGTGGGCAGCTTCCCGCTCTGCACCGGCTGGCCTCCGGTGGGGGCCAGCGTCCAGGTGTTGGCGGTGAGGTTGGTCAGCACGTATACCTGCAGGTACTGCGGGTCCGGGTCGGTCGTCCGGTAGGTGAGCACGTTCGTGGGCGCCGTCCGGTGCAGCTCGCTGTTCATCTGCACCAGCGGGTTGGGCAGCGTGACCAGATCCTTGCCACCGCCGCCCCCGGCAGAGAACAGCTTGTGGTTGCGCAGCCCTGGCACCAGCAACGGGACGAAGAGGGCGATCACCACGGCTGTCAGCCCGATCCGGCGGCCGGCCGCGGCAAGCTCCTTGGTGTTCGGGGTGGCTCGCGGCGCCGTCGCTGGCTCCTGGCCGCGGTGCCACATAGTGACCAGCCGTCCCCACAGCCGCAGCCGTTCCCGGGCGTCCACGGCCAGCATGGCCAGGTAGCCGGCCATGCCCAGGCCGAACACGGTCATGGCCCCGAAAACGCCCTGGTGGGCGTCGGTGGTGAGGGGGACGCAGAACAGCACCAGCAATGGCAGCCCGGCTATGGCCGGCCTGCGCAGCCGCACCGCGAGCAGGTCGGTGGCGACCGCCGCCACGCCGATGCCGGCCACGGTCAGGATCAGGATCCCGTGGCTGGCCGGGGCGGGTGGTGCCAACCTGGCGGTCTCGTCCAGCCCCTGCCGGGCCAGCAGCCACAGGTGATGCAGGGAGGTGGCCGTCGGGATGATCCGGCCCAGTGACTGCGGGCTGGAGAACAGGACGTTCACGTACAGCAGGAGGCCGGCCAGGCCGGCAGGTGCGCAGAGCGCCCAGGGGAGCACCCGCAGCCTGGTGAGGGCCCCGGCCAGGGCGACCACGGCGACCGCCCCGGCGCCCTCCCAGAACCAGAGCCAGCCCGACACCAGCGGGTAGACAGACAAAGAGGCTGCGATCGTGGCAACGGCCGCGGCGACGGTGAGTCGCTGGCTCACCGGCCGGCCCCAGCCCGGAAGCGGCCCTGCTCGTGCCCGGGCGCGCCGAGCAGGCCGGAGGAGGCGCGCAGTCGCTCCCAGGCCGTGGTGAGCGGGGTGTCGGCGCTGATCGTGGTGACCCGCCAGCCCGCCGCGCGCAGGATCGCCGTGGGGACGTCCGTCTCGTCCGCCTGGCGGTCGGCCGGCCCGCGGCCAGACCAGGTGGACACCGCGAGCAGCAGCGCCATCGCGGGGCCTGCGTCCCGGCGCCCGGCGGCGAGCCTGCCGGCTTCCTCCGCCGACAGCCGCCCGGCCACCACCACGAACAGGCCGCCGGTGCCGCCCTGCGCGAGGTCCATGCCACGGGCGAGCCCGGACTGGCTGGACTCCTTGATGACCGCGAGGGAGTCGAGCAGCGAATCCTCGAAAGACCCGGGCGAGGTGGCGGGCCCGGCGTCGGTGACCAGCTGCCCGTCGATCCCGCTGCGGGCCAGGTGGACGCCGATGGACGCGATGGCGCTCGCCGCGTACTCGAACGAGGAGCCCGCCCCGGCGCCGCTGTGCGCCCGGGCGCGGGTGTCGAGCAGCAGCACGGCGCGGTTCCGCCAGCGCTGTTCCTCACGCCGGACCATGAGCTCGCCATGCCGGGCGGTAGACCGCCAGTGCACCCGGCGCAGCTCGTCACCGTCCCGGTACGGGCGGGGGATGATGTCGTCCTCCCCGGCCGTATCCGCGGTCCGGGTATGGCCGCCGCCCTCCCCGCGCCAGTTCCCGGCCAGCGGCATGCTCGGCAGCGGGATGATCGCGGGTGTCACCACCAGCGTGCTCCGGGCGGCGAACGAGTGGGTAAGTTCCACCAGGCCGAACGCATCGGCCACGCGGATGTGCAGCGGGCCGATCGTGTACTTGCCCCGGGTGCCGGACTGGATGGGGTAAGTCAGTTCGCGCCAGCCCCCCTGCTCGATCCGCTCCAGCACGAAGCGCGGGCGGGTGCCGAGTGAGTAAGGAAAGGCGTCTTCGGCCAGCAGCAGCCCGGTCGGCAGCCGGGAGATGTTCTCCAGCCGCAGCGTGACCACGGCGTTGCGACCCGCGGGCACCCGGGGCGGGCTGATCCGCCGCGCGCAGCGGATCCGGTACCGGGCCCGGCTGGTCGCGAGCGCGGCCAGCAGCGGCAGGGCCAGCAGCACGATGCCGATGCTGAGCAGGGCCCGTTCCCCCAGGCCAAGCCCGAACGCCCCCGCGGCCAAGCCCGCCGCGAGGAATGACTTCCCGCGTGTGGTCAACCCGGCGAACAGCGCCCGCATCCTGGACCTTCCTCCGCCCCGTTGTCCTAACTTACGTCACGAACTGGCCACGGGTTCGCGGGGCGGCGCGGCGAAGGGAAACTCAGCACAGCGCGGCGCGGCCAGGTGCTGCAGGCAGCGCGGCCAGGTGCTGCCGAAGGGCGCGGGGCCGGGAACTCAGCGCATCCGGGGCAGCGGGGTCTGCTCCACGATGGCCCCGACCACCCGGTCCGGCAGCTGGCGCTCCACCATGGCCTCCGCAGTCGGCAGCAGGCGGTGCGCGAGGACCGGGCCGGCCAGGGCCTGCACGTCATCGGGGATCACGAAGTCGCGGCCGTCCAGCGCCGCCCGGGCACGGCTGGCCCGGAGCAGATGCAGCGTCGCGCGCGGGGATGCCCCGAGCCGGAGCTCGGGGGCTGAGCGGGTGGCGCTGACCAGGCTGATGACGTACTGCTTGAGTGCGTCGGCCACGTGCACACGGCGCACCGCTGCGATCAGGTCCCGCACGTCTCCGGCCGTGGCGACCGGCTCCAGGGAGTCCAGGGGGGAGCTCGAGCCGTGCACGTCGAGCATGGCCAGTTCAGCCTCGGCGCTCGGGTAGCCCATGGAGATGCGGGCCGTGAAACGGTCCCGCTGCGCTTCGGGCAGCGGATAGGTCCCTTCCATCTCTATCGGGTTCTGGGTGGCGATGACCATGAACGGCCGTTCCAGGGGGTAGCTGGTGCCGTCCACCGTGACCTGCCGCTCCTCCATGCATTCGAGCAGCGCCGACTGGGTTTTCGGGGACGCGCGGTTAATCTCGTCGCCGACCACGATGTTCGCGAAGACCGGTCCCGGCTTGAACTCGAACTCCCGGCGTTCCTGGTTGAACGCGCTCACCCCGGTGATGTCGCTGGGCAGCAGGTCAGGGGTGAACTGAATCCGCTGCACCGCGCACTGGGTCGACCGGCCCAGCGCCTTGGCCAGCATGGTCTTCCCCACGCCGGGGACGTCCTCGATCAGCACGTGCCCCTCGGCGAGCAGCACCGTCAGGGCGAGCCGGATCGCGTCCGGCTTTCCCTCGATGACCGACTCGATCGCGGTGCCGATGCGATGGGCCACCAGTACCAGGTCGTCGAGCGTTCGCTCGGCGCCGGCCCCCGTATCCAAGACCACCTGTCCTCCTTGGTCAGCTGGGCCCGTGGCCGACAGCCGCGGCCGCCGCCGGGCGCTGAACCGCCGGCGGCCGACGTGTTGGTGCGTACCGACAGTACGTCCTGGACGGTCCAGCGCGCGATGCAGGAACCGGTCCTGACTTCCCGTCGACGGCCACTAACAGTTCCCCCACTTTGCTCCCCTGCCCCTGACCTGCCACAACGTTGCGTTTACCCGCTATAGGGTTGCTCGGCGACGTTGACGGTGGGGGATTGTGGGGTACAGTGGAGCGCGATGGGGCACGCTACTCCGGGGGCGGGAGGTGAGGGCCTGTGTTCCTGGGCACTCATACGCCACGCCTCGACGAGAAGGGACGGCTGTTCCTGCCGGCCAAGTACCGCGAGGAGTTCGCTGGAGGGCTAGTGATCACCAAGGGTCAGGAACGCTGCCTGTACGTCTTCCCGGTCGCCGAGTTCGGCCGGATCGCGGACGGCTTGCGCGCGCCCACCACCTCGAAAGCGGTACGGGACTACAGCCGGGTGTTCTTCGCCAGTGCCTCCGATGAGACCCCTGACAAGCAGGGCCGGATCACGATCCCGCCGGCGCTGCGCGAGTACGCGGCGCTGGCCCGCGACTGCACGGTCATCGGGGCCAACACGCGCCTGGAGATCTGGGACTCCGCCGCATGGGAGTCCTACCTGGCGGAGCAGGAGGACGCCTTCTCCGCGGCATCAGAGGAGGGATTGCCAGGGGTGCTGTAAGCGGTGCCGGCTTTTCCGGTGCCGGGTGCTCGGCGAGGTCTCCACCCGCGCCTGGGCGATCACGTCGGCTGGCGTCACTTCCCCGGCGCCAGGAGACGTCCAGGCCCGTGCGTCGCGCGGATGGGGACCTGGCCGAGCAGCACGCAAGCAGGCACGCCGCCCGCCGCATCCCGGGAGGGTGCGGCGGGGCGAAAGGGGGTCCGATGGGCGAGTCGGCAGCCGGGCATCTGCCGGTGATGGTCGACGAAGTCCTGGCCCTGTTCGAGCCGGCGCTGCAGCCGCGTGGCGCGATCCTTGTGGACGCCACTCTGGGCCGGGCCGGTCACGCCCGTGCGCTGCTGCACGCGCACCCGGGACTCGCGCTGATCGGGGTGGACACCGACACCCAGGCGCTGGAGGAATCACGGCGGCTGCTTGCCCCCTACAGCGATCGGGTCACCCTGGTGCACGCGGTGTACGACGAGATCCCCGAGGTCCTGTCCCGCCGCGGTGACCGTCGCGTTCAGGGCATCCTGTTCGACCTGGGCGTCTCCTCACCACAGCTGGATGATCCCGCCCGCGGCTTTGCCTACTCCTATGACGCCCCGCTGGACATGCGGATGGACCAGACCAGAACGCTGACCGCGGCCGAGGTGCTGAACACCTACCCGGCCAGCCAGCTGGCCCGGATCCTGCGCGACTACGGCGAGGAACGGTTCGCCCGGCGGATCGCCGACGCCGTGGTGCGCCAGCGGGCCCGCGCCCCACTTTCCACCACCGCCCAGCTGGCCGAGATCGTCCGGGATTCCATTCCGGCCCCGGCCCGGCGGACCGGCGGTAATCCCGCCAAACGGACCTTCCAGGCGCTGCGCATCGAGGTCAACGGGGAACTTGACGCGCTGCACGCCGCACTGCCCGGTGCCCTGGACCGGCTGGCCGTAGGCGGCCGCATCGTGGTGCTGGCCTATCACTCGCTCGAGGACCGGGCGGTCAAGACCTCGCTGGCCGAGGCGTCGGCCGACACCACGCCACCGGGCCTCCCCGTGCCGCTGGAGTCGGCGCGGCCCGAGTTCAGGCTGCTCACCCGGGGTGCGCAACGGCCCTCGGAGGCGGAACTGGCGCGTAACCCGCGGGCTGCGCCCGCCCGGCTGCGGGCGGCCGAGCGGATCAGGGACGCGGCGTGACCGGGGCGGGACAGGGCCCCGCGGAACACGGCACCAGGGGACGGGGTCCCAGGGAACGGCGCACCAGGGAACAGGGCATCACGGGGCGGGGCAGGGTAATCCGGCCGCAAGGGGGACGCAGGAGTGAGCGTGCACACTGACCTGGGGACGGGCGTCCCGCCACGGCCGACCGGCGTTCGGGCACCGGGCTCTGGCCAGCAGGGCGTCCGGGGACGGAGTGCCGGAGGACGGGGTGCTAAGAGACAGGGGGCTGACGGGCGGGGGGCTGACGGGCAGGGCGCGCGGGGGCAGGCACCATCAGGCCAGCGAGCACGGGCCGCGGCGGGATCGCCGTCCCCGGTGCTGCCTGGCCGGAACCGGCCGGGCCGCCGTCCGGCCGGGACTGGCCCGGGCCGCACCGCACGGCCCGGGCCGGGGCGCCCGGCCGGCACCGTCCCGGACCGGGCCACCGGGACGGTGCCGCGGCCGGGTGGAGTTGCGTCCGAGGCTGGGCCGTGGGCCGGCGCGCCCTCCACCGCTATTGCGCGGACGCCGTTCATCATCTTCGTGACCGTGCTGCTCGGCGGGGGCTTGATCTGCCTGCTGGTCATAAACACGATCCTCGCCACCGGCTCGTACCAGATCACCAGCCTGCAGCAGGCGCAGACGGCCCGCGCCCAGCAGGTGCAGGCGCTCAAGCAGCAGGTCGCTGAGGACTCGGCCCCCTCGGTGATCGCGATGCGGGCGCGCCAGCTCGGCATGGTCGAGCCGCCGCTGACCAGCTTCCTCGACCTCAACTCCGGCCGGATCATCCGCCAGCCCGCCACGGATCCGGGCATTCCCGTGGTCCCGGGGTGGACTCCGTGAGGGACGGCCAAGCCAACGGCCGCCCCGGCCCGCGGGGTTCGCGGCCGCCGGCCGGGACTGGGCCCCGCCGGTCCGCCTCGGCGAGGCGGTCCCGTGACGGCAGTCCAGGCAGCCGCGGTGAGGCCGGCCACGGTCGGCTCCCGCGTCCTGGCCCGGACGGGCGGCGGACGGGCCGGGACGGGTCACGAACCGGGACGTCGCGTCCGGCTGCCGCGCCGCGCTCTCCGGCCCGCGACATGCCAGCCGGGGGAACCCGGGGCCAGGCGCCCCGGGGCCAGGCGCACGGCCAGGCCTCGCGACGCCGCAGCACGCTGACCCTCGGCAGCCCGTCCCGCCGGCTGCGCATGACCATGCTCTGCGTTGGCTTCGTGCTCTCGCTGGTGGCCGGCCGGCTTGTCCAGCTTCAGGGCATGGAGGGCTCCGCGTACCGGACCGAGGCCGATCATTTCCGGCTCACGACGATCCCCGTGCCCGCGGTCCGCGGCAGCATCACCAGCGCGGACGGCACCACGCTCGCGATGACCGTGCAGACCGACCTGGTCCATGCGGACCCGCCGATGATCGCGCAGGCGAAGCGGTCACTCAGCTCGGTGGCGAACGCGCTGGCCGGCCCGCTCCAGATGACGCCTGCGTCCATCCTGACCCTGCTTTCCCACCCGTCGTCCGTGTCGCCGGACTATGTGGTGCTGAAGCAACGCGTCCCGGCGACCATCGCGTCCCAGATCAGCACACTCAACCTGCCAGGCATCGCGATGACCCCGTCATATACCCGCGTCTACCCGAACGGGGATCTGGCCGCCAACATCGTCGGCTTCACCAACACCACCGCCTCCGGCGCACTGCAGGGGGAGGCCGGCGTCGAGCAGTCCTACAACTCGCTGCTGGCCGGCCGGCCCGGCCAGCAGGAGGCGCAGGTCGCCACCAACCAGCAGCCGATCCCGGTGGCCGGGCAGACCACCCGGCAGGTGGTACCCGGGGACAACGTCCAGCTGAGCATCGTGGCCGGCCTGCAGTGGGAGGCCGAGCAGGCCTGCGCCCAGGAGGTCAAGAAAACCGACGCCAGCAACTGCACCGTGGTCATCATGCAGCCCAGCACGGGGAGAATCCTGGCCATGGCCCAGGTGCCCTCGTTCAACCCCTCACACCCGGCCAACCTGGCCGACACCACGGACCTCCCCGTATCCGACGTGTTCGATCCCGGCAGCACCGCCAAGGTGATCACCGCCGCCGCCGCAATGGAGCACGGCGGCCAGACCCCGATGAGCGCCTACACCGTCCCGGAATCGATCACCATCGACGGCTACGGCTTTCATGACGCGGAGTACCACCCGACCGAGAGGTGGACCATTGCCGGGATCATCGCCCACTCCAGCAACGTGGGCATGGTCCAGGTGGACCAGCACGTCACCCCCCAGAGGCAGTACCAGTACTTCAGGAACTTCGGCATCGGGCAGCCCAGCGTGCCGGGGCTGCCCGCGGAGAGCAACGGCATCCTCTACCCGACGAACGAGTGGTGGGGCGACGAGCGGTACACCCTGTCGTTCGGCCAGGGTGTCGCGGTCACTGCGGTCCAGATGGCCAGCGTCTACGCCACGATCGCGAACGGCGGGGTCCGGGTTACCCCCTCGATCGTGGACGGCACCACGAACTCCAGCGGCCGGTTCGTGCCCGCGCCACGGCCCGCGGTCCACCGGGTCATCCAGGCCAAGACCGCCCACGAGCTGATGGGCATCCTGCAGCAGGTCCCCTGGGTGGACGGGCAGGTGGGGGAGCCCTGGGGGGAGATACCCGGGTACTCGGTCGCGGCCAAGACCGGGACCGCGCAGATCGCCGACCCCAAGAAGGGCGGCTGCCTGTGCCTGTACGGGTCGAGCTTCATCGGCATCGCCCCGGCAGGGAGCCCCAAGCTGGTCGTCGCGGTGAACGTGCAGAACCCGCGCAAGGGCGGTTACTTCGGCATCCAGGTAGCGGGCCCGGTCTTCTATAAGGTCATGAACTTCGCATTGACGACGATGAAGATCCCCCCCGATCGGGGGAAGCGTCCCAACGTCAGGCTCACGGCACCGTGATCAGAGGTACCCTCGGCCCGTGCCTGCGGCTCTCCTTCCACGCGATGTCCCGCCGCGTCCGCTGTCCGAACTCGCCATGCTGCTCGGGCTGAGCACCGGACGCGCTGGCCCTGATCCGCTGGCCGGGCCGGGCGGCCCGGTCACGGTCTCTGGCGTGACCCACGACTCGCGCCGGGTGCGGCCGGGTGACCTGTACGCGGCCCTGCCGGGCAGCCAGCATCACGGCGCGCACTTCTGTGACGACGCTGCCGGCGCCGGGGCGGTGGCCGTGCTCACCGACCCGGACGGCAAGAGCCTGGCCCGGCACTGCGGGCTGCCGGTCTTCGTGGTCTCCGACCCGCGGGCCCGGCTGGGCGAGGTCGCGTCCTGGATCTACGGGAACCCGTCCAGCCGGCTGACCCTCGTCGGGGTCACCGGCACCAGCGGCAAGACCAGCACCACCTACCTGCTGGAGTCCGGCCTGCGCAGGGCCGGTTACGTGACCGGGCTGCTGGGCGGGGTGGAGACCCGGGTGGCCGGGGCCGTCGCGCCGAGCCAGCTCACCACGCCCGAGGCCACCGACCTGCAGGCGCTGCTGGCCGAGATGGTGCAGCGCGGCGTGACCGCCGCCGCCATGGAGGTCTCCAGCCACGCGCTGGCCCTCGGCCGGGTCGCGGGCACCACATACGACGTCGTGGTGTTCACCAACCTGTCCCAGGATCACCTGGACTTCCACGCCAGCATGAATGAGTACTTCGAGGCCAAGGCCAGCCTGTTTACCCCGGGCTTCGCCCGGATCGGCGTGATCAACACCGACGACGAGTGGGGCCGCAAGCTGGCCCGCCAGGCGCAGATCCCGGTCACCACCATCTCCGCCGCCGGTGACCCGGGCGCCGACTGGCGCGCGGCCGACGTCCGGGGCGGCGCGGACGGGAGCACCTTCCGGGTCGTCGGCCCGGGCGGGGTGGAAGCCGACGCGTCGGTGGCGCTGCCCGGCCCGTTCAACGTCTCCAACGCGCTCGGCGCGATCGTCGCCCTGGTCGAGGCAGGGGTCAGCCTCGCGGCGGCGGTGGCCGGGATCGCGGCGGCGCCGGGCGTGCCGGGCCGGCTGGAACGGGTCGAGTGCGGCCAGGACTTCACCGTGCTCGTGGATTACTCACACAAGCCCGGCGCGGTCGAGGCCGTGCTGCGCGCGCTGCGGCCGGTCACCCAGGGACGCCTCTCCATCGTGCTCGGCTGCGGCGGTGACCGGGACCGGGCCAAGCGGCCGCTGATGGGCGCGGCCGCGGTGAGCCTCGCCGACCTGGCTATCCTGACCAGTGACAACCCCCGATCCGAGGACCCGCTGGCCATCCTGTCTGAGATGCTGCAGGGGGTCCTGACCATCCCGCCCGGGCGCCGCGGACGGGTGATCATCGAGCCGGACCGCGCCGCCGCGATCGGCCTGGCCATCGCGGCTGCGGGCAAGGGGGACATCGTGCTGGTAGCGGGCAAGGGCCACGAGCGCGGGCAGTACGCCGGGGGACAGGTCACCCCGTTCGACGACCGGGAAGTCGCCGCCGACGCCCTTGCCGAGGTGCTGGCCGACCGGGGCGGCCGGGACGCGGCCCGGGTCCGGCTGCGCCCGGCGCGGCCCGATCTCAGTCCCGGCCCGGCCCGCCCGGGAGACAGAGCCATGGAGGAGGACGCGTGATCCCGCTCTCCCTCGGTGCTGTCACCCAGATCACGGGTGCCCAGCTCACCGGGGCCGCACCAGGCCAGGAGCCCGATCCGGCTGTGCTAGTCACCGGCCCGGTGATCATCGACTCGCGGGCCGCCGCCCCGGGTGCCCTGTTCGCCGCCCTGCCCGGCACCCGGGTGGACGGGCATGACTTCGCCTCGCAGGCCGTGGCGGCCGGGGCCGCCGCGGTGCTGGCTACCCGGCCGTGCGGGGTGCCCGCGCTGATCGTGCCCGACGTGACCGAGGCCCTGGGCCGGCTGGCGCGCGCCGTGGTGGACGCGCTGCCGTCCCTCCGGATCGCCGGGATCACCGGGTCGGCGGGCAAGACCACCACTAAGGACCTGGCCGCCCAGCTAGTCGAGGCCCTGGGTCCCACCGTGGCGCCGAGGGCGTCCTGGAACAATGAGATCGGCCATCCGCTGACGGTGCTGCGCGCCACCGCCGACACCCGCTACCTGGTGCTCGAGCTGTCCGCCCGGGGACCCGGGCACATCGCTCACCTGTGCCAGATCGCCCCGCCCCAGTTCGGCGTGGTGCTGAACGTGGGCCACGCGCACGAGGGCGAGTTCGGCGGCATCGAGGAGGTCGCCCGGGCCAAGGGCGAGCTGCCCGCCGCGCTCCCGGAGAACGGAGGGGTCGCGCTGCTGAATGCCGATGACCCACGGGTCATGGCGATGGCCGCGCGGACGGCGGCGCGGGTCGTGACGTTCGGCCGCCGCCCGGCCGACGTGCGCGCCGAGGATGTCCGGCTCGATGGCCGGGGACGGCCCGGTTTCCGGCTGGTCAGCCCGTCCGGAACCGGCCCCGTCCAGCTGCGCCTGTACGGCGAGCACAACGTGCACAACGCACTCGCCGCGGCCGCGCTGGCCGGTGAGCTGGGCATGCCCGTGGCGGAGATCGCGCAACGGCTGTCCGAGGCGCAGGCCCGCAGCCGGTGGCGGATGGAGGTCACCGAGCGGCCGGACGGCGTCATCGTGCTCAACGACGCCTATAACGCTAACCCCGAGGCCGTCCGGTCCGCCCTGGACACGCTCGCGGTGCTGGCCCGCGGCCGCCGCTCGTTCGCGGTACTCGGACCGATGAGCGAGCTGGGCGCGCACTCCCGGGCCCGGCACGAGGAGATCGGCGGGTACGCCGCCCGGACCGGCCTGACCGGCCTCATCGTGGTCGGCGAGGAGGCAGGTCCCATCCTCACCGGGGCCAAGGCCGAGCCGTCCTGGAGTGGCGAGATGATCCACGCCGCCGTTGCGAGCGCCGCCCTGGACGCACTCGGGAACCGGCTGGCGCCCGGAGACGTGGTACTGGTGAAGGCATCACGCTCAGCCGGCCTGGAGCGGGTCGCGCTCGCCCTGACTGGGGAGACGGCACAGTGAGGACGATCTTGTTCTCGGCAGGAGTCTCCCTGCTGCTCTCGCTGTTCGGCACGCCGCTGGCGATCAGGATCTTCTCCCGGCGCGGCTACGGCCAGCTGATCCGGGAGGAGGGCCCGGCGGGCCACGCGACCAAGCGCGGCACCCCCACCATGGGCGGGACCGTCATCGTGATCGCCGCGGTCATCGGCTATTTCGTCGGCAACATCTTCACGGGCCAGGAGCCGTCCGTCTCCGGCGTGCTGGTCATGTTCCTCATGGTGGGCCTCGGGGTGGTCGGCTTCCTCGACGACTTCATCAAGATCTACAAACAGCGCAGCCTGGGCCTGCGCAGCGGGGCCAAGCTGGCCGGCCAGGCCGTGGTCGGCGCCGTGTTCGCGCTGCTCGTGGTCCAGCAGCACTTCGCCGACGGGTACGACCTGACGCCCGCCGACGCGCACCTGTCCTTCCTGCGTGACTTCGGCCCGCCGATCGGCGTCACCGCGTTCATACTGTGGATCGTCTTCCTGATCGCCGGCACGTCCAACGCGGTGAACCTGACCGACGGCCTGGACGGCCTGGCCACCGGCTGCGCATGCCTCGTGCTCGCCGCCTTCGTGCTGATCGGCAACTGGCAGCTGCGCAACGACTGCACCACGTTCCTCGCCCCGCACTGCTACTCGGTGCGTGACCCGCTCGACCTCGCGGTGGTGGCGGCCTCGGTGCTCGGCGCCTGCTTCGGCTTCCTGTGGTGGAACGCACCGCCCGCCCGGATTTTCATGGGCGACACCGGGTCGCTGGCGCTCGGCGGGGTGCTGGCCGGCCTGGCCGTGTGCACCAAGACCCAGCTGCTGCTGGCCATCCTGGGCGGAATCTTCGTGGTCATCGCCCTGTCCGTGATCATCCAGGTCGGCTCGTTCAAGATGACCGGCCGCCGGGTGTTCCGGATGGCACCGCTTCAGCACCACTTCGAGCTGAAGGGCTGGGCGGAAACCACGATCGTGATCAGATTCTGGCTTATTTCCGCCATGTTCGTCGCCCTTGGCCTGGGCATTTTCTACGTGGAGTGGATGCCGAAATAGGGCGCCACCGCGTCCGGCCCCGCCTGGCCCGGCATCGTCGCCTGGGGTGGATGCCTAAATAGGCGCGACACGCGCCGGATGTCCCCAGCCCGGTGGCCCCGGAGACCGAGACTTGGGTAATGGTCTCAGACGTGTCGGCGCAGCCGTCCCGCCAGGCTGCGGGCGATGCCGGGTCGTGGAGCGAGACGGCGCGGAACCGGGTGTCGGCCCGGCTCGCCTTCCTGGACCGGCCACTGACCTCCTTCTACCTGGTCCTCGGCATCACCACGCTGCTCTTGGCGCTCGGCCTGGTCATGGTGCTGTCCACGTCGTCCGCGGCTGGCCTGATGGCGGGCATCTCACCCTGGTCCGGCCTGCAGCACCAGCTGTTCGGCGTGCTGATCGGGCTGCCCTGCATGTGGGTGGCGGCCAAATGCTCGCCCGCCCGTTTCCGGGCCGCGGCCTACCCGCTGATGTTCATTTCCCTGCTCGGGCTGGCGCTCGTCCCGTTTATCGGCGTCACCGCAGGCGGTGCCTCCCGGTGGCTTCAGATCGGGTCGCTGCAGTTCCAGCCGTCGGAGCTGGCTAAGTTCGCGTTCCTGCTCTGGGGTGCCGACCTGCTCGCCCGCAAGGACAAGCTAGGCCAGCTGGAGGACTGGCGCCAGTTGCTCATCCCGCTGCTCCCGGGGGTCGGCATCCTCGCCATGCTGGTGATGCTGGGCGACGACCTGGGCACCACGTTCATCCTGCTGATCATCTTCCTCTCGCTGCTGTGGATCATCGGCACCCCGGGCCGGGTCTTCCTCGGCGTCCTGGCCATGATCGGTCTGGCCCTCCTGGCGATGATCGTGGTCGCCCCCTACCGGACGGAGCGCCTGCTCGGCTTCTTCCACGCTGGGGGCAGCCCGGTCGGCCCCAACCAGCAGACCATCCAGGGAAAGTGGGCGCTGGGGTCCGGCAGCTGGTTCGGCGTCGGGCTCGGCGCCAGCCGGGAGAAATGGGGCTGGGTGCCCCACTCGACGACCGACTTCATCTTTGCCATCCTGGGCGAGGAACTCGGCCTGATCGGCACGTTGTGCGTGACGTTCCTGTACGGCGGGCTGGCCTATGCCGGGCTGCGCATCGCCCGGCGGGTGGAGGACACCTTCATGCGGCTGGCCGCGGGCGCCGCCACCGCCTGGATCGTCGGCCAGGCGCTGGTCAACATCGGCGCCGTGATCGGCCTGCTGCCGATCACCGGCGTCCCGCTGCCGCTGATCTCCGAGGGACTGTCCTCGCTGTTCGTGACCATGGTGGCGCTCGGCATGCTGATGTCGTTCGCGAAACGGGAGCCCGGTGCGGCGCAGGCCCTTGCCGAGGCTGGCCCCGGCGTGCCGCTCCGCGTCCTAAGCTGGCTGGGCCTGGCCGGCCGGCGGGAAAAGCTAGCCGCGCCCGGGCGCCGTCGGTGAGAAAGGGAGTACCGGGCGATGAGCGTCGTACTCGCGGGCGGGGGGACCGCGGGCCATATCGAGCCTGCGCTGGCCCTCGCCGATGCGCTGCGCCGGGCTGACCCGCAGCTCAGCATCGTGTGCCTCGGGACCGAGCGCGGCCTGGAAACCAGGCTGGTTCCGTTGCGCGGCTACGAACTGGCGCTGATCCCGCCCGTCCCGCTGCCCCGCCAGCTCACCCCGCAGCTGCTCGGCGTCCCCGGCCGGCTCAGCGCGTCGGTGAGCGCCGCGGCACGGGTCCTCGACCAGGCCCGCGCGGACGTGCTCGTGGGGTTCGGCGGCTACGTGGCCACCCCGGGGTACCTGGCGGCCCGCCGCCACCACGTGCCGATCGTGGTGCACGAGGCCAACGCCCGGCCCGGGCTGGCCAACCGGATCGGCGCCCGGTTCACCACGCACGTGTTCACCGGCCAGCCCGACACCAAGCTCCCGCACGCCCGCTACATCGGGATCCCGCTGCGCCACGAGATCGCCAGCCTGGACCGGCTGGCCCTGGCCGACAAGGCCCGGGCGCACTTCGGGCTCCGGCCAGACCTGCCCGTGCTGCTGGTCACCGGCGGCTCGCAGGGCGCCCGCTCGCTGAACTACGCGGTGCTGGACGCGGCCGAATCGATCCGCGCGTCCGGCATCCAGGTGCTGCACATTCTCGGGCCGCGCAGCGATATCGACGTGCGGCTGCCCGCCACGGGGCCGCCGTACATCACGCTGCCGTACGTGGACCGGATGGACCTGGCGTACGCGGCGGCCGACTTCGCGATCTGCCGCAGCGGTGCGATGACCTGCGCGGAACTCACCGCGGTGGGCCTGCCCGCGGCCTACGTGCCGCTGCCGCACGGAAACGGCGAGCAGCGGCTCAACGCGGCGCCGATCGAGGTCGCCGGCGGTGGGCTGATCATCGCCGACGCGGACCTGAACCCGGAGTGGATCCGCTCCGATCTGCTGCCCATCCTGGTGGACGCGCAGCTCGTGGCGGCCATGTCGCAGGCGGCGGCGGCGATGGGCCACCGCGACACCGACGCCAGGCTGGCCGCTGAGGTCCTCGGCATCGTCCGTGACCGGGCACAGGGCCGGTCCCGGAGCCGGCGTGGCGCGGGTCACGCCAGCGGCAGCCGGGCCAGTGCCAGCCGGGCCAGTACCAGCCAGGATGGAGCCAGCCAGGAT
>Ga0187890_10000698_pt1 | contig 24174 bp, 21 predicted proteins | sample June2016WEW_21_1_FD_133005 | JGI IMG/M metagenome (GOLD analysis project Ga0187890, IMG submission 133005) | Peatland microbial communities from SPRUCE experiment site at the Marcell Experimental Forest, Minnesota, USA - June2016WEW_21_10 | ecosystem: Environmental > Terrestrial > Soil >... | reverse complement strand
TGCTTGCCTGCCACGACCACGTTCACGTAGTCCCGGCTGCGCAGGCAATGGTCACCCACCGACAGCAGGGTGTTGGTGTCCGGGGGCAGGTACACCCGGACGACCTCCGCCTTCTTGTTCACCACGTGGTCGATGAAGCCCGGGTCCTGGTGGCTGAACCCGTTGTGGTCCTGCCGCCACACGTGGGAGGTGAGCAGGTAGTTCAGCGACGCGACGGGGCGCCGCCAGGGCAGCGCGCGGCTGATCTTCAGCCACTTGGCGTGCTGGTTGAACATGGAGTCCACGATGTGGATGAACGCCTCGTAGCAGGAGAACAGGCCGTGCCGGCCGGTCAGCAGGTAGCCCTCCAGCCAGCCCTGGCAGGTGGTCTCGGACAGGATCTCCATCACCCGGCCGTCCGTGGCCAGGTGCTCGTCCACCGGCAGCGTGGCTTCCTCCCAGGTCTTGCCGGTCACCTCGAGCAGGGCGTCCAGCCGGTTGGACTGCGTCTCGTCCGGCCCGACCACCCGGAAGTTCTGCGCCGCCGCGTTGAGCCTGGCGACGTCGCGGAGCATGTAGCCCAGCACCCGGGTCGGCTCCGACATGGTCGCCCCGGGCCGGTTCACCGTCACCGCGTAGTCGCGGAAGTCAGGCAGGTTCAGGTCGCGCAGCAGGAGGCCGCCGTTGGCGTGCGGGTTGGAGCCCATCCGGCGCTCACCGGGCGGGACGAAGCCGAGGATCTCCGCGCGCGGCTGGCCGTCGGCGTCGAACAGCTCGCCGGGACGGTAGGACCGCATCCATTCCTCGAGCTGGCGCAGGTGGGCCGGGTTGGTGCGCACCTCGGCCAGCGGCACCTGATGCGCCCGCCAGGTGCCCTCCACCGGGACGCCGTCCACCTCGGCCGGGCCGGTCCAGCCCTTCGGGGTGCGCATCACGATCATCGGCCACCGCTCGCGGGTGCCGCTGCCGTTGCGGCTCGCGGCGGGACCGCCCGAGCGGGCCTCGCCCTGGATCTCCCGGATCCGGGAGATCACATGGTCCAGCACGCCGGCCATCTCGGCGTGCATGGCCTGCGGGTCGGATCCGGTGATGAACACCGGCGCGTAACCGTAGCCGCGCAGCAGCGCGTCCAGCTCCTGCTCGGGGATCCGGGCCAGCACCGTGGGGTTGGCGATCTTCCAGCCGTTCAGGTGCAGGATCGGCAGGACCGCGCCGTCCCGGGCCGGGTTCAGGAACTTGCCGGAGTGCCAGCTGGTGGCCAGCGGCCCGGTCTCGGCCTCGCCGTCCCCGATCACGCAGGCCACCACGAGATCGGGGTTGTCGAACGCGGCGCCGTGCGCGTGGGCCATGGAGTAGCCCAGCTCGCCGCCCTCGTGGATCGAGCCGGGCGTCTCCGGGGCGACGTGGCTGGGCACCCCGCCCGGGAACGAGAACTGGTGGAACAGCCGGCCCATCCCGGTCAGGTCACGCGGGATGCTCGGGTAGATGTCGCTGTAACTGCCGTCCAGCCAGGTGTTCGCGATCGCCGCCGGGCCGCCGTGGCCCGGGCCGATCACGTACATCATGTTCACGCCGTGGGTGACGATCACCCGGTTCAGGTGGGACCAGAGGAAGTTCAGCCCCGGCGTGGTGCCCCAGTGGCCGAGCAGCCGGGGCTTGATGTGCTCCGGCCGCAGCGGCTCGGTCAGCAGCGGGTTGGCCATCAGGTAGATCTGCCCCACGGACAGGTAGTTGGCGGCGCGCCAGTAGCCATCGAGGGCCTGAAGCTGATCGCTGGTGAGTTCTGGCCTGGTGGTCACGGTCATCTGGGTGAGGCTCCGGTCTCCTGGTGGTCGGGGGTGCTGGTCCGGTGGCGGTCAGGGGCGCTTGGCCAAGGGCAGCTGGCGCAGGAACGGGTCGGCCTGCCCGTGGCTGGTGACCCGGATCCGGGCGTCCACCGCGGTGATCCCGTCGGGCCGGGCGATCACCGGGTTGAGGTCCAGCTCGGCGACCTGCGGCAGGTCATCGGCAAGCCGGGAGATCCGGAGCAGGGCGTCGCGCAGCGCGGCCACGTCGGCCGGCGGCTGGCCGCGATGGCCGAGCAGCAACGGCGCTGCGTGGATCGAGTGGATCAGGTCATCGGCGTCGGCGGTGGTCAGCGGGGCCAGCCGGGCGGCATGGTCGCCGAGCATCTCGGTCGCCACGCCGCCCAGTCCGAACACGATCACGGGGCCGAAGATCGGCTCCTGCACGACCCCGATGATGACCTCGGTCCCGCCGCTGATCATGGGCTGCACGAGCACGCCGTAGAAGTCACCCGCGAACTTCGCCGCCAGGCTCTCGAACCCGCCGCGGGCCGCTTCGGGGCCGTCGAGGCCGAGCAGCACGGCGCCGGCGTCGCTCTTGTGCACCAGGCCGTGCACCTCGGCCTTGAGCGTCACCGGGCCGCCCAGGTCCGCGGCGGCGGCCGCGGCCTCGTCGGCCGTGAGGGCTTGCCAGGATGCCACCATCGGCAGCTGGTAGCAGCGCAGCAGCTGGCCCGTCTCATCCACGGGCAGCCAGCCGCCGCCCGGCATCCGGTCGAGGAACGAGGCGATCAGCGCCCGCGCCTCGGCGGTCTTGATGCCCTCGATCTCCGGGACCGTGTCCCCCGGCCGGGAGCGCCGCGAGCCGTACCGCGCGGCCCGGGCCAGGGCCTTGGCCGCGCTTTCCGGGTAGGCGTACGCCGGGACGCCCACGCTGCACGCGCCCTTCCGGCCCGTGCCCTGGCTGGCCGTGCCCTGGCTGGCTGTGCCCTCCTCGGCGACGTCCTCACCCGCGATGGGCAGCAGCTGGACCGCTTCAGGCTGGTCCAGCACCACCGCGGCCAGCGGGACGGGCAGCCGGGCTGCGCTGAGCGCCGGGATCAGGTCGGCGGCCGCGGTGGGCACGACCAGGGCGAGAACAGCGTCCACTCCGGTATCGAAGGCCACCGTGGACAGGGCGGCGCTGAACGCCCCGGTGCTGACCGCCGCGGTCGTGTCCACCGGGCCTTTGAGGGTGGCGCCAGGCGGGAGGATCTCGGCCAGGTGAGCCTGGGCGGTGCGACTCGGCGTGGCGATCGCCAGGCCCGCCTCGACGCACGCGTCCGCGGCCAGCACGCCCGCACCGCCCGCGTTGGAGAGGATGGAGACCCGGCTGCCTGCGGGCACCGGCTGGGAGGCGAGCAGCACGGCTGCTTCCAGCAGTTCGCCGAAGCTGTTGGTGGCGATGATCCCGGCCTGCTCGAACAGGGCCTGCCGGGTGATCAGCGGCGCGGTGGCCGCGGTGGTGTGCGAGACGGCCGCGCGCTGGCCCGGCGCTGTCCGGCCGGCGTGCACGGTGAGCACCGGCATGGTGGCGCTGACCCGGGCCGCGGTCCGGGCGAACTTGCGCGGGTTCCCGAAAGACTCCATGTACAGCACGGCGAGCCGGGTGGTGCCGTCTTCCGCCCACCACTGGAGCATGTCGTTGGCGGACACGTCCAGCTTGTCGCCGACGGACGCGAACGAGGAGATGCCGATGCCCAGCCGGGAGAAGTGCTCGAGCAGGGCCACTCCCACGCCGCCGGACTGGACGACCAGGCCGGCCGAGCCCGCGCTGGGGTGGTGCGTGGCGAAGGTGGCGTCCAGGCCGAGGCCCGGCACGGCCACGCCGAAGCACTTCGGGCCGACCAGGCGCATGCCCCAGCGGCGGCAGGCGCCCAGCAGGCTGGCGGACTGGGCCGCAGTCAGCCCCGAGCTGATCACCACCAGCGACCGGGCCCCGCGCTTGCCGCATTCCTGGGCCACATCGAGCACGGCGTGCGCGGGTACCGTCACCACGGCCAGGTCGGGCGCCTCGGGCAGCGCGGCCAGGGTCGTGGCACTCGGGATGCCCTCGATGTCGCCACTGTGCGGGTTCACCGCGTACAGGCCGCCGGTGAACCCCGCGTCCCGGATGCTGAGCAGGATGAACCGGCCGATCGAGCCGGGCCGGTGGCCCGCGCCGATCACCGCGACCGAGCGCGGCGCCAGCAGCGGCTCCAGGCTGGCGATCTCGGCCCGCTGCTCCCGGCCCGCGACCGCGTCCAGGTACAGGCTGGGCTCGCTGAGCCCGGCGCTGCCCGGGACCGGCATGCTCAGCTCGACGACCCCGTCGTCCAGCCGCCGCGTCACGCTGAGCCCGGCGTCGGCGAACATGCGCAGCACGGCGGTGTTCTCGGGCAGCGTCAAGGCGCTCAGGACCCGCACCCCGCGGTCGCGGGCCAGCGAGACCAGGTGCTCGAGCAGCAGGGTGGCCACGCCACGGCGGTGCATCTGGTCCGCCACCGCCAACGCGACCTCGGCGCTCTCCCCGCCGGCCTCCGGTTCGAAGCTGGCCACGCCCGCCAGTTCGTCGCCCAGGAAGCCGAGGATCGCGCCGTGGGCCGGCCCGTCCTCCCCCCGGCACACCCGGCGCGCCTCCTGCTCGGCGGCCCCCCGGCTCGTGCTGAAGAAGCGCCGGTACAGGTTGTCAGGCGACATGGCCTCGTGCAGTTGCTTGACGGCGTCGAAGTCGCCAGGGCCGGCGGGACGGATGGTGATGGTGGTGCCGTCCGCCAGCAGGGCATAGGAGCACCCCGCTTCGGTGAGCGCGGTCACTCTGTTTCTCCTGTTCCTGATGGGGCTCCTGAGTCAGCCTGGGCTGTCCCCTGGATCGGCATAAGGGTCAAAGGTCCCCGCGTAGCAGGCTTCCTCGCCGAAGCGCTGCTGGCGGACTAGCCGTTCGCGGAACCGCTGGTCGCGGACGCGCTGGTCGCCTGTGGGCAGCGTGCATCCTCATCATCGCAGCAGGGTCGGGGATCACACCACGACCGGCAGGTGAATTTCCTGCCGCCCCGGTGGCGTGGCGGTGATGGTGCTGCGGGTCTGCTGCGGGTCACGGCGGTTAGCCCGGTGCCCTGCCGCATGGCGGCGTCTGCTACCCGCCCGGCGGCCCGCTGTCCCTGCCATCGCCGGACAGCTCCCGGGACAGCTCGAGGGGCGGCTCCCGGGACAGCTCGCGGGGGGCGACGTTGTACCTGATGTCTCCGGGCCGGAAGCCGAGCTCGGCGTAGCTGAAATCCCCGCCCGGCAGATGCCAGATGGCCGTGCCGCGGGTCGGCACCCAGCGGCCGCCCGCCTGGCGGCAGCCCTGCACCGGGGTGGTCCAGCGCACCCGGGCCAGCCCGCCTGGCAGGTCGCACCAGCGGTCCTCGGTGCTGAAGTCCACCGGTGCGCCCTGCTCGTCCAGGAACACCCGCGCGGTCACCTGCTGGCCGGCATCGCGGAGGGTCAGGTCGAAACAGCGGTCACCCGCCGCGGTCCAGGTGACCGGCAGGTTCAGCAGCATGCCGGGGGCGCAGAAGACCGCGTCGTTCAGGTAGGTGACGAGCTCGCTGACGTCGTATTCGGGGCCGGCGCCGTTGACCAGCGGCACGAGGCCGAGCAGTGTGCCCCGGACGCTGCCGTGGCCACGCACGTAGGCGTCCCGTGCGCTCATCGGCAGCGGGCCGCCGATCCGCAGGTGGAAGACCCGGGCAACGTCCAGCCCGGAGTTGTACTGCCAAGCCTCGCAGGGCAGCCACCGCCAGCCGGGCCGCAGCCGGAACCGGCCAGTGCAGTGGGCCAGGTAAGACCAGTCGGCAGGCCGGTCCGCCACGCCCATGAACCGCAGGTACTGCTGGGCGTCGCCGGGCAGCCCGGCCAGCTGCCGCGCGCTGACCGGCTCGGCCTGCGCTTCGCCCCGGGGCAGGGCGAGCACGCCGGCGTCGTGGGCGAGCTTGCGGCGCAGGCGGGACGCGTGCCGCGGGAGTGAGGGCCAGGCGGGCGCCTGCACGGCCCGCGGTGTGTCAGTCGATGTCATGGCTGGGTGCTGCCGTCCTGCGTGCCGTGCACGAGCCGCGTGAAGGGCCCGGGGAAGACCAGCGCGATGTGCCCGTCGGCGAGCCAGCGGACCACGTAGGGCGGCGATCCGCCGGCGCCCTGCAGGCGGATGATCACGCATTCCCGCTGCCCGTGCCGTCCTTCGGTGACCAGGCGGTCACCGACGTCAGCCTTCATCGTCGTCCTCCTCTCGAGCTGCACGAGGGGCATCGATCTCACTCCCAGGCCAGGCGGGTTGGTTCTGCTCTTGATTCAGCATGCGTCCTGGCCATGGCCGGGGGCATCGTGCCGATGTACCCAGCGACGACGCCGTTCGGCCTTGACCACGCCGGGCCCCCTGGGGGCGCCCTTTACCTGGGCGCGTGACCAACGTCCCGCGGGCTGGGCGCCAACGTCCCTTCCAGCCGCAGACTCGCGACGGTGAAGATCCATTCGCGGGCCCGTGCCAGGCACTCCGCACGGCGGACAGGACCCCCGGGACGGGGCGGTGGCGACACTGCCCGGCGACCTGTGGCCCAACGCGCTGCCGTCCACCACGGCCGCCGCCTACACCCTCACTCCACAACGCGTCATCGTCGCACTACACTCTCACTGTCATGACCTGGGTTGCCCTGCTCTTCACCCCGGTGGTCCTGGCTTACCAGGGCTGGACCTACTGGGTGTTCCGGCACCGGGTCGGCGGGACGCCGATGCCGTCGATCCTGCCTCCTAAGCCGGCACCCGGGCCGCTGGCCGCCCGGCCGCCGGCTCACGCGCCCAGCGGCCTATGAGGCCAGTTGATCCGCGACTGCTCCGGCACGCGGCCGCCGCCCGCGGGTACCTGGTGCTCACCGTCGCGCTCGGGCTGGCCACCACCGCGCTGATCCTGGCCCAGGCCGGCCTGCTGGCGCACGCCCTGGCCGCCCCGGCGGCCGGGATCGGCGTGGCCGCCCTGGCCACCACGCTGGGGGTACTGCTCGCCGTGCTGGCCGCCCGGGCGGTAGCCGCCTATGGCGGGGAACTGGCCGCGCTCCGCGCCGCGGCGGCGGTCAAGTCTCAGCTGCGCCGCAAACTCACCGCGCACCTGCTGCGGCTGGGACCGGCCTGGCTCGGCGGCCAGCGGCCCGGGGAGATCACCACCCTGTCCACGAAGGGCCTGGACGCGCTCGACCCGTATTTCGCCCGGTTCCTCCCCCAGCTGGTGCTGGCCTTCCTGGTGCCGGTGGCGGTGCTGATCCGGGTGGGCCTGGCCGACTGGATCTCCGCGCTGGTGATCGCGGTCACGCTGCCGATCATCCCGGTCTTCGCGGTGCTGATCGGGCTGCAGACCCGGGCCCAGACCGAGCGGCAGTGGCAGCTGCTGGCCCGTCTGGGCGGGCACTTCCTGGACGTCGTCGAGGGGCTGCCCACCCTCAAGCTGTTCGGCCGGGCCCAGGCCCAGATCGCGGTGATCGGCGAGGTCACGGACGCGCACCGGCGCGCGACCATGCGCACGCTGCGGGTCGCGTTCCTGTCCGCCCTGGTCCTGGAGCTGTCCGCGGCGATCGCCACCGCGCTGGTCGCGGTCGAAGTCGGACTGCGGCTGCTGGCCGGCCACCTGCCCTACCAGACCGCGCTGCTGGTCCTGCTGCTCACCCCCGAGGCGTACCTGCCGCTGCGTGCGGTCGGCCTGCAGTTCCACGCGAGCATGGAGGGGGTGACCGCGGCGGGCCGCGCCTGCGAGATCCTCGACACGCCCGCCCCGGATGCCGCCGCCCCGCCGGCCGGACGCGGGCTGGGGTCTGGCCCGCCCGCTGAGGCCGACCTGCGCCGCGACATTATTTTCCTCAACGGAACCTCGCTGGTGTACCCGGGCCGCGGCGCGCCAGCGCTGGACCGGGTGTCCCTGGCCATCCGGCCCGGCGAGCGGATCGCGGTGACGGGTCCCAGCGGGGCGGGCAAGAGCTCGCTGCTGGCCCTGCTGCTGCGGTTCGCCGCGCCGACCGGGGGGCGGATCGAGGCCGGCCCGCCCGGGGGGCCGGGGACCGATATCGCCGCGTTCGACCTGGCCGCGTGGCGCCGCCAGATCGCCTGGGTGCCCCAGCACCCGTACCTTTTCGACGGCACCGTGGCCACTAACATCGCCCTGGGCCGCCCGGACGCGTCCCCGGCGGACATCGCGCACGCGGCCACCCTGGCCGGTGCGGCGGAGTTCATCGGGTCGCTGCCCGGTGACTATGCCGCGCCGCTGGGGGAGCGCGGCGCGCGGCTGTCCGCGGGCCAGCGGCAGCGGATCGCGCTGGCCCGGGCGTTCCTCCAGGACGCGCCCCTGCTGCTGCTCGACGAGCCCGCCGCGCACCTGGACCCGCTCACCGCCCGGGTGATCATCGACACCATCGAGCGGCTGATGGCCGGGCGGACCGTGCTCCTGATCACGCACGGGCAGGGCTGGCTGGGGGGCGCCGAGCGGACTATCACCCTGGACCAGGGCCGGCTCGTGCTGGCCGCAGGCTGCTTCGGCACGGTGCCCGGCGGGACAGGGCACGGCGGCCGCGCGCTGGCGGCCACGTCATGACCGCCCAGCCCGCCGTCCCGTCCGGGGCCGCGCCTGCTGATCCGTCCAGGGCGCGCCCGTCCGGGGCGCGCCCGTCCGGGGCGGCGCACCCGCTGGTGCGGCTGCTCCGGATGGCCCGGCCGCTGCGCAGCCAGCTGATCGTGGCGGTGCTGGCGGGCGCGGCGTCCACCGGCTGTGCCGTGGCGCTGCTCGCGACGTCCGGCTTCCTGCTGGCCCGGGCGGCCGAGCATCCCAACATCGTGGCCATCTCGGTGGCGGTGGTCGCGGTCCGCGGGCTGTCCGTGGGCCGGGGCGTGTTCCGTTACGGCGAGCGCCTCTCCTCGCACGACGCGGCCTTCCGGGTCCTGGCCGATGTGCGGGTCCGCGTCTATCAGCGGCTGGAGCGGCTGGCCCCGGCCGGGCTGCGTGAGTTCCGGTCCGGTGACCTGCTGGCCCGGCTGGTCAGCGACGTGGACGCGACCCAGGATCTGTTCATCCGCGGCATCGTCCCGCCGCTGACCGCGTTTCTGGTCGGCGCGGGTGCGGCCACCGCCTGCCTGATCATCCTGGCCCCGGCGGGCGCGGTGCTGGCCGCCGGGCTGCTGGTGGCCGGGCTGGCCGTGTCCTGGCTGGCTGCGGCCCGGGGCCGCCGGGCGGCGCGGCGCACCGCCCCCGCCCGGGGCGCGCTGAGCGCCCGGGTCACCGACCTGCTGGCCGGGGCCGCGGACCTGCACGCGTTCGGCGCCCAGGACGCCGCGCTGGCCCGGGCCGACGCGGCCGACGCGGAGCTGACCCGGCTGGCCCGGACGTCCGCGGCCGGTGCCGCGCTGGGCAGCGGGCTGTCCCAGGCCGTCGCCGGGGTGACCCTCTGGGGGGTGCTCGTGCTGGGCGTGGCCGCGGTCGGCTCGGGCTCGATGAGCCGGGTGCCGCTGGCCGTGATCACGCTGACCGCGCTGGCCGCCTTCGAGGCGGTGACCGCGCTGCCCGCTGCCGCCATCGCGCTCGGCCACGCCCGGACCAGCGCGGCCCGGGTGGGCGCGGTACTGGACGCGCCGGATCCGGTGCCCGGGCCGGCCACGCCCCGGCCGCTGCCCGGCGGGCCGCTGCGGGTCCGGCTGCGCGGCGCCTGCGTGCGCTACGAGCCGGACGGGCCGCTGGCGCTCGACGGCGTGGACCTCGACCTGGACGCGGGCCGCCGGGTGGCCCTGGTTGGCCCGAGCGGGGCGGGCAAGTCCACGGTGGCCGCACTGCTGCTGCGGTTCTGTGACCTGGCGGACGGCTCGGCCACCCTGGGCGGCGCCGACCTGGCCAGTTACGACCCTGATCAGGTGCGCACCGTAATCACCGGGTGCGCCCAGGATCCGCACCTGTTCGACACGACCATCGCCGGGAACATCCGGCTGGCCCGGCCGGACGCCAGCCAGGACGAGCTGGCGGAGGCCGCCGGGCAGGCCCGCCTGCTGCCCTGGATCGCCTCGCTGCCGCGGGGCTGGGACACCCCGGTCGGGCCCCGGGGCACCGCCGTCTCGGGCGGCGAGCGGCAGCGGATCGCGCTGGCCCGGGCGCTGCTGGCCGACCCTGCGCTGCTGATCCTGGACGAGCCCACCGCGCACCTGGACACCGGCAACCGGCGCGCGCTGACCGCGGACCTGCTGGCCGCGACCGCGCGGGCCACGCGCCGCGGCCGGGCGACGCTGCTCATCACGCACGAGATGGAGGGGCTGGACCAGGTGGACGAGATCGTCGTGCTGGACGGCGGCCGGGTGGCCGAGCGCGGGACGCACCAGGCGCTGCTCGGGGCGGGCGGCCTGTACCAGCGGATGTGGGCGGCGGCACAGGTCCAGGCGTCCTCAGGCGTGTCTTAGGCGTGTTTTAGGCGAGTCCCTCAGGCGCGTCTTAGGCGATCAGCCGGAAGCCGTCCACCATGTCGGCCCGGATCGCGATGACGTCGTCGCCGCCCCCGTCGATCCAGGGCTGGAGGAGCTGGCGGTAGCGGTCGGCCATCGCGCCGTCGGAGACGCGGCACGCCCGGCCCACGATGATCACGCTCCAGCCGAGGTGGGTGTCCGGGTCGATGAGGTCGGCCTCATAGGCGACCACCATCCCGGTGTTGTTACCCACCGCGGTATCGATCGCGGAACCCACGTAGGCCCGGATGATCACCTGGTCGCCGTCCACCACATGGTTGACCGGCCGGATGGCAGGCAGCGCCAGATGGGTGAAGACCAGCCGGCCTACGGCGACGGAGCTCAGCAGCTGTAGCGACTCCCCGCGGGACAGCGGTTCAAGCTTCCGGGTGCCTGTCGTGGTCATCTCACCTCCCCGGCGTCCTGCCTGGCGGCCCTGCTTCACGGCCTGTCACCTCGCCGTCCCTTGCCGTCACCTTCTCGCTGCGGCGGCCCGCGAGGTAGGGGCCAAAGGTCCCCCGCAGACCCCCCGGAGGCCCATGGTCGCGCCGGGGATGGCGCGCCAGGCTGGAGATACACGGCACGATTAGGGGAGTTTTTATGTCAGTACGGGTAGGAATTAACGGTTTCGGGCGGATCGGGCGCGCCTTCGTGCGCAGGTCTCTGCAGAGTGATGACATCGAGGTCGTTGCGATCAATGACATCACCGACGCGGCCACCCTGGCTCACCTGCTCGCGTTCGACTCGACCTATGGCCGGCTCGGCATCGAGGTCGGTCACACCGACGACTCGATCCTGGTGGCCGGCCGCCCGATCGCGGTGTCCGCGCAGCGCGACCCGGCCGCGATCGACTGGGCCAGCGCCGGGGTGGACACCGTCATCGAGTCCACCGGCATGTTCCGGAACCGGGACGACATTGCGCTTCACCTCAAGGGCGGGGCCCGGAAGGTCCTGCTGTCGGTGCCAGGCAAGGGCGTGGACCTCACCGTGGTGCTCGGGATCAACCAGTCCGAGTACGACCCGCGGCGGCATGACATCATCTCCAACGCCTCCTGCACTACGAACTGCGTGGCCCCGATGGCGAAGATCCTCAACGATGAATTCGGCCTGGTCCGCGGGTTCATGACCACGGTGCACGCGTACACCGGCGACCAGATGCTGCTCGACGGGCCGCACAAGGACCTGCGCCGGGCCCGCAGCGCCGCGCTGAGCATCATCCCCACCAGCACCGGGGCGGCCAGCGCCACCGGAACGGTCATCCCGGAACTCGCCGGCCGGCTCGACGGCGTCGCGCTCCGGGTCCCGGTCGAGGACGGCTCGCTGACCGACCTCGCGGTCGTGCTGGAGCGTGAGGCCTCCGCCGCGGACATCAACACCGCGTTCCGCGAGGCAGCCGAGGGCCCGCTGGCCGGCATCGTGCGCTACAGCACGGACCCGCTGGTCTCCCGGGACATCATCGGGGACAACGCCTCGTGCGTGTTCGACTCGGGCCTTACCCAGGCGTCGGGCACCCTGGCCAAGGTGTTTGGCTGGTACGACAACGAATGGGGCTACACCTGCCGCCTGTTCGACCTGGCGGTGCTCGTCGGCACCCAGCGGTAGCGGTGCTCGCCCGGGGGGCGACCTCCCCGGGCCCCCCGGGTCGTAGGCTCGGAGGGGGCACGCCTCCGCGAGCCCCGCCTCGCCGGCGATGCATGGGCAGGGGCGCCCCGGGGAGGAAGGGCCATGAGCGGACAGCAGCAGATCCCGGGGCACCCCACCGCGGTCAACCCGGGGCCCAATAGCCGGATCCCGGTGCCGGCGTCCGCGCTCGCCGGGCACCAGTTCCTGCGCGGGATGCCCGAAGCGCACCTCGGCCTGCTGGCCGGGGCCGCCACCCTGGTCGACGTGCCCGCCGGGCACCGGTTCTTCGCCGCTGGCCGGATGCCGCACCAGTTCTGGCTGATCCGGGCCGGCCGGGTGGCGCTGGACATGGACGTGCCCGGGCGGCGGATCACGGTGGAAACGCTGGGCCGCGGCGAGATGGTGGGCCTGTCCTGGTTCCTCCCGCCCTGCCAGTGGCAGTTCGGCGCGATCGCTATCCAGCCCACCGAGGCGTTCGAATTCGATGCGGCCACGGTCCTGCGCTGCTGTGACGAGGATCCCGCCTTCGGCTACGAGCTCACCCGGCGGGTGCTCGCCGCGGTCTCGCACCGGCTGCAGGCCACCCGGGCCAAGCTCCTGGAGGCCTCCGCACAGCTCGCCTGAGCGGTGCGGCGCGAAGGGGTGCGGCGCGAAGGGGTGCGGCGTGAAGGGCTACGGCGTGAACGGGAGCCCGCCCCGGCCGCGTGCAGGTAGCTACAGCTCGCTGAGCCCACGGGTCAGGTCAGCTCGCCCGTCCGGGCTGATCGCCTCCAGCACCTGGACCAGGGCGGCCCGCCGCTGATCCTTGATCCAGGCCGCGAGCCGCTGACCCGATTCGGTCGGCTGGAGCAGGATCTCCCGGCGGCTGGTGGCGGGTGCGCGGGCCAGCAGGCCGGCCGCGACCAGGCGGTCGCACAGGCGGCTGGTCGCCGAGGGGGAGGCGCCCAGGATCCGGGCCAGGCCTGTCACGTTCAGGCCGGGCCCGGCTGCGAGCGCGAGCAGCGCGCGGACCTGGGCGGGCGGGAGCATCGCACCGAGTTCCTCGATGGCCCGCTGCCAGGCCTCCAGCAGGACCGACAGCCCGGCTTCCGCGCGCTGCAGCTCTGCCTGAGGGATCCCCGGCCGCCGGGCCGTTTCCCCGTCCAGCGGGGCCGTGCCTAGCTGCGCTGCCTCTAGGCGAGCTGCGTCTGGGTGCGCTGCCTCAAGGTGCGCTGCCTCAAGGTGCGCTGCCTCAAGGTGCGCTGCCTCAAGGTGCGCTGCCTCAAGGTGCGGCGTGTCTGGCTGAACCGTTTCCTGGTTCATCCGTCTCCTGGGCCCGCCCTGCTCAGGACCCTACTCGGGGACCGTGGTAGTGCGTATCGTACTTTGCCCTGGCTGACGGCGGACGGGATCAGGCTTGTGAGTCCTCCGCGAGTTCGGACGGTGCCTGCCCGCTGACCCGGGTGACGATCTCGGCGGCGAGGTCCCGGAGCTTCATCCGGCGGTTGTTCGAGGCCCGGCTGAGCATGGCGAAGGCTCGCTCCGCATCGATCTTCGACTCCGCCATGATGATCCCGAGGGCCTGGTCGATGACCGCCCGGGACCGCAGCGCCTGGTTGAACTGGCCGGCCAGGTCGCGGGCTCGCGCGTAGCGGGTCATGGTCACGATGGCGGCCGCGGCGGGTGCGATGAACAGCGACACCAGCCCCTCATCGAGCTGGCTGAAGCCGTCGGTGTCACGGCTACTCAGGTTCAGCGCCCCGAGCCGCTGGTCCCCCAGGCCGAGACCGGCTGCGAGGTAGCTGCGCAGGCCCAGTTCCTTGGCCAGGCTGGTGAACTCCGGCCATTGCTGCTCCGCCTCGGGCAGGCTCCAGCGGCTCACCTGCTGCCGCCGGGCCGCGTCCAGGCAGGGACCGTCGTGCAGCAGGTATTGCCGGCGGTCCATTTCGCGGGTTTCCTCATCGGTGGCCGCGATCGTTGACGGCCGGCCCTGCTCGTCCAGAACCGTCACGCTCGCCGCGCTGCAGCCCGGGACCAGCCGCAGGGCCAGCGCCAGGATGCTCTGCAAGGTGTCGTGAACAGACTCATCTTCAGCCAGCGTCCGGCTGAGCACGGTGAAGACCTCGATGAGGTCCTCATATCGCTCGCCAGGCGGCGCTGGCGGCATATCCTGCTCCACTGCGCACGTCCCCTGTTGCGGACTGTGTACGTCCTGTCCGGCTGGCCGGGTGGCCAGGCGTATCCGCGCCGCTGCCTGCGGCGTGCCTGCCTTATCTGCCTCCAGGAGCCCGTTTCAAACGCTGTGCCAGCCCGGGGGACGACCCCGGGTCCCCGCGCGTCGACCGAGGGGATCCCCGGACCCCGGCTCGCCGGCTCGGCGGGGACACGCCTGCGGCGCGTCCCCGCCTCGCCGGCGAGCTCATGACGCTGCCCCCGCATGCGTCATGACCTGACGGCGGCTAGTGAGGGGCGGGCCGGGCGCGCAGTTCCCGCAGCCGGTCCCGGGCTTCGTCGGCCGGGACGCCGATGATCGCCGCGATCAGGTCCCAGCTCACGCCCACGTGCGCGGCGGCGTCGAGCAGGTCTGCTTCGAGCGCGTCGAGGCAGAGCCGCAGGTTGCCGACCAGGGCCAGGCTGGCCCCGAGATCCAGCGGCCCCGGCGGTGGCTGGGTCCCGTAACGGGCCGCCACGCGGACCCCGGCCACGGCCCGGAGGTCGTCCAGGGTGCGCGCGAGCGACGGGTCAGCGACGGGCCTCCCGTCCCGGGTGGAGAGCCGGAACCGCGCGGCCTCCAGGACCTCCCGGTCCGGGCTGGACGTCCAGCCGCCCGCGGCCCGGGGCGACCCGGCCGACCTGGCCACACCTTCGTCCGGTTCGTCTATGAGCACGGCCTTACTCCCGCTGCCACGCGTGCGACAGAGGTAGCCGCGCTGCTGGGCTACATCCTGAGGTGCGTTCCGCCTGGAGGCGCTCCGCGGGTAGGAATTATGGTCATGGCGGGCACCGCAGTCAAACCGCGGCCTCCTGGCCAGGCTGGGGCGGCCGCCAGCGCCGCACAGACGACCGCCCCAGGATCAGGCCAGGGTTAGGGCCGGAGCACGATTCGTGCCCTGGCCTTGCCGTGCAGGACCTCGTCGATGACTGCTCTCATCAGATGCTCCTTCAGGATTTGCCGGCGGTGGCGGTGCCGACCGGGCCGGACTTGCCGGCCGGGGGAGCAGTCCCGTCACTGCCTGGATCGCTCCGCTTGCGCCAGATCAGCCGGTGGACCGGGATCAGCCGGGGCACGTCCCGCAGGCCGGGGATGAACGGCACGGCCAGCAGGAGCAGCGTGGCCACGCCGGTCATGTAGATCGCGATCATGTCGATGTTGGCGGAGTTGGTCCAGCCCGGCACCTGGTACCAGAGCGTGTACAGCCACAGCCACGGCTGGCCCGGGTAGCTGCCGGTCTCGTTCATCACGCCCCACTGGCTGCCGGTCAGGCCCATGGCCGTGGCCCGGTTCACGAAGTAGGCGCCGTCCTCGATGAACAGCAGCGGCCTGGTGAAGTTGGTGCCGTAGAACGGCTGCTTGGCCAGCATGCTCGCGTCCAGCGCGCCGCTGCGGGCCATGGCCAGCTCGTTGGCCAGCATGACCGGGACGGGCCCGTCCGCGGCCGCGGGGACCACGGGTATGCCGTTGACGAACTTCACCTTGGTGACCGCGTTGACGTAGGCGTTGGCCCACTTGAGCTGCTGGGCGGCGGGGGCGGCCCGGTAGGTGGCCAGCGCGGTGGCGAGCGCCGGGTTTCCTTTCGCGCCCGAGGCCAGCGGGGTGAGCACGAAGTCCTGCGCGGAGTTGACCGGCTGGGTCACCCCGGTGATATCCGCGGGCGCGAACAGCAGGCTCTGCGTGTTGCCGGTGACGTTGTTGTAAGGCGGCCCGTAGGTGGCCGTCTCGCTGGTGCCGTTGAGTTCGGTCCCTGCCGTGGCCAGGAAGTCGGCGGGTGCGACCCTGGACCAGGTCTGGATGGTAATTGACGGCACGTCAGGCGAGGAGAGCAGCGACGCGAGGGCGATCGTCAGCAGCAGGACGATGAGGCCGGCGACGGTGCCTTCCTTCAGGATGTCGTAGCGCCGGGTCGCGCCACGCCACGGTGCCGCATCAGCGTTGGCCAGGGCCCGGCGGCGCTGCCGGGGGGTGCCCCGGCCCGGGGTGGACAGCGTCGTGGGCAGCGGGTGCGACACACCGCGGACCCGGACCAGCAGGATGTGCGCCCCGATGATGGCCACCAGCACGAGGGGCACCAGCACGATGTGCCACATGAGCATCTGGCCGAAGTTCATCACGTTGAAGAACGCGCCCACCCCGACCGAGTTGAAGGCGTCCTTGCCGCTGGTGGAAATCCATTGCGAGTCAAAATTCTGCTGGGACACGTAGCCGGTGAAGCACTCGACGACCGAGGCGACGAACGCGACCACCCCGGTGATCCAGGTCCAGGCGCGCTTGCCGCGCCAGGCAGCCATCCAGAACTTGCCCCACAAGTGGATGACCAGCAGGGCCATGAACAGCTCCACGCTCCACAGGTGCAGGCTGTTGAAGTAGTGGCCCACCGAGTTGTAATGCCACCAGTCGGGGCCGCCCAGGGCGAGGGCGAAGCCGGACACGATCGCCACGCCGAACGCGGCGAGGCTGCCCACGCCGAACACGTACACCCAGGAGGCCACGTAGGCGGGCTGGCGGTCGGGCAGCAGCTTGCCGGGCGGCAGGATCCGGGTCGCGGAACGGCGCACCCGGTTGGTCCACATGTGGGCGTCCTCGTCGGCCGCTGCCGGTGGTGCGTCGTCATCGGTGCCGGGCGGTTCCGCGTCGGCCGGGCCCGGCGGATACGTGCGCCCCTTGGGGAAGGGCAGCAGCAGCGCCGCGCCGAAGATCACCACCATGACCGCGATCAGGCAGAGATTGGCGACCGACACGGTGAAGATTGACCAGTGCAGGTAAGTGCCCGGATGGTCAAGATTAATGGGAGCTGAAGCTACGCTCATGGGGTCTCCTAGTACAGGCCCGAACCTAGTGACTTCGACAGAATGACCCCGCGGGCAACAAGCTTAACAGGGATGTCGGTCATGGGCGGCTGGGACCTTGGTCCCGGCCAGCCAGGAAAAATTTGAGAGAGCGGCTGGATTTTCTGCGCCTGGCGACGGGACGGGTGCGGTGCGCGGCAAACAGAAAGCTGGCCGGGATCGTAATCCCGGCCAGCTTGGTGAGGGGCGAGGCCGCTTACGCGGTCACGGGGCTGGTGTGCACCGCCTTGGCGAGCACCTCGTTCTCGGCCGGCACCCGGCGCTCGTGCACCAGGCCCAGCACCGACAGGATCAGCAGCAGCGCTGCGCCGATGAAGGACGCGATCGCGGCGAACAGCGCGATCTGGCCCATCTGCCAGAACCCGTAGGCCTCGAGCAGCATCGAGCGGAGTGTGGTGCCGCGGAACACGGTCTGCACCTGGGCGGCCAGCGCGACGTTCTTCGGCGCGGCCAGCGAGGCGGCGGACAGCTGGGAGTAGGTCTTGCCCTGGCCAATGAGTCCCAGGTGGACGGCGATGAAGTGGTCGGCGTAGGTCTTGGCCTGCGCGCCAGTGGTCATCGTCTGGCCGGCGTAGGCGCCCATGGCGGCCCGGTCGGACGCGGGAAGGATCTTGAACTCAGGGCTGCTTGTCGTCGGGAAAACGATCTTCTGGGCGGAAAGCTGGCTGGAAACCTGGTCGTTCGCGTACGAGTGACCCCAGAGCAGCAGCACGCCTGCGACGAGAAGGACCGCCACGAGGACGAGCCCCCCAGCGCTGACTAGTGCATCGAAAGTCTTGCGGCGCATTGTGGTGCCTCCTTGCTGGCACCGGGCCACCCGGCCCGGCTGACGAACTTTCGTCATCTGCAGCTTCCCCCGGGCCAGGGGGGGAGGGGCAGGGCCACGTGACCTTGATCAGGGAGGACTTCGGTCACCGGGCGGGCGGGCCTTTGGGGGCCCGTATAGTCCACAATGGCTCGACGGCCGCCCATTGCGCGGGGCGGTCAGGGGGTCCGTTTAGTCCACAATGGCTCGACGGCCGACCATTCCGCGGCCCAGCTAGCCATTCGCCGGCGGTCCAGCAGCCGCCGGGTCAGCGCGGCCGTCCCGAGCAGTAGCACCGCCAGGACGGCGGGGGTCAGCGCGACGACCGCGATGACCCGGCTCGCGATCTGCCCCTCCCCGATCGGCGGGTAAGCCAGCTGGCCGACGTCGTTGACCCAGATCAGCTCCTGATGGCCAGCCCGGCTGCCCACGGGGGCGGGCACCTCACCGACGCGCGCCCGCCCGTCCGGCGCGGTCCACCGGGCCCGCGCCCAGGCCAGCTCCGACGCGGAGTAGAGCGGGTCGTTGGAGTTATGCGAGACCTTGCGCAGCAGGACGGCCGGAACCTGTTGCTCGGCCGCCGCCTGGGCGTGTGCCGCCCGGAGCGACGCGTCGTTGGTCAGATGGCCCAGGCCGATCGCGGCCAGCGGGCTGGCCACCAGGAAGACCAGTACGAGCCCGAGCCGCACCCACACCTCAGTGCGGTCGCAGCCCCGGCGGAGGGGGTTGGCATCCAGGCCCATCCGGCGGGCAAGCGCTGCGACCCAGCGCTTGAGCGTCCGCGTCACCTCACCATCATCACCTCTGGCCGGACCGCACCGAACCACACCCCCGGGCTTGCCTGCTCCGAAGGTCACTGCGCCCAGGGGCCCTCCTTGCCGCTCTCCCGGACTGTTTTCCCTGGCAGATCACGGGTAACGGGAACGCCGAGCCACTACAGACAGCACAACGGCCAGGCGCTACCGTTGGTTCAGAGCTTACGCATATACCAAATATCTTCCGGGAGAAGCGGTTGGAGCCGACGGATCCGCATCTAGCCCTGCCACAGCTGCGCCTCGACGATCTGCTCACCGAGATCCAGTCCCGGCTGCAGACCGTGGTGGCCACCCGGGACCGTGTGTACACGCTGCTGGAAGCGGTCGTCGCGGTCGGCACCAACCTCGACCTGGAGATGGTGCTCAAGCAGATCGTCGAGGCTGCGATCACGCTGGTCCGGGCCCGTTATGGCGCGCTCGGCATCATTGGCGAAGGCGGGAGCCTGGTCGAATTCGTGCCGGTCGGCCTGGCGGACGACGAGATCGCGGCGATCCATCACTGGCCTGAGGGCCGGGGCCTGCTCGGCGCGCTGATCACCGACCCGCGCCCGCTGCGGCTGCCGGACATCGCGGCCAGCCCGAACTCGAGCGGTTTCCCTCACGGACATCCGCCGATGCACGGCTTCCTTGGCGTGCCGGTGCGGGTCCGGGACGAGGTCTACGGCAACCTCTACCTGACCGAGAAGGAAGGCGGCGCCGCCTTCGACGAGGAGGACGAGGCGCTGCTCGTCGCGCTGGCCGCCGCGGCCGGCGTCGCGATCGACAACGCCAAGCTGTACGAGGAGGCCCGCCGTCAGCAGCGCTGGCTGCGGGCCAGCAGCGAGGTGAACAGGAGGCTGCTGTCCGGCGCCGCCCCGGATGAGGTGCTGGCCCTGGTCACCCAGCAGGCGCTGGAAATGTCCGGAGCGGACCTGGTCGCGCTGGCCCTGCCCACCCCCGACCGCCAGCAACTGGTCATCCAGCATGCGGCCGGGGCGGGCGCCCCAGAGGCCATCGGGCTGGTGCTCCCGGTCAGCGCCTCGGTGTCCGGCCAGGTACTGTCCTCTGGCGAGCCGGTCATCCTGCAGGACTTCGGCCACGACGAGCGGGTGGCCGGGGCGGCACGGCAGCACATGCCCCTCGGACCGGCCATCATCCTTCCGCTGGGTGCGCCCGGCGACGTCCGCGGCGTGTTCACGGTCGGCCGCGACACCGGGGCGATGCCGCTTGCCCCGGAGGCGGTCGAGATGGTCCAGACCTTCGCGGCGCAGGCCGGCATCGCGCTGGAACTCGCCGAGCACCGCCGGGACGCGGAGCGCCTGGCCATCCTCTCCGACCGCGACCGGATCGCGCGGGACCTGCATGACCTGGTCATCCAGCGGCTCTACGCCACCGGGATGTCACTCCAGGGTGCGATGCCGCTGCTGACCCGGCCCGAGGCGGCGACGCGGGTGAGCACCGCGGTGGATGCCCTCGACGAGACCATCCGGGAAATCCGCTCGGCGATCTTCTCACTCCAGTCGCGAGGCGACGCCAAGCAGTTCGGGCTGCGGGCGAAGGTGCTCGAGGTCGTGGACCAGATGACCCCCGCGCTCGGGTTCGCCCCGTCGCTCCGGCTGGTCGGGCCGCTGGATGAGGCGGTGCCTGCGGAGGTGGGCGAGCAGATGCTCAGCGCGCTCCGCGAGGCCCTGTCGAACGCGGCCCGGCACGCGGCCGCCAGCCGGGTGGACGTGACCGTGGACGTCGGGCCCGAACTGCTCCTGCGAGTCCGTGACGACGGCACCGGGATAGGCCAGACGACCCGGCGCAGCGGGCTGGCGAACATGGCCGAGCGAGCCTCCGACCTGGGCGGGAAGCTCACGATCGCCGCCGCCAATGGGGGCGGCACTCAGCTCGACTGGCGGGTGCCGGTCAGCTGACCAATCAGCCGTCGCGGTACTCGTGGGCGTCCGGCCCGGGATGCTGCTGGTCGAAAACTCGGGCGGCGTAGGCGGCGGCTTGGGCGCGGCGTTGCATGCCGAGCTTGGCGAAGAGGGCGGAGACGTAGTTTTTGACGGTTTTCTCGGCCAGGAAGAGGCGGTCGCCGATCTGGCGGTTGGTGAGGCCTTCGCCGATGAGGGCGAGGATGCGGCGTTCCTGGTCGGTGAGGCCGGCCAGGGGGTCGGCGGCGGTGGCCTGGTCGCGCATGCGGCGCATGACGCGGCTGGCGGCTTCGGGGTCGAGGAGGGACTGGCCGGAGGCGATGGTGCGGACGGCGCCGACGAGGTCGGTGCCGCGGATCTGCTTGAGGACGTAGCCGGCCGCGCCGGCCACGATGGCGTCGAAGAGGGCTTCGTCGTCGCTGAAGCTGGTGAGCATGAGGACGGCGAGCTGGGGCATTTTGGAGCGGATGTCGCGGCAGACGCTGACGCCGTCGCCGTCGGGGAGGCGGACGTCGAGGATGGCGACGTCGGGTTTGAGGGCGGGGATGCGGGCGAGGGCGGAGGCGGCGGTGCCGGCTTCGCCGATGACGGTGATGCCGGGTTCGGCTTCGAGGAGGTCGCGGACACCCATCCGGACGATCTCATGATCATCAAGCAGGAACACCTTGATCGTGGTGCCGTCCGCCTTATCTATCAATGCCATACTCCTCGGCCGGGCCAGGCTCGCCGCGGACAGCCCGGCTGCGCAATATGCAGGTCCTACCGTTGACAGCCTAGACCTGAACAGGCTGGCCGGGCACCTCCCGGCCCGGCGCCCCGCGCCCCGCGGCGCCTCCTGGCCCGGCGCTCCGCGCCCCGGGCGCACGGAGGTTCTGCTTCTGCGGGAACGGAGGTTCTGCTTCTGCGGGAATGGTGCCCCTGCCCGGCTGGCTGGGTACTTACTCCTAGCCTGGAGATCAGAGGCTCGGGAAAGGGCCGGGCGGGCCGCGGAAGGAGCACAGGAGATGCCAGGCATCATCGTCGGGGTAGACGGCTCGGAGCACTCCCTCAGCGCCCTGGACTGGGCCGTGAACGAGGCTGACCTCAGGAAAACCCCGCTGACCGTCATCACCGTGAGCCCGATTGGTTCCGGCATCTACGGCCCCGGGTATGCCCCCGCCGACTACTACCCGGTGGAAGAGGAAAGCCGGGCCCAGGCGGAAAAGGCCACCCAGGAACTGGTGAACGAGGCGGTCGGGCGGCGCGGCGCGGCGCCGGCCGTGCCGGTGACCGTGCGCGCCCTCAGCGGCCTGGCCGCCGACGAGCTGATCAACGCGTCCGAGGACGCGGATCTGCTCGTGGTCGGGGCGCGCGGCGCCGGCGGCTTCGCCCGGCTCGTGATGGGGTCGGTCAGCACACAGGTCACCCACCACGCGCTGTGCCCGGTCGTGGTCGTGCCGGGAAACCGGAAGGACTGACCGCCAGGCCGGGCGGCCCCGGTCGCTGCGGGCTGGGTTAGCCTGAGGCTGGCCGGACCGGCGCTGCTTGGCCGGGACCGGCGCTGCTAGGCCGGGACCGGCGCTGCTGCCGGGCCGCGGCCGCGGGCGACTACGCAGGGAGGCCGGTCATGCCAGAGCCCCAGGGAGCGGAGCTCGAAAAGGTCCGGGCCCGGCGCGGGGAACTGCGCCAGCGCTATCTGCGCCCGGTGGGCGAGCGGCCCGCCACCCCGGTCCGCGGCATCCACCATCTTGCGCTGATCTGCCGTGACGTCGAGGAAACCATCCAGTTCTACCAGGAGTTCCTCGGCTTCCCGCTGGTCGAGCTGGTGGAAAACCGGGACTACGCGGGGTCCAGCCATTTCTTCTTCGACATCGGCAACAAGAACATGCTCGGTTTCTTCGATTTCCCCGGGCATGAGCACCCGGCCTGGCAGGAGACCATTGGCGGGGTCCAGCACCTGGCGATCTCCATCCCGCAGGAACAGTACGACGCGGCCAGGGAGAAGTTTGATGATGCCGGGATGGACTACGCCGGGCCGGACCGCGGCATCGAGGAGAGCATGTACTTCCGCGACCCCAACGGCGTGGGGATCGAGCTGTACCGCGAGGACCTCGGCGAGTTCAACGGCCACCATCTCATCGACTAACGCTCGCTGCGGCGGATGACCAGGCGCAGGCCGGACCAGACCGCGTCGATGGCGCAGACCTTGTTGTCCACGAGGCCGGTCGGCAGGGCGACCTCCCGCACCACGGTGTCGCTCATGTTCGTCGGGACCCTGGCGGCGCGCTTGGGCCACGCGATCCACAGCCCGCAGGCCGGGGCCATGTGCTCGCGCAGGTGACCCAGCTCCGTCTCCAGGTCGGCGCGCCACGGCGAGAAGAACATGATCACGTCGAACAGCGCCCCACCGTCCAGGTCCGGGCAGACCTCCACCCCCGCCTGCGCGGCCAGGCCCTCGGCGAACCCGGCTGGGGCGCCCAGCACGGCCACCACCTGGCCGGCCCGGATGCCCAGCTTCACCGGCAGCGGCGTGCCGGAGTACCCGGTCGGCGGGCTGCCACGGTCCATGGCTGCCACCCTAAGTCACGGCAACGGTCGCGCGCGGGCGCCGCTCGCGCCGCTTACCGCCGTGACGGCCGCTCACCGCTGCTCCCGCCGCCTGGCGGGCCCGGAACACGTAACGAACCTGGCCGGCCAGTCCGGAGCCGGGCGCTCGTGCGGCAGCAGCGTGCCGTCGCGCCCCTGGGCGGCCAGGGCGCCGCACGTGGGGCACTTCTCTTGCTGGGCTGGCCGGTGCCGCGGCACGGCCAGCTGGTGCCCGTGCCTGCGCGCGCACTCTTCCAGGTACTCGACGGGGGTCAGCTGGCCCGTCGAGAGCGCGTTCCAGTCCCTCCCAGCCAGTTGTGCGGCGCACTGCCAGTCGTTACGTTCGTCCCGGCCGCGGACCCGGGTCAGCCGCCACCACACAGACCCATCGACCCGTAACGTCCACTGCCATTCCAGGTCGGCGGACGATTCCTGATTGCGGGCGGGCAGGCTCACCACCTCACGGGTCCACAGCCATCCCTTGCTGCGGTTTCTCATGGGCCACCGTCCAGGGCAGGGGAAATGCGCCAAGCATGATGTCCCCCCGCAACCGCTCCCGCACTGAATGTAGCAGCGGACAAGCTCACGGCGCGGTACGGACCGAGGTTCCGCGCCTGCGTCCGCGGTGGACGTGCTTACCCGGACGGCGAGGTGCGCCAGGAAGTGCGGCCGCTCGGCGTCGAAGTCCAGCTCCGCGGGGGCATTCATGATCAACCGATTCGTGATCAGACGATCAGTGTCGCGATTGCGACACTGATCGTCTGATCACGACCAGCCGGCCGCGGACGTCGTGTGGTCAGACCTGGACGAACTCGAGGCCGGCCAGCTGGCAGAACACCTTCCAGTCCGCCGCATGGTGGCCCAGGTTCATCACCTCGTGGTGCGGGCCGCCCGCCGCCAGCCAGCCGTTCAGGCAGGCCCGCACGCCCGAGGCGGGCCGGAACTGGCCGTAGGGCATCTCCAGCGCGGGCAGTTCCTGGCTGTCCAGGTTCTCGCCCTCGGCGCAGACCAGCCGGAACCGCGTTCCCTCCAGCGATACCAGGGTGGCCAGCGTGGCCGGGCCGGGCTGGAGCTGGAACAGGAACGTGGGCGGGTCGGCCAGCCGGCCGATGCCGAGCGGCCGCTTGATCAGCTTCACCGGC
>Ga0187890_10000694_pt1 | contig 24234 bp, 19 predicted proteins | sample June2016WEW_21_1_FD_133005 | JGI IMG/M metagenome (GOLD analysis project Ga0187890, IMG submission 133005) | Peatland microbial communities from SPRUCE experiment site at the Marcell Experimental Forest, Minnesota, USA - June2016WEW_21_10 | ecosystem: Environmental > Terrestrial > Soil >... | reverse complement strand
GCCCTTGATCTTCACCTCGACGGGTATGGGACCTCCGCTGCTACTGCCACCACCGAGGTTGGCGTACAACGACACCAACGTCGCTAGCCACCAGAAGGTCTTGGCTCCCGGGGCATCACTGACCGCAACAGATTGACCCTGGATCGCCGTGCTCTTCGAAAGAGCCAGCGTGGGTGCCGGAGGCAGCAACGGGTCTCCGTAGTATTGGAGCACACAGGTTCCAATGGTGACCGGTTTGAAGCTTTCGAGATCGATCATGGCCACGGCGCATCCGATCAGCCCCGCGTTGATTTCCGCCGTCGTCGGTGGGCAGGTGGCATTCGGATCTGGCGGGCTGGACTTCGGGATCTGGTAGTTGTAATCGAGGACGCCCTGTGCATTCGAGGTGGGGAACGCAATCGACTGCGGGTTCAATTCCGGAAGGGCGGAGATGACAGCCAGGAGCCCCGGGAGAGACGTCGTCTGCCCCTGCAGGAGTGGCGCAGCAGCAGGGTCGATGGCGACCAAGAGACTGGCCTCCACCAACAGGTAGGGATGGTTGGCGGGGAAGCCCGTGCAATCGATGTTGACGGTCCCGCCTGGCTCCTCGCTGATGACCAACTGCCCAAAGACCGCGCTCGGGCCCTTGAACACACATTTCGGGCCAGCAGCGGCGGCGGCTGACGGCAACCCTGCACCTGCACCGCCGGCGACGACGACAGCGCATGTGACAAGGACCATGCACCAAGCGACGAGGACGCGCAGAGCCAGGTTGCGGACCCGGCCCCGCACGCGATGCCTCACGGGGCCGGAAGGTCCTTCACCGGAGGTGTTCTCGTTCCTTGCATCCATGGTGCGCTCCTTCTGGAGACGGATGTCGTCTCCGCCGATCGTCTTCATCAAATGCGTGTGAAGTTCGTAGTGCCGTTGGCAGCAGATGACTCCGTCGCTACGACGGTGTGTGTCTTTCGCTTACCCGCCGCCACACGAAGGGAGGACCGAGGTGCCGGTCGCCGTGAACTGCCGGGTCTGGCCCTGGGCGATCGATGCCGTCGTCGAGGCCGCCACGAAGGTTGCCAATGTGCTCGAGCAGACAAATGCCGGCGCGGACATGAGAGCCTCGGCCACCCTGACCGCCGTCGTTATCGAGCCGCAACGCAAGAACACGCGTTTGAACTGATCTCAGCCAGCCCCGCCACATCCTGGCATCCCCCGTCTCTACGCTGGGCGAACCCGCCAGCGGCCTCACACCCCGTTGTGATGCTGTCGTGATTGTTGACGGGCCGGGGGCCGTGGAAAAAGGGGGGAACCACTTGGGACGAGTAGGTGAAACCACCTGTCTAGGTCTTCCAGCCCTTGTCAGGCGCTGGCCGGCCCTCAAGATCTCCCTAGGTCTGTTGCTTTCGACCTTGAGGGGAGAAAAGGCCCCCTGAGCTACTCTGCGACATTCCCGACTTCGCGGGCTCGCCGTCCAGCCCGAGACCTTGCTGCGTTGGCAATGGGACCTCGTGCGCCGGCGCTGGACCTATATGGCTGAGAATTATCGGTACGGGTCACGTGGCACCGAGTAGCGCGTCAATGTTGCCGTTGGCGGCGTCGCTCGCATCGGCCAGGTATGGAAGCCCGTAGGCACCCTCGATGGAGTGCAGAACGCCGGCGGTATTCACCGGCGTGGGGTCCTGGCGGGGGTGGGTCTTGAGCGCAGCGCTCACCACGATGGTGATGATATGACCGCCGCCGCTCTCACCGGCACTGCCGATGCCCGAGCTGTCTGAGTCCATGCCCTCGTCCCACTCGACCACGATCTTGCCGCCTTGGGCGTACCAGGCGGTCGACTGCACCTGGGCGACGAAGTTCCCGATCCAGGCGTCTCCCACGGAGGGGTTCACATCTCCCCCTGCATCTGTTTGTCCGTCGTGCATGTCGTCGGTGCCGTCAGGGGTCATCCACATGAAATCCGGCGGCGACGTCGAGTTGAGATCGGTCATGATGTTCGTCGACGGCACCACGTTCGACGCGAAATCCGCAAGCGAGGTGACTGCCGGGAAGTACACGAACGGGTTGTGATGCTGGTAGTACTGACCACCGCAGCACGTCGAGTCCCCACCTGTGTACCCAGCCGAAGCCATGGACTCCATGTACGCCTTCCAGGAGATCCGGGCTGTCTCCAGTTGGTTCACTAAGGTCTGCGCGCTGGCCGGGATGCTCTCAGAGGACGGCGTGCCGTCATCGGTGACCCCGTAGTTGGAGCCGGAGAGCAAGTCGAGGTAGTTGGGCAGCGACGGATGCGCGATGGAGAAGGAATCTGTCGCTAAGCCGTATTCGGTGGCTAGCGCGTTGACGTTCGGGGCATCGGGGTTCCCGATGAGGTCGCTCTCGCTCTCGTTCTCCATCATGATGACCATGATGTGCAATGAGGTGGAACTGTGCGGCGTGACAGTTGTCACCGCCGGAACTCGAGCAGCATTGACCGGGAATGCGATCGACCTCGAATGTGCGTGTGCGGGTGTGGTCGATGATGTCGTTACGGGAGGCGCGGATGTCGAACTACTCACCGCACGGGGTGCTGGCGACGAGAAGGCAACGGCCGGGGGAAGAACCGGTGGCGGGGTCGTCGTCGTTGTCTCCGACGGTAGGGGCGGGCCTTGGTCGCTGGTCGGGGCAGAGAAGAGGAGTGGGCCCAGGCCCAACACAAGTCCCACAATACCGGTCAAGACCACTGGTACACGTCTGCCGGATTGCCGCCGTCGATGCTTTGCGTGGCGCGCAGACAAGAGGAGAAACACAGGGTCGGCCCGGCGCAGATGCCGCGCGTGCCGTGCCGTCCCATGGCTCACCGTCTAGACCTTGGCAGGGTTCTCCTGCCCTGTCTAAGAAGGAGGTCAGGACACGCCTTTGCGGCATCAACTCTGCGCTCAACGGTGGTCACGATCGCAATCACCGCGGTGAGAGGACCGCGGCCGTCCGCCTGACTAGTAGTTCGAGCTCCTCAACTTGCACCCGCCGGTTGGGATGTACGCCTAGACCAACCGCAGGGTGGCTCAGCGAGATCCCTCTAGAGGTTGAACGCCGAATTCATACTCGGCGCCGTGGCGGCTTGCCCGAGGAGCGGCAGGTCAAGAAGGCTCTCAGTAGTGCGCAGCAGAGAGTAGTGGTCAAAGAACGTCGCAGAGGTAGTGCCAGCTCGTGTGCTTGGGCTCACGATAATCGTGGGTACCAGGCAGCCTGCACCGGATGGGTCGGCCACGCAATTCTCGCCCGCGGGGTCCTCGGGTTCACCCTCATCCCACGTGATCATCACGGCCACGTGGCCAGCCTGGTACTCACCGCTGTTCAGAATCGTGGGCAGATTATCGGCGAGCCACGCGTCCCCGTCGGCGACGGTGCCGTCGTGCATGTCATCGATCAGGTTAGGCGTGACGAACGAGAAATCGGGGAGCGCGTTGGCTGCCAGGTCGGAGGCGAGCTCGCCATAAGGCACGTCGTCGCTTATCTTCGAACCATGGCGAACCACCTTCTTGGGCTTGCAGAAGGGAAGCTTTGAAAAGTACGGGGGCGGGTTGTGCCGGACGGCATACTCGCCCGCGTTCTTCTTGTCGCAGTCCTTGGGAATGGACTCCTCGTAGCCCGTCCACGTCTCGCCCTGGCTGAAGATGCTCGCTGCTGTCGTAGAGCACCTTCTCGATGGACTGCAATCCGAAAGAAACTGGCCCAGCGATGAGAGCGGTAGTCCGGAGGTGGCCCCCACGTAGTTGGGCAGACTGGGATGGGTGAGGTTGTGGTAGTTCGTGGCCAGCCCACACTCGGATGCAACACTGTTGATGTATGGCGCTTGAGACGAGCCGATCACTTCGCTCGCACTCTTGTTCTCCATCCACACCCAGATCACGTGCTGATAGTCGACTGAACCAAGCGACATCGTCCCGCAAGGAGCCGGCTGCGCTCCGGCAACCGAGGGCTCTGTGAGGCTGACCGGGACGATCAGGCCCATGAGAAGGGCGACCAATGGTAAAGCGACCCAACCCCGACGCACCTTCGCCCCCCCCGAGAACTCATCAAACTCTACTCACTAACCCGTGTTGCCAACTATAGGAAGACGAAGGATCCTTCGTCCACGGCGTCGCATCCTCGTGCGTTGAGTCGGGAACCTGCCATTCGCGCCTCGCCAGCAGGATTACTCCTCGCGCTGCCGGGCGCCAACCACGCTCTCGAGCACGCCGGCCCGGTAGGGCCGGCACAGGTCGTTCGGCTCGTCAATGCCCTGGTCGAGCAGCCGGCTGGTGGTCCGGGACCGAGGCCATAGGTTGGACGGCGCGTTCGACAAGGCTCCCGGTCCGAGGCCGGCGGGTTGTTCGAACCCCGGTGCGGGCGCCGAGAGCGACCGCTTTCTCCGAATGCTCGGTCGGATCGATCCGCCGGGAGTTCCTGGAGAGATCCAAACGAACACCAGGCGGCCACCAGAATGATCGATGGATCACACGTTTCTGGCGACTTCCGGTCCGGTGATCCGCTCGATGAGTGGGAACGCGGCCAAACCAGCGAAAGGGGTCAACGCCTTCGCCGGGTGGGCTGAAGGGGGATCACGGCGCAGCTAGTCCACGTCGGACTCGGAATTGGGCGACCGGAGGAATAACGATTCTGGAGTTGTCGCTCCCGGTTTCGTCGCGGTGGCGGAGAGTGGTTGCTGGATGTCCGGACGGGAAACGGCGAGGTACGAGACGAAAACGAACACAGTGAAGGCGAATACGAGTGCGGTGGGGCCGTCTCCGAACTTGATCCCGCTGAGATGACGGGGCTTGCTGATGTAGTCGGCGAAGGACGCACCGAGAGGGCGCGTGACGACGTAGGACATCCAGAACGCGACGATGCTGTTCAGGCCGAACTGCCGCCATGCCAGGGCTGGGAGCAGGATGACGACGCCGAAGAGGATACCCGAGGCCAAGTAGCCGAGGTGAAGAGAAGTCGCAGTGAAGTCGCCGAGGGCGGTGCCGAGGGCGAAGGTGGCGAATACGGTCGCCCAGTAGAAGGCCTCGCGCCGCTGGGTCGTGATGCTGTGGATGGACAGCGTTCCCTCGCTGCGCTGCCACAGCAAGAAGATGGCGGCCAAGATGCCCGCCCAGAGCAGAGTTGTCCCGGCATAGGGGATGCCGACGTCGAGGTGCAGAAAATCTGCAACCCCGGTTCCGAAGATGGCGATGGCAAAGGCCAGGAACCAGTACGCAAAGGCCCGGTACCGGCGGGTGCCGAACTGCAGCACCAGGCCGACGACGAACACGCCCACCTCCGCCGCGCCGCCGTTGATGTTGCCGTAGATCCTCAGATAGTCCGACGTTGCCTCTCCACCGGCGGTGGTAAGAATCTTCACCACCCAGAACAGGAAGACGACTTCGGGGACCTTCGACGCGAGGGGAGCGGGAAAGATGCGCCCGATTAGGGGCACTTGGCCACTCGTCGGCGCAGGGTGTCGGTTGGGCGCCGAAGAGCAGAGATCATGACGGGCGGGTTCCACGTGGCAGACGCCTCCCTGAAGGAAGTGGCCGATCGACCAAGTTTAGGAGGTGGCCTCCGAAGCGCGAACAGCGCCCCCGGGCGCCCCCTCCTCCGGGTGTCAGGTCTGTATCCCACGCTACCGACACCGCGATGGGCGGGGCCCCCGGGGCCCGACGATCATGGCCAAACAGCCATCAGGCGGGGTTGAGAGGCGGTTTGCCGGCCCGCAGTGTCGGCGGCCGCAGCGGCGCGATCGTCTCGATCTCATTTCGTCGGGGACCCGACCATAGTGCCGGCGGGGCGTCGATCGCCCACGCCAGGGCGTACGCTGCCGCCTCGTAATTGACACGCCAACCCACAAAGTCGAGCCAGGCCTCCTCGATCGGGCGCTCCAGCGGGAAATTCACCTTGCGGAGCCGCTCTACGGCCTCGGTGAAGTCGTCATAAGAGAGCAAGATGCCGTCGTTCGGGTCGGCGTTCTCAGGGACGGGGATGCGGAGCGCCCGAGCGATGTTGCCGAGGCAGGTGAAGCCTCCCCGCAGGCACAGCCGCGCTTGCACCAGGCCCGACCCGTCGGGCAGGAGGGCCAGGTAGAGAGCAGCGGCGTCCAAGATCGCCAGCTGTGATGTCACCCACGACGACAGCGGGCGCGGGGAGCGAAACCAGACCAGAGAGACATACGTCGTGTGACTCTCGGACACGTCCGCCGACCACTCTTCCCACGCTTCGAACAGCTCCGGAAGCTCGCCCACGGCGGACACGCCGCTCCCGAGGCCGTAATGGGTGCGGGCCAGCAGCTCCGGGCCCCAGGACGGAACGCCGGCACGCGAGTCGAGCATGGTGATGAGCCCCTCGCGGCGGTTGAAGGCGGCGTACAGCGTCGGGAGGTAGCCGATCTGCAGCGCCACCGTGCCGAGGCCGGACAGCGCGGCGAGGGCATCGAGAGCTGCCACCCCGCTCGTGTGGGGGGAGAGGTAGCCCAAGGTGCACAGTGCTGACCCCGCCTGCTCCATGGCGCCGCCCAGTGGGGCACCGCGGTTGAAGGGCCACATGAGCAACCCGAATCCGAGCTCATAGAGTGCTAGCCACGCCACGATCTGCAGGATCAGTCCGATGGGAGCCTGGATGGCCAGGATTCGGTCGCGGCGCTCGTAGGAGCCGCTCCTGTCGGCGACGAAATGGAAAACGTCTCGGTTGACCACGAACACGGCCCGGGTGATGTGGCTCCGGATACGGCGGGGAACGACCACGGTACCGACCACGCTCCAGCCCGTGGCCAGCACGATAAGTGCGCCGATCACCGCTCCTATGACCCGGATAGCCATGCCTCAGCATCGCACGGCGCACCGGTACCCCGCCGGGAAAAGCGGCACAAGAGCCGGCCGCTTGCAGCCCTCCCAAAACAGGTCGCGGTTGCCCGTTCCTCAGCAGCAATCTGGCCTGCGATCGTCACCGTCGCCACGAGGATGCCATCCGGCTCAAACGGCTCCGGACATGGTGGCGGCGGATCGGAGCGCTGCGTTGCCGGGGAAAGGTCGCTGCCCCGAGATTCACTCTGTCTCTGGCGTCGTCACTGCCCGGGAGCCGTGCGGAGCCGAACCATGACACTTCGCGTGCGTGATGACAGTGTCACCGTCCCGGTCTGTTCGTTGATGCTGCCGGATGAGGTTGCTGCGATGTCATTGGTGAACGAGGGAAGCTCGAAAAGCACTTGCCCCGACGGCGTTTGGCCGTTCAGCCTCAGCGACACCGAGGGCCCACTGATCGAGATCCTGACGCTCAGCCTCTTGCCCTCGGTCGTAGGGAAGTTGGTGACCGATATCGATGCACCATCTCTCAACCACTGCGCCGGGACACCTCGGCCCACAATCAAGGTGCCGTCCGAACTCTGCGCCACCAGTGAATCCAACAAGACCTTGTTCGCCTGGGAGATCCCCCAGGCGTGGGGCGATGACCCTTGGCCCGTGGCAGGGTGCTTCCCGATCCACGGCGTGTCAGCGGAAGGGGCGCTCGAACTCTCCCACCACGAGTACGGTCCACTCTGGCTGTTCTCGATCATGAACTCGTAACTCAGAATGCCCTGGTCGCGATAGGCGGTGCTGGCCAGTGCCGCGCTCCCCATGCCCGCGTTGTAGCCAGTCGAGTAGTAGTCGCCCGGAAACCCCCCGAAAGTGTCCGGCGGAAGCGTGCCCCTGAGACGCTGGAAGCCGTAGGCATAGGTGGCGTCGATCAGGGAAATGCCCGGACCGTTGCGCGTCGCTCCAAACAGAGACGCGTTCCAGGCCCAGCCGCCGAAGCCGAACGGCGACGTCCAGTTGGCGTCCTCGGGATTCGAGCACCTGTTGGCGGTGTTGGGGGCGAGAAGCGAGCAGGGCAGGTAATCCAAGCCATAGTGGCTGATGGTCGTGTCGAGCGCCTGGTTTGTCGCCGACAGCAGACTGTCGTACTGCTGCGTCGCCCACGCGACCTCGGGGCTGTCCCCGATGCGCTCGGCGAGATAGCGGTAGGCCGCCAGGCCCGTCAGGGCTTCGTAATCATCGGTGGTCCAATAGCCCTGGGTGTCTATGTCATTCGTGGATTCCATGATCCCTGAGGGTCCGGTCCGGTCAGCGGCAATATCGCGCGCCGTGTGTTTGATCGAAGCGAAGTGATCCTTGACAAAGTTGAGATCTCCCGTCTTCATCAGGTAGATCGCCCAAGGCCAGGCATAGGTCCACACTCCGTCTTGGTATTGGCCTTGGGTTCCAACGGCGTTGCCCGCCTCAAGGAGCAGTGCGTGAGCGTCGGCGAAATATCCCTGGGTAAAGAGGTTTGTCAGGATCCCGATGACGTCGTGACTGAACTCGGACTCGTAACCGTTGACGCCGGTGTTCAGGTCGTTGCCACTTCTGGCGATCTGGGTGTAGATGAAGCCACTTCGGTAGGCATCGTCAAGGGAGGAGTCAGGGACACTAATTCCGGCGATGCCGGCAAGTTGCTGGTCCCAGAATCGCCGCATGTGCGCGAAATGTTGATCGAAGCTCCCCGCGGTGGCCAGCTCCTGAGTGCTGGGCCACGGGTAATAGTCCCCAAAACGGTCGACGGCCACGACGTAGTCGTGGGTGCCCGACGCATGGGGCTTCACCGAGTTGGGGGCGGTATCGAGGGGTACCAAGCCGGCAGACGCGTCAGGATCTGCCATGACCACGCGGTCCGTCGAGTTCCGGACTGCTACCCGGCTGTAGACGGCGACGTAGGCATCGCCGTTGATTTCCAACTTGTCGGCGAACTCGGTGATGGAGACGATGGCACCAGAGCGCCGGAAGGTGGTCACTTGCGCGGGGAGGTACCCGTCTGCATCGGTCCACGTCGTAGCGGTGCCGTCGTAGATGCCGAAGCCGAAGTCCCTGTTGATGTCATCTTGGACGTAGAAGGTTCCACCGAGGCAGGTGACAACCCCTTGATAGTTGCCCTCCCATCCGATCTCCGACGCCGTGCCGTCGGCGCCGGTGAATGCATCGGTATTCATGTTGTATTTACAGTCGTACTCTCCGGCTGGTCCGCCGCCGGTTGTGCGGACAGCCGTAGGAAGGCTTCCCCCGCACCCGGTAAGCGCACTTCCTCCCGCCAACAAGATCAGGCTGATCCATCCCACTTTCCGCCATGGGCGCGCAGCGTGATTCTGCCAGGTCGTCCTGCGGTGGGGGCGAAAGGCCGCCGGTGTTCGGACACCTCGCGCCTCTCCGGACAGCACGGAGTTCACATTCAGCCGTGGCCGAAGCGGGCCCGAAGTTCATCCGCCACCGCCTCGGGGGTGGGCATGGCCGCGATCTCTGCTGCGGCCTGTCCGGCGGCCTCGGCGTAGCTCGGTTCGTTCAGGATCCGGCGTACGGCGTTCTGAACATTCTCCGCCGTCACCTCCCCGGGGCGAAGCACCAGGGCGGCACCGGCCATCTCGACCATGGCGGCATTGTCGAAGTTGTCGGCCCCCTGGGGAATGATCACCTCGGGCAACCCGTGGGCCAGCGTGCCGAACGTCGTCCCCGCGCCACCGTGGTGGACGACAGCGGCACACGTCGGGAGCAAGGTGACCTGGGGGATGAACCGTTCCACCCGGGCATTGCCCGGGACCGGGCCGAGGTCGCCGGGGTCCTGGTCGATGCCGACCGTCGCCACCACTGCGACGGGCTCGTTGGCCAGTCCGTCCAAGACGGCACGGAAGATGTCGAGATTGGCGTTGAAAAAAGTCCCGAGGGTGACGTAGACGAGCGGGCGGGTGCTCGGCTCTGGGGCCATTTGGGGAGGCAGGGTCGGCTGGAGCGTCAACCGATCGCCGGAGGGGATGTTGAGCGACTCCAGGGACGGAGGGCAGATCTCGATAGTGACGTCTCGATAGACGCCGGCGTAGCCGGGAGTGTCCCGACCGAACGAGCGCCACAGCGGGGACACCGCGTCGTCGACGAGCTGCATGATCCCGTGGTCCGGGATGGAGCTGAGGAGTTGGTGGACGCTCGGAACACCGAGCAAGTCCGCGGCGAGCGGGCCAGCGAGGGCGTAGGTCTCGAACACGATCACCTCGGGGTCGAACGCCCGACCGCAAGCCACGACGTCGTCGATCATGTCGTCCGCCGCGATCTCGCCGAAGAGCCGAGGAAGGAAGTAGTGGTTGATTCGCTCAGGGGCGATCCCGTCTCCGGGGTTGCCACGGATCCGGGTCTGGAGCCGCCCGAACCATTCCCCCTCACCGTTGCCGACGGGAACGAACCGGGCGGAGGTCCTTCCGACCAGGGCCGCTGCTTCGGCTGCCGCGGCCACGGTGACCTGGTCACCGCCGGCAAGGAATGCCTCGACGAGCGGCAGGAGTGGGCTGAGGTGTCCTGACCCCGGTGTGGAGACGACCAGAACCTTCATGATCACCAAATCGTGCCACTTTGGGGTCAGACCATGCACGAAGGCCGGCGATCGCAGGCCCCGGCTTCCTGTGGGGCTCGAGGGTCGGATGCAGGCACTGACCTCGTCGGTCAGACTGTGGTCGGAGGTGACGTCATGCCTTACAACTCCGGCCGGATCGCCCACGACGCCGATGCGCACATCATGGAGACCCCAACGTGGCTCCGGGACTATGCCGATCCCTCTGTTCGCGACCGGATCGCGACTCTGACATACCCCGGTGGGAACGAGCTGCGTCAGACCGGCGACCCCGACGAGCAGCGCCGGAACCTGTTGGTTTCCTTCGAGAGGCTCGCGGCCGTGCACAAGTCTGACGACTACCTGGCTCGAGAGTCCGAGGAGATCATGAGCCGCAAGAACTTTGCCGCCACTGGGTCGTTCATCGCCGCCGACCGCTCGCGTGCCCTCGACCTGCTGGGGTTCTCAAGCCAGCTCGTGTTCAACACATTCCACAATCGGCGTCTCCACGACTGGGAGCACGGCGGAGACCTGGAGCTCGCCTACGGGGCGGCGGCCGCCCACAACCGTGGCATGGTGGAGTTCTGCTCGGTCGATTCCCGACTTCTGCCCACCTGCTACGTGCCGCTCGCCGACTTCGGACTGGCGCTCTCCATAGCGAACGAAGCCATCGACATGGGAGCGGCCGCCCTCCTCGTCGCCTCGGGCTGCCCGCCGGGGCACTCGCCCAGTCACATCGGCCTTGACCCGGTGTGGGCGACCGCCCAGGAGGCGGGCATCTGCGTGGTCTTCCACGTCGGGGGAACCGGAGACCTCATCGACCGGAACTACTTCCACAACGGTCTGCCTGTCCCACCCGACTTCCACGGCGGTGAGGAGAACTTCCGATCGGTCGACTACATGGGGATCCCGGGGCCGCCGGCACAGACCCTTGCCACGATGATCTTCGACGGGGTCCTCGAGCGCTTCCCCCGCCTGCGTATCGGTGTCATCGAACAGGGCGCCGTCTGGGTGCCGTCGTGGTTGCGGCAGATGGAAGCGGCCGTGGAGGCCTTCACCCGGCACGAGGAGCGCATACGCGCCCTGTCACTCAGGCCGACAGAGTACGTGCGCCGGCAGGTGCGATTCACCCCCTATCCCACCGAGGACGTCGGCTGGATCATCGCGCAGAGTGCTCCGGAACTGTGCATGTTCTCCTCCGATTACCCCCATGTGGAGGGCGGCCGCAGGCCGATCGAGCGCTTCGAGGCCACCCTGGCCGAGGCGACCGAGGACGCGAAACAACGCTTCTACAGCGAGAACTTCCTCGACCTCCTCGGATCCGCGGCGGGTGCCCTCGCAACCTGATCGGCCTTCATCCTGCGCTTCTCGCCGCACGAGCGCAGGCACCCGGGGTGCTCGAGAGCGGTGCTTCGGGCGTCTCCAGAACACTCCCTCCCCAGGGGGTGACGGGGATTTCGTATCGGCGCGTTCAACATCGACCCAACCGTGGCGACTTGCGTGAAGACCGGCGGTGGTCGCCTAGGACTGATTCGTCTCGGCCTGCAACCACTCGATCGGACGAGCGAACGTCGGCGCGTCGGGGGTGAACTCGCTGTGGTCGTTGAACTGACCTAAGTGCCCCACGATCTCCTGGTCGAGGAAACGAACGAATAGATCGACCAAAGGGGCGGCGAGTTGTGTCCCCCTCCCTGCCAAGAGGCGTGAGCGCGACTCCTCCTGACTGAGTCCGGGACGATAAGGCCGATCCGTCCGCATGGAGGCGTAGGCGTCGCAGACACTGAGGATCTGCGCTTCGATCCGGATCTCGTTGCCCCGAATACCCTTGGGATAGCCGGTGCCGTCGAGTCGCTCGTGATGCTGCCCGATGATCTCGGCGATCTCCCGCATGCCGGGAGCTGCCGACACGAGCAGCTCCCCCTGGGCGGGGTGGGCCCGGATGAACTGCCATTCCTCGGGGGTGAGACCTTCGGTCTTTGTCAGAATGTGCATAGGAACCGCCACCTTGCCGACGTCGTGCAGACGTGCCGCCAGGTCGCAGCGCCGCTGGGTGAATTCGTCCAACCCGAGCTCGTTCGCCATGGCGATCGCCCAACGGGCGATGGCGCTCCCGTGCTCCACCGGGGCCTGGTACGCGTCCACGAGATCGGCGAGCGTCTCGAGATAGCTCACCACCGGATCCACCGGCCCACGCCGAAGAAAGCTGGGAAGTGGATCGAAGCTCCCGACGACGAGCCTGTCCCGGCCGGCGCTCTTTGCGGCATAGAGGGCACGGTCGGCTGCGGCGGCCAGATCGGCCGGGTTGCGCACGTGGTCGGGATACGTAACGATCCCGGCCGACACCGTCACGGGAATCTGAAGATCCGCCGAGACGTCGAAAGGCTCCGCTTTGATCGCATCACGCAGACGCGACGCGGTGCGTTGGGCTTCCACCATCCCCGCACCAGCCAGGAGGAGGACGAACTCCTCTCCTCCGTAGCGAGCCAGCAGATCGCCCTGGCGCATCTCACGTCGCAGGCGATCAGCGATTTCGCGGAGCACCAGGTCTCCCGCAGCGTGCCCGTATCCGTCGTTCACCGACTTGAAGAAGTCGATGTCGAACAGGACCATGCTGAGCGGAAGCCCGGAGCGCTTCGCCCGGGCGCAGTCAATCTCAAAGTGGATCTCGAAATACCTCCGGTTTCGGAGCCCGGTGAGCAGGTCGACAACCGCTATTCGTCGCTGCTCGCTGACCATCCCCATGAGCCGAAGGATGACCAAGACAAACAGAAGGGCCGTGCCTGCCGCGATTACCGGGAAGACGAAGAGAGTGTTGCGCCCCTGCTCGACAAGGAGCACGCTCGGCACGGCGACCGCGGCGATGCCCAGGCCGATGAACCGGGTCGCCGTCGGAACCCGACTCTTGATGGGCGACGGATTACTCACTTTGCCCATGGACGGATCGAGCGCACTAGCGCCCATGAGCAGGTAGTAACCCACCCACATCCCGTCGAGGAAACCGCCGGGATGGTACGTCCCGGCGATCTGCTGAAGCGCATACACGGTATCCGTGGCGAAGAGCAACACCAACGCCGCGCCGAGCAGCCAGAAGGACCTTGTCTTCCTCTGCGTCCCGACGAGCAGCCACAGGGCCATCGCCAGCATGATCACGTCCATGATCGGGTAGGCAGCGGATGTGGCCCGTGACAGGGCGCTCTGGCCAGGCGAGTTGATCGATGGGGCTATGACGAAGATCCACGACAGCATGGTCGCCGTCACGGCCAGCACGCCAGCATCGATGAGAGCGGCGCGGTCACCTCCCGGAGACTGGCGACGGATGAAGATGGCTAAGGCGGCGATGAGAACCGGATAGTGAAGCAGATAGAAGACGTCGGAGACAGAAGGGTACTGCGTGAGCTTGAGAAGATCGTTGCGAACGTAAAAGGTGACATCTCCCGTGGCGTAGACGGCCTGACTGACCAGAACGAGGTACCAGGCCAACGGACGTGTAGGCCTCCTGCGCCAGATCCCGGTGACAATGGCAGCGACAGCCGAAGCGCTCACCAGGCAGTACAGGGCCACCTTCCAGACTGCTTCGGGACCCCCGCGCCCGCCCGGGACGAGGTAGTACCCCACCAGGACCGCAGCACCGCCGACGACATAGAAAAGAGGCAGGTACGGGCCCGCTCTCCCTGCGTGCCAAGATCTGCGAGGCTGAACCGCCGAGGTCTCCATGTCGGTGCGCGGACCCGACCCCCAAGGTCGGCCCCGTCTTCTCCTCCTTCCGAGTCGGCTCGGCCGTCTCAGGGCATTAGGGCCGAAGGACCCAAATCGAATCTCGATTCCGACCGGCTTCCGCTCGACGTGCCCCTCTATGGTCCGGCGCCACCTGCCGCTACGTGCGGCCCCGGTCCCGCGCTCTTCGGATCCGCGGCGCGTGCTCGCGGCGAGATAGCTCGGGGCCCTTCGTCACAAGTGTCGCGGGACCTTCGGCCCGTACCCTCGCAGCGTTAGTCACAGATTTAGTGCCAGACCTCAGGTCGCCACACGTGGATCTCGATCTTCCACTCATGGATGTCGTCTCTGGGGCGCGGGGCAGGAGCTGGCGCCGGTGGAGGCCGGGGTTCATGATGCGCGTGCTCGCGCTCTTGATGCTCCCGCTGGCCGCAATGGGCCTCTTGGCGGCCCACGACACTGCCCAATACCGGTCCGATGCCACCGTTGCCAGCGGAATCCGGCGGCAGGTGCCGATCGTCGATGCGATGGTACGACTGTCGGAGCAACTCCATAACGAAGAGCTCTCCGCCGGCATCGCCCTTCGGGCGTCGGAGGTAGGCCTCAGCCCGGCCTCGATCTCCCACCTCCTCGGGTACAACCAGGCGGTCAACACGGCCAGTCTTCGAGCAGGCACGGACTCGGCCATTGCCGCCCTGGGTCGAGCATCTCCGGTATCGGCCGCCCAGATCGACTCCTTACGTCGTCAGGTGGACTCCAAGACAATCGATCCCGGCGCGGCCACGCAGGGATTCGTGACACTCGATGGAGAGGTGGGAGCGAGACTCGGACCTCTCCTCTCGAGTCTCGGCGATGCGGCCGAACAAGTCGGCGGAGGCGGCGGGCGGCTGAGCAAGGCCCTGGGGAATCTGCAGGCCTCGACCGACGCCCTGCGATACGGAGCAGCCCAATCCACCGACTTCATCGATGTCGTGCTCAGCCCGGCTGATCAGGCGTCGGCGGCGTTGGTCCGATTCGGTGCTGACACGGCACAATACGACGCCGCTGCTTCCGTGCTTGCCACCACATCCGCCGGCAACGTCTCGGCAACTTGGCAGCGAATGAAAGCGCGTTCTGATGTCGGTCTGTTCGATCAGACCCTCACCACGATGCAAGAGGGGCGGGGGGGTCCGTCCGGGGCTGATGCGATCGCCGCAGTGTTCAAAGGGGCAGTGACCCGAGACGACGTGCTCTTCAGCATCGTCGGGTCGACAAGCCAGGTGGTCGGACGGACGGCAAGTTCGCTGCAGTCATCGTCGGCAGCCACATATGACGAGTGGCTCCTCGGAAGTGTCCTGCTCGGTCTAACCCTCGTAGGCGTGGCGTTCATCTTCGCCCGGTCCATTACCCGCCCCCTCGCCAAGTTGGCGGAGTGGGCCCGATCGGTGGGCACCGGTCACCTCGCAGTCGAACCGGCGCCGGCCCGCGGTCCGCGCGAGACGAAGCTTGTGGGGGAGGCATTCAACAACCTCGTCTCCAATCTGGTGCTGCTGGAAAGCAAGGCGCGCGCCCTCGCTTCCTGCGACTTCGACGATCCCGTGCTGGCCGAGCAGCTCCCCGGGCCTCTGGGGGAGTCCATTGCCGGCTCGGCACGACTCCTCTCGGGATCGATCGAAGAGCGCAAGGCCCTCGAACAGCGACTCGCTCACCAAGCACTCCATGACACGTTGACCGGGCTCGCCAACCGGACGTTGTTCCTCGATCGGGTGGGTCAAGCCCTGCGCCGAGCCCAGCGGCACGCAACGCCGCTGGCCGTGCTCTTCCTGGATATCGACGACTTCAAGACCGTGAATGACAGCCTCGGCCACGCCACCGGTGACGAGCTCCTCGTCGCTGTGGCGCAACGCATTATCCAGGTCGCCAGGGCCGGCGACACTGTTGCCCGCCTCGGTGGTGACGAGTTCGCCATTCTCCTCGAATCCGGGGACATGCCCCGAACGGCCGAGGAATTGGCCGGTCGAATCGCGCAGGCCCTTCAACCCTCGTTCCACTTCGGCGATGCCGAAGTGGCGGTGCGTGTCAGTGTGGGCATTGCCCTGGGCCAGCCCCCTGACGATGCACCCGGCGACCTGTTGCGGGATGCCGATGTGGCCATGTACATGGCCAAGCGCAATGGAAAGGGTCGTTTCGAGATGGCCCACCCGGGTATGCAGGACGAGGCGTTGAAGCGCCTCGCCATCACGGCTGACCTGCGTCATGCACTCGACAACGGCGAACTCGCAGTGTTCTACCAACCCATCGTCAAGGCAGGCGACCTGACCCCGGTCGGCGCCGAAGCCCTCGTCCGTTGGCACCACCCCCGCCGTGGCCTCATTCTCCCTCATGAGTTCGTGGAGGTCGCCGAGTCGACGGGCCTCATCGTCCCGCTCGGAAGCTGGGTCCTGAAGCAAGCCTGCAACCAGACGGCGGCGTGGCTACGGGCCGGCGTCGTCGACGATTCCTTCTACATCAGCGTCAACCTCTCGGCTCGCCAACTGGCCGAACCAAGTCTCGTCGATGACGTTGGCGGCGCTCTGCGAGAGTCCGGACTCCCCCCCGCCGCGCTGGTGCTCGAGATCACCGAGAGTGCCCTCATGCTCGACTTCGACGCGGGCTTGGCCCGCCTCCAATCCCTGAAGGACCTCGGGCTGCGACTTGCCCTCGATGACTACGGCACGGGGTACTCGTCGCTCAACCGGCTGGGACAGCTCCCGGTCGACATCGTCAAGATCGACAAGTCGTTCATCGACCGACTCACTCAAAGCCGCGAGGGGAGTGCTCTGGTCCAAAGCGTCATCGACGTCACCAGCGCCCTCGGATTGAGCACCATCGCCGAGGGAGTCGAGGAAGAGGACCAATGCACCGCTCTCGCGGAAATGGGATGCAGCCACATCCAGGGGTACCTGTTCGCCCGGCCGATGCCGCCGACAGAGGCTGCGGGCGCGTTACAGCGGCTCGGAGCCGATTGGACGTCATCGACCGAGCACGGCCACGAAGACGAGGATGATGAGCACGAGCACGAGCACGACGCCAAGCTGACCGCCGCACACTCCCCTTGACCGGTGGCAACCGGTGTCGGACGGTCGCGCTACCAGATCCAACAGGCATGGTTCGAAGCCCGGATCCCTCCATCGGCCACGACCCGGGTGATTCGGCGCTGGAGCGCCTCAACGGCCCGACTCTGCCGGGAAGGGGCGCCCACACAGGGACCCGCGGGGGCAAGCACGACCCGGGCGCCTGCAACCAGGCCACCAGCGTCCACCGTCAACCCTTCACATACGAGAGCTTTTCGGCCACTTTTCCATCGCGCACGCGGAACACGTCCACGCCGCGGACGTGACCACCATTCCAGCTGTAACGCCACAGTTGCACCACACGGTCATTGGCCGCGAAGGTCTCCTCCGGTTCGAACCGTGAGGTGGCGTCGCTGAAGATCTCCTCCCACGCCCGTCGGATGGCGGCACGGCCCACATGGCGCATGCCGTCGGGGGCCGGGCCGGTGGCGTCGAAGACGCAGTCGTCAGTCACGAGCCCCAGGGCGGCGTCGAGGTTGTGATCGGCCCAGGCTGCCCCGAACCCCTCGACGACCTCGAGGGCCGCCATTTCCGTCCTGGGTTCTGTCACTTGGCGTAGTTGCTGGCGCCGAACCAGTCGACGACGACGACGGGCTCGTTCCCGATCACCCAGGCGTCGTGTCCGCTCGGCAGGGACGTGACATCTCCGGGGCCAGCGATGAACTCGGCTCCGTCGTCCATGCGGACGGCCAACTGCCCGCTCACGTGGTACTGGAAATGCGGCACCTCGCAGCTCTCGGTTCTCACGATCGGCTTCACGTCGTTGGACCACCGCCACCCGGGCTGCAGGACGAGACGACCGATCTCCCCGCCCCCGGCCCTCACGATCTCGGCTCGGCCGTTCGGGAACTCCCGGACCTCATCGGGCTTCTCGAAGCTTCGGTGTTCAGTCGCGTGCATGGCCGCCTCCCTCGCTCACCGGCGCATACTGGAAACGGTGCTAGACTTACCTACTAATAGGTAAGGAGTCAAGAGATTTTCGGGGGACGCAGTCGATGAACACGGGCGAGGTCGAGAGGGTCGACACGGCGACCCAGATCCTCGACGTGGCTGAGCGCCTCGTCCAGGTCCGGGGCTTCAACGGCTTCAGCTACGCGGACGTGGCCGCCGAGTTGAAGATCACCAAGGCGGCGCTCCACTACCACTTCGCCGGAAAGGCAGAGCTTGGAGAGGCACTTGTCGTTCGCTACGCCACCCGGTTCGCCGAGGCATTGGTGGGGGTGGAAGCACGCTCTGTCGATGTGCGCGCCAGGCTCGATGCCTACGCCGATCTTTACCTCGACGTGCTGCGCGAGCAACGCATGTGTCTGTGCGGGATGATGGCGGCCGAATACCAGACCCTCCCGGCTCCAATGCAGGACGCCGTTGTCCGATTCTTCGACGAGAACGAGCGATGGCTCGTGGGTGTCTTGGAGAAAGGCCGGAAGGAGGGAACGCTCACGTTCGCAGGGCCGCCAAACGAGACGGCCCGGATGATCGTCAGCGGCCTGGAAGGGGCGATGCTCGTGGCGAGGCCCTTCGGCGATATCACGCGATTTCAGAGTGCCGCCCGACACTTGCTCTCCGGACTCCAATCCGCACCAACGAGAGTTCCTCGTTCTTGAAATAGCTCGAGCGGGAGCCGCCGCCGGACGTGACTCGTTTGCGAACGGACGACGCCTCACAAAACGCCGCAGGGCTCAAGGATGGGCAGTTCCCGGATCCATACCGCGTTCCGCGACGTAGCGGACGATCACGGCTCTCAGCGTGGTCATCACCTGTTCAACTTCGCCCGCCTCCAGGAGAGCTCCGAGGAATTCCAGCTCATCGGGGGGAACGTGAGTGCGGAAGATGGGGACAAGCAAGCCCGCAATCACCTCCGGAGTGAGGAGACGCTCGGCTTCCAGCCGCGTGGCCACTTTGCGGAGCTGTTCGTCTTGGGTGATCCATGGGGGGAGTGAGTCGACGGCAACGAGAAGCTCGACCGCAATGCTTCGAAACAACCCATCGCTCGAATAGACCACATCATCTCCAATGGAAGTCCCTCGCCGCCGGATTCCGTCAAGGTTTCTTGCCGCAAGGTATCTTGTCACCGGTGACGCACACCAGGACAAATCGGGTCGAGCCCCACAAGAGACCCACAAGAGCCCCACAAGAGACCCACAAGATCCATGACCCGGGGGTAACTTTTCCGGCGATGACCATGGACCAAGACAGAAAGAAAGTCCTCACGAGCGTCGACGAGTTCGTCGAGGCCTGTGCGCAATTCCGCAAGACCCTGAGTGCGGTGAGCACTTCCAACCGACGGGCTCGGACGCTCGTCGAGAAGGGGAGGCCGGTACGCGAGGTCCTTGCCGCCATACCGACCGGCGCGATCAGAAAGACGATGACGCAGCAGATAGAGGAGCTGGAGGCGGCTCGCCACAACGTTCGGTTGGCCGTGTTCACCCTCGGGCTCGACGAGGGCCTGAGCATCGGCGAACTGGGCCGAACGATGGGTTTCTCCCGTCAGCTCGCCTCGATCTACGCCAAAGAGGCCCGAGGAGACACGTAGCGGGTCTGGGGCCGGGGAACACGACCAAGGGGCCGGGGGATTTTGTCGCTCACCGGCCATCCGCCCACGGTGCCCTTCTCCGAGCTCGACTTCGTGATCCTCCACCGGCCTGAGCGGACGGAAATGGCCCATATTTGTGATCCGCCGACCGATTCGCTGACGTATACCCAATCGACCGTCACAGACAGGAGGACGGCCGTGGGTGCCGACAACTCCGAAACGGTCCACGGGACCACCCTGAGGCCCTGACCGATCGGGCATTGGAGGAGCCGCCAGCGCGGAGATCGTCCAGATCATCGCCAGCGCCTGACACACGAAGACTCTGTGAGAAGGGCCCTGCGACGGCGTATGCGGCGCCCGCCATCGCCACGCCGTGGCGCCTGCTCTCGATCAAGCCCGCCTCGCCGTCGCTGATTCCGCGCCCCCTACTCGGAGCCCACGACATGGAGCTACGGGCTCGTGAACCGACATCGCCCCTGACCTGTGGGTGCCGAACGCTCGTCCAGGGCGCCCGACCTGGGCGGGTCACGAGAATCGTGCCCGTGGGCGCGGCTCACCCAGAACCAACCGGGCGGGGGAATGCGCCGGAACGGGCGACCTGCCCGGGCAAGGGATGACCCAGTGCCTCCGCCAGCCAGCGCGACGCTTCCAGCAAGCCCTCGAGCCGAACCCCGGTGACAACGCCCATCCGGTCGAGGAGGTGCACGAGGTCCTCACTGGCGATGTTGCCCTCCGCGCCGGGGGCGAATGGGCAGCCGCCGATCCCGCCGATACTGGCGTCGAGGGCGGCCACCCCCGCCGCCAGGGCGGCCACGGCGTTGGCGAACCCGGTATTGCGGCTGTTGTGCAGATGGACCCTGACCGGCAGTCCGGTGTCGGCGGCCACCCCTCGCACCAGCACCTCCACCTCAGGAGGCACCGCGCAGCCGATGGTGTCGGCGAGTCCGATCTCAAAGGCCCCCGCGGCGGCAACCTGGCGGGCGAGCTCCCGGACCCGATGCGGCTCCACCGTCCCTTCGTAGGGACAGCCGAAGGCCGCCGACAGGGTGACCGACGCACCGACCCCGGCGAGGGTGGCCTCCGAGGCCACGCGTGCCCACATGGCCACGGCCTCCTCCACGCCCATCCCCTGGTTGCGGCGCGAGAAGGTTTCGGTCACCACCACCACCACGTTGACCTCGTCGACCCCAGCGGACAGGGCACGCTCCAGTCCCCGCTCGTTGAGGACCAGGCCGGCCAGTCGTGAGCCGGTCCGGCGGGAAACCCCAGCCATCACTTCCTCGGCGTCGGCCATGGCCGGGACCAGGTCGGGTCGGGCAAAGCTGACCGCCTCCACCCGGGTGACCCCGGCATCCAGGGCGCGCTCGATGAGGGACACCTTTGCTTCGGTGCTCAGGCGAACCGGCTCGTCTTGAAGCCCGTCGCGCGGCGACACCTCGACCAACTCCACCGCTCGAGGTGGAGCCGCTCCGGATGCGGCGTTCACTGAGGGGGAGCGGTGATGTCGAGGCCGACGTCGCGAGCCGCGGCACGGTCACCGCCGACCACCTCGACCACCGGCTCAGGGCGGTCATCGAATTCGGTGCGCAGTGCCCGCGACATCACCGCATGCTGGAGGTAGAGGGCGGCGATGTAGGTGAGCTCGAGGATCTCCTCGTCCCCCAAGTGAGCATGGAGGGCGGCGAAGAGCCCGTCGGGCACCCGGCCCCGGTCGAGCACGAGGCAGTCGGTGTAGGCCAGGACGAGGCGCTGGGTCTCGTCGTAACAGGATCCGGCCGCCCAATGGGGAATCGCCTCGATGATCGCCTCGTCAACGTTCTGAGCACGAAGTGCCTTGCAATGCTGGGAGAAGACGAACTGGCTGCCCGCCGCCCAGCCCGCTCGGGCCTGAGCGAGTTCACGCAGCGTCGGGTCGAGACGCCGTTTTGGACTCTGGTAGAGGCCGAACCCCTGGACCGCATGTTCGAGGACGTCGGGCACCAGGGCGAACACCGTCCACCAGTCGCCCGGTGACCCGGTGGCGGTGCCCGGCTCGGCCACCGGATCGCGTCCCTCGAAGAGGTGCTCGTACATGACCTGGACGATGGGCGCCTCGGCTTCAGCCTTGGGCACCTGGCGCAGACGGGGCACCGGGGTCAGGTCGCCGCTCGGTCGACGGCGCGGGCCGGTCGGCGTCCGATGTCCGCCTCACCGTCGTCGATTCTCTCCGCAGCGCGGGCCAGGTGGTTGATCCCGCAGAACTCCGATCCGTGCTCTTCAGCCATGCTCTCCTCCACCACTCCCCACACCCGCTTCAGGGTTCCCCTCGTCCCCCAACCTCGACGGAGCGCCTCCCTACACTCGCTCCATGACCACGATGGAGCGAAGGGGCCCCCTCGCCGGGTTGCGGGTGCTTGAACTGGGCAACTTTATCGCCGGACCCTTCGCGGGCCAGCTGCTCGGCGACTACGGAGCCGACGTCATCAAGGTGGAGACCCCGGACCGGGGCGACCCGATGCGCACGTGGGGCATCACCCACGAGGGCCAGGGGCTGTGGTGGCCAGCCATTGCTCGCAACAAGCGCTCCGTGGCCATCGACATGCACCGTGCCGCTGGGCAGGACCTGGTTCGGCGACTGGCTGACCGAGTCGACGTGGTCCTCGAGAACTTCCGGCCCGGGCGCCTTGCCGAGTGGGGCCTCGGCTATGAGGACCTCCAGAGCACGAACCCGGGGATCATCGTGGTCCATGTGTCGGGATTCGGACAGACCGGTCCACGCGCCGAAGAAGCAGGCTTCGGGTCCATCGGCGAAGCGATGGGGGGCATCCGGGCCACGACAGGAGACCCCGATCGGCCCCCCGCCCGCTGCGGAATCAGTCTGGGCGACGCGCTGGCCGGATTATTCGCGGTCGTGGGCACGCTGGCCGCACTGGCCGAGCGGCACGCCAGTGGTCGGGGCCAGGAAATCGACGTGGCCATCTACGAGGCCGTGGCGGCGCTCATGGAATCCACATTGGCCGACTTCGAGGTCGCCGGCGTCACCCGGCGACGCACCGGGGGTGTCCTCCCGGGTGTGTCCCCGTCCAACGCATACCCGACAGCTGACGGATCTGAGGTGTTGATCGCCGGCAACGCCGACTCCGTCTTCACGCGGCTGTGCACGGCAATGGGGAGGGCTGAGCTGGCTCGGGACCCGCGGTTCCATGACCACGCTGCCCGTGGGCGCAACATGGAGGAGCTCGACGAGCTCATCGCCGACTGGACACGCAACCAGGAGACCGACGCCCTCCTGGCGCTGCTCTCGTCGAGCGGTGTGCCTGCCGGCCGCGTCTACACCCCGTCTGACATGGTGGTCGACCCCCACTACATCGCACGCGCCATGGTGGTCCGCGCCGCGTCCCGGGCCGGGTACGAGGTCCCGATGCCCGGGGTGGTGCCAAAGTTCTCCCGCACTCCGGGGGGCATCGCCGACGTCGGCCCCGGCCTGGGCGAACACACGGAGCAGGTTCTGCGCGAACTCACTGACATCGGGGATGCCGAGTGGTCCTCCCTCGTGGCGCAAGGCACGGTGGCTTGAGACCGGGCAGGTGGAGACGGTTGGCACGACCTGCGACTCTTGAGGTTCTGTCCCCGTCAATGGGAGCTCTGGTTGATCAGGCCAACGTGGTACGAGTTGATCTCGATCGCATCGACCACTTTGCCCCGGCTTCGGTCAGAGTCAATCCGATATTGCGAAATACCCGTCGAATCTGGGTCTCCGGGTCGGGCGAGAACACGCCGTTCGGAGGAGAAAGTACCAACGCCGAACCGCAGTACCGCGATTCGTTTTCCCCGGTCGTCGGCTCGGAACCGACCGGTCCCGACGGTGCTCCGGGATCCTTCCTCATCAGAGGCGCACAACCCTCGGCCTCGATACCCTCGCGCCAGGCTTGCGGGTCTCCGGCGACTCGCTGACACGGACGCGGGGTGGTCATGGATACGTGGCAAATGACCGACGAAGAGCGGACGGCGCTGGCCGATGACCTGGCGACGCTCGATGACAACCAGTGGAACGCTCAGTCGCTGTGCAACGAGTGGAAGGTCCGGCATGTCGTGGGCCATCTGGTCGGCGGCGCGGACGTGAAGACGGGCCCGTTCCTTGCAGGGATGCTCAAGAGCGGCCTCAACTTCAACCGCTTCATGGCCCGTGAAGGGCTGGCACTGGGAACGGCTCCTCCCGACGAACTCCTGAAACAGTTCAAGAAGACGATCGGGACCCGTCGCACGCCGCCAGGGACGAAGCCCGAGATCATGCTGACCGACCTCGTGTGCCACAGCGGGGACATTCGCCGGCCGACAGGCATGACCCGGAACGTGCCGGAAGCCACGTTGCTGATGGTGGCCAACACGGTGAAGGGAATAGGGTTCCCGATTCACACCAAGAAGCGCATGGCCGGTCTGCGCATCTCGGCCACGGACTCGGACTGGTCGGCAGGGGACGGTCCATCGGTCGAGGGCCCCCTGGCGTCGCTCATCCTCGTCCTGGCGGGACGCAAGGCGCCGCTCGAGGACCTCTCGGGC
>Ga0187890_10000693_pt1 | contig 24236 bp, 25 predicted proteins | sample June2016WEW_21_1_FD_133005 | JGI IMG/M metagenome (GOLD analysis project Ga0187890, IMG submission 133005) | Peatland microbial communities from SPRUCE experiment site at the Marcell Experimental Forest, Minnesota, USA - June2016WEW_21_10 | ecosystem: Environmental > Terrestrial > Soil >... | reverse complement strand
TGCATAGCGAACATGGCGTCGAGTTGCTCGGTCAGTGGCACGTCGGTCTCGGGGTGGCGCCGCAGGTTGACCACCGCGATGCGGTCGAGCTCAAGGGTGCGCAGGTTCGCCTCCACCCCGGCGCGCAGCTCCTCGGGTGTCTGCGCGCCGAGCCACCCGCCAAGGTCGTCGCGGGCAGCCCCCACCTTGGACACGATGACCAGGTCGTCGGGGTAAGGGTGGAGGGCAGCGTGGATGAGCTCGTTGGCCACAACCGGCCCGTAGAATTGTGCCGTATCGATGTGGTTGACGCCGGCGTCCACCACCCGACGCAGCAGGGCCACGGCTTGGTCCCGATCGGCAGGCGGGCCGAACACGCCCGGCCCCGGCAGCTGCATGGCGCCGAAGCCCACGCGTCGCACGGGGACGCCGGCGAGCACGACGGGATCGAGTGCCATGAGACGGTCAATCTAGTGGTGCCGTCGGGGGCCCCGATGCCAGCTGTCGATGCGTCTCAGTTCAGGCCCCGAAGGGACGCCTAACCTTCCGGACCCGATCCGACCTGTATGCGTTTCTCGCTGGCCCGGTCGGCCGACGTGCTGGACTCCATCGCCCTCTCGACGGTGTCGATCACCGCCGGAATCGACTCAGAGGCTTTCTTCACCGGGTTTGTCGATGCGACTCCACCGATTTACCTAGGGGTCTCGACTAGGTGGATGGGTTCGGGGTGGGATTGTGGGTGGGTGGGCCATCGACATAACCCTTCCGACCTGGAAAGACAACAGTCCGGGCGAGGTCAATTCCCACGCTGTTGTCTCCGATTTCCCATACACGTACTGGCCCAATCAAATGGGAAAGCCCTGGTGACGTACCGGATAAGACTCGTGACACCCACGGCTGGTCTTCCACCTGGCTGGCACGTTGCACAGGGACGAAGGCAAGCGCTCGACGGAGGCTGCCCAAGATCGCACCGACGCGGCCATGAGGCAACGGAGTAGCAAGTTCACACACCTGACATGCGCCGGTAGCGATACGTTCACGAACCTGGACCAGGCTGGGTGGGATGCTGGTCCGGGTCGGCTGCGAGATCGAGTACGAGACAGCGCAGAGAACGCCGTCGCTGTGGCAGGTGCGACCACGTTCTAACCTCGAACAGCAGGTCGTCACCGAAACCTGGGAGCCTCCCGCCTCGGTTCGGACGTACTTCGATGCCTACGGCAACGCTTGTGACCGCCTCACCTTGCCGGCGGGCCGATCGGTACTGCGCTATGACGCCACTGTCGATGTGCCGCCGAGCTTCGACGATGCCGACAAAGGCGCGACCCAGAGCGCCATCGAAGACTTGCCCGACGAGGCCTTCGTGTACCTGCTCCCGAGTCGGTTCTGCTGGCCCGACCTGCTTCATGACTCAGCGTGGGAGTTGTTCGGCTTGGTGGAACCAGGGTGGACCCAGGTCCAGGCCGTATGCGACTGGCTTCACGATCAGATCCGTTACGAGCCTGGCGCCAGCACAGCTCTTACCACCGCTCACGATGTATGGGAGTCACGCTCAGGTGTGTGTCGCGACATCACCCAGCTTGGCATCACCTTGTGTCGGGCTCTCAACGTTCCTGCCCGATACGTTGCCGGGTACCTGCCCGACATCGCCGTGATCCCACCTGAGCTTCCCATGGACTTCTGCTCCTGGTTCGAGGTTTGGCTTGAAGGCCGGTGGTGGACTTGCGACCCCCGCAACAACGAGCCGCGTATCGGGCGGGTGGTGATCGCACGAGGTCGAGATGCCCTCGACACCGCCATGATCACCACCTGGGGGGCAGCCCGGCTCAGGGTGATGACGGTGTGGGCTGATGAGCTCCGAGATTCGGGCTAACTGTCAGCCCCAGAAGCCCGGGCTGTTCCCCGGACGTATCAGCTTGCAATCTGGGTAGGTCAGCTGGGTTTGTCAATGCGTTGCAGCCGGCCGGGAGTGGTACACCCGACGCGGTGCTCGCTATAGCGGTTTGCCTATGAGGTCGCCGGGATACGCCACAGGTCGATGCCGCCGTCGACAGCGTAGCGATCAATGGCGACGAGTTCATCGGACGTGAAATCGAGTTGGGCAAGAGCGCTGACGTTCTGCTCGAGTTGGGTCACGCTGCTGGCGCCGATCAACACGGATGTCACTCGAGGGTCACGCAAGGCCCAGGCGATGGCCATCTGCGCGAGTGACTGGCTTCGACCCCGGGCGATGTCGTTGAGGGCCCGGATGCGGGCGAGGTTGTCGTTGTTGAGCATGTCGTGAGTGAGCGATCCGCCCTGAGAAGCTCTCGAGCCTTGGGGGATGCCATTGAGGTATCGGTCGGTGAGCAGGCCTTGAGCCAAGACGGAGAAAGCGATGCAACCGATACCTTCACCGCCGAGAACATCGAGGAGGCGGTCTTCGATCCATCGGTTGAGCATCGAGTACGAAGGTTGGTGAATGAGCAGAGGGGTACCGAGCTCACGGAGGATGGTGACAGCGTCGGCCGTGCGTTGGTCGGAATACGAGGAGATCCCGACGTAGAGGGCTTTGCCGGAGGTCACGGCGGTGTGGAGGGCACCGAGAGTCTCCTCGAGGGGAGTCAGGGGGTCGTAATGATGGTGATAGAAGATGTCGACGTAATCGAGCCCGAGACGCCGCAGGCTCTGGTCGAGGCTGGCGAGGAGGTACTTGCGGGAGCCGAGGTCGCCGTATGGTCCCGGCCACATATCCCACCCGGCCTTGGTGGAGATGACCAGCTCGTCGCGGAGTTGGCGGAAGTCCTCGTGCAGGATGCGGGCGAAGTTGGTCTCGGCGCTGCCGTACGGGGGTCCATAGTTGTTGGCCAGATCGAAATGGGTGATGCCCAAGTCGAAGGCTCGGCGCACGATTGCGCGTTGAATGTCGATAGGCCGGTCGTCGCCGAAGTTCTGCCACAGTCCGAGTGACACCGCGGGCAGTAGGAGTCCACTGCGCCCGCAGCGGCGATAGGTCATGGACCGGTAGCGGTCCCTTTCGGGGTGGTAGCTGGTCATGTCGTCGGCTGCTCCATCTCGGTGCCGGGGACGAATCTATTCGCTGGATGCCGGGATCAGCACACCGAACTGGGGCTGGCCTTTGATCACGAGTCGAATCGGCCTTGTCGGGCAGGGTGATGCTTTGCCCTTAAGCACTTGGATCCGCTTGCTCGCGCATCATCGTCGTTATTCATCGCCCTCCCCACTTCTGTTCGAGTGTGCCCGTCACGACGGTCACGTCCTGGTGGCCGAGGCCCTGATCGACGGCCTGCTGCCACTCGTCGGCCAAGCATGCAAGGGCACCGAGGCGACCATCTGCCGCCTGCTCAGCGAGGCGTACATCCTTTAGAGCGAGGGAAAGTGCGAATTGAGCCGAGAAATCACCCTTGGCGACCCGCTTCAACTTGGCTTCCTGCCAAGGAGACACGAGCGGGTTTCCTTCGAGGGCGTCTACGACCTCGTCGGGCTCGAGCCCTAGGCCACGAGCGAGTGCCACGGAGGCGGCCACCGCTTCCGCCGCAAAGGCGAGCCATGTGTTGGCGACAAGCTTGAGTCGAGTACCACTCCCTGCGCTGCCGGCCCAGATCGTGCGCTGACCCAGGGCGTCGAACAGAGGTGTGACTCGCGCCCTGGCCCCGTCGGGCCCTGACGCGAAGATTGTCAGTTGACCGGTTTCGGCGGGGTCCTTACTTCCCGACACCGGCGCGTCGAGCAAGATCACGTCGGGACGCTCCGCCGCCACCATCGCTGCCACGCGCTCGATCCCAGCAACGCCGATGGTACTCATCTGCACCAGAATCGCACCCGGAGCAAGCGCAGCGAGCACTCCCTCGTCGCGTGCAACGGAGATGACGGCATCGGTATCGCTCACCATCGTGATGACGATCGCCGCGGACCTCGCTGCGTCTACAGCCGTTGGAGCTACTTGCGCGCCGACCTTTTCGAGGTCTCGAGTGGCTTCTTGATTACGGTTCCAGACCATCGTCGGAATCCCTGCGCGCCGCGCCGAGATTGCCATCCCATGACCCATGGTGCCGATGCCGAGAACGGCAACCGGCTCGGGTTTGTCGTCTGCCATGAGTCCCTCCTGGTCGATTGCTTGTAGGCCGTGGTCTCCATCAGCATCGCGCTGCTCCGACTGCCGCGCTTCAGGTCTCGACGGCCGCGGCCGCCATGATGACCGCGAGGCTGGTAGACGCCCAACTCGTCGGCTATCCCCATCTGGTCGGCGCTGCACCCACTAGGTGCCATAGCCTGACGTCGCAGGTCCTGCCACGATCTGAGGGTGCGGGCGTGATGGCTGAAGGGCAGACAACTTCGTCGACGTGGGCTCCCCTTCGCATCGCCGTCTTTCGCTGGCTTTGGCTTGCATCGCTCGTCAGCAACGTTGGCGCCTGGATGCAGACCGTCGGCGCCCAGTGGTTCCTCGTCCACGCCGCCCATGCCGCGATCCTTGTGGCGCTCGTCCAAACCGCCGACATGCTCCCCGACGTCATGTTCGGCATCGTCGGAGGCGTGCTGGCAGACACGCTCGATCGACGACGATTGCTGATGGCGGTGCAAGGGGGCCTCGTCATCGCTGCCTCGGCGCTGGCGGCGCTCACGATCGCCGGCCGTATGTCGCCTGCGCTGCTTCTCATGTTCACGTTCGTGATAGGCACCGGGTCGGTCTTGGTGACCCCCGCTTACCAGTCCCTCGTGCCCGAGCTCGTTCCACGCGACAAGATCCCGGCAGCCGCACAGCTCAGCTCCATCAACGTCAACCTCGCCAGGGCGATCGGGCCCGCCATCGCCGGAATCCTGATCGCGTACATCGGCGTAGGGCCGGTCTTTGCCGTAAATGCGGCAACGTTCCTCGTCTACGGCGTCGTGGTCGCTCTGTGGCGGCCGAGCCCTGACACCGTCCCGCAGATCCCTGAGCGCTTCGTGTCGGCCCTTCGGGCCGGCGGGCGATACGTCCGTTACTCGCCCGTGGTCCGTCGGATCCTGCTTCGAGCCAGTCTCTTTCTTGTCCCGGCCAGCGCGCTGTGGGCACTCCTGCCGCTCGTGGCGAGCCGCCGCCTCGGACTCGGCTCAGGCGGGTACGGGCTGCTGCTTGGCGCCCTCGGAGTTGGGGCCATCGTGGGAGCCTCGGTGCTCTCCAAGGCGCGCGCCCGGGTGTCGCCGAATGCGCTCATCGAACTGATCGGTGCGGTGTTCGCGGTTGCGCTTGTGGCGTTAGTCTTGGTGCGGTCGACCCCTGTGGTCGTCATTGTCCTGCTCCCCGCCGGCATGGCGTGGGTCGGGATGCTGGCGACGGTTAACACAGTGCTGCAGCTCTTCTTGCCCCGCTGGGTGCGGGCGCGGGGGCTGTCTGTCTACCAGATGGTGCTCTTTGGGGCGCAGGGCTTCGGAGCATTGGCGTGGGGGGCGCTGGCCGACGCGTCGGGACTCACCGTGGCGTTCCTCGTCGCCGCGGGGCTGATGATTCTCGGCGCGGTATCGGTTCGCGTCTGGCCGTTGGTCGACACCGTGAACATGGACCGGCGACCGGTCGCTCGGCCCGATCCGGATGTGGCACTGGATCCCGAGGCAGACTCGGGACCAGTGGTGGTACGGACGGTCTACACAATCGCGGCCGATCGTGAGCCCGACTTCATGCGCGGCATGCATCGTGTTCGCGAAATGCGGCTTCGGACCGGCGCCACTCAGTGGGGGTTGTTCCGCAATGGCGAGCGACGGGGTGAATTCGAGGAGATATTCGTGGTGGCGTCATGGGACGAGCACATGCGCCAGCACAGAGAGCGGATGACTGCGACCGATTTCGCTTACGAAGAGCAGGCAAAGGCGCTTTCCGAGACGCCCCCGGAAACGTGGCATCTTCTACCTACAGACCTCGACGAGAAGTAAGGATTTCTGAGCGGGGATGAGGTCCTCGGTTTCGTCGACACCAGAAGCAGCCACGCGGAGTTGGTGGTCGCCGGTGTCGACAACCTCGTGGCTCGCCCGAGCGGGGCCAAGACCGACGGGAGCGCCGCTGCCGCTAACACCGACGTACTGGGCGAGCTGGCCGGGTTGATCGCCCGGGGACGTCTTGAGATCCCCATCGCCAAGACCTGACCAACGTGCGCGAGGCCTACCGAGATCTCGAGCAGCGTCACACGCTGGGCAAGATCCTCCTCTTACCCTGACCGCAGCCCGAGGGCACCCTGGCATCGTTCCTCGCGCGCCCGTGAGGAGCCACCGCGTCCCTGTCGCACCGAATTCGTAGAAGTCGGAAGGAAGTACCGCCAAGCGTGACGATGGCGCCCGTGCTTGATGGCCAAATGGGCGCCGGACAAGCGTTCGGGCGCGCCTTGGCTGAGCTTGGAGGCCTGCAGACAAGGCAGATCAGGCCCCAGTCAAGCGCTTCAGGGACGGAGGGTGACGAAGAGGCCGGCTTTGGTTCTGGATTCCCGTGGCGAATGCCCGTCTCGCCGGGGTTTTGTCGAAGTCCAAGACAAGGTGACTCTGATGGGGTTCCTAGGTGGGTTTAGGTAGGTATTTGGGTGGGTGGTGGGTGCGAGAGTGCGTGGGTGGGTGGGTGGGTGGGCTGCCGACAAAACCCTTTCATCAGGCACTGAGGGCGTTACGCAGGCACCATTTCCCACGCTATGACCCTCGATTTCCCACGCCTTTGTGGACGCAATTACATTGCGAGCTCCCAGGCCGGAGTGACTGGACGAGATTCTCGGCACCCGCCGGATGCGATTCTCAGCACCTCAGAAGTGCGGTTCGTTGTGCGCCGATGGCCGACGGCTTAGCGCGGCGATCGGATGGCGGTCGCTACCGCTGGCGACCCAGCAGCCAGGAGAACAGTCGGTGCGCTTCCTCGACGCGGCGCGTGCCGAAGCCGGCTCTCCGATCTCGCAGCGAGACCGGAAGCGATGCTCCGGGCCCGGCCAGGAGGATGACTGCCCGCCGGGCGGCCATCCCGAGAAGAACGGCGCCTGCCAGCATCACGACACTTTTCGCACGCTGGCGACGACATGAGTATTCTGCGACCGAGGGATGGCCAACCTTCTTCTGGAACAGGAGGAACGAAATGCCCGAGTTCGCCTCTTTTGCCCCCGGAACTCCCTCGTGGGTCGACCACGCCGCCAAGGACTTGGCTGGCTCCAACTCCTTCTACAGCAGCCTCTTCGGGTGGGAGGCCGAAGATCAGGGCGAGGAAATGGGCCACTACACCCTGATGCGCAAAGGCGGGAAAACCGTGGCCGGGAACATGGGACTCATGATGGAGGGTCAGCCGAGCGCATGGGTTACCTACGTCTCGGTGGAAGACGCCGATGCAACCGTCGATCTTGCCAAGAAGGCCGGAGCCACCGTGTTTGTCGAACCGACCGACGTGACGGATATCGGACGCATGGCGGTGTTTACCGACCCGACCGGAGCTGCCATCGGCATTTGGCAGCCGAAGGCGTTCAAAGGGGCGGAATTGGTCAACGAGCCAGGTTCTTTCGCCTGGAACGAATTGAACACGCGTGACTTGCCGGCAGCCAAGGGCTTCTACACAGACGTATTTGGCTGGACGCCCAACGACCTCGACATGGACGGCATGAGGTACACCGAGTGGAAGCTTGGGGAGAAGTCGATCGCGGGGATGATGACGATGCCTGACATGGTGCCTTCTGAGGTGCCGGCCCACTGGCTCGTGTACTTCGGGACTGAGGACACTGACGCCACCGCTGCGATGGCGAGTGGGCTCGGTGCTGTGACCGTGGTGCCGCCGACGGACATTCCTCCCGGGCGTTTCGCCGTGCTCATGGACCCCGACGGCGCCGCCTTCGCCGTGATCAAGATGGCGCCGACTTCCTCCTGACCAGCGTGCGGGCCCGTTGGCCCAGGGACGTTTTACTCCTGTCGGTCGTTCCTCCGGTCACCGATCCTCCTCGTGCGTACGTGCGTTGTGTGCGTGCCTTTGAGTTGTCGACACAACTCCTCTGACGTGGTGGGAGGGTTGCCTAACTTGCGCTTGTTCCCATGCTGTTCCTCTCGATATCCCACATATCTGTGGTCGCAATCAAGACGTCACATCCCAGGTCAGCGTGCCATATGCGTTCTTGGCGCCCGCAGGGTCGAGTTGCAGCCCGATTGTTGCTGTCTCTCCACGGGACCAAGGGGCGGGCACCGAGCTGGAAGGTTCACGCCCCCGGTAAGGAGGACGATCAACTGCCCTGCGTCCTCAGTCGTGTAGGGCCACGCGTCATGAACGGCCGAGGCGGCGGCCTGGATCCTCGAAGCACTCACTTGCGCCATCGCTGTGTCGCCGACCATATCGAAGGCCCACCCGATCCCGGGCCAGTAACCCACCGCACTCGGCGATGATCCCCTGAAGGACGTCATCGCGGTGGGGTCGTCCCACAGGACATCCTGGTTCACCACCTCGGACGTCAACTCGCTTGCTTGTGCAGGCGTTGCGGCCCCAAGGCCGACTGCCCACGCCTGTGCCGCAGCATCGGGATAGAGGTAACTCCAATCCGTAGCCTGCACGCCGGTGCCGGTCTCGGCCCAGTTGAACGAACCTGTGGTGAAATCCCACAGAGACTGGATCCCGCTTTCCATCGTCGCAGCATCGGCCTCATCGCTCGTCTCGGCGGTAGGGTTGTCGAGTCCTGCCTCCAAGCTGGCTGCTGCAAGAAGTCCGGTATGAGCTTCGGCGTCGTCCATCAGGTAGGCCATTTGGTATGTCGGCGTCGCCCAAGTAAGCCCGTTGGGTTGCTGGGTCTCCTGGATGGCATGCACCGCTCCTCCGATTCCGGCCGCGAGATCTTTGAGTGCGGCAGTGCTCGGGTCAGCCACCATCGTGTCATATGCGGCGAGGAGGAACGTCCCGGCATAGCCGTCGGTCGAGTCCATCGTTCCCAAGGGGGTGGACGAGTCGCCGCGCACGAACGGATGAGGCATCGTCGCGTCGCTCACGAAGCCCGTACCCGGCTGCTCGTTGTGGGCGTACCACTTGAGCCAGCGCCAGCTCGCACGTGCGAATGTGCGATCACCGGTCACCGACGCTGCTCGGGCAAGGCCGATCGCCGCGTAATTCGCAGTGTAGGGCTCGATGTACACCGACCTGGACCAGTTCGGGGTCGTGCCCTGGGCGATTGCCCCGTTTGCGAACTGGTTCCCGACGATCCATTTGGCGTCGGACGTAACCTGCGCCAACGTCGCCGACGAGAGCTCCGAGGCTGTGAGCGACGAATCCCCCATGGGTACGGGGAATGAACTACGGGAGGGCGGCGGTGAGGCCGGGGGCACGACGAAGGACGCTCCGGCCGGCCGTGCTGCGGCGGCGACGCCCGGCGCGGCAATCCCGCCGATCAGGACAAAGAAAGAAACGGTCGCAAGAGTACCGATTCCTTTCAATCTCGTCGGTGGTCTCACCTCGTAGGCACCCATTCCCTTGATCACCCTTCAGCTTTGCTATGAACTCGCCTGAAGCAAGCTGATTAAGTATCGTCGATTATCGATCGGGGATGAAGTCTCTCTTGGTCCCCTGACGAGCGTGGGGCCAGGGTATCAATCGATGCCATCGTCGGGCAGGCTGGTTTGTTGCGCACAATCAGCCGGTGGTGCGAATCACGAAGATTAGGGGACTACATTGTGAATCGCAGCACGACTCGCCGCGAGTCGTCTTGGACGACGTACGACTGCTCGCCGCCGATGGTGTCGCGTTTCGTCACCCCAGCGATTCGAGCCGGATGCCATGTATTCGGCACTCCTATGGCAAGGTCTCGGAGTCCCTTCCGGTCGGTAATCGTCAGTCGGATGCCGCCTTTGGTTCTGTCAACCGTCATCTGCGCTTGCTCCCGGCGATTTAGGAAGTCTGTATAGACATGCATCGGCTCGGTGGTGAGCTGCCCTGTACTTTGTAGCTGGGCGACATATCCGAGAAAGCTCGCATAGGCGGATGCGTATCCTGGTGTCTCCAAGTCGGGTGGGTGGCTGTAGAGGAGCCGAACCGTTCCTTGGCTCGCCACATATTCGGCAACGCTCTTCAGCCAGGCTTCGACTGCGCTGGCGGAGACGTGATCGAGTGCCATGTCGGCCAGCGCCGCGTCTCGTCCATCTGGTGTCACGGGAAACGCCCACACACTCGTCGAGACAAGCTTGCCGTCCCAGAACGCCAAAGTTGGCGCGGCACCGGTATCTCCGGTGTAGTAGTAGTCGACAAAGCCAAGCTGTTGGATGATCCGCGTCATCTGCGGCTGTGGATACACGCCGAGCGGCGCCGTGTAGTCCTGCATGGGTTGTCCCGTCACGCTGGTGAGGCAACTGGCGTTTTTCACGACGAGATCGCGGGTTTCGTTGTTCGTGATCGTTCCATGCTCGAGCTGCGATGCGAAAAGGTTCTGTGTCCCGCCACCGTCTGAGCCGATCGTCTCACCTTGCTGGAGAAGCAGCGAGAGAGTGCGGCGGCCTTTGCCACATGCATCGAACCCGAGGCCGTCGCCCGGCGAGATCACGTCCGGTCCGGCCGCAATGTCGAACTCTTGATGGATGCCTCGGGGCAAGAGCCCCCACTGCTCCATCATCGGGATCGCCGACCAGTCTGAGTTTGATTCCACGTGCCAGACGATGACCAGACCGCCGCCGCCCCCGGGAGCGAGCAGCAGGCGCGGAAGCAACCCGAGACCGACCGCGACGGTCTGGAGCACGGCATCAATCGGTAGCGCGTCGGTACCGTAGGCACATAACCGCCCGAGGGGGAGCGCGGACCACACCGCGGTCCCCCTTCCGTAGCGACGGGTTGCGAGTACCGGAATCGAGCCCGATCGTGCGGCCACATCTAGGTCAGCCGTATTCGACCGAGCGTTGGCCAGTGGGTAGGTGAGCGGGCCATAGCTGTAGCCGGAGAGGATGTCGTCCGCAGTCATTTTCCCGGGGGGTATGTTCCACAGCGCTGCTTCCGCTCCGTTCTTGAAGCCGACTTGTCCCGTTGTGTATGCGGATCTCGGGGCTCCACCGTGCCCCGAGTATCTGATCCCCAGCAGCGGATCGAACAGGCCGCTCGGGCGAACGCTACCGATCTGGTCGCGTGTGCCGGCGTCGTAGACGACGAGCAGGTGGCCACCGTGGGACACGTAACTTTCGGCCCAATCGAGAATTGCGTCCGGTAGTCCCTGTGCTGCGGCATCGGGCAAGACGACCGCCGGGTCGGATCGGACGGCGGCAACAGCATTCTCGTCTACGAGGTCATCGGCGCTGATCCACTCGAACGGTATGCCGACTTCGCGGGCGGACTCGCTCCAGGCGGTGGCGACAGAGGCGTCAACAGCGCTCGTGCTTTCCCCTCGCACCAAGAGGAGCCGGACTGCACTGTTGGTGGAGCTGCGCGCGTAGCGCTGCGCGTCAATAAGCACGGGTGTGAGGACCGCGGCGATGATCGCGATAACCACCAACCGTCTCCACATCAGATCGCTTCGACCCTGCCGCCCAGTTCTGCCACGACCCAGCCATAGATCGACACGTGCGGCCCGAGCGTCACATGTCGAGCCGCAAAGACTGTCTTGAAGGCTCCCTCCCGTCCGACCGATACGTCGGCGCCCACATACACGTCCCGTTCCGTGAACACGTTACCGTCGACGCGGGAGCCCTTCCCGAGACGTACAGAGCTCCGACCGATTACGTCGCCCTCGATCCGAGCAGCGTTGTGGATAACAAGCTCCCCGTATGCCTTGACCGTCCCTCGGACCACGGCGCCCGGTCCGATGACAAGGCGCCCATACGCGATTATCCCGGCATCGACGAGGGCGCCAGGGGGAACGCTCAGCCGATCACGGGCCCAGACGACGTCGTTCTCGATGGTCCGGCGGGGCTCCGGCTCGCTGTCGGAGAGCCGACCTCCGACGGTCCTGATCGGCTGGCCCCAAAGTCGCCGGAAGGTGCAACCAGGCGAGATACGCAAGACACCGCCTGCGGTGGCACTCATGCCGAGATCGCATCCAGGCTCAACATGGGTGTCGTGTTCGGAATCGACCCAACGATCCACGGTGCATTTCGGTCCGAGCCGGAGGCTTCTGTCGCAGGCAAGACCACGCATCCTCACTCCCGCTCCCATGTAGGCGTCGCCCTGAACCCAGGCCTCACGGATCGATGCGCCAGCAGCAGCATCGAGATCGTGGCGCACAACAAGAAGGTCCGGGGCGGTCGCGCCGGGAGGGACGACCAGCAGGTCGCAGATCGTTATCCGCTCATGCCGGCGGAGCGGGATTTCGCCCTCGCCTTTTGCAGTTGCTACTTGCGGAGCCAGGCGGTTGCGCAGTGCACGAGCGAAATGACGCGGGTTGCGAATGTACCCATTGTCGACTGGCAGCGACAGTGTGTCGCGTGGCCGACGCAGTTCCCGTATTCCAGGGATGAAAGGGAGGAGCATCGCAAAGACAAAGAGTCCAAGGAGCAGGGCCACCTGTGAGCTCATCGACGGAACCTTGGCGTCTTTCGCCAAATGGGATCACGACGCCAAACGATATCGAGGACCGCGTCGGCGAGGCCGCACGTAACGGCTAACTGGTTGAAGAGGTAAGCGAAGAAGAAAAAAGGCAGGAACAGCACCCGCTCCGCCATTCCATCAAGAACACCGGCGATCCCGACCTGCAGGAAGGGAGCGAAGTTCCCGAACTCGCTGTATGTGACCAAGAAGAATGCCAGGATCACGGTCGGGAGAAGAAGGAGGTCGCCTTGCAAGAATAGGACCAACTCCGCGGCGAGAGCACTCAGCAAGAGAGGCGGCACCAGATAGACGACCAACATGAGCATGCCATCGAGTCGTTGAATGGGCCGCAGATAGCGCGATCGGAGCAACGAAGCGCCGTGGCGCAACAGGACCTGGTTGTGCCCACGCGACCACCTCCGCAGTTGATGAAATCGCGCGTCCCATGTCTCCGGAACTTCTTCGTAGCATTCGACCCCGTTGGCGTAGGCAACTTTCCAGCCATTGAGATAGAGGCGCACCGTCAGATCCGTGTCGTCGGCGCTCACGCGGGGTCCGAAGCCACCCAACGACAAGGCGACGGAGCGTCGAAAGCCACCTGCCGTTCCTCCAAACTGCGGGACCAAGTCGAGGGTGTACCGGGCTTGCTGGTCGACCTGGTAACCGCCGGAACGCTCCAGGTCGAGCAAACGGGTAAGCAGTGTCGCCCCTGCATTGCTGGGAACAACGCGGCCCATAACCGCCCCTACCTCGGGATCTTGAAATGCCATGACAAGTGCTCGCACCGCGTCCGGGCCTGGTCTGTAGTCTGCGTCGAAGACAAGCACGATCTCGTTTGTTGCGGCCGTGAGTGCCTCATTGAGTGCCGCGGGCTTGCCGCGAACTCGGTCGTTGCGAAAGAGTGGCTTTACTTGCGAGTGTTCCGCCTCATATCGCCGCAGGATCTCGGCCGTATGGTCATCGGAGTGATCATCGATAGGAACGATCTCAAGCAGGTGCTTTGGGTACGCTGAGTCGAGAAGAGCATTGAGGATCTGGTCCGCCACGGCCTCTTCGTTGTGCATTGGGATCACGACACTGACCGAGGGCAGGTCGGAGTCAAGCAGATCCTGGTAGTAAGGCCGCTGAGATCCGACCAGGCGCCGAATCGAGATCAGCCAATGGCGCAGCGCGTACACCATCATGACGCTGATGACAACGCACACCCAGACCTTCAGCGCTAGGTCCACGTCCACGTCTCCGGGCCTTCGGCATGATCGAGCCTGTAACTGAGACGTACGAGCGCGACCGATGCAATGCCGATGATATAGAGGAAGTCGAGCGCTGGGCCTAGCAAGAGATACAGCATTGGCATCGGGATTGGCCCAACGCTACCGATGAACCAGACGAAGAAGGCATAGCGAACCAGCGAGAAGGCGATATCGACCCCAACGCACCCTACAAGTAGCGCCGCACGTTCGAACATCGTAAAGGGAAGAGCAACGCTGGAAGCAGTCAGCAGGATTGGTAGTAGGAGCCACACCACCATCGCCGTACGGATGTACAGTCGTGAAACGTCGTAGCCGTCAAAGCCGATGTGGCCGAATACGAGGACGTAGTAGGCGCTCACACAAACAAGGACGGCCGCGAACCCGGCAAACACGCGAACGGGTACTGGAATCTTCTTTACAGCGACGGCCGCGCCTAGAACGAGGGCTCCACCGGCGAGCCAGAGGAGTTGTACCCAGTACGTTGAGGCGGGAAGCACGAAAGAGAGCACCTGGACTCGAACACCAAAGTAAGAGTTGGAAACAAGTGTGACGGGCGTGTGCAGCGGGGGCACGAGAGCAAGCGCAGCGCGACCGACTAGTGCGCTGATCCAGTCAGCCCGGAAAAGGAGCGCCCCCTCCAGGACGAGCAGGAGCGCGAGAGTCTGCACGATCGTTCTGGGCGTCACCCTCCGTAGGCGCCGGTACGAACGATGTGCCGGGAAGAGAAGAGTGGATCGGTCACGGACGCTCGGCCCTCTCGTTACGGCCGACTTCAATGAACAGGGTCCGTCAGCCGTGGTGGCGATGCCGACGGCGTGCTCGGTGTCGCGGCAAGGAGTGCGTCAACGATTCGGCCTGCGGCGCGGCCGTCGCCGTACAGGCTCACCGACCGTGCCATCTGCGAGTACGCGGCGTCGTCGGCGAGCAAGCGGATCGCCTCGCTCTGGATCCGCTCACGGTCGGTACCGACGAGACGGGCGACACCGGCCACGACACCCTCCGGTCGCTCCGTCTCATCTCGCAAGACGAGAACCGGTTTGCCAAGGGTGGGCGCTTCCTCCTGCAACCCACCGGAATCGGTGAGCAGGAGGTACGAGGCGCCGATGAGCTGGACGAATGACTGATAATCGAGCGGAGGCAACAGGGTCACATTTCGGCAGTCGCCCAAGATGCGCCAGACCGTGGCGTACACGTTCGGGTTGGGGTGGACCGGGAAGACGACGTGTACATCCTCGACCGAAGTGGCAATCGTGCGCGCCGCGAGGCAGATGGACTCGAGCGGTTCGCCCCAACTCTCGCGCCGGTGCGCCGTCACCAGGATGAGTCGCTGTCCGCGTGGGATCGTCTGGAGGGGGCCGGCCGCCCAGTTGTACGGCCGCCGTGCCATCTCCCGGAACGCGTCGATGCCGGTGTTGCCGGTCACGCGAATTGCCTCTGGAGAGATGGCCTCGCGCAGCAGGTTGCAACGAGCGAGTTCGGTCGGAGCAAAGTGGAGATCGGCGACGATCGACACCATGCGACGGTTGGCCTCTTCGGGGAAGGGGTTACCATTATTGAAGGTGCGTAAGCCGGCCTCCACGTGTCCTACCGGGATCCGACAGTGGAAGGCCGTAAGGGCCGCGGCCATCGCCGACGTTGTGTCGCCCTGGACGAGGAGCCAATCGGGTCGTACTCGCTCCAGCACAGGTTCGAGGCGTGTCAGGATTCGCGCCGCGACCTGTAGCGGGGTTTGATCCGACCGCATGACGTCCAAGTCGTAGTCGGGGACGATCCCGAACATCTCGAGCTCCTGGTCCAGGAGGTCGCGGTGCTGCGCCGTGACGCACACGATGGCATCGACGCACGATCGACGCGCGATCTCCGCGACGATAGGGGCCATCTTGATCGTCTCCGGGCGCGTGCCGAAAAGAGCCATCAACCGCGTGTTCTTCCTTGGCTGTAGACCGCAGTCCCCGACGCCATCACGTGAGAGGTCATCGCTATATTCGGCCAAGAAGCTCGCCATCTCGCTAGAGCAATCTATGAGGACACGGTGGAGGGTCGATGAGGAGAAGCTTCAGCGGAAGCGGCGGTGCAAGCACGAGCGCCGAGAGTGCCGAATCGACGGGTCGCCACGTTCTTGGTCTTCCAGGTTGCCGAGCAGACGTCGACTCCGTCCGACACGTCGATCCCGTTTCCTCCGCGATCGACGCTTTGTAGTTGCGACTCAGGGGTCCGGGACAGCTGAACGCTGATGAGCCGACCGGGCATACCGCCGTGGCGGAGGCTTTCGCGCCGTCCGGCCTCAAGTGACCGAATGGTCGTCCAGCCGATCCCAGAATCCCCCATCGGCTTCGCCGCGACTTTTGTGCTCTGCCCTCGGGAGAACGAGGAACCAACGTCGGTGATCCGACCCAATCGTGCCGATCCATGTGGTCCCCCTCGCGGCATGCCCCCGGTGAGAGGGTGTAGCCCACCACTTGAAGTAAGAGTAAGTCACCGTATGTGGTAATAACCAGGATGCATCTAGTCTGGTGAACCTGTCAAAGGACAGCGTGGCCAGCTCATTTGACCCTGTGCGTGGCGAAAATCCCATCCGGGCCGACTCCGCTGGACTCTCGGAGCCAGCTGGCTCACCTTGAAACTGAGTCATAGCGTCGTCCTACTTCTGACTGGGGTTCGTCCGAATCCTCAAGTTGCTCCGACTTCACCGACCTCACGGAGAGAGCCCGCCATAGAGGTGGTCTTGCTTCGTCACGAGGTTGCGGGTGCTCAGCCGGTGCTGCGGCCTCCGGACCCGGCGCTTTTCGCCGGAATGAGCAGGCTGCCTAGCCATCGACGCATGGGAAGGTTCCTCGTCCAGCCCGAGACCTTGCCCCAATGGCACCGACACCTGGCTCGGCGCCGGTTGACCTATCCCCAGCACCCAGGTCGACCGAGCGTGCCCGCCGGCAGGGTCAAAAGCGCCCTCAGCCTGGCAAGGAAGGACGCCACCCGGGAAACCGCCGGATCCGGGGTGAGTTGGCCACGTTGGGAATCGGGCTTGCTCCATCGAGTGTCTCGGCCATCCTTCGTCGCCACGGCAACGCCAGACGGGTTCCCTTTCGATAAAGGCCCTTGATCAAGCCGTCGCGCCGGAATCGGCCGGGCCCTGTGCTCACGAGGCAGGCCGTCAAACTGATGAGACTTTGGCGCCGGAATTCTTAGCGACCAGTACTACGCACTTCGGGGGAGGCTCGGCCTGAATCACGGGGACGGCCGTGGTGGCCGACTTTCACGTGTTGAGATCGCGGGTCCGTCGCGGAGGTGGATGCCGTTGCGGCTTTCCCGATCGAAGAGCGGCCAGTTCCCTGCTTGAGAATCAGCTTTGTCCAGGCGGGAGTGAGCGGATGGGATTTTCGGCACTTGCAGGTGGACAAAGTGCGTCCCGCCCCACGGGTACCGGTTGTCGACCTGCGGCTCCCGCTCGACGAGATCATTACGCACCACCCCGACCGCCTGGCCGAGACCGAGAAGCTGATCGAGGAACACCCCGGCTCCGCAGCCTGGGAGATCTCGGTGACTCTGATGTGGTCGCGCTCGTGGCACGAGATCGCCGACTTCATGCAGCGGGCCGTGGTGGCTGAGACCCTGGTGCACAGCGTGCTCTCGAGAACCATGGTCGGGTGCGCCGGAGGGGCCTTCCCGTCACGCTTTTATCTCCCGACCAGGGCTGATCCAACTCCCGACGGGCCGCCCGAGACAGGTCCCGGGTCGGTGGTCCGGGTCGTCGGATGCCCGGCGTCCTGACCGGTTCAGGCGCGGCGGGCGCGCCGGCGTCCCAGCCTGATCAGCCCGAGTCCTGTGAGCAGGGCGAAGACCCCGAGCGCGGTCCCGGTGCCGGCGTTGAATCCAGTGGTGGGCAAGGCCGGGGCAGGGGGATCGGGCGCGTCCTGGACGAACTGCGCGGAGGACGTCACCGGCAATCCGAATGGGGAGGTTCCCGTTGCGATGATCGTGTGAGTGCCGGCGGCCAGATCGGTGGGCAACGTGACCGTCGCCGAGAAGCTGCCATCGAGCCCGACGGTCACGGTGGCCAGGGTCACAGGCGAGGAGTGGAGGACGATGGTCACCGTGCTCCCGGGCTCGAGCCCCGAACCGGAGACGACGAAGGTACGGTCCTGGGGAGTGCCGTGCGGGGTCACGCTCAACGCGATGCCCAGCTCCGCCAGCGCCGGGGTCACGGCGTTGGAAGCGGACGAAGCGGGCCCGGTTCCTACACCGTTGATGGCCGTCACGGTGAACGTGTACACGGTTCCGTCGTTCAACCCATTGATCGTGCACGGACTGGCCGAGCACGATGTCGTGGCTCCCCCCGGTGCCGTGGTGACTACGTAGCTCGTGATCTGCGACCCGTTCGAAACCGGTGCCGTCCACGACACCGTGGCCGCACCGTCACCCGCCTTTGCGCTCACCTCGGTGGGAGCACCGGGCAGTCCTGCCGGGGTTACCGCCGTGGACGGGGTCGACGAGGGGCCGGTACCGACCGCATTGATGGCGGACACGAGGAAGGTGTAAGGAGTGCCGTCGGTGAGCCCGGTCACGGTGCACGGACTGATTGAGCACGATGTCGTTGCGCCGCCGGGGTACGCGGTGACGGTGTAGCCCGTGATTGCCGAGCCGCCGTCACTGACCGGAGCCGTGAAGCTGACGCTCGCCACCCCGTCTCCCGCCGTGGCACTCACCCCGGTGGGGGCGCCGGGCACCGCCGCGGGGGTGACCGCCGTCGAGGCAGACGACGCCGGGCCGGTGCCCACGCCATTGGTGGCGGTGACACTGAAGGTGTAGGGCGTCCCGTTGGAGATCCCGTTCACGGTGCATGTGAGGGGACCGCTCGTCCACACACAGCTCTGTCCGCCGGGGCTCGAGGTCACGGTGTAGCTGGTGATCGCCGACCCGTTCGACGCCGGCGCGCTCCACGACACCGCCGCGGAGCTGTTCCCCGCGGTGGCACTCACCCCGGTGGGGGCGCCGGGCACCGCCGCGGGGGTGACTGAGGCGGTGTTGCTCCCTGCTCCGGGGCCCACGCTGTTGACCGCTCTGACTTCGATCTGGTACGTCGTCCCATTGGTGAGCGGGGTCACGGTGGCGCTGACCGTCGTCACGGTGTTGCCGTTGACGATGCTGTTCGAGCTCGACGTCGAAATGGTGGACCAGGTGCTACCACCGTCGGTGGAGACCTGGTAGCTCGTGATGCTGGCGCCGTTCGACGCAGGTGGGTTCCAGCTCAACGCGGCCGACGAGTCGCCTGGCGTGGCGGTGATGGTCGGCGCCCCGGGCGCCGTTGCCGCCGCGGCGACGAGGACGTTGCTGGACGTGGTGACCACGCCGGCAAAGCCGGTCCCCAGGCTGGCGTTGCTGTTGGTCTTGCCACCGAACTCCACGACATACCCGCTGACGCTGACATCGTTGGTGGGGCTCAGGTCGTTCCAGGACCCCGACGTACCGCTCCAGTTGGTGACGGCCACGTATTCACCCTGGTAGGCAACGGTCGCAGATCCTCCAGAGTTGTTGGGTTCGCCCGACGCCCAGCTGCTGTAGAAGCTGCCGCTGTTGGTGAAGCTGCACGTGCTGAGTTGATTCGTGCACTCGCTGATGACACCACCGGCGATCGGGCTCTCGTTGGCGCCTTCGACCCATCGCCACACTCGGGCGTAGGTGACGCCTCCCTGGACGGCATAGGCCTGCGAGCCGTCAGTGGCCAGGCTCTCATAGGAGCGCGCACCGAACCACACGTTTGTGGCATTGGCGATCTTGGTGGAGATGAAGGTGTTGACAGTCGAGTTGGGGATGGTGGCGAGATACCCGGGCTGTCCGTCGAGGCTCAGTGCCTGGGCGCCGGCGTCGGCCGTGGTCCAGCTGCACCCTGCGCACTGCACGTACTCGTAGAAGTGTTGGTTCGAGGCCAGGTAGTTGTAGCCGGACTGGGCGACCATGGCGGTTAAGCTGATCTGGGCCGTCCCCGTCGTAGCACTCGTGGTGAGTGTCGTGGTGGCGAGCGCGGCGTTCACGGCACTCTCGAGCCCCGTGAAGGTGATGGACTGGGTCCCGGTCCAGCTGTTGTTGTAGGCCAACGTCAGGCCGGTGGTGGTCGAGATCGAGAGTGTGCCGAGATTGGTCGCCACCGTGGTCTGGAGCTGATCGGTACTGTCGCCGGAAATGCTGAGACCGCTGAGCGTGGTCGAGGAACTGGGTGTGACGAAGATGGTCGACGTCGGCGAGACCGTCAAGGACGGTGTTGCGCCCGCCGCGCCCGGAGCGAGCAGGCTGCCTGCCACCGAGGTGGCCACGACGGCAAGCACGATTGCCGCTCTCCCTCGGAGGATGCAGAAACGAAGACGCGAGGGGACCAGGCGCAAGAACTCGCAGGGAGAATCCATGCCCTGTGATCGACCTCACGCCGCGACACCTTGAGCGCACCACTTCTGTGGGAATATGCGGTGGTTCCCACGGAGAGTGAGTTCTGGGTCCGATCCTCCGAAACAGCACGCGCCTCGCTCTTGATGATGTGCACCGGGGTTCGCATCCTTGAGGGCGTCGTGAACACGTAATGTCCGAAAACTCGATGTGCTCGGTACGACGCGAGTTCGTTTCGTGGATTTAACCCTCCAAGGTGCTCGCGTCGTTGAGTACGCCGCAGGTTCGCCTGTGGTGACTGCGAGCGCGCTGCAACCGAACGAAGGTGGAAGGCGGCCCTTCGTAGTCCGCAACTATCCCGAAGCCATGCCCACGATGTTCTTCACGTGCATGCCGGTCCGGGCACCGAACCCCTCGAATGGGGCGTTGAACGAGTAGATGCCGCCGTCTGCCCCGACCTGTGGGTGGTGGAATCTGATCCGTGGGTGGGTGGGTCACACGGGCCCACCGAGGCGCTCAACAACCTGGTCAAGCGCATCAAGCGCATCGGGTTCGGGTTCCGGAACTTCGAGAACTACCGGATCCGTGCGCTGCTCTACGCCGGCAGGCCGAACTGGCGTGTGCGGGGCTCGATCGTCGTCCGATGAGGTGCTGGACCCCGCCAGAATCCGAAGAGCCGGTTTTGTCGAGACCCCGTTGTTGTTGTTGTGGGTGGGCTTCCGACAAAACCCAGTTGGTCTGGGGGGACTGCGTCCTGGTCAGGGCGATTTCCCACGCTATTGCTCTGGATTTCCCACATTGTTGTAGGCGCAATCAGGCCACAATCAGGTGAAGGACCCCTGGTCATGACGTTTGATGGGTTTCGCTGCATGTGGCGGCACCCGAGGGAGGCGTCGGGGAGAACGGGAAGCAGGTATTCTCTATTCGTGGATCCACGAGCAGAGAGTGATGATCTGGAGCGGGCCTTAGCTGCAGCCGGCGTCGACTTCGAGCGATCACGAGTCGGTGGGGTTCGTGTTGGTGGCTCGGACCTGGTCGTGAAGGAGATGAGCGTCGTCCGCCAGGGCGATGCGGCCGTCATCGCCGAGAGCCAGCTGCGATCCGGGGTGCCGATGCTGGTTGTCGCCGATCGGATTTCGGCTGTTGCAAGGCAATGGCTGAGTGACGCCGGCGTCGCCTGGCTGGACCGGCGAGGCCACCTATGGATCAGGGCTCCTGGCCTGTATGTGAACACGGACGTTCCGAGGACCGCCGCACCCCCCCCACCTCGTGTTGTCGACATCTTGAGCGGAACGGGCTTCGACGTCTGCCTCGCGCTCCTCACGTCACCGGATGCACCTGTCGGGGTCAACGAACTGGCTCGGAAGATCGGTCGATCACCGGGCAGGGTGTCGGAGATTCTCACCGCTCTTCGTCGGGAAGGTCTGGTTGAGAGCGGGAACCGCCCAGTTGTGCCCGAGCTGTTCTGGGACGTCGCGGACAGATGGAGGCCGCGTTGGATTCCGCTCTCTGCCGAACCGATGCCCGAGCCAGTCGACCGCTACCGACTGTCGGGGACGGTGGGGGCGGTAGCACTCGGGGCTCCGCTAGTTGCGGGCACGAACTGGCCGCAGCTCTATGTCGCCGACGACGCCGACGTCGCAGCCATCGCATCCGCTTACGGGGCTTCGGGTGGTTGGACGGCGGCAGAGATCGCCGTCTGCCCATCCACCTACGCCATGTCCCTGCCAACGGCCGCTAACCGTGGCGGTTTCCCCGTCGCTTCCGCAGTCGTGGTGGCTTTCGACTTAGCGCTGGACAAGGCTCGAGGCCGCGAGATTCTCGAAGGTTGGAGCCCGGAGGGCAGTCTCCGTGTCTGGTGAGCTTCACATCTCCGCCAGCCCAGTGGTCATCCGTCTCGTGCAGGCGCTGGGGGCTCTGGCTCAGCAGGTCCCCACTCCGGAATTTGCTGTCATTGGCGGTCTTGCCGTCATGGTTCGACTCGAGGGTGCACACCGGGTCACCGACGACCTCGACACTGTGGCTATACAACACGGCGACGACCCGATCACAGTGGAGGTCGTAATTGGGGTGAAAGGCACGATCGAGGGCACCAAAGTCGACTGCATCGGAGTGGGCGATGTGCCCGCCGCCGAGCTGCCGCTTGCCAACCTTCCTGACGACGCGCTCGACCGGGCGTTTGTTCTCTCGCACCGATGGGCACTCGACACGGCGGAGAATCGAGTGCTCGGCGCGGATTATCTTGATGCGTCGGCAAGCGTCACATGTCGGTTCGCCAATGCTGGGGCCCTCGTTGCAATGAAGCTCCAAGCTGCGCCACGCAGACAAGGACCGCGGTCCCAGAAGGCCGGTGGCGATCTGTTCGACATCTTCCGCCTCATTTCACATCCAGCACTGACGAGAGCTATCGCAAGTTCGCTGCGCAGCGGCCCGCACGATCTGGGGGATTGGTGTGCAGCCTCGGTGGTGGACACGTTCGTCGACCAAGCCGAGCGAACCGCAGCTGTGATCGCTCGATCGGGTGTGGCTGGGGCGAACCCGCCTACCGCTGAAGAGTTACAGCGGGCAGCCGAACTGCTCGTCCGGTGGTTCAAAGACTCGCAACCTTGATCGGCTACGTCGTCGCTGGAAACTTCCCTTCGAATCGTCGCTGGAGCGAGACCGTGTCACTGCATAGGCGAGCCATGTTGGGCCCCCCTAGTCAAAGGGCGAGGGCGCGTTCTACTCCGTAGCGGCCTCGCGCCAGACCCCCTCGAGCGTTCGAAGGTCAGGTAGCCCAGACGCGAACGCTCCGCGCACCCACGTCGCCGCTGATCTCCGGCCGGAGAAAACCCAACTCGAGCGAGTCCGATTACGTTCTCGGCACCGTCACCCTCAGGCCAATCCCGGGCTTGAAGGCCCGTGGTGCGCACTGAAGGCTACGAACCTATGTTCGCCCAGTTCAGAGAGGATCACTGATTCTGTTCCGACCCTTGTGGTAATGGGCGGTCCTGAGGTATTTTTGAAACTGAAAACGCGGAAATCCGGGTTGGGGAGGAGGCACCAGGATGGGGAGGCCCAGGTTGGCCGAGCCTCGTGACAAGCCGGTCCTGATTCGCCTCACGACCAATGAGATGGCGGTTCTCAAGGCGACGGCTTACGTGCACGACATGACGGAGGCGGCGTGTGCTCACCAGCAGCTGGTCGAATGGCTCCGCGTTCAGGCAACTGATCGGGCTGTGATCGCCGCCATCAACGCACGTGAATTGTTTGAGAACACGGAGGCGGAGACTCACTCAATCGCAGACGCACGAGAGCTACGGCCCAAGGGGTCGACAAAGCGCGTGCCAGGCGAAGCAGGGTCGGCAGGGTAGGGCGATGGGAAGTTAAGCGAGCGAGGGAGCTCCACCCGGCTCTTGTCGTGCCGCGGTGGGGGGCGAGGAAGTGGCGGAGAGTGACGGGCGGACGGAACGACCGGGCGAAGTGGCTCATCGTCGGGTTTGTCGCGGGCGCAATCATCGGACCAGTCGCGTGGCACCTTCTACACCTGGCGATGTCCTCAACCAAGGACGCGCAAGCGATCTCGGCCGTCGGTGGCCTGATCGGTTGCGTGACCGGGACTGCGGGTGTGGCGGTCGCGTGGACCACGCTAGGGGTTGTCCGGAAAAATCAGCCCGTCAGTCCTCCGGCAACCTTTGGAGGAACGGAACCGCAGTTGATGCCCAATGGGGCGGGGGGTCCGCTTAATGGACCAAACGGTGCAGTGGGTACGAATGGGCATTCACGCGTAATCGAGTCCCCAGGGCCACCGTCCGAGAGACACCATGTCCCGCCGAATCCGCGCATGGGTCCAAGCGGGCATGAGCCCCTTTGGAAGTAGGGATTTGAGTTGGATGAGCTCAGGTTCACAGGCGTGGTGTACGAGTTTCACCCCCTGACATTCGCCGTGAGGCCCTGAAGCGAGCAGGTCGGTTCGTGCGTCCGTTTGTTCGTCAGTGAGTGAGTCCGTCCGTGCGTCAGTCAGTCAGTCAGTCAGTCAGTCAGTGCGTTCGTTTCGTTGGTTGGTTCGTGGGTGGGCGAGGGGGGACTTGAACCCCCACATCCTTTCGGACACAGGAACCTGAATCCTGCGCGTCTGCCAATTCCGCCACTCGCCCGAGCGACGGCGTCACGATAGCGGACCCGTATCG
>Ga0187890_10000692_pt1 | contig 24240 bp, 20 predicted proteins | sample June2016WEW_21_1_FD_133005 | JGI IMG/M metagenome (GOLD analysis project Ga0187890, IMG submission 133005) | Peatland microbial communities from SPRUCE experiment site at the Marcell Experimental Forest, Minnesota, USA - June2016WEW_21_10 | ecosystem: Environmental > Terrestrial > Soil >... | reverse complement strand
CTGCCGGCGTGGCGGGCGCTCGCGCCCGGTGAGCGCGCACAGGCGCTGTACGCGCTCACGGACACGCTCGCCGAGCACCGCGAGGAGCTGGCGGTGCTCGAGGCACGCAACGCGGGCAAGGCGATCGCCGACGCGCGCGGGGAGATGGGCATGGTCGTGGACACGTTCCGCTACTACGCTGGCGCGCCCGAGCGGCTGCTCGGCGACACGATCCCGGTGGCGGGCGGGCAGGCGTTCACGGTGCGCGAGCCCGTGGGCGTGGTCGGTCTGATCACGCCGTGGAACTTCCCCCTGACGATCGCCGCGTGGAAGCTCGCGCCGGCGCTGGCGGCGGGCAACACGGTCGTGCTCAAGCCCGCGGAGCTGACGCCGCTGACGGCGCTGCGCTTCGCGGAACTCGCGCGTGAGGCGGGCCTGCCTGACGGTGTCGTGAACGTGGTGGTGGGCCCCGGTCGCACGTGCGGGCAGCGCCTGGTCGAGCATCCCGACGTGGCGAAGATCGCGTTCACCGGCTCGACCGAGGTGGGACGCTCGATCGCGGCGGGGGCGGCCGCGAGCATCAAGCGCGTGACGCTCGAGCTGGGCGGCAAGTCGGCGAACGTCATCTTCGCCGACGCCGACCTCGAGGCGGCCGCGGCGGCGGCGCCGTCGGCGGTGTTCGGCAACGCGGGACAGGACTGTTGCGCGCGCTCGCGCATCCTCGTGCAGGAGAGCGCGCTGGAGCGGTTCCTGGAGCTGCTGGAGCCGCATGTGAAGGCGCTGCGCGTGGGCGATCCGCTCGACGAGCACACGCAGATGGGCCCGCTGATCTCAGCCGATCAACGCGACACGGTCGCGTCGTTCCTCGACGGCCAGGCGCCGGTCGCCTTCCGCGGCAGCGCGCCTGAGGGCCCGGGCTTCTGGTTCGCGCCGACGGTGCTCTCGCCCGTGAAGCCGAGCGACCGCGTGGCCCGGGAGGAGGTCTTCGGCCCGATCGCGGCGGTGATCTCCTTCACAGACGAGGCCGACGCGATCCGCCTGGCCAACGACACGATCTACGGACTGTCGGGGTCGATCTGGACGCGCGACGGCGCTCGCGCGCTGCGTGTCGCCCGCGCGGTCGACACGGGCGTGCTGTCGATCAACGCGAACACGTCGGTGCGCGTGAGCACCCCGTTCGGCGGCTTCAAGCAGTCGGGCTACGGGCGCGAGCTGGGTCCGCACGCGCTCGAGGCCTACACGGAGGTCAAGACGATCTACTACGCAACGGAGGAGCAGCGATGAGCGCCGCGACGACCGGACCGGCCGCCCCTTCACGCACCGCTTCCTCACCGGCCGCCCCCGCACACGCCGCGAGCGTGCAGCGATGAGCGCGTCGGACAGGCTCGCGGGTCGCGTGTGCGTGGTGACGGGCGCCAGCGGCGGCATCGGCGCGGCGACGGTCGCGTTGTTCCAGCGCGAGGGCGCGACGGTGGTCGGCGTCGACCTGCAGCCGGGCTCGCCGGGGGACCTCGCGCTGCAGACCGACGTGACCGACGAGCAGCAGGTGCGCGACGCGTTCCAGAGCGTGCGCGAGCGCTACGGGCACATCGACGTGCTGTTCAACAACGCGGGCATCTCGCCCAACGACGACGGCTCGGTGCTCGAGACGACGCTCGAGGCGTGGGAGCGGGTGCAGAGCGTGAACCTGCGCAGCGTGTTCCTGTGCTGCAAGCACGGCATCCCGCACCTGCTCGAGAACGACGGCCCGGCGCGCGGCTCGGTGATCAACACGGCGTCGTTCGTCGCGGTGATGGGCGCGGCGACCTCGCAGATCTCCTACACGGCCTCCAAGGGAGGCGTGCTGGCGCTCTCACGCGAGCTCGGCGTGGAGTTCGCGCGCCGCGGCGTGCGCGTCAACGCGCTGTGCCCCGGCCCGGTGGACACGCCGCTGCTGCGCGAGCTGTTCGCCAAGGACCCCGAGAAGGCGGCGCGCCGCTTGGTGCACGTGCCGATGGGCCGCTTCGCCCGCGCCGAGGAGATCGCGCAGGGCGCGCTGTTCCTGGCCAGCGAGGACTCGAGCTTCGTGACCGCGTCGACGTTCCTGGTCGACGGCGGCCTCAGCGGCGCGTACACGACGCCGCTGGATTAGCTCAGTCCGCTTCGGCCTCGGCGATCGCGCGTGCGAGCGCGGCGTGCCCCTCGCGCAGCACGGGCTCGCCGTGGGACACGAGCACGCGTTCGATCGGCAGCTCCAGCAGCGGGCGCAGCAGCCCCGCGACGTCGGCACGGTTCGCCCGCACGTCCTCGAGCCAGCTCTGCGGGCACACGCGCACACCGCCGTGCTCGTCCCCGATCAGCCGGTCGCCCGCGACGAGCGTGGCCACCGCCGGCAGCCAGAACAGCGTCTCGCCGGCGCCGCGCAGCGGCCGCTGCTCGACCCCTGCGGGCACGTAGTTCCACACCCGTGTGGTGTTCGCGCGGTAGCGCTCCGCCAGCTCCGCGCGGTCACGGCGGTGCCAGTGGATCGTCGTCAGGATGCTGACGGGCCGTCCCGCGATGCGCTCGTCGAGCCAGTCGAGAAACCGCGCCCGCTCCGCGGAGGGCAGCAGCGGATCGATCAGCACGACGATGCCGGGGAGCTCATAGAGCACCGAGGCGACGATCGGATCCCAGTCGCTCGAGCTGCCGGGCTCCGCGTCTGGACTCCAGTCGGGGTGCGGAGCGCTCCAGCGCAGCAGGCCTGGCGCGATCTCCGTGAGAGTCGTCGGATCGATGGCCTCCAGGCTAGCCGCCGGACCAGCCTCGCTCTCGTGCCGGCAGCCGCCGCTACGGTGCGCGCTCGCGCTGACCGCCTCATCAGCGTCGCGGCCGATTCGCGCTCCAGCTAACCGCCGATCGGGGCGCGCGCGTTGGTGCCCCAAAAAATCTGGGTGCCGAACGCGTCGATCACGTTGACGAGCACCAGGTTGAGCGCCATCGACTTGGCCGTCGCCTGGCCCACGCCCACGGGGCCGCCGCTGGCGTTGTAGCCGTAGTAGCAGCCCACGAGCACGATCGCCGTGGCCATCGTCATGCCCTTGATCACGCTGAACAGGTAGTCGCCGGGATTCTGGAACTGCCAGAAGATCAGCAGGTAGCCACCCGATGAGATGTAGCCGACCTGGTGCACGATCGCGATGTAGGAGCCCAGGTAGGCGACGCCGATCGCGCCGACGTACATGAACGGCAGCACCAGCCACGCCGCCAGCAGCCGCGTTGCGCACAGGAACGTCATCGAGTTGACGCCCATCACCTCCAGCGCGTCGACCTCCTCGGAGATGCGCATCGCGCCGAGCTCCGCCACGATCCCGGTGCCGACCTTCGCGGACATCATGTAGCCGAACACCAGCGGCACCGCCTCGCGCAGGTTGCACCACGCCGAGAACACGCCCGAGTAGCCGGGCGAGCCGGTGGCCTCGGTGAAGTAGGCGGCCTGGACGCCGCACGGGCCGAGGCCGTTGATGAACACCAGGCCCCAGATGACGCCCGTCGAGCCGACGATCAGGATGCCCGATTGGCGCAGCGCCTCGCCGAAGAACCGCAACACGCGCAGGCTCCACACGTCGCGCAGCACTTCGCCCATGAAGCCACCGAGCTCACCGGCGGCGGCGAGCCATTCGCGCGGCAGCGACAGCAGCTCGCTCATTTGAGCACCAGGATCTGCGGGTGGGTGGCCAGCAGCGTCGTGGTGAAGACGTAGCTGAACGCGCCGATCGCCAGGAACGAGACGACGACCGCCTCGTTTACCGCACGCCCGACGCCCTCCGCGCCGCCGGAGGCGGTCATGCCCTTGTAACAGGAGACGATCGCGATGATCGCTCCGAAGATCGTCGTCTTCAGCACCGAGCCCCACAGGTCGGTGACGGTGGCGTTCGCGAACAGGGTGTGCCAGAACGGGCCCAACGAGCCGCCGTTCTCGATCTCCGCGAGCAGGCCGCCGTAGAGCCCGAACAGGATCGAGTAGATGTTGAACAGCCCGGTCACGAGCATCAGCGACAGGAAGCGCGGCACGACGAGGTTCTTGACGGGGTCCACACCCAGCACCTGCAGCGCGTCGAGCTCCTCGCGCACCTTGCGCGCCCCCAGATCCGCGGTGATCGCCGTACCGCCCACCCCCGCGACCACGATCGCCGTGATCAGCGGGCCGATTTCGCGGACGACCTCGATCACGAAGAAGCCGCCGAGGAAGTCAAGCGCGCCGAACAGCTTCAGGAAGTTCGCCGCCTGCAGGCCGGGTGCCCCGTAGTTGATCGCCACCGTCGAGACGAGCAGCGGCAGCCACACCAGGCGCAGTACGAACAGGAACTGGGAGACGAGCTCGCCGCCGTAGACGTACGGCGGCTGCAGCGCCGAAGAGACCGTCCGGCCGGTCAGCAGCACCATGTCGCCGAATTCCTCCAGCAGGTTCCTGGCTGGCGAGAACGCCCGCCTGGAGAGGGCCGAGATCGCACCGCCGCCGCCTTGCACTCCTCTAGTGTACTAGTTCACCAGTACACTATGCAACATCGTCTCGGCGCTCTACAGTTGATCGCATGAGCCATGACGCGCTGCAATCGCCCGCAGCCGGGTCGCCGGGCTTGGACGTCACTGTCGATCGCGACGCCGAGATCCCGATCGGCGTTCAGCTTGCGTGGGCGCTGCGCTCGCGGATCCGCGACGGCAGGTTCGTGCCCGGACAGCGCCTGCCCGGGCTGCGCGAGGTCGCCGAGGCCACCGGCGTCAACGTCAACACCGTGCGAACCGTCTACCAGCGCCTCGAGCAAGAGGGCCTGATCGACAGCCAGCAGGGCAGCGGCACGTTCGTCGCCTCCACGCCACAGCAGCTGACCACCGTGGCCACGATCGCCGCGGACGCGGCGCGCGAAGCGCGCCAGACGGGCGTCGACCCGCGCGAGGTCGCCGCCGCGCTGTACGTCTCGCCAGGCGGCCCACGTCAGCCCGGCGACGAGGCGGCCGAGCGGCGGCGCGTGCTGCGCGGGCAGATCGCCTCGCTCGAGCGCACGCTCGGCGAGATCGAAGCCAGCCACCCCGGCGTCGCGCCTGCGAGCGGGGCGACTCGCCGCGGCATCGGGCCGACGCTGCTCGACGCCGCCGAGCTCGAGGACGTGCGCACGCGGCTCGTGCGCCGGCTCGCGAATGTGCAGGCGGCGATCGACCGGCTGGGGGGCGAGGCTGGTGCCGGGGGAAGGGCAGGCGTCCGTGGGAGGGCGAGCGCTGGCGCCGGCGCGGGCAAGAAGCAGGCCGTGGGAAAGCAGGAGGGCTTTGCGGGAGAGGCGGCGAGGAAGCGCCCACCGCGGGCCAAGCCGGGGAGCCGGTCAGCGCCTCGGGCGCGGCCGACGATCCAACCCGCACCGGAGGGCGCCTGAGCCGCGTGGCACAGATCTACTTCCTGTCGATGGTGCTCGGGGTGCCGCTGGTGCTGCTATCGCTCGCGCTGGTCGCGGGGCATTTTCACCGCGACGGGTATGCGGAGCTGCTCGATTGGAAGCCCACGCGGTCGCCGGAACGCGAAGTCGAACTCGAGCTTGGGGACGTGGAGCAGATGCTTGCCGCGCAGAACGCGCACAGGCGGCGGCGGGGCGCGGCGGAGCGGACTTTGGAGGAGGTGCAGGAACGGGCGCTGGCGGGTGGCAGATACGGGGATGTCCTGTTGCCTCGGGATCGGCGTAACTCTCCGGCTCAGTGGTAGGTACGTCCGATGATGGCTCTACGGTTTGGCCATGTCGGCAGCAATCACCGACGACGAGCTTGCGGCCATCCGCTCATCGACCCGGGCGCAGCTCGATGAGCTACTTGAGGAGCCGTGGATCGCGAGCGACGTGGTTGCGCTCGAGCGCATCGGGATCGCGCTGCTTGCCGCCTTCGACGTTCCGGAGGCACCTCCAGAGCTGAGCGCCGTGCTGATCGACGCGCTCGTCGATCGTGGCTGCGAGACCTCGATCGCTGTGCTCGCCGTGCTCGCCGCGTTCGGCAGCAAGACGACCGCGGACGAGGCGGTGCGGGCGGCGCGTGGCTTCGCCGATCACCACGTAGAGGTCTCCGACGATGTTGGGACGCTGACCGTCAGAGAGGTCTGGCACAGTGAGATGCCGCCAGGCGAGATCTGGGTCGCGGTGCTCGACCGTCCGGGACACGGCGAGTCGCAGGCGGCGTGCGTGACGCTCGAGACGAGCAGCGAGGGGCCGATCGCCGTCGGTGCGCTGCTGACCAACGCCGGGCCGACGAGCGAGCTCGACTCCGCGCTGGCCCAGCTGGCAGAAGGCGCCAAACGCTCGACGGTACCCGCGCTGGCCGAGCGCCTCGGCACCGCGGTCGCCAACATGAGCGATGCCGGGCTCGCAGCGCCGTTGGAAGTCGGCGTATGCGTGCCGATACTCGCCCGCGCGATCAGCGGCGAGGCTCACGCGCTGGGCCGTGTGACGAGCTATCCGGAGCTGGAAGAGGACGAGGACGAGCTCGTCGAGGTGGACGAAGCCGTCGCGGAGACCCTGCTCGACGAACTGGTGCGCGACTACGGGCGCTACGTGTGCGAGCAGCACGGCGCCGACAGCGCCGTGTGGCGCCACGGAGAGTTCATCTCATGTGCGCTGCTCGACTGGAAGCGCGACTACGGCGACGGTGAGCCAGCCCGCTGGACCACGGCCGACCTCGAAGAGTTCATGCTCAGCTTCGCACCACGCAAGATGACGATGGACGACGAGGCAATCCAGACGCTGCCGGACTGCTTGGCGGCATTCATCGACTTCCTCGATCGCGACCGAGCCCTCGAAGGTGACACCGCCGACGCGCTGCGGGAAGCCTGTAAGCGTCTCGCTCGCAAGAGCGCCGACGCGTGTCGCGACCCGTCGCGCTGGGGCATGGCGAAGTCGTTTGCGATGGCGATGATCGCCGACGGTGTGGACCTGGCCGATCCGGACGCCGGCGAAGCCTGGATCGCCGCCCACGACATGCGGCTCGGCGCTGCTCGCGAGGACTCTCGTGGACAAGCCCAGCCGTCCAAGCGACGCACGGCTGGCTCCGAGCGTGCGAAGCGCACCGCCGCAAAACAGGCTCGTCGCCGTAACCGCCGCTGACGGGGCGCCCGGCGATACCGAGCTGTGAAGGCGCCGCCGCGATCGTCGACTGCTCAGGCCGCGAGGTCCGCGAGCAGCTCACGCGGCTGGCATGCTCAGAGCACGCGCGCGGCATCGACCACCCGGAAACCCGGCTCGCCGTCGAGCGCGGCGAGCGCGCGCATGCCCGGTGAGCGGTGGCGCCGTATGAAGTCCGCGTCGCCGATGAGATAGAGGTGTCGTTGGGTGCGCGTCAGCGCGACGTTGAGGAGCTTCGCCGCCGCGACTTGGCGCTCGCTGCCGCGCAGGTCAGCGACACCGGCCCAGCGGGGCTGATCGTCCTGCATGAGGTCGACGATCACCGTGTGGAACTCGCGGCCCTGAAAGCTGTGCGCGGTGCCGCACGCCACCCCGAGCCCGGCGCGCTCGGCGAGTCTCGCCGCACGACTGGCGTGCGCGCGATACGGGCACACCAAGCCGGTGTCCTGCGCCGGCGTGTCCGGGCCGCGGGCGAGCGCAACGAGGAGATCGAGACCGAGCTGGTACCACCAGGAGCCTCGCTCGGCGACCAGGCGCTTGCCGGGGTGTCGAGAGGTGTCGATCAGCGTGATGACCGCCTGCCCGTCGGCGCTGAGCGTTGTGGAATGGCTCTCGAGCAGCCCGTCGTAGCAGAACGCGTTCACGGTCTTGGCGATCAGCGGCGGATAGCGGTATTGGACGCTCAGCGCGACACAACGCGGGTGCCGCTCGGCACTGTTGCGGTCGTGAATCCCGGCGAGGTGGAACACGTCGCGTTGCTGCCAGTCCGCGAGCGCGCGGTCACGGTCGTCGGGGACGTCATCCGCCTCTGCGATCGGCGCGTTCTGCAGGAAATCGCCGACCAGCGCGAGCGTGCGGTTCGCGCGCGAGCCCGCGTATGCGACATACGCGGGCTCGATGCTCGCTGCCTCGTCGAGGATCACGACGTCGAAACGGCGCTCCAACAGCGCCGGCTGCATCGTCAGCGCCGCGAGCGTGCACGCGACCACCGGGGCCTCGGCGAGCAGCCGTGCACGTTCGCGCGCGAGATCCTCACGCAATTGCTCCTGCTCGCGCTCGAGCCCCTCGAGCTCCTTGTCGAGCACCGCGACCCGCTCGCTCAGACGATCGCGCTCGGCGATCCGCTCGGGCCATCCCTCGCGCTGAGCTCGCGCGAGCACGGCCTCGGGCTCCCGCACCCGCTCGGCGATCTCCCGCAGCTCACCGATGCTCTGACTCAGCGCCTCGAGCTGGGCTCGGGTCGCGTCCACGTCCGCAGCGAGCTGCCGCGCGCGCTGCTCCTCGCGCGACGCGCGCCGGTGGCGCTCCGTCAGGCGAGCGACGATCGCCTGCTCCCGCGCAGCGTCGGCACCCCGCAAACGGCGATCCTTGCGACGCGTCTCGAATAGCGAACCGGCTTGCTCGACGCGAGCTCGTGCCTCCTCAACCAGCGCATCACACTGCGCGGCCCGACGTACGCGGCCCGCGCGCACGAGTGGCAACGCGCGCGCCAGACCCCGATCGACTGCGTCACGCGCTTGCCGCAACCTGTCCCGCTGGGCCTGCTCCTGGCGCTTGCGGGCGCGCAGCGCAATCATCGCGTCCTTCGTTGCGTCCGCCGCCTCATCCAGCGCACGTTGAGCGATGAGCAGGCGCGCTTGCGCGCGTTCCAACTCGTCGGCGTCGACCCCGCTCTCAGCGGCCGCAACGCGGTGAGCGTGCTCGCGCTCGCGCAGATCATCCAACCGCTCTGTGAGCTCAGCCGCCGCGTGAACCAGCTCGAACGTCCGCTGGCGCGCCGAAAGCGCGTGCCTTGCTTCCTCGATACCGCCCGCGTCGACCCCTGCCAGATCCTCCACCGTCACAGTCAACGCCGCTCGCGCCGGATCACCACGGTTGCCGTCGCGGCGCGCACCCAGATCGGCCTGCCGCGCGTCGCTGTCGGTCAACACCACCGCCGCCTTGTCGAGCAACAGGTAACGGTGATCGATCACCCCTGGCGAGACCCTGTCGAGCGTGCCCTGGCTCGCGATCCGAATCACATCCCCGCACGACCAGCCCGCGTCCCTGTCGTCGGACGATCCGATCAAGCCCTCCAAGACGTTGTCCACAGCGCCGTGCGTATGCGACGCCACCAGCACCGAGCGACCGTGCGCCAACGCGTCCCTTACGGCGGACAGGATCACGGTCGTCTTGCCCGTCCCCGGCGGGCCCCACACGAAGCACCCCCCGGGACTCGTCATCGCTGCAAGCGCGCGGCGCTGCCCGTCGTTCAGACCGTCGTCGCTCCGAGCGGAGGATGCCGACCACGACGGCGGGGAGATCCTCCGCGATGCTCTGAGCAACTGCTCGACCAGGTCCCCCCGCGTGCTGTGGCGCAACGCCGCGAGCAACGCCCGCTTCAGCCTGACCTCGAGATCCGAGACACAGAAGACACGCACGCGGGGCACGCCCCGCAGAGCGCTGCGGGTCTCACGTGGCACCTGCAGCGAGATGCGCCTGCCCGCGAAACGCCTCAGCTTCACGACGTGCCGCTCCTCCCCCCGCCGTCCCGTGCCCAGATCGGCGTCCACCACGTAGAACTCCTGACTCATCCAGTGCTTGGAGGTGTCGACCCACACCTCCAGATCCTTGCCCGGCGACGGCCATGGCACGGAATCTTGCGTCAACGACTCACCCTTGCCTTCACGCACTAGACGCGCCAGCGAGGACTCCAATGCGTCGATCGCCGAGGCGCGAATGCGCGACCAGGTCAAATCATCGGCATCGCTCATAGAGGGCTCAGCGTACGGGACAGGTCAAGCTGTCGGACGCGTTTGCTTGTATGGCCGCGCCACATCTCGGTAGGTGCGTCGCAACCCGTCGCCGCAGAACACCGGGCCGGCCTACTCGTGACGCGCTTGGATCCACCAGCCAGCATTGACCGTCTACGCCCCCGTCGAGACAGGCTGATCGACCAGCTTGCCGAGTGCCTGACGATCTCCGACGCGCGCTGGGACGGTGACGAGCAGACGGTGGTTCACATCGACCGGCTCTTGCCGACGCTGGCTTCCCCGGAGGACGATGCCGAGACCGACGCGGGGAACACGCAGGCGAGATGGCAGGTTCGCATGGCCAAGCCGGCGCACCTGTACGGGTTCCCCGCTCCCACCGAGGCCCTCAAAGAGTTCCATCGAGCCGACGCCAAGAAGGGGCGCCGACTGCTCGTGCGCGATCTCGACGCCGGACAGATCGCAGCCGTGCTCGCGTGGCATTTTGAGGAGGGCCCACGCGAAGAAGCCCGGCGCACACGTAGCCGCCGCAAGCGCCTGCGACCGCACCTGGTAACGAGCATGGCTGTCCGCCACGACGCGGCGGGAGCCCTGCGGGCGGAGTACACGGTGATGCTGTGGTATCTGCTGCTCGTCGTCGCCGCGATCGACCGACGCACCGTCAGACGAGGCCGTGTCGGCGTGCTCGCCGACAGCGCGATCGTCCTCACGCCCGACGAGCTGCGCGCGCTTGGCCTACAGAAGGGCCCTCCAGCAGCCACGGCGGATACGCCGACCGCGACTACTACGAGCTCTCGACGTAGCGTCGGTAGATGCGCTCGGCCTGCTCGGCATACTGTCGAGGCAGCGCGTCACGCAATTCGGCCAGGAACGCGCCCTGCGGCACCGGCTGCGCCGGCTGACGCTCGGCAAGATAGCTGTCGATTTCGGCTCGGACTGCCTCGTGCTGAGCGGGATCGCGCGCGGTGCGCTCGAGTAGTCCGCCTGCGACCTCTTCGATCGACGCTCGACGAGCCTGCGCAGCGATCTTCAGGACATCGCGCGCGCGCAGGTGCTTCTCCGTGCCTCCCCACAGCTCGGGCTCGATGCCGAGCCTCGCCACCGCGCGCGTGATCCCGGAGGGGTGAATCTCGATGAGTTCCGCCGCCTCCTGGTAGGTGGGCAGCGCGCGAATGAAGTCAGCTCGTGTGGATGTCCGGGCGGTTGCCATGGAGCTGAGCATAGCGCATGTAGCGCAAGTCTTGCAAGTGCTGCAAGGAGCTAGGATCGTGCCGAGCGGAGCTCTGGTAGCAAGGCGACCTCATTATCCGCGGCGCACACGCTCGCTTTGGCCGCCGCGATCGTCGACTGCTCAAGCCGCGAGGTCCGCGAGCAGCTCCTCGAGCATCAGCTCCTCCTCGATGCGCTGTCCAACGCGGCGCATCGTCTCGCTGAGATGCGGATCCCAGCTCGCGGGCACCGGGGCGCCGCTGAGCGGCTGCGGCGATGCCACGGAGTCTGCCACGCGTAGGTATGCCTCGGTGTCGAACCGCCACGGAGCAAGCGACAGCCGCGCATGCAGCACGTTGGCGATGCGCACCCCGCCCCAGTCGAAGTCGCCATGGTGGACCAGCTGCGCGCCGGCGGCCGTCAGCGCTCGCAGGAGCAGCATTGTGGCGGCGCCCGGCTGACCGCCGGTGCACACCAGCGGTGGACACTCCGCCCCGAGACGGTCGGCCGCGAGCGCCACGATGACGGGGTTCTCGCAGATGTGCACAGTCTGCTCCGCGAGGCTGCCGCCGGATGCATCCGGCGATCCCGGAGGGCCGACGCGGGATGCCGCCGGCCAGTCCGGCGGATCGCGTACGAGCTGACGCAGCGTCAGCCACACAGGCTGACCCGTTCTCTGCGCAGCTCGCAGGATCCGGCCCGACCCTGTCTGGTCCTCACCGGGCAGTCCGAGCGTGAGCACGACGCTGGAAAGCTCGTCGCACAGCAGGCCGACCGCGGCCCACGCCTCGCGACGCAACTCTGCCGGCGACTCGTCGGGTCCCGGGGCCTGGAGACCGGTCGAAGATCGACCAGCGAGCGCCCGAGCGGCGCCGAGCGCGAGCGTGGCGAGCGGCTCACCGTCATCGAGCGCGTGGGCGCCACCGGCGAGGCGCGCCGCGAAACCGCCCAGCGGCTCACCGTCGGCGGGCAGCGCGGCGAGCACCGCGGCGAGCCGCTCGAGCAGCGTGCGAGCCTCCGCTGGGTCGGGCTCCAGGCGCTTGGCCGCGCCCGAGCCGCGTAGCCACGCCAGCCAGCTCGTCAACTCCTCACATCCCTCAGCCGCCGCCTGCACACGCCTGCCAACCAGCTCCTCCAGCGGCGCAAACGCGCGGTCCCAGGCAAGCTGCTCAGCCGCGCTCGCCTCGGCGCGCACGACCACGGGCCCCGTGAGCGCGACGACCGCCGCCGCGAGTCCATCCGGACTGGCGCCCGAGCGGCGCACCAGCTCGTCCACCGCGCGCAGCGACACGCTGAGCGCACGCCCCGCGCGCGGTCGCCGGCCGAGCAGTCGCTGCGCAGCCCGGCGCTGAGCGGCAGAGGCATCCGCGAGCGTGACGGTGCCATCGAGCGACTGACCGAGCTCTAGTCGACGGCGCACCCGCGCGAGCAGCCACTCGAGCTCGTGGTCGCCGAGCAGCCGGCCGAGCCGCTCGACGTCCGCCCCCGAGCGCCTCAGCCGCTGGTACTCGGCGTCTCCCACAGGCCCTCCCCGTCGAGCGGCTGGGCATCGCTTAACCCGGCCGCCACCGACACGACGGCCGCCACGGGGCGCTCGACGCGCGTGCGGGTGGCGCCGTCCCACTCCCAGTGGCTGACGAGCACCGCCGGGACGTCATCGACTCGCGCCAGCTGTGCGATCGCCAGCCCCGGAACCTCGCGGTAGCAGCCCCACTCGCGCTCGCTGGTCATGACGACGTCGAGATCGAACGCGGTCAGCAGGCCGAGGCACTTGGCGCGCGCATCGTCGTCGACACCGGCGAACGCCTCGTCGAGCATCACCAGGCGCGGCGCATGGTCATTGCCAGCCGACGCGTAGAAGGAGGACGCCGCGGCGAACAGCGGCACGCTCGCGGTCAGCACCCGCTCACCGCCCGAGGCCGGGCCCGTCGCGCTGCGCCAACGACCGCCCTGGTGTCGCTCGATGGCGAAGCGGTGCCAGCCGCGATAGTCGAGCGCCTCGGTGAGGTGCTCGACCCAGGTTCCCGCGACATCGCGCGAGCGCACCTCCTGGATCTGCGCCTGCAGGAACGCTCCCACCGCCGCGCGATCCTCCTCCGACCACGCGTCGGCGGCCTGGCGCAGCAGGCGCTCGCGCGCCTCCTGCAGACCCTGCGGGCCGTCCTCGACGACGCGCCAGCGCAGTCGCAGCCGCATGCCGGTGCTCGTCGGGCGCTCGTCCAGCTCGGTGTTGGTGGCAGCGACGTGATGCTCGGCATCGGAGATCAGTTCCTGCAGCGTGCTGGCGACCTCGTTCACCAGGTGGTTCTCGAGGATCTCGCGCTCGTGCTCGTCGAGCAGCCGCTGACGATCGGCGACCTCCCCGGTGAGCGCGCTCGCCAGCTCGGGCACCGTCGTCGAGCGCCCGCGGAAGACGACCTCGACGGTGATCCCCTCCTCCTGCATGGACGCCGAGGCGTTGTTGCCGTGGCGGCGCAGCGCATCGCCCAGCGTGCCCAGCTCGTCGGTCACCCGCCGCTGCGCGCGCTGCCAGGCGGGCTCGTCCTCGGCGGCATCGGCGAGCTCCTGCTCGAGCTGGCGCGCGAGGCGCAACGCGGCCGTCACGCCCCACTCCTGCTCGCCCTCCGGCAGCTCGACCGCGCCCAGCGCAACCTCGATCAGACCGGTGCCGGCAAAGCGCCGCAGGGAGTCGACGTCAGCCCGGCGCTGCTCGGTCGCCTGCTCGAGCTCCACCGCGAGCTGCTGGCGCCGGCCGTCTTCCCTGCCCTCCTCGCGCTGGGCCTGCGAGCGCCGTGCGTCGGCCGCGCCTCGGCCGCACTCGTTCTCGCGCAGCGCGCTCGCGACATCGGCGAGCCGCCGCTGCAGCTCCGCTACAGCCGCGCCGACCGTCTCAGCGAGCGTCTCGTGACGCTCCGTGCGCTCAGCCGCCTCGCGCGCGGCTGCCTGGAGGCGCTCGCTGTGCTCGGCGAGCTCGCGCGCAGCCGTCTCCACATCCTTGCCTGCCTCCGAGGCGGCGCCCCGCGCGTGATCGAGCGCAACGTAGGCCGGCCACAGAGCGGCGAGCGCAACACGAAACGCCTGCACGCCGGCGCGCATGACATCGAGCTGCCTGTCCTCATAGGGCAGGCTCAGCTCCTCGGCGCTCTCACGTGCGGCGCGCTCTGCGTCCGCCCTGCCCGCCTCCGCCTGCGCCAGGCGCGCCGCCGCAGCCGCGATGCGCTCGCCGAGTCGCGCCTGCTCGGCATCCAGAGCGGCGAGGGCGCTGTGCGCATCGTGCAGGGCCTCGTCGGTGGGCATGCCCCGCAACTGCTCCTCGAGCTCCGCACGGCGCTCGCCGAGACGCTCGCGCTCGCCTGCCATCTGATCGAGACGCCGGTGCGCCTGTGCGCGTTGCTCCTGCAGCTCGGCCAGCCGTGCACGCCGCGCCACCTCGCGGGCGCCGCGGCCGATGAACGCCGCTGCCGGCTTGCGCCAGGAGCCGCGCAGAACGCCGTTGCGAAACTCGCCCTCAGGTGTGACCCAGACCGTGCCGTCATCCTGTGTCAGCGCGACCGCGGTGAGCACACGGCGCACGGCCTCCACCTGCACGTGTCCCGCGCGGGGGTCGTCATGGTCGATCGCGGGCTCGAGCACGTCGTGCAGGCGCGGACCATCATCTGGGTCTCGCGCGTCGGGCGTGAGCAGCACGTCCTGGGTGCCGGGCGCGAGCAGCTCGCCGTCGGGGCTGACCCACGCGTCGAGGATCCCGGACGCCTCCAGCGCGGCCTCGATCCCGGCCCGCTGCTCCTGTGGCACGCTGGAGCGGAAGTCGACAAGCAGCCACAGCGGCGCGCCGGCGCGCTCCTCGCGGACGGACGGGTCGCGCGTGTGCGGGACGGGCGGCGTCTCGTGCTCGCCTGCCTGCAGCCGCTCGATCGACGCGTCGAGCTCGCCGGCGAGCTGGCGGACCTCGCGCTCCTCCGCGTCGAGCCCCGCCTCCAAGCGCGCCAGCGCGGCGCTCGCGTCGCGGCCCGCCGCCGCGAGCGCAGTGGCGAGCGGGTTCAGACCGTCAAGGGTCTCGACCCACAGCTCGAGCGCCGCGAGCACCTCTGCGGGATCGGCGAGCGTCAGCGCACTGGCTGCCTCCACGTACACGCGGGCCGCGCAAACCAGCTCGCGGCCGGTCTCCGCCAGCAGCTCCGCCGCCCGTGCGCGCCGCTCGGCGAGCAGCGCAGCCTCGCTCGCAAGCTCCTCGTGGCGCTCGCGTGCGTCGATCAGCGCACGCTGGCGATCGCCGACCGCGGCGAGCAGCGTCCCCAGATGATCGATCGCCCGCTGCTGGCGAGCGGTGAGCTCCTCGGCACGACGGCGCAGCTCCGTCACGTCCGTCACGTCCGTCACGTCCGTCTCGATCACGCGATCCACTCGCTCGCTGAACGCGTCGGCGATGCCCGCCACCTGCGCCTGCTCGACGGCCGCGCCGCGCGCCTGCGCCAGCTCCCCATCCGCCCGCGCTCTGCGTGCGCCCGCATCCGCGAGGCGCTGACGCTGTTGATCGCGTCGCTCGACACCGCGATCGTGGACCGCCCGCGCCTGGGTGGCGCGCTCGGCGGCCCGGCGAGCCTCCTCGGCGGCGCGCTCGAGCTCGCGGGCGCTGCGCGCCTCCGGGCTCTCGCGCAGCGCTCGCTCGCGGGCGCGCAGACGCTCCTCCTCGGAACGCAGCTCCGCAAGCGCCGCCTCCGCGCCGTGGAGCTCGTCGCGCGCCTTCTGATGAGCGGCCTCGGCGTCGGCGAGGTCGCGGCTGACGCGGTCGAAGGCTGTCTGTGCCTGGCGCGGAAGCGCAGCGCGACGGCGGCACGCGATCCGCGCGTAGTGGCGGTAGGTGTCGAGGTAGCCCGCGGCGGCGTCGCGCGCCTCGACCATCGCCGTGAGCGCGTCGCGGTCCTCCTCCAGCCCGCGGAAGGCCTCGGCGACGTCGGCGATCAGCGCCTGGTCGAGCGGTGGCAGCGCGCCGGTGAGCGCATCGGACAGCGCGCGCTCGTTCGGGCGCTTGGAGAGCTGTGGCGCGCGAATCTTGATCAGCAGGTCGATCAGCGCGTCATAGCGCTGCTCGCCGAGGCCGAAGAGCGCCTCGTCGACCGCGCGCCGGTAGGCGCGTGCGGTGCGGTGCACCACGCCGCGCGAGCCGAGCGCCTCCTCCAGCCGCTCGCGGGTCAGAGCGATGCGCGCCTCGTCGACGAGCGCCAGCTCCTCGCCGACGCGCTGGTCGCTGAGGAAGAACCAGTGCGAAGCGATGCCGCGGCCGCTGACCGCCTTCAGGCCGCATCCGAGCGTGCAGAACAGCGTGTTGCCATCCGCGTCGAGACGGCCGAGCTCGAGCCACGTGTATCCGAGCCGCTCGTCGTTGGGGTGCTCGCCGCCGAGCAGCAGGTTCCAGTCCATGCGCTTCTTCGGATCGGCGTCCGGCTCGACGCGATGAGGGGAGAGCTCGCCGTCGAGCAGGAACGGAAGCGTGAGGGCGAGCACCTTGGACTTGCCGGTGCCGTTGTTGCCGCGCAGCAGCAGCCGGCCGTCGCGGAAGCGAAACTCCTCCTGGTCGTAGTAGAAGACGTCCACCAGCCCCGCGCGCAGCGGTTGCCAGCGCTCGCGCTCGGGCTGCGGGAGCGGACGCGTCACGCTTGCAGCTCCAGCTGCGAGCGCCCCTCGGCGATGGTCGGTGCGGCGAGCGCATAGCGGGCGAGCGCTGGCAGCGGCCTGACGCCGTCCGGGCCGCGTCGTATCAGCCGCAGCGCCACGAGCCGCTCGAGCGCGGTGTCCACGAGCGCAACCTCGGCGCCAGGCTCGCGGGCACTGCGACGCCAGTACGCCCGGTGCTCCTCCGCCAGCCGCCGTACCAGCCGGTGCAGCTCGGCCTCTGCGATCTCCACCGCCTGCTGCGCAAGATGCTCGGCCAGCAGCAGCGTGACGTGGCCGTCGGTGCCCACGTCCGGCATCCGCACGTCAGTCAGGTCATCGTCGGGGTCGACCATCGCGATCCCCTCCTCGCGAACCTCGGCCACGAGTCCGGTCAGCTCGGAGATACGTCGCGTGAGCGCACCCCGCTGACCGGTCAGGTAGGCGGCCTGCGCGGGGTCGAGCTCGTCGTTGTAGAGGACGGGATCGTCGAGCAGGCGTCGCGTGAGGTGATGGCGCAGAGCACGGGTGCGCAGATCCTCGGCTTCCGGCAGTGGATCGGCGCCAAGCTGGGAGAGCCGCTCGTCAAAGTCGTGAGCGGCGATCGTCGAGGGGCCACGCGGCGCCGCGAGGACCACTGCGAGCACGCGTCGTTCGACGTCGTAGAGGGCATCGCCCGCATCGCGCACGAACGCCTCCTCGTCGCCGGCAACGCGGGCGAGCACGCCGAGCTCGAGCAGCAGCCGCACGACCGCGACAAGGTCCGCGCGCTCCTCGCGTCCCTCGAGCCGGAACACGACACCCGCCCGCGCGAGCCGCTCGTCGGCGGCCGCCAGGATCACACCTTCGGCGAGGCGACCGAGGGTGATCTGCGCATCGGAGCGCTCGAGCACCGACAGGGCGAGGCACGTCAGCACGTAACGTCGGCGGCTGAAGGGCACCCGCGAGCGCGCGTCACGGGCAGGATGCGTCGGATCGTCGGTCGTGGGCGCGAGCTTGACCAGTCTCGCCACCTCGCTGTCGACGATCAGCCGCCAGCCCGTGTTCGTGTCGAACCACGAGCGCAGCTCACCGGCGTGACGGCGGACGAGGCGGAAGTCATCGACCTCGGCGCCACCCGCGTGCAGCATCGGTCGGCGCAACAACGCGCGAGCCGCCCGTCGCAGCTCTGCCGATCGCGCGTGGTCGAGCGCGCTCTCGAGCGCGTGACTCACGCCGGGACCGCCTGGGGACTCGCCGGGCGCTCCGCGCCCTCAGCGTGGGAGGCGTCAAACGTCGCTGCACGCGCGCCATTCGGACATGGGTTCAGGTCGGCGATCTCGATCACGTGATCGGGTCCGCGAAAGATGCCGGCGGGGGTGCGGATCTCGATCAGCTCAGCGTCCGCGAGCGCGACCAGCCGGACGTGCAGGGTGCCGTCGGCGGTCGTGGTGGCAACCTCTCGCTGGCCCGATCGACCGGCGGAGAGGGCGTCGCCCAACAGCGCCAGGAACAGGCCAAAGGCATCCCGATCGAGCTCTCCAAGCTCGCCGAGGTTGGTCGGCCGGCCGGTGGCGAGACGGGCGCGCGCGGCGGCCGTCTGCTCGGTCTGCCGCGCGGCGAGCTCCGCCAGCAGGCGACGGGCGTCCTCGCGGTCGGCTACGCGGTTGGGATGTCCACGGCGCTCGTAGCTGCCGGTGCGCCGCAGGCGTGGACTGATGTGCAGGGGAGGCGCCTGCATCCATGACGTTGACACCGGCACGGGCTGCTCCTCACGCGCCTGGCGCGTGTCACCGTCGAGGACGAGGTGCCGCGACCCGTACACGCCGAACGCGGTGCGCCACAGCCGATGCAGAGCGGCGTCGTCGGGCGCCTCGGCGAACCACTGCGCAAGCGCACGGAAGTCGGCCGAGCGGTCGGAGCGTCCGGAGCGACGCTCGTTGAGCGTCGCCACCACCGTGAGCAGATCGGGGATCGCCTGCCGCGCCCGGCTGCGCAGCAGCTTGGCCTGGCTCGGGCGGCCGGGCTGGGAGACAAACCATTGCCGCAGCCCCCGCCAGCGCTCCTCCCAGGCCGCCGCCTCGACGAGATAGGCCACCTCGCGAGGGTCCTCGCCGGCGGCGCCGTCATCCTCGCCGCCCGGCGCGGCGTCCTCGGCATCGCGGCGCGCAGCGACACCGAGCAGGCGCGACACGTCCGCCTGCTCGAGCTCGCCCAGCAGCGCGGAGATCTCTCCGCCCACGGTGACGAGATCCTTGATGAAGCGCTCCAGGTAATCGACGAGGTGATTCTTATAGGCGCGGAAAGCGTCCACGTCGGCGTCGTACAGGTCGATCGTGCGCTGCAGCGACCCCATGAACGCCTGGGCGTTGCCGGCGAGGTCGGTGAAGCGCGCGACGAGGTCGCGCAGCAGCAGCCCCACGCTTCCGGGATCGGGCTGAGCCTGGACGGCGAGCTCGCGCAGCGCCCGCAGCTGCGTCACTATGTCCGTCAACGCAACCGCCTGCAGAGCACCACGCCGTCCGAGCTGCTCGTCGTACACGGCGAGCGCCCGCTCCGCGGCCTCGCCCGGGTGGGTCAGCTGATAGAGGAAGCGCGCGCGGTGGAAGTCCTCGACCGTCGTCACGCGGCTCGTATCGGGGTCGGCGCGCAGATTGCCCCACTGCACGAGCTGCCCGAGGGCATCGACGACCGCCTCGACAGGGACGTGCCCATCGCAATCGGCGCGGGCGAGAGCTTCGTGGAGATCCTCGCTGCGCAGATGCACCACGAAGCGCCGCTTCGCGGCGACGAACTCCCCCATCACCCGTCTGTACAACGTGACGTTCGGCGTCGCGAGGTGGGCGAACGGTCTAAATTCGGAAGGCTCCACACCCCGGCACGTTAGCCCCCGGTGGGGACCCTTGAGCGCATCGCCGGAGATGCTTCGATCGGATGTACGGAAATGACCTTCCGTGGGCACGGGCAGCAAACCCTGCGGTCTCGGCTCGATGGAAGACCGCAGCTCATGCAGGCGACCTCATCTGGTGTCCCGTCGTCACGCTGGAGCTGCTCTACGAGGCGCCAGACCGCGAATGCGTGGAGGCCGCTGCCGGGGCGCTGGCGTGCAGCGGCAAGCGCCCCGGTCAACGGCGGCCTGAGAGGGTGTGCGCTGGCGAGCGTCAGCCCCAGTGGCCTGCCTGCGGGTCCCACGTGGTCAATCGATCTGGGTCCTCCTGGGTCAACGGGTCGACAAAAGCAACGACATCCGCTACGAGGTCGGTCCACCGGTCGGGTGGGGCCAGCGTAAAAGAGGCGCGCTGGCGCAGCGCGTCGTAGCTGCGCTGCCTGTCGGGCAGCTCGACCAGAACTTCGGAGAGCGGCAGGACCGGATGCCGGCGACGCTCCGCAACAGCTTGCAGGGTCGTGCGCAGACTTGCGGCGTCGATCGCATGCAGGCGGCTGAGGATCCATACGTCGGCGAAGTCGCGGTCACGGGTGTTGAGCTCGCCGCGCTCCATCATCGTCGCGATCTTCTCGGCCAGCGTGCGCTCGATCGGGTAGGCGTGCAGCACGATGCCCGGGCCACCGAGAATCTCTGGATAGCGGATCTCTTCGACCTCGCCGGGGTCGCCGAATGAGAAGTCGAGGGTCACGACGACGCGGGCGACGCCGATCGACGCGGGGAGCTTGGCCCGCACTCCGCGGTAGCTGGCACCCTCGCGCATGGCCTCCGTCGCGATCGAAGCAGGCTCAAACACGACCCCGTCCGACTCGGACAGCGTTGTAGTGGCGATCTCGGCGACGACCGCAATGACCGACTGCTCGTCGTTGGGGATCCCGTGTGCCGATAGGTCGGCGTCTCTGGTCATCCGTCGCGCATCGAGGACTGCCAGCAGCATGGCGCCCTTGAGCACGAGCTGCTCGCGATAGCTGCTGCGTGACAGCCGTCGCAGGAAGCCCTCGATCGCGTAGAGCACCTGCAGCGCCTGCGTGTTGTGCCCGTGACGTTCACGTGCGAGGCGCTGCAGCTGGCGATTGACCAAGTCGGAGTCCGAACCGCTCAACTCATCACCGCCTCCAGCGCGTCGGTCAAGCGTCGCTGCCCCCCGAGCTCACGGGCGATAGCGACGAGCCGGCGAGGCTCGGCGTCCGGCCGCCGCAGGTAGCGGTTCAGCGCATGCAGCGCCGTATCCCGCCCTACACGATGCGCGAGTCGCATGGCATCGACCACGGCCCGCTCAGGTGTATAGATCGACAGTCGCTCGCCGGTCTCGCTCGTCTCCTCGCGGCGCTCCAGACCGAACGTCGCCACGGCGAACACGTGAACCTTGGTCTGGGGAAAGTCGATGTGGGGCCTATGGGCCCCGCGTGCCACCGCGATGTGGACGAGGACGGGCAGCTCATCGGTCAGGTCCCAGTAGGCCAATGCGGAGTTCAAGCAAATGATGCCGTCGGGGACGCGCGCGCAGACCGTCGCGAGGTCAGTGCTCGAGCTGACCGCGCCGCCGGCCCTGCGGAAGACACCGCGTCCCACGCTTACGACGTCTCCCCGAGCACGTAGTCGATACAGCTCAAAGCGGGGGACGCCAGCATGCTCTGCATCGGCGACCCGGAACGGCAGGTCGCCGAACTGATCCAGCCGCTGCCGGGAGCGATCGACACTCACTGCTACAAATCCTACACTACCTAGGCTGTACTGTAAAGCTTTTGGTGCACCACCACCGCGCGCGGCACGCCGCAGCGGACCCAGATCGAACATTCGGTACCACATTGGTACCAAGGCCTCTATTTGGCCACCCAGCCAGCCTGCGAAGAACAGCGGCCATTCCTGAGGGGTGAGCCCCTATCCACGCTCTGAAGCTGGGTGGTCCGCTCAGGTGTAGTCGCCGTCGATGAACGCTTCTGCGGCCTCGCGCACCGCTGCGAAGTCTCCGTGGCCGAGTCGGTCGATCGGCCGGTCGAACCCGAGCAGGCGATTGCGGGCCATCAGCCAGCTGCGCGTGGCCTCGGCCGAGTACGCCTCGCGGAGGATCTGGGCGATCGTGCGAAGGTCGTCGATACGCTCCTCCAGGCGCGTCCGCTTTGGGCGATCCTCCTCAGAGAGCAGTCGACGGATCGTCCGAACGCCAGCGCCCGTGGCTCGCGCAAGCTCTTCATCGGTGAGGTGGAGCTCCCGCTTGATGGCGATCAGCACGCCGGGCGCTCCTGTGGCAGCGGTGGTCATCGCTTCAGGCTACCTGGTGGCCGGTCCTTTGTCAACCTCTCTGGCATCCTTTTTTACAGCATATATGGCAGGTAGTTTAGCCGCAGAAATGGCCAACGCTGCAAGACGGCCCGCCTATCGATCCCGTAGGCTCAGACCGGCCTATGTTGATTGCAGCTTGACGTCAAGGACCGTGTAGGCGTCCCAGGCGTAGATGTAGGCGTTGTCAATGGAGTAGATCGACATGTGTTGCTGGTTCACCGCGGACTTGAGGTGCGTCCCGTCGAAGCTCCAGCCGGCCGCGCCCCACCAACCGTAGAAGCCGACGTAACCATTTCTCGTCGGTGCGGTGCCGACGCTCATGTAGTAGTTCTGCCAGTTACCGCTCGTCACCTGGATGTAGTTCACGCTGTTGTAGGGGTACCAGATGAGGCGCGCAGCGCTGCTGAGGTCGCTAACCAGCACTGCCCAACCGCCGTCGTCAATACCGAGATATCCCTGTAGAATGCCGTTGTTGTAAAGCGCGATGATGAAGGTGCTGGTCGCGTCGGGGCTTGCCGCAGACGGGGATTCTGCAAAGGCTCCTGACGGAACGTTCTGGACTGGATCGTCGGTTGTCATGATGGCGGACTCCCCTTTCTGATTCGATGGTTGGGCCGTGCACTTGGACACGGTCGATCTCGGCGAACTCCGGGCCGTGAGCGCAAGGCGATGTCACGCACCGGGTTCACGGAGCGGGTTTCGGTGCTCGACATCACGATGCTCAGGACGGCCATGACGCCGAGGAAGCTGTTGGCCAGCTCTCGGTGCCGTCTTGGCGAAAGATCGTCTCTGAGATGGAGTAGCCATCGAGTGCGACCGTTGCAAAGCCGTTCGCGACGAAGTAGTTGCTCCCGGGGCCTAGAACGGTTTTCTCATACCACTCGACGTCGGGGCTGTTCAGCCTCGTTGCGACGCCCCACGGTATGCAGCCATGCCCGCAGCATCTCGGACGGATCGTGATGCCACTCGCATTCCTGTCCTTGTAGACCACACCCATGTGCTCGTGGCCCCAATACCAGATGACCGTGCCGCCGGACAGGGGCGCCAACTGAGCAACCACCTGATCCCAGAGTGGCGATATCGGGGCGGAGCCGTCGTACTGAAGCCCGTTGTGATGAGTGAGCAGGATCAGCTGTTGCTTTGCGGCGGCCGCGGCGCGCGCCTGATCGTTGAGAAACTGCGCCTGTGTCCCCGGTCCGGTCGGCCCGAGGCTTCCAGTCATGAATCCGAAGCCGCTCTGGTCGGGGTCGAAGTAGGCCGTATCGAGCCCGACGATGCGAAACCTGTCGTTGTAGAGAGCGAAGTAGCTACAGCGGTTCTGACTCGCGAAGATCGGTGAGGTGAGCGCGGTGTTGAAGTACCCGGTTCCGTGCGCATACATATCGTGGTTCGAGTTGAGCGCGAACGACTTCCCTTGCGTTCCGGACCAGGGCCAAGGAGCGAGGAAGTGCGTCATCTGGTAGTCGCGCTCGACCCACCCCGATTCGTCTGTCCCCGCGTAGTAGACGTCTCCCAGGTGAACCATGATGTCGCCCGCGCCAATCGCGGCTCTTGCGCTGCTTGCGACGTCCTGCGCCGCCTTGTTGTTTCCGCCCCAATCGCCGAGCAGCGCGATGGTCACGGTGTTTGCGATCTCAATGGTTGCCGACGTGTTGCTGAACGCCGGCGTTTTGCCTTCTGTGAGGTGCCAGGCGATTGGGCAGTACCCCCATCCGAGATAATCGGTGGCGTCGTAGTCGACTCCGCCCCAGTACACCTGGCCGTCGGGTCCGACCGACGTCTCTATGCGCCCTGTCGCTGTGTCGATCAGCAGGCCGTCTGGATCATCGTGCAGGAGGCTGTAGGCCAGTGCCATCTCCGGCGTCGGTCGCGAGGCCGGGGCAACGCCGGCGCGGATGCTCAACAGGGCGTCATGGTTGCTGCGTAGTTCCGGTTCAACACGCGCGCGCTCATCCGGCGGCAGCGCGTTCCACGCCTCCTTCACGTCCGCGGCGACTTTGGACCCGTCCTGCATTCGATTCGTCCCCTTCCTGTCTCAGCGCGGCTTAACGTGATTGTCGGCCAGGGCATTCACCGGCCAAAGGTTCCAATTCCGCGCACGCTAGCAGTTAGAACCGTTCTCTTGGGCCGCTGCTCCCGTGCCGGTGAGCCCTGGCGCTTGGCCGCGACGATCGCCTACTCGATCCCAGTGGCGTGATCAGGCTGTCCGCGTGTCAACGGTCATCGGTTTCTCCCCGTGGGCGGCCATCGGTTCTCCCCGTTGGCGGTCATCTTTTCTCCCCGTTGGTGGCCATCGGTTCTCCCCGGTGGTCGTGGGGTGTTCGCGGGTGCT
>Ga0187890_10000691_pt1 | contig 24266 bp, 21 predicted proteins | sample June2016WEW_21_1_FD_133005 | JGI IMG/M metagenome (GOLD analysis project Ga0187890, IMG submission 133005) | Peatland microbial communities from SPRUCE experiment site at the Marcell Experimental Forest, Minnesota, USA - June2016WEW_21_10 | ecosystem: Environmental > Terrestrial > Soil >... | reverse complement strand
GCCGCCCCCACCACCCCGCCGGCGCCGAGCACCAGGCCGGTCCGCCGCCGGCTGCCCTGCGCGCCCCCGTTCCGCTGCCAGGCGCCCCCGAGAACGCGTTCCGGACCCATGGTCACCTCCTGGGCCCCAGCTCCCGGCACGAGTCCCCCGAGGGCCGCACCCGTTACTGCTGGGTAAATCCCAGGTATACCCCCCGGGCCAGCGGATATCCCTGCGGGGTCAGCCGTGCGGGTGGTCCTCGAGCTCGGCGAGCCCGCGGCGGATGCCCCTGGCCAGGACGCGGACATCGGGCACTGCGTCGTAGTCCGCGGTAATGCCGAACGTGAAACGCTCCAGGTAGGAGAAGATCGCGACCGAGATCCGCACGTTGTTGCCGATCGGCACGTAAGGGTAGATCCTGACCAGCTTGCGGCCCAGCAGGAACAGCGGCAGCCGGGGACCCGGGACGTTGGTGGTGACTGCCTGGACCAGCGGCTGCGGCAGCTGGAAAGCGGCGCGCGACCCCAGCGCGAGCAGGGTGGGCGCGGCCAGACCCAGCATCCCGGTGAGCACCTCCGCCCCGACGGCCTGGGAGGTCCGCTTGAGCTCGTCCATCTCCTCTCGCAGCAGCGCCAGGCGCCGCAACGGGTCCGGCTCGCCCACCGGCAGGTTGGCGAGCACCGCGGACACCCGGTTGGTGATCATGTCCTGTTCGTCCCGGCCACGGACCGAGACCGGCACGAGGGAGCGCACGACCAGCCCGTCAGCCAGTTCGCCGCGTGAGTCCAGCAGGTCACGGAAGCCGCGGGTGATCGCCGCGAGCAGCACGTCGTTGACCGTGCCGCCGAGCGCGGAGCGGATCTCCTTCACCTCGGCCAGCGAGGCGGCGGCCCAGGCCCACCGGCGGTTCGGGCCGATCGGGCCGTTCAGCGAGGCAGCCGACGGGACCGCGAGCCGCCGCGCGCTGGCGGCCAGGCCGCGGCCGTAGCCCAGGATCTCCCCGGTGGGCGGGATCGGCTGGCGGAGCAGCAGCCCGGACAGGCCGGCCAGCTGGCGGGCCGGGTCGGTCGCCGCCCGCAGCAGGCCGCCGGTCATCAGGTCGAGCATGGTCGGCTCAGGTTCCGGTGCCCAGCTGGCGGGCGCGGGGCGTTCCGCGTCGGGGGCGAGATCGAAGACCGCCGTCATCAGGTCGTTCCCGCCGACGCCGTCCACCACGCAGTGGTGCACCTTGGACAGGATCGCCCAGCGGCCGCCCTTGAGGCCGTCCAGCAGCCACGCCTCCCACAACGGCCGGGCCCGGTCCAGCCGGGTCGCGAAGATCCTGGCCGCCAGCTCACGGAGCTGCTTCACCCCGCCGGGAGCCGGGACCGCGGCGTGCCGCACGTGGTGGCCGATCTCGAAATGCTCATCTTCCACCCACATCGGGCGGAAGACCTCCAGCGGCATGGTCCGTACCACCTGGCGGTACCGCGGCACCCGCGGAAGCTTGGCGGCGATCAGCCGGGCCAGCTCCTCCCGGCTGGGCGCGGGGCCCTTGAACAGGGCGAGCGAGCCGAGGTGCATCGGGACGTTGTCGTGCTCGACGTAGAAGAACCCGGCGTCGAGTGTGCTCATGCGCTCCATGGCCTGGCCTTCTTTCGTTACCGCGGGATCAGCTCGTCCTTCAGCACCTTGCCGAGGGAGTTTTTCGGCAGCTGAGCGCGGAACTCGAACCGCCGCGGGTACTTGTAGGCGGCTATCCGTTCCCGGCAGTAGGCGTGCAACTCGGCCTCGGTGACGGCGGCGCCTTCCCGCAGCGTGACCACGGCCATGACCTCTTCACCCAGCCGCTCGTGCGGGACGCCGATCACGGCCGCCTCGGCTATCTCGGGGTGGGCGTGCAGCACGTCCTCAATCTCGCGCGGGTACACGTTGTAGCCGCCGCGGATGATGAGCTCCTTCTGCCGGCCGACGATGAACAGGAAGCCGTCCCGGTCGAAATAGCCCAGGTCGCCGGTGTGCAGCCAGCCCCCGGTGAACACGCTGGCGGTGGCCTCCGGGGCGTTCAGGTAGCCCTTCATCACGTGCAGCCCGCGGGTGACCACCTCGCCGACGTGGTCCTGCCCGGGCGGCAGGGGCCGGCCCTCACCGTCCCAGACCTGGGTCTGCGTGCCCCAGATGGGCTTGCCGACGCTGTAGACACGGCGCTCGGTCTCGCTGAGGTTGAACGTGGTGGTGGAGGCCGTCTCCGTCATGCCGTACCCCTCGAGGATCAGCACGCCGAAGCGCTTCTCGAAGGCGTCCAGCACGGGGGCGGGGATGGACGCGCCGCCCGAGATCGCGACCCGGAGCGACGACACGTCGTAGCTGTCCAGCTCCGGGTGCTTCAGCAGGGAGATGAACATGCTGGGCACGCCCTCGAAGATGGTGGCCCGGTCACGCTGGATCGCGGTCAGCACCGTGGCGGGGTCGAACCGCGGGATGAGCGACATGGTGCAGCCGAACCGCACGCAGATGTTCAGGATGCTGGACAGGCCGAACACGTGGAACAGCGGCAGCACGGTGATGACGACATCGTCGGGCCGCAGGCCGAACAGGCGCCCAGGGATGTCGGCGTTCATGTAGAGCTGAATGTGGGTCAGCATGGCGCCTTTGGGGCGGCCGGTGGTGCCGGAGGTGTAGACGACGACCGCGGTGTCCGTCAGGTTCCGCGGGGCCAGCTGATACCCGTCCGCGGCCACGGCCAGCAGGTGCTCGAACGGGCGCACGATGACCGGCTCCCCGGGACGTGCGGCCTGGGCCGGGTGCGGGGCCCCGGCGGGGTGCGGGGCCCCGGCGGGGTGCGGGGCCTCAGCGGGGTGCCCGACGGCGTAGACCGTGCTGACCCCGGCCACCTCGGCGCCCTTGACCGCGTCGGCCAGGATGCCCTCCCAGGTGATCAGCAGCTTCACCCCTGAATCACTGAGGTGGAAAGCGATCTCGGGCGGCTTGAGCATTACGTTCAGCGGCACCACCACGGCACCGACCTTGAGAATCCCGAAGTAGGCGATCAGGAACTGGGGGATGTTGGGCAACTGCAGGCCCACGAGATCCCCGGGGCCGATCCCGGCCAACTCCAGCCCGGCCGCCAGCCGTGACGACAGCGCATCCAGGTCCGCGTAGCTGAGCTGGCCGCCCGCATACACGACGACGGGCCTGTCCGGCGACGCGAGCGCCGTCTCGCGGAGGATCACCGCGATGTTGAAGTTCATGGCCCAGTTCCTCCCCATGCCATGCGTCCATGGCGCGGACGTATGCGCCGGGCCGGGCGTGCCTGGCGACGGCGGACACGCGTGGCGCAGGCCCAGGCTTCGCCCAGGGAGCAGCCACCCGTCCAGGACCTGCGGCCGTGTACCGGATGTGGTTACCGGCGGGAACGAAGCCGCTTCCCGGGTGAGCCTGGCCCACTCATTCCAGCGTCCGTCGGCGGGTCGGCCCTGGCTATGGGCGTCGTTCCCTAACCGGCCGGGACCTTAGGCACGCGGTGCCAGCAGGGTGTCGCCCCCGGGGCTCTGCCGCCACGATCGCGGCGGCTGTGAGGCGGCGCTGAGCCGGCCTAGGTTGCCGAGGCGGGCTAGGTTGCCGAGGCGGGCTAGGTGACCGAGGCGGCGGCGGCTGAGGCAGCGCCCCGGCCGGGTGAGCTGAGCCATTCGCGGATCTCGGTCGCGCAGTCGTGCGGGACTTCCAGTTGCGGCACATGACCCACACCCGGCAGCACGACGAGTGACCAGTCCGGGTGGCCGCGGGCTACCATCCGGGCCGCGGCCACCGGGATCAGCCGGTCCAGGGTGCCGTGCAGGATCAGCACCGGGCACCGGACCGAGTCGACCGCGCGGCGGTAGGCGCGGCCGGTGATATAGCCGGCCGCGGACACGACCGAGCGGGCCGCGAGGGTGAATTCGCGGTCGGCCTCGGTGTAGGCGAACCGCCGGCGCGCCACCTCGACGTGCTGCTCCACGACGTCTGGGCTGACCCGCGACGGGTCGGCGCAGACCGTGGCCAGCACCCCGGCCACGACTTCGTCGGGGGACAGCTGGCGCCGCCGGCTGATCATCCGCCGGCTCAGCCCGGGCACCATGTTGACCAGGAACATCATGACCACGGAGGGATCGGGCCGGACGGGCATGAACGGCAGCGCCGGGTCGAGCAGGATGAGCCCGGTCACCGTGCCAGGGGCGGCGGCCGCCTCGCTGAGGGAGATCATTCCGCCCATCGAGTTGCCCATCAGGATAACTGGCGAGCCGGCCACCGCCTCGATGAAACGGTGCAGCAGGACCCGGTTGGAGGAGACGTCGACCCCCCGCCCCGCGGAGCGGGTGAAGCCGTGACCGGCCAGGTCAGGGGCGAGCACCCGGTAGCGGTCGGTCAGCAGCGGCGCGAGCGCCGACCAGTTGACAGCGCAGCCTTCCAGGCCGTGAACGGCCACGATGACCGGGGCGCCCGCGGGGCCGCCGTAATCCAGGTAGTGCACGGGACCGTCGAGATCGACCCAGCATGACTCGCCGCCGAACCGGGGGCCTGTCCCTGAAGAGGCAGCCCCCGAAGAGGCAGCCCCGGGAAATGCAGCCCCGGGAGTCGCGGTCTGGCCATCCCCGGTCGCCTGTGTCATCGGGCTGATCCTCGTGCGTCGTAGGTATCGGGCTGGTGCTCGTCCGCTCGCGATGAGCGTGGGGTATCCCGCCTCTGATGTCAACCGCCCCTGATGTCAACCTGAAAGCATCGGCTGCGCGATAGCAGCCACCATCCTCTCTGCGTGCGAGACGGCGACCGAGTCCACGCCCGGTCGGCGCCCGGCAGGCGCCCAGGTCGGCGTCTGGCCCGGAACCGGCCGGCCGCCGGTCATAGCCCGCGGCTGATCCGGCTGGCGGCCGCGGCCTGCCAGCCCGGTCCCGGGCCTGCGGACTCGATCCACCAGGTGGCGCCGGCCGCGACGTAGGTCGGCGCCACCAGGTCCACGTCCCCGGACTGCCGCTCCAGGTCGGCCCACACCACCAGGTCGAAGCCCTCGGGCGTGCCCCGGGCCGACCAGGCCTGGTCCCGGACCGAGGCGATGTCCGCCGGGGTCGGCCCGACCAGAGCCACATCTCCCTGCGGGCTCACCGAGCGGCGCAGCGGCACCATGCCGTCCCATCGGCAGGCCCGCCGCACCGGCCCGGTGGCGGGCAGCACCCCACCGACCCAGACCGGGATACGCGGCTGCTGCACCGGCACCGGGCTGAACCGCACGGGGTCCAGCGTGAAGTGCCTGCCCAGATACGTGAACTGCTCCCCGGTCCACAGCCCGGCCAGCACCTCCAGGCCCTCGTCCAGGCGCGCGGCGCGCTCCCGGGCCGCGGTGGGCTCGTGGAAGATGCCGAAATCGCCGTAGGCGGGCGAGCCGAGGCCGACACCCAGGATGACCCGGCCGCCGCTGAGCCGGTCCAGGGTGACGGTCTCCTTGGCGAGCTTCCAGGGCCGCCTGCGCGGCAGCGGAGTGATCATGGTCCCGAGGCGGATCCGCGAGGTCAGGGTGGCGACGACAGCCAGTATCTGCCAGGGATCCAGGATCGGCGGTCCCTCGCCGGTGTCGCTGAACACGAGGTGGTCCCAGAGGAAGAAGCCATCGAAGCCCGCCCTTTCCGCGGCCACCCCGACGTCGATGAGGTCGGCAGGGTTGGCGGCGAAAGGCGGGACGGCCAGGGCCCGGCGCAGCACGGTCACCGCCCCGGTCAGCAGATCCGGGAGACCGGGGATGTCCCGTCCGCCCCGGCCAGCATGAGCTTGAGCCTCGCCGGGCCCCCTGCCCGGACGGCCAGGTGCTGCGCCGCAAGGTCCCGCTGGACCGCAGCGTCCCCGCCCCAGGCGCGGATGCAGGCCTCGGGCGCCAGGTTGGCCAGGGCCAGCAGCGCACCAGTGGTCCCCATCGGCCCGGCCAGGGCCAGGAAGGCGGCCGACCCGACGTAGGTGTGGCCCGGGTACCGGGCCAGCTCGTCCAGCAGCCGGTCCGGGCTGCCGGAGGAGTCCTTGAGCCCGCTCACCGGCAGCGTGGCCAGGCTGTCGACCGGGATCTCCGCGCAGGAGATGAAGGGGTTGTGGTACGCGAGCACCGGGCGGCCGGCCGCGGCGTCGCGGATCGCCGCGAAGTAGCCAGCCAGGTCCTCGCAGCGCGGCGGGCACCAGGTGAGCACCCCGTCAGCCCCGGCGGTCACCGCCGCCCGGGTCAGCGCGGTCGCCTGGCGCAGCGATGGGGCGCCCGTCCCCGCGATCACCGGGACCGGGACCGGGAGCGCGGCCCGCACGGCCTCGATCAGCGCGGTGCGCTCCGCGCCGGTCAGCGTGCCCGCCTCCCCGGTGGTGCCGTTGACCAGCACCGCCGCCACGCCCCGCCCGGCGAGATCGGCCGCGAGCTTGCCGGTCGAGGCCGGGTCGATCTCGCCCTCCGCGCCGAACAGGGTGACCAGCGCCACGCCCACGCCGCTGAACAGGATCGCTGGATTCGGTTCCGCCACGTTCGGTGCCGCCATGTCGCCTCATTCCGGGCCTTCAGGGCACTGGTACCTCCAGGCTACGTGGGCATCCCCATCCCGGCGAGAGCTGCGCCGGCCGGTCTACGGTGGTAAGCAACGGCCGGCGGTACGGGAGGGCAGCCGGGCGGTGAGCAGCCAGGGAGGCGGGCCAACATGACCGGCGAGGTCCCCGGAGGCCTGCCGCCCGACGCGGCGGCGGTCATCCGGGACGCGCTGGACACCGAACGACAGGAGACCCTGGACCGGATCACCGCGCTCAGGCGGGAGTTCGAGGGGATCGTGGAATCGTCCGCGGGGGTCGCCACCGACGACGAGCATGATCCCGAGGGCGCCACCATCGCGTTCGAGCGGGCCCAGCTGGCCGCCCTGCTCGACCAGGCGAACAGCCACCTGGCCGAGCTAGTTGGGGCGCTGGACCGGCTCCGTGAAGACCGTTATGGACGATGTGAACAGTGCGGGCTGCCGATCGCCGCCGAGCGGCTCGCCGCCCGCCCCGCCGCGCGCACCTGCATCACCTGCGCCGCCGCGGGATAACCGCGCCGGGAAAAGCTGCCAGCCGAGAAGAGGGAATCCGAAGAGTGCCACGATCGCGCCGACAACGGCGGCGACATAGCTCGCGTCTTCAAGGGTCATGGACTCAGCTTTCCACTGCCGGGGCATGCTGGCCACGACAGCATTCGACCCGGTCGCCTTCACCGCCCAGTGGGATGGCCCCGCGCCGCGGCGGCGGGTTAGCCTGACCCGGGACCGGCGGACGTGACCCGCCGCCCATCAGAAGGCCCAGCAGGGGCGCCAGGCGAGGGCCCGCCACCGGGCCGGGAAAGAGGCTGCTGAGTGCGCTACCGCAGCGATCAGTGGTACGGCGGGAACGACCGGGACTCCTATATCCACCGCGCGTGGATGCGCCGCGGCCTGCCACGGAGCGCGTTCACCGGACGGCCGCAGATCGCGATCGCCAACACCGCCTCCGACCTCACCCCGTGCAACAAGCACCTGAACGAGGTGTCGGCCAGCGTCCAGGCGGGCATCTGGGAGGCCGGCGGCGTCCCGCTGGACATGCCGGTGATGTCGCTGGGCGAGACACTGGTGAAACCCACCGCCATGCTGTGGCGCAATCTGGCCGCGATGGCGGCCGAGGAGATGATCCGGGCCAACCCGGTGGACGGGGTCGTCCTGCTCGGCGGCTGCGACAAGACGATCCCGGCCCTGCTGATGGCGGCCGCATCGGTGGACCTGCCCGCAGTGGTGGTGCCAGGCGGCCCGATGCTCACCGGCCACTTCCGCGGCGTCCCGCTCGGCTGCGGCACGGACGTGTGGCGGCTGTCGGAGGAGGTCCGCGCCGGCATCCTGTCCGAGCAGGACTTCCTGGCCTCGGAATCGGCGATGATCCGCAGCAAAGGGCACTGCAACACGATGGGCACCGCGTCCACCATGGCCTGCATGGCCGAAGCGCTGGGCATGACGATGCCCGGGGTGGCCGGCACCCCGGCCCCGGACAGCCGGCTCCTCGAGTCCGCGCACGCCAGCGGCCGGCTCGCGGTGGAACTGGTCTCTTCCGGGCGGACCCCGAGCCAGGTGCTGAGCAAAGGCTCTTTCCGCAACGCTATCGTGGCGCTGGCCGCGATCGGGGGCTCGACGAACGCGGTGGTGCATCTGCTGGCCATCGCCGGGCGGGCCGGTGTGCCGCTGTCCCTGGATGACTTCGACGCGATCGGCGCGGACGTGCCCCTGCTGGCCGACCTGGCCCCGGCGGGCAAGTTCCTGATGGACGACCTGTACCGGGCGGGCGGCCTGCTCGCGGTGCTCCGCGAGGTGTCGGACCTGCTCGACCCGGATGCGCTCACGGTCAGCGGCCGTCCCCTGGCCGATCACCTGGGCGAGGCCCGGATCTGGGACGAGACCGTGATCCGGCCCCGGTCCGCGCCGGTGCTGGAGAAGGCCGGAATCGCGGTGCTGCGCGGCAGCCTGGCGCCGGGCGGCGCGGTGATCAAGCCGGCTGCGGCGACCAAGGAACTGCTCACCCACCGCGGTCCGGCGGTGGTGTTCGACAGCATCGAGGACTGCCGCGCCCGGCTGGACGACCCGGCGCTGGACGTCACCGAGGACTCGGTGCTGGTGCTGCGGGGCTGCGGGCCGCGCGGCTACCCCGGCATGCCCGAGGTCGGCAACATGCCGCTCCCGGCCAGGCTGCTCGCCCGCGGCGTGCGCGACATGGTGCGGATCAGCGACGCCCGGATGAGCGGCACCGCGTACGGCACAGTGGTGCTGCACACGGTGCCCGAAGGAGCGGCAGGCGGCCCGCTGTCCCTGGTCCGCGACGGCGACCCGATCGTGCTGGACGTGCCCGGCCGGCGGCTGGATCTCGACCTGCCCGAGGCGGAACTCGCCAGGCGCGAGCCCGCCGCCGCCATGACCGCGGCGCTGGCGGGCCCCCATCGCGGCTGGGAGCGGCTCTACATCGATCACGTCCTGCAGGCCAACCAGGGCGCGGACCTGGACTTCCTGGTCGGCTCCAGCGGCCACGAGGTCACCCGAGACTCCCACTGACCAGCCCGGCACCGCATCGCCGGGTCTGTTCCACCCTCTCGGCGAAGAGTGCGCTCATGCGCGACTTGCGGGGGCTCCTGTTTCCTTCTTCCTAACGGCTGCCACGTCCCTCGCCGGTCCCCCACTGATGAGGGCGGGGTCACCCGGCGAGCCCGAGACAGCCGGGCCCGGCGAACGAGTCCGCGGCTTCCGGCGCTTGGCACCTCGTTCCCAGCGCTCGAGGATCGTGTCGAGCTGGGCCTGGAACATCTGGACCAGCGGGAGCGACGGGTCGAGCAACCACTGCAACTGCATGCCGTCCATCAGGGCGAAGACGCCGCGGGCCTCGATCTCGATCTGCTCGTCGGTCATGGGAGCGACCTCACCGAGGTCCCTGGCCTCCCGGAGAAAGGCGGCACCCAGATTGATGACCCTCGCGTACCGCTGGACCGCCCAATCCCGCGCCGGGTGCTGCGGATCGGTGGCCTCGGTGGAGAGAGTCAGCAGCAGCTCGATGAGCCCGGGCTCGGTCGTGTGGTCATCCATCAGTCCCGGGAGGCCACGGAAGTACTCCAAACCGTGAGCACCGTCGAAGGTGTGGTCTGCTTCCTCTTCCCAATGCACGAGGACCGCCTGGAGCAGGCCGTACTTGTTCTCGAAGTGCCGGGCCAGGGCGGCCGGTGTGACACCGACGTCGTCGGCGATCTGCCGCAGCGAACCGCCCCCGTATCCGTAGCGGGCGAAGATCCTCGACGCGGCGTCCACGATCTCGCGGCGGCGCCTGATTCCCTTCTGGTAGGGGCCGCGGGGAACCACCACTCTGGTCATGTGACCACTCTACGGGGGTGATCGCCCAGTCAACTATCCCCGTCCGTGACCTCCTTGACCGACACCTCCTGACCTCCTTGACCGACACATCGCTGCCGGATAAAGTGGACGGTCAGTAACAATAACTCTGGAAACGCCAGTACCACCTCGTCATCCCCCGCTGAACGAGTACCTGTACCGCGACCCGATCCCAGGGCCGGATCCAGGGAGGCAGATTCCTGGCGATGGCCGGCGCCGCAAGCGTGCTGCCTATTCTCCTCGAGGCCTGCGGGAATTCCTCCTCGTCGGCGTCTGGCGGATCCGGCACCATCTCGCTATGGGACGGCGAGGTGGGCACGGGACAGCTCAACACCGAAGCCAAGAAGCTGGTCACCGCCTGGAAGGACGGCAATCTCACCGGGGGCTACGAGCTCCTCACGGGTAACATCTACGAGGTCATCGAGGCGGCGCTGGCCGGCCGACCTATGCTCGCCTGATCTGCGACCAGTTGCCGGACGCGCGCGTCCTTCTCGTCGAGGCCGGCCCGGTGGTGTCGCACCCGCCGGGCGCGCACGTGAACACCATCGAGGACCCCGGGGCCCGCACCCGGGCGAAATTGGCGTCACAGGGACCGACACAGTATCCGTACGGCATCCCCACGGCAGAGCAGCGGCTGCTGGCCCACCGCTCGAGGCGTGACGGCGCGATTCTGGCCAACAGGCCTGTTCCTGCTCGGCTCGACGCAGGAGGCGAGCCCTGACTTCCCGGCCGCCTCTCTGGCCAACAACAGGGGGGAATGGGCGCCCACTGGTTCGGCTCCTGCCCGCCCGGCCGTCCCGTGTGTGCCCCGCCGACTCTCGTGGCCGACGGGGCTGATGTTACTCGGGTGCCACTGGGACAGCCTTCTCCCGTTGATGATCAAACGATATGTGTTGCCCTGGCGACACTGATCGTTTGATCACCGAACTGGCCGAGGGGACGGTTCAGCGCCCCGGTCATGCTGGGTGCCGGATCAGGCGTCCCCCCGGGCCGCCCCGCCCGCAGGGCCCGGCCGCCACCGGGCCGCCCCGCCCGCAGGGCCGGCCGGGGCGTAGGGCACGCTGGGCGGATGAGCCGCCCGCAGCGGGGAAAGAGGATCAGGAACAGTTACCGGGGGTGACGCAAGGCGATGTCCGGAAACAAGGCCAAGCCAGCCTGGTTCGAGCCGGAGCTGGCCACGCTGACCCGGGACCGCTTCTCCGACCCTGCCTGGATGTACGAGCGCAAACTGGACGGCGAGCGGTGCCTGGCCTTCCGCGACGGTAACGAGCTGCACCTGATGACCCGCAACCGCAAGATGGTCAGCAGCACCTACCCCGAGCTCGTTGAGGCGCTGATGGCCCAGCGGGCCGGCGATTTCGTGCTGGACGGGGAGGTGGTGGCGTTTTCCGACGGCCAGACCCGATTCGCCCAGCTGCAGCAGCGGATGCAGATCGCCCACCCGTCGGCAGAGCTGCTGCGCACCGTGCCGGTCCAGTACTACCTGTTCGACGTGCTCTGGGCGGACGGCACCGACCTGCGCCCGCAGCCGTTGCGGGAACGCAAGCAGCGGCTGCACCAGCTGGCGGACTTTGCCGACCCGCTGCGCTTCACCGAGCACCGGGTCGGCGACGGCGTCGAGTTCTACGCGCAAGCATGCCAGCAGGGCTGGGAAGGGCTCATCGCCAAGCGGGCCGACGCCCCCTACGTGGGCGGCCGGACCAAGGACTGGCTGAAGTTCAAGTGCGAGAACAACCAGGAGTTCGTGATTGGCGGGTTCACCGACCCGCAGGGCAGCCGCACCGGCCTCGGGGCGCTGCTGCTTGGCGTCTACGACGGCGACGGCCAGCTCGTCTACGCGGGCAAGGTGGGGACCGGGTTCGACCAGCAGACGCTGCACCGGCTGCACGAAGAGCTGTCCGCGCTGGAGCAGGACCGGAGCCCGTTCGACCGGGGCAACCCGCGCCGGGCCGGAGTGCACTGGACCAGGCCCAGGATAGTCGCGCAGATCGGCTTCAGCGAATGGACGACGGCCGGGCAGCTGCGCCACCCCAGGTTCCAGGGACTGCGCCGGGACAAGAGCCCGGCCGACGTTATCCGGGAGGTTCCGCAAAGTGGCTAGCACCACGACCCGCGAGCAGGTGAAGATCGGGCGGGTGACCGTCGCCCTGACGAACGCCGGCAAGGTGCTCTTCACCGGCGACGGGATCACCAAGGGTGACCTCATCGGGTACTACCGGGCCGCAGCCGAGCAGATGCTGCCGTACCTGCGGGACCGGCCGCTGGCCATGGCCCGCTACCCGGACGGCATCACCGGCGAACGCATCTTCCAGAAGAATGTGGGCCGCCATTTCCCGGACTGGATCCCCCGGGTCGAGGTGGGCAAGCAGGGCGGCCAGCTGTGCCAGGTGATCTGCACGAAGGCGGCCGACCTGGCCTACCTGGCCAACCAGGCGTGCATCGAGTTCCACCCTTTTCTCAGCCGGGTCGGGCGCCCAAGCAACCTGGGCGAGCCCAGCCAGCCCGACCAGCTGCACCGGCCCGACATGCTGATCTTCGACCTCGACCCGCCGGACTCCGGGCATTTCGCGGCGGTCCGCACCGCCGCGCTCCGGCTGCGGGAGATCCTCGAGGACGACCTGGGGCTCGTCTCGTTCGTGAAGACCACCGGCAGCAAAGGGCTGCACGTCCAGGTCCCGCTGAACGGCCGGGAGGAGTTCGACCCGGTCCGCGAGTTCGCCCGGCAGGTGGCCGAGGTCCTCGCAGCGGCCGAGCCGGACCTGGTCACCGTGGAGCAGCGCAAGGACGCCCGGCACGGCCGCGTGTACGTGGACATCATGCGCAACGCCTACGCCCAGACGGCGGTGGCCGCGTACTCGGTCCGGGCCCGGCCCCGTGCCCCGGTCGCAGCCCCGGTGAGCTGGGAGGAGGTCGCCGACCCTGCGCTCGCCGCCGACAGCTTCACGCTGCGCACCATGCCGGACCGGCTGGCCCAGCTCAGCAAGGCCGGCGACCCGTGGGCCGGGATGTCCCGGCACCGCCAGGGGCTGAGCCGGCCCCGCCGGGTTCTGGCCCGGCTGCACCCTTGAGCGAGGTGGGTGGGTCGAACGGACAGTTCGTTATGGGAGAAAGTTCTCAGGTTGTGATGCGAGCCGGCCGCGGCGCCTGCGGAACCGTCGCGGCCCACCGAAGCGAGGAGGGTGCATGACGATTGGCGAGCTGCTGGCCGAGGAGTTCGGCCGGATCCGTGGGGTGGTGCTGGACGCCGTGCGCGGGCTGAGCGAGGACCGGCTGGCCTTCCGGCCAGATGGCGGGGGCAACTCGATCGCGTGGCTGGTCTGGCACCTGACCCGGATCCAGGACGACCACGTGTCCGAGGTGGCGGGCACCGAGCAGGCGTGGCTGGCGGAAGGCTGGGCCGAGCGGTTCGGGCTGCCGTTCCCGCCGGCTGAGACCGGGTACGGGCACACCAGCACGGAAGTGGCGGCCGTCCGGGCCTCCGCCGACCTGCTGGTCGGGTACTACGAGGCCGTCCACGGTCGCACGGTCAAGTACGTCCAGGGGCTGGGCGAAGCTGACCTGGACCGGGTGGTGGATGTTCACTGGGATCCGCCGGTCACCCTGGGGGTCCGGCTGGTCAGCGTGATCTCGGATGACCTGCAGCACGGCGGCCAGGCCGCCTACGTCCGCGGGCTGCTGCCACCTCGCTGAACGCGGCTGCTGCCGCCACTGAGCACGGCGGCTTGACCCCGCCCGGGATCAGGCTGGGATCAGGCCCGGATCAGGCCGGACCGAACAGGGAGTCGAGCGCCGCGTCGATCGTCGCGGCGAGCGGCCCGATCTTGGGCAGCACGGGTTCCGGCGGGGTCGCGTCCACGGCCTCGCACTCGGCCTGGGCGGCCGGGTCGAGGAACCGGGTCAGCTGACCGTAGCTGTGCCGGTCGTCGGAGGCCATCCGGTGATGGTGCATCCGCAACGGCGCATAGAGGTACAGCTGGTCCCGTGCCCGGGTCACCGCCACGTAGAACAGCCGCCGTTCCTCCTCCAGGCCGGCCCGGCTGGACAGGGCCATGTCGCTGGGCACGGCCCCGTCGACCAGCTGCAGCAGATGCACCACCGGCCACTCCAGTCCCTTGGCCGAGTGGATCGTGGACAGGATCAGGAAGTCGTCGTCCAGCCGCGGCGGCCCGGCTAGATCGGACGCGGACACCGGCGGGTCCAGGGCCAGCTCGACCAGCGCGTCGTGCAGCGACGGCCGGGTCGCGGCCGCGTCCACCAGCCGTTGCAGGTCGGCAATCCGGACCCCGGCGTCGGGGTAGCGCTCGCGGATCGGGGCGTCCAGCGCGGTCAGGATGCCCGCGGCCCGGTCCGCGGTGCGCTCCCGTCCTGCCGCGTCGGCCAGGCAGGTCATGGTGTCCGCCACGGCCGGGCGGGCCCGCGGGGGGAGCACGTCGGCAGCGGGCTTCCAGTGCTCCCAGAGTTGGGGATCGCCCAGTCCCAGGGCCCCGATGAACCGCCGCGCGTGCACCGGCCCGATCCCTTCGTGCAGCCGGAGCAGGCGGAACCAGGCCAGGTCGTCCGCGGGGTTGGTGACCACCCGGGCCGCGGCCATGAAGTCCTTGACGTGGGCAGCTTCAGTGAACCGGATGCCGCCGTACTTGATGAACGGGATGCGCCGGACCGAGAGCTCGATCTCCAGTACGTCACTGTGCTGGGCGGCGCGCATCAGAACGGCCTGGTCGCGCAGATCGGCCCCGGCCTCTCGGGCTTCCAGCACGCGGCCGCAGATCTCCCGGGCCTGGGTCGCCTCGTCGTGGCAGCGGACCAGCTGGGGACGGGCCCCCGTCCCGCGTTCCGCCCGCAGGGCCAGCTCCAGGCCCTCGGACTGAGGCCGGACTGTGTTGGCCAGCCGCAGCACCGCATCCTTGGATCGGTAGTTGCGGGCCAGCCTGATGATCTCGAGGCCCGGGTAGTCCTCGGCCAGCGCGCGCAGGTGCGCCGGGTCGGCGCCGCGGAACGCATAGATGGCCTGCGCGTCGTCGCCCACGCAAGTCAGGCCCTGGCCGCCGGGGCGCAGCAGCCGGACGATGTCCGCCTGCACCGCGTTGACGTCCTGGTACTCGTCGACCAGGACGGCATCGAACATGCCGCGCAGCACCGGGCCCGCTGCCGCGTCGGCCAGCGCGGCCCGCCACAGCAGCAGCAGGTCGTCGAAGTCGACCAGGCCGTGCTGGCGTTTGTGTGCGGTGTAGGCCCGGAACAGCCCGGCGAGCTCGGTCTCGAAGCCGGCCACCCACGGGAACTGCGCCTTGATCACCTCGGGCACCGGCGCGCGGGTGTTCACGCACCGGGTGTAGATGTCCGCGCAGGTACCGGCCCGGGGCGCCCGCCGCTGGCTGGTGACCAGGCCGTTCTCGGCGCGCAGCGTGTCCATGAGGTTGGTGACGTCGGGCGGGTCGATGACGCTGAACTCCGGCGGCAGCGAGAACGACTCGGCGTGGGCCCGGATGATCTGGTGGGCCACCGCGTGGAAGGTGCCGCCGACGACCCGGTCAGCCGCGCTCGCGCCGCGCGGCGTGACCCGGGCCAGCATGTCGTCCGCGGCCCGGCGGGTGAACGTCAGCAGCAGGATCCGGCTGGCCGGCATGCCCTGGCTACGCAGCCAGCCCGCCCGGGCCACCAGGGTCCGGGTCTTGCCGGTGCCTGCCCCGGCCAGCACCAGAAGCGGCCCGGACTGGTGCGTGGCCGCCCGGCGCTGGTCGTCGTTGAGGCCGTCAAGGACATCCGCCGGTTCGAACATGGGGACGAATGTATCGGGTGCAGCCGGCCGGGGCGAGGCCCCACACCGGGGGAAGTCCGTGCGCACCTCCTCCGATGCGGCCCCCGTTGGAACTTCGTCGTGCTCAGGCCGGGTCTCAGGCACTCGGGAAACAATTGCGTGTCCACGCGCAGACTCTCTGCCACCGGCAATCCATTCAGCATGGGCAAAGCCAGACCCCGGTCTGACCCTTTCACCCAGGCCAGGGCGCATGTCGTCGATCTCCGCGCAATCTGCGGGGAAGCTGAGTGATACTTGAAAACAATTGCCAGTCATTGCTGGGGGGGAATAGTTTCGAAATGGCGCCCGGGAGGCAGGCCGTGCCGGACGGCTAGCTCACCTAGGGTCACCGAGGAGCGGGCATGCCCAGTTCAGCTGCGCCGAACACCGACCTGCCCGGCCCGTGGGCAGCCAGCGCGACGCGCCTGCACTGCGATGGATGTGGCGCCAGCACCGTGATCGACCAGGACGAGCACCACTACGGGGGGCTGGTGCACAGCTTCCTCGGCGATCACTCGGGGTGCGGCAACGCGGTGCAGATCACCCGCATCCGTCCCGAGAACGACTGAACCCCGCCTCCGATCCTGGTGGCCGCTGGCTAGCCCGGTGGCCGCTGCCTAGCCTGCATGCTGGGCGAAATCCACCGGCGGCAGGTCCTGGACCTCTTGCTTGCTGATGTTGAGCCGGACCGTGTCGCCGACCCGGGACACGGCCTTGATGGGGATGGCCACATCCTTGCGGCCCCACAGGTGCCCCTCCTGCAGCAGCACGTGGGTGACCTGATGATCCTTCGGATCAACGACCAGTCCCTGGATGCGCCCGATACTGCCGTCCGTGGCCTCGACCGGGTCGCCGCGCCGCACTTCCGCTTCCCCGAGGGGGATCCGGTCGTAGGTGACCGTGGGCGAGAAGCCGGCCACGCCGAGATCCACCCCGCCGGGCAGCCCTGCCTCGGGATTAAGGCCGTAGTAGGGCCAGGCGACGACCTGCTGGGGCCCGTAGGCCGCGTATCCGACGCTGCCCGGAATGAACTGGGTTTCCTCGGCCGGGTCGAGTTGGTCGAAGTCGGCTAGCGTGCACCGCAGCCGGACCCCAGGCGACGCCGCCTCGACCAGGTCGACAGGCACCAGCCGGGCGAGCCCGGCGCGGTCCTTCGGCTCGACCACGAGGTGGGTGACCGCCTGGGCGACAGGGTCCACCACCACCCAGGACACCTCGCCGCACACCCCGTCGGTGCAGCTAGCTTCGCTCCCGATGGTGAACGTCGTTTCTGGCACGCTGAGCCTCCGTCATCTCCGGCTGGACCCCACAGCAGTGCAGTGCCCGGCTACACGCGGAAGACACCTGAGCCGGTCGAAGTCCCGCTACGGTGCTCGCATTCAGGGACCAAGTTCTGGCGCAGGCTCGCGCCTCCCTGGAGCAGACCATCATCTCCGGCGATCAGGCCCTCGGATCGGCCGTGCTGACCCTGGTGGTGGCCATCATCCGCTGACCTCAGATGCCCCGCTCCCGGGATCATCTCCCGCGTGGTTGAAGTGAGCCTCCAACCATGCATGCAACATCAGGAGCCCGCTGACCGGAACGGCCACGACGCACGCGAACAGCGCCACAGCGACCGCAACCATGGAGATCGCGGTCCCGGACTCTAGCAGCGCTACGCCGACCGCCATGCTCGGCAACGCCACGGTCGCGCAGGCCCACGCCTTGACGATCTTTCTTTCATTCGATTCGCGAGCGAGCGCGTTCCCTGATGTCCGGGCGGGCTCCGGTGTTTGACTGCTCGCCAGCCCGGCGGGCATGTCAGCGATGAGGCCGTTCAGGTCCGCGTAGGTCCGCGACGCGAGCACCCGCCCGACCCGCCGGTCAAACTCGTCCTTGGCCAGCCGACCCTGCACGAACGCCGCCTTGAGCACATCGATGACCTGCTCGCGGTCGGCGTGCGACGCCCGCAGGCAGCTGTAGCGTCCCCTGCCCGCAGTCTCGTCTCCGGGCCCGACCATCACTGGCGCCTCCCCGTGAGCACGACGTACAGAAAGCGTAGCCCGGCGCCCCTTCGGCCGGTCAACCCCCGGAGGCGGGTCCGGCAGCACGTGGCGGTCGCGTGCTGATGGATACCGTCTGGGTCCTGCCCATCGCCTGCAACAACCGTGGCTTGTACCGGCCGGCGTTACGCGCTCAGATGCCTAGCGCCTGCATGCGACGGCGGTTCCCTAGTGGAGCGTTTCTCGATCCATGAGTGGAACAGCACAAACCCGATGGCCGGCACGGCCAGAATGCAGGCGAGCATGACCGTGAGGAAGACACGGTCAGCAAGACCAAGCTCTGGCCGGTTCTGGGTCTGCATCAGCCCGGCGCTAAACGCTGTAGTCGGCACTGCGACGAGCATGCAGGCAAATGCCCTGACTATTTTCCTTTCCGCGTTCGATTCCGCGGCGGCCCGGTTATCCGATTCAAGAGCGGGCTCCGTCGGCTGGGCTCTGGTCAAGCCGGCGGGGATGGCGGCAGCCAGGACGTTCAGGTCCCCGTAGGTCCGCGACGCGAGCACTTGGCCGACTCGCAGGTCAAACTCATCCTTCGCCAGCCAACCCCGTACGAACGCGGCCTTGAGCAGGTCGATCACCTGCTCGCGGTCGGCGTGCGACGCGCGCAGCTTGCTGTAGCGTCCCGCGCCTGCCGCTCTCTCGACCCCGGGCCCGACCATCACCGGCGCCTCCCCACGAGCGCGACGTACGCAAAGCGTAACGCGGCCTCTCCCCAGCCGCACGAGCTAACTTGCCTCGGTGCTGGATGCGGAAGTCTCCGACGAAGGCGACCCTGGTACCAAGGACGGGACGGGTGGAGAGACCATGCTGGGATCAGCCGCGACGAGGCCCGGGTCAAGGCCCGCCGGGGCGAGCGCATCGACCGCAACCGGATCACCGTGTCGGCCTACCTCGATGACCCGCCCAGCGTCGCATTGCGCGCCGGAGACGGCTTTCAGAGAAAAGCCACTTCCATGATCGGGAGGGGCCTCTGACGTGGGTGGGAGCCGCCTATCGGAATCGAACCGATGACCTACGCATTACGAGTGCGTCGCTCTGACCGACTGAGCTAAGGCGGCAGGCCGCCATCCCGGCGGCTCACCGAGTCTACCGGTCTGCCCACCAGCCTGTGTCGCGGCCGCGAACCACCCACGCGGCCGGGTCACTGCTCCGTGATCAGACGATCGGTGTCAGCCCAGCAACACCAATCGTTTGAGGCTCTCCTGCCCGGTGCCGGTCATCACTAGCGCCCGCTTCCTCTCACCCGGGTCCAGCCTCGCGACCGCGTTACCCGCCGGCACCATCGCCCGCAACCGGGCCATCCGCGCGTTCCGCCGCCGGTCCCCCGAGTGATCCCGCTACCCCTGCTCATAGAACGTCCTCCTGTTGCCTTGGGACACCAAGCCCGTATCTGCGCAGGAGGACGTTCCCATCTCAAGCACCTCCGAGGAAAACCCAGCCTCCCGAGCTACGTCCTGATTACTGCGAACGAGTTGTGCTGTTACACGAGTGTGGGGTGTTATGCAGGCGAGGGCTGATGCGCTGGCGACACTGGCGACACTGGCGAGCCGATAGGCCCCAGGCGCGAACGAACGTGCCACCCAGGCACCTCAGGGGCAGACGGTGCCGTCCCGGGGCACGGTCAGGTCGAGCAGGTAGCGGTTGACGAGGCTATCCACGCAGGAACTTCCCCTCATGTACGCGGTATGGCCGTTGCCGTCCCACCCCAGCAAGACCCCGGATTTCAGGTCCCCGGCCAGGGCCTGGGCCCAGCGGTACGGGGTGGCCGGATCCCGCTTGTTGCCGATGACCAGGATCGGCGGGGCGCCTGCCGCGCGGAGGGACGGCAGCGGGTACGAGCGCACCGGCCAGTACGCGCAGGGCAGGCTGCCCCACATGATCGGCGCCCCGAAGGCCGGCGCGGCCCGGGCTGCGGCCGCGGCCGCGGCGCGCCAGCGGGACAGCCCGGCCGGCCCCCGCCCCCCGGAGGGCCACGGCCGGTCCAGGCAGTCCACCGCCATGTTCGCGTCGGCCAGGTTCGTGTACTGGCCGCTCGCGTTGCGCTCCCACAGCGCGTTGGCCAGCTCGACAAGCACGGTCCCGTCCCCGCGGAACGCAGCCGTCAGCGCCTCCCGCAGCGTCGGCCAGTACGCCTGGCTGTACAGCGCGGTCGCGATGCCGCTCAGCAGCATGGCGCCGCCGGCGGGCTGGCCGTCGAGGTTGTTGGCCAGCGGATGCGCTGTGGCCCGGCTGACCAGCTCCTGGATCCGGGCCACGCCCGACGCCACGGACCCGCGTCCGACGGGGCAGCCCGCCCGCGCCACGCAGTCCGCCACGAACGCGCGCAGCGCGACCTCGAAGCCCTGCCCCTGCACGATATTCATCCGCAACGACGAGCTTCCCGGGTCGATCGCCCCGTCTAGGACGAGCGCCCTCACGTGGGAGGGAAAGAGCTGCGCGTACCAGGTGCCCAGGTAGGTGCCGTACGACTTGCCGAGATAGGTCAGCTTCGCGTCGCCGAGCGCGGCGCGCAGCACATCCATGTCGCGGGCGGCGCTTCGGGTGCCCACCCACGGCAGCAACGTCCCGGACTCACGCTCGCACCCCCGGGCGAACAGCCTGGCCTCGGCGACGACCGGGGCGATCTGACTGGTCCCGGTGAGGTTCTCGTTAGTGGAGAAATAAGTGTCGAGCTGCGGGCCGGACAGGCAGTGCACGGGCGGCTCGCTCGCGCCCACCCCGCGCGGGTCGAACCCGACCACGTCGAACCGGGCCCGGACCGGGGCGGCGATCTCGGAGCGGGCCTGCAGCGCGTAGCTGATCCCGGAGCCGCCGGGGCCGCCGGGGTTGACCACGAGCGAGCCGATCCGCTGGGCGGGGTCCGTGGCGCGCAGCCGGATCACCGGCAGCGAGAACCGCCGCCAGGCGGGCCGGCCGTAGTCGAACGGGACGAGCAGCCGGGCGCACTGGAACATCTTGTCGCAGGTCTGCCACCGCAGCTTCTGGGCGTAATACCCGGCCAGGGTGGTCGGCGGCGCGCCGGAGGGTTCGGCGATCGGGGCGCTGCCCTTGGGGCCGGGCGCGGCGCTGGAGCCGGGCGCGCTAGCGGCGGGGTGCGCGGCGGCGCTGGTGCTGCAAGCCGCGACCAGGACCGCAGACATCCCGGCGACCAGCGCCTGCGCCCACCAGCCGCGACGCCGCAGACTCGCCCGGCGGCCAGGCCGCGGGGCCGCGCGGCGGCCAGGCCGCAGGGCCGCCCGGCGGCCAGGCCGCAGGGGCGCCCGGCGGCCAGGCAGCACCGGGCACGCCACGCCGGCCCCTCCAGCCTCGTCACTCACAGGGGAATACCATTCGCGGTCGATCGTGGACGTTCACGGCTGCCCCCGCGACCATTTTCGTACACGATCGCGATGGCAGCGCTGCTACTGCGCGGGTGTTCCCGCCGCCTGATCCCCGTACTTCGCCTCGTAGGCCTGCCGGGATCCGCACACGCTCGCCTTCGGGCAGGCGCACTTGCTGCCGTCGCGGGCCAGCTTCACCACGATCTTGTCGCCCGGCACGCTATGGCCGGTGACGACGCCCGGGCCCTCGGGGGTCTCCACGGACGAGCCTATGCCCGGGGCGTCCTTGCGGAAGTCCTGGTAGAGCGGATGCTCATACTTGAGGCAGCACATCAGGCGGCCGCAGGCCCCGGCGATCCGCAACGGGTTGACCGGCAGATCCTGGTCCTTGGCCATCCGGACGGACACCGGCTCGAAGTCCTTCAGGAACGTGGAGCAGCACAGGTCACGGCCGCATGGCCCGATGCCGCCCTGCAGCCGGGCCTCGTCCCGGGGGCCGATCTGGCGCAGTTCCACCCGGCCGCGCAGCCGGGCGGCCAGGTCCCGGACCAGCCCGCGGAAGTCGACCCGGCCCGGCGCGCTGAAGTAGATCGTGTACACGTTGGGATCGTCCACGTAGTCCACGCCGATGATCTTCATGGGCAGGGCGTGCTCGCGGGCCAGCCGGCGGGCGGCCACTCGCGCCTCGGCCCGGCGGCCCCGGTTGGCCTCGTCCCGGGACAGATGATCGTCGGTGGCGAGCCCGGCGCACACCGGCAGCCCGTCCACGTCGTCATCGACCCACTGCGGGGCCCAGATGACGTCGGCCACCTCAGGTCCGCTGTCGGTGGGCACGAGAACCTTGTCGCCGACCCGGGGCGTGAGCGGTCCGGGGTCCAGGTAGTAGAGCCGCCCGTACCGTTCGAAACTGACGGCCATCATCATGCCCATCGCCCCAGGTTACGGGGGGATCACCAGCCCCGCTCCCCCGGGCGGCCGATTTGCGCGGATTGCGAGGTCACGGTGCGGAGCGTGCCGAAGCACGACGCGGAGACCCGCCCGGCCATAGCAAAGGCGGGCTGGGCGGCGCCCTCCAGCAGCGCCCCGAGCGGTCTCCATGATCGTGGAGCGTTGTGCGCCGCCGATGGGGCAAAACGCTCCACGTTAAGGCAGTCGGCGGGGTTATCCACAGGCGGCAAAGTCGGGTGGCGTCACTCGGCGCGGACCCGGCACGCTGGTAACCATGCCACGCGAATTACCGGAGGATTGCCGCGAGCTACTGCTTCTCCAGCACGGCGTGCTGTCCCGGGCCCAGGCTCTGGAACTTGGCCTCGGCCCGAGAACCGTGAGTTCCCGCCTACGCCTGGGTCATTGGCAGCGACTGCAACACGGCGTCTACGCCGCGTTCACCGGCCAGCCGGATCGTGAGGCCACCTTGTGGGCGGCGCTCAGCCGGGCAGGCCCGGATGCTGTGCTCAGCCACTGGACCGCGGCGGAGTTGGCCACGCTGACCACCCGGCGCAGTGCCCTGATTCACGTGACCGTCCCAGTGCAGCGCCATCCGCGCGCGATCCCCGGAGTCGTGATCCACCGCTCCCAGCGGGCCGATGCAGCCCGGCACCCGGCCCTCACGCCGCCGCGCACCAGGATCGAGGAGACCACGCTCGACCTGGCCGGGGCCAGCAAGGACCTGGACGATGCCCTGGCGTGGCTGGCCCGGGCCTGCGGCGCCCGGCTGACCACAGCCGACCGGCTGCGGACGGCCCTGAACGGCCGGACGCGGGTGCGCTGGCGTGCGGCGCTCATGGCCGGCCTGGACGATATCCGCGAGGGTGCGCACTCCCTCCTCGAACTTCGCTACGTCAGCCAGGTCGAGCGGCCACACGGCCTGCCCCGCGCGCAGCGCCAGGTCCGGATCGTGCGGGGGGAGCGGACCGAGTACAAGGACGCTCTGTACGCGGAGTTCGGGGTCGGGGTGGAGACGGACGGCATAGTCGCCCACCCGCTGGAGGCCCGCTGGCGAGACAGGCACCGCGACAACGCGTCCCTCGTCGAGGGCATCATTACCCTGCGCTACAGCTGGGCCGACGTGACCCAGCGCCCCTGCCAGACGGCGGCCGAGGTGGCTTCGCTGCTCCAGCAGCGCGGCTGGCGCGGCACCCCCCGCCCCTGCAGTCCTTCGTGCCCCTTCGCCGGCTGGCCCCGCCATTAGCCCGAAGTTTCGTCGCCTTTGCGGGCTGATTCTCCCGTGACCTGCATGGTCAGTCCTGGCAACGTTGAAATTGTAGACAGGATAATCTTCGATTTGCCCGGCATGGCCGTGCCCAGGGTGGGACAATCAGCTCATGGGACGGCAGGCAGCGGGCGGCATGCACGTAGACAGGGTGCGGAGCCGGCACACGTCAAAGTCCGGGGAAACCCGCGAATACGAGTCGCGGCTGCTGCGCCGCTCGTTCCGCAAGCCTGACGGGAAGGTTGGCAAGGAAACCCTCGCCAACTTGTCGGCGCTGCCGGCCGCCGCGGTCGATGCGGTCGAGGCGGTGCTCAAAGGCGCGACCCTGGTCGATGCCAGCGCGGCGCTGAGCATCACCCGGTCCCGGGCGCACGGCCACGTCGCCCTGGTGCACGCTGCCGCCCGGCAGCTGGGGCTCCCCGCGCTGCTCGGCCCGGCCTGCCGCCAGCGGGACCTGGCCTACGGGCTGATCATCTCCCGGGTAGTGGCGCCGAAGCCGAAGCTGGCGACCCTGGCCTGGTGGGATGACGTCACCCTCGGCCCGGACCTGGGCATCGCGGATGCGCCCCGCGACGACGTGTACGAGGCGATGGACTGGCTGCTGGAACAGCAGGCCGGCATCGAGGCGCAGCTGGCCCGCCGGCACCTGCGCGAAGGCGGCATCGCCATGTCCGGCCTGTCCTCGTCCTGGGTGGAGGGCAGCTGCTGCGAGCTGGCCGCCCGCGGCTACTCCCGGGACGGCAAGAAAGGCCGGGAGCAGATCGAGTACGGCCTGCTCACCGACGAGGCGGGACGGCCCGTCGCGATCCGGGTCTTCCCCGGCAACACCGCCGGCCCGGCCGCGTTCACCGAGGCGGTGGAGGCAGTCCGCAGCAGGTTCAGCCTCAACGAGCTGGTCATGGTGGGTGACCGGGGGATGATCACCTCAGCGCGGATCAGGGCACTGAAAGAACTCGGCGGCCTGTCGTGGATCACCTGCCTGCGTGCCCCGGCGATCCGCAAGCTCGCCGACGACGGCGG
>Ga0187890_10000686_pt1 | contig 24382 bp, 19 predicted proteins | sample June2016WEW_21_1_FD_133005 | JGI IMG/M metagenome (GOLD analysis project Ga0187890, IMG submission 133005) | Peatland microbial communities from SPRUCE experiment site at the Marcell Experimental Forest, Minnesota, USA - June2016WEW_21_10 | ecosystem: Environmental > Terrestrial > Soil >... | reverse complement strand
GGGGCGAAACTGGACGGGGTGAAACGAGACGGCGCGAAACGTGAGGAGGCGAAACGAGACGGGGCGAGACCGGACGGGGCGAGACGGGACGGTTCTGCTCCCGGCTCCGCGGCCGCGGTCCCCTGGCGCCGGGCCCGGTCATTCTTCCAGAGCATGGCGTAGGAGAGCATCAGGAAGCCGAGCGGTGCCCCGGTCGCGGTGTAGGAAATCAGGAAGATGAACATCAGGAGCACGACCAGCACCCCGGCGAGCCCGTAGGGCGATCTGTCTCGCCAGTACCGTGCCACTCCGTAGGCGAAGAAGCCGATGTACAGCGCGGCACCCAGGAAGCCGTTGGCGATGAACAGCAGCCACAGCTGCCCATTCCCGCCGATGGTGCCGTTACCGCAGGTGGGGCACTTGACCGAGCGCCCGACCGACACCGACTGCACGCTGCCCTGCTGGTGGCGGGTGTCGCCGAAGCCGACGATCGGCGACGCCAGCGCGTCCTGCACGGACGTGATCGACAGTGACCCGCGCCGCGAGTCACTAGCCCCGTTGGCCAGCCGCGAGCTGATCATGCTCTGCAGCGGGGTCGCCCCGATCAGGATGCCCGCGATGGCGAGCGCCGCGATCAGGCCGCCGAGCACGGCCAGCCGCCCCGTGGCGGCCAGGCGGACGGCGATGTACACGACGGCGAAGATCAGCCCGAGCCACAGCCCACGGTCCAGCGAGTAGATGATCGGCACGACCGCGATGACCGAGCCTGCCAGAGCGATCAGCCGCTGCCTGCGGGTTCCGTGGAACCACCACCGGGCGATCAGCCAGGGCAGCAGCAGGGCCACGCAGTTACCCCAGATGTTCGTGTAGGCGAAAGGCGCGTCAGGCCGCCCCGCGGAACCCAGCACGCTCTGCAGCTGGGCGAAGGCGGGATGCAGCTGCGCCTGCAGGACCTGGTTGCCGGCCTGCAGCCGGTTCGGGACGATCGCGGCAAGCGGCGCGGTGAAGTGAAGGTGGGAGTACACCGTCCCCAGCAGGCCACCGGCGATGGTGTACAGCCCCACCAGCCCGAGCAGCCAGGCCAGCCGCGCACGCGGCAGTTCCCGCTCGGTCAGGTTGCCCACGAACAGGAGCAGGACCGTGTCACCCAGATAGCCGACGAAGCGCACGCCGTAGGAGATGACCCGGTTCGAGACCGGGCTGGTCAGCGTCCCGGGCGCCTTGGCTGAGAGCGCGGCTGCCCCGACCACCACCACGAGCAGGAACAGCAGCCACAGGCCGAAGCCCGGCGGAACCCGGATCTTGCGGTTCCCGGCCGCGCTCCAGGCGTACAGCCGGGCCGCCATCGGAATGGCCAGCAGGATCCATATGTAGTCACCGAAACCCAGAGCCCACCACAGCGGGTACCCGGCCAGCAGGGCCGTCACCGGCCAAGCCGGATGGCGGGCCAGCCAGTTCGGGCGGGATGGCCGGGAGCGGGCCGGCTCCGGCGAATCGGGGAGCTGCGGGCGGGGGGTCAGGACCGCGGTCTGCGTCATGACCGCCCCCCGTTGGCTGTCGCCTGGGTCCCCGGCGGGGCCAGGATGACCCAGGTGGTCCCGCGCTGGAAGCCGATCGGGGTATTGCGCGCGTCCAGGTAGGCGGTGACGTCACGCACACCCGGCTTGGACCAGGTGGCCCTGACCGCCGTCCCGCTGCTGCCGGCCGTCGCGGGCGTCTCGGACAGGATCAGCGCGGACCCTGAGCCGACCACCCGGGCGCTGGTCGTGGTGAGGCCGTACTTGCGGCTGAGGAACACGGTCTTGTACGCGACGTCCTGGACCACGACGTTCGCCACCCGCACCGGCGGTCCGCCGGCCACCTGCTGCCAGGCGTGGGCGCGGGGGTCGAACCTCCACACCTGGGTGGCCTGGCCCGGGGCGGTGATCCGGAGGACAGAGGTCCGCCACGCGCCGGTGCTGGCAAAACTCGGCGCGTCCCCGACCCCGGAGCCCTGGTAGGTGAACAGCTGCGGAGGCGCGGTATCCCGGGCCGCCTGCTGGACCTGCCCGGTGGACACCATCGGGCCCTGGGCGGCCGGGTGGTACAGCGAAGGGTGGCCGGCGTAGCCCACGTCCACCACCGCTGACTCATCCAGGACCCGGATGAACGATGGCGTCCCGCCGTCATAGGCCGTCAGCGGGTGCAGGACAGACAGCGCTTGCCCGTCCATGGGCCGGGTCTGACCGACCGGGCCGACGGACGCGGCGTCGTGGGACTGGAACACCGCGACGTAGCGCGGCGGCGAGGCCAGTTCCTCGTAGACCACGTCCGCCGATCCGAGCCCCTGCGGCTGGCCGCCCGAGAGCGACACGGCCACCGCGGGCCGGCCCGCGGCCCGGCCCCCCGAGACGGGCAGCCCGGTGAGCGGCGCAATCCACGTGCGCGGCGCGGTGCCGGGGGAGGCGCTGCCGCCCGCCGCGGGCGTGGCCGTGCTCGCGGCGTGCAGCATGAGATCAGCCGGGCTGGACTCGCAGCCTGCGACGGCGAGGGCCACGGCCGCGGCCACGACCGGCGCGGCACCGCGTATCGAAGTCGCCCATCCCGGGAGCATCAATCAGTTCCCGCCGCGCCATCCGCGACGTCGGCGTGCGCGTGGGCGGGCACCCCGGCATCATCCTCTGCGTCTGTGGCCGGCTCAGGCCTGCGAAGGCCAGAGCCGGAGGCAGCCACCCCATCGCCGGCGACGGGCTTGCGCAGCCGGACCGAACCCGAGGAGGGCTGACCTGTCTCACGGGCCAGCCCCGAGGGGAGGCGAAGCCGGGGCACGGCGACCAGGCCGAGCACCGGGGGGCCGAGCCGGGTGATCCGCTGAAGGGAGGCCTCGATGTCCTCCCGCCTGGTGACGGAGATCTCGACAGCCAGCAGCGCCGCGCCGCAGTACTCGGCGAGCGCGAGGCTGTCCGGCCCGGCGCTGCCGGCCGGGGCCTCGATGACCGCGTAGTCAGCGCTGATGCGCAACTGCTCGGACAGGACCCGCGCCTGCGCGTGGGGCAGGTCGTGCAGGTCCTCGTCCAGGACTACGACCCGGAGCCGGGGGAACCCGGCCGGCTGGAGGGCGACCTCTTCCACGGCCAGCTCGCCCGCGGCCAGCTCCGCGGCAGCCCGTGCGTCAAGGCGGCGCGTCTCGGGCAGGCCCAGCAGCCTGGCCGCGCCCTGCCCGTGCGGGCAGACCAGGATGACCGCCGAATGGGTCCGGGTCAGGCCGGCGGCCAGGTTCGCCGCGACCACCGAGGAGGCAGCGCCGGCCGAGGCCCCGGCCACCAGGACGAGCTGGTGGTCCTCACCCAGCGCCGCGGCCGTGGAGCGGCCCAGCTCACTGAAATCCTGGCCGGCGGCCGACCGCGGGGCGGCCAGCAGATCTCCGTCCAGGTCCGTCGGGGACAGGGTGAGCAGCGCGGGCGCGCCGAACTGCCCGAGGTTCCTGGCGTTCTTGACCCGCGTATCCCGCTTGTCCCAGGCAAACGCGGCGATCAGGCCGATGAGCAGCCCGGCGAACAGCCCGCTGGGCAGGATGATCGTCTTCTTGGGACTGCTGGGCTTCGTCGGGGGCGTGGCCTTGGTGATGATTGATCCGCCGGAGGACGCGGCACCCGACGCGGACAGCCCGGCGGACTGATTGGCCAGGGCTCTCAGCTGGCTGGCCGCCGTCTGCAGCTGGGCCTGGGCGCTGGCCCGCTGCGGCGAATTCACCGGCAGCGACTGGCTCTGGATGGTCAGCTGCGCGGTCCGCTTCTCCAGCGCGCTCAGCTGACCTTTGATCGTGCCCAGCTCGGCGTTGTTCGTGCTGGTCGCGGTGGCACTGCGGTTGGTCAGGTACGCCGCTGCGAACGCGTTGGCGCAAGCGGCCGACTGCTGGGCGGACCGGGCCGTGCAGCTGATCTCGAGCACCGAGGAGTTCGCGGGGACCGCGACGGAGATGTTCTGCACCAGGGCCGCGGGCGTGAGCGAGGAATGAAGGTCGCGCGCAGCGATCGCCGCCACCGAACTCGACTGGACGATCTGCACCTCGGTGTCGAGGTTGACCGCGCTGCTGGTCCGCCCGCCCGATACCGCTGCGCTGGCCTGACTCTGGCTGGCCCCGACCGCGGTGACGTTGACCGTCGACGTCGCGGTATAGCCCTTGGGGGACTTGGCGATGTAGGCCCCGGCGGCCACGATGCCCACGCAGGCCAGCACGAGCACGACCCACCACCGCCGGCGCAGAACGCCGAGATAGCCGGCGAACTCGAAGGAGTCAGCCTCCTGCGGCATGACCATACGACAGCACCTCTCCCCCTGGGCGTCCCGTGGAGCAGGCGGCTGTGCAGGGCCGCCAGTTCCCCGCTCGGCGACAAGTCAGCCAACTGGAAGTGAAAACTCCATTACAAGCTCCTCAATCTACGGAGAATCGCCAATCGTGTCTATAGCCGTATTGGCCAGGCGCCCTCCCCCAAACGAGGGAGCTGCCCGCGGCGAATCCTGGCTGGCCGGAGGATCCGGCCATCCGCCGTGCGATCCGGACCTCGCATTCGCCCGGCCGGGCGGGTGTCTTCTTGACCGCCGGAAGACGGCATTAGCGCGTTGATTACAAACAATCACTAAAAGTTACCACGCAAATTCATTTCGTTACTCTGAGCACTGGGATGACCACATTAAGTAATTGAAACTCTGTCATTCCCGTGATCCCTGTAGTCGCCTGTCCCCGATTAGGCTCCAGAGTCCGTCTCCGGCCCGCGACCGCCTGCCTCACGGGGGAAACCCGGCGCAGCACTCCCCGGCGGCCTTGTTAATTTCCGTTTCACCCCGCGTTAATTCCCGGTTACACCCTACTAATTCGACCGGAATAATGTAATCGCCGCGCGGACGTTAACCATGCGGGACCGTTCCCCAGTCCCGACCGGCCAGGGCGGTGAGTAATTCATCTTGGCCCACTCGGCGCGCCACCCGAGAACCCCCCGGCTGCGCCCCCCACTTGGCCGCCAACCCCGAAGATTGATGCGTGGCGCGCCCTTATGCAACCGATGGTGTTTGCCTTACGATGTCGTGTGCTGCGTAAATAGCCGCCTACCTCCGCATGTCCGTGAGGTAAACGTGGCCTGCGCGGCGAGCGATCGGGGTTAGGGGGTGAGGCATGTCTCGGACGGCAATCGCTGGTGGCCGCGGCGTGACGCAGGCGGCCTCTGATTCCCTCAGAGCACGGGCCGCTTCCGTCTGGGAGAGCCGCTATCTCGCGGTAGCGGCAGCGGTCGACGTGGCGTGCGCCCTGCTGGCCGGGGCAGCCGCCTACGAGATCCGGTACCACGCACGGATCGATCCTCCGGACGTCTACCTGGCGCTGACGCTCACCCTGCCGCTCCTGTGGTGGGCCGCGATCGCGCTGTCCGGCGGCTACGACAGCCGCATCGTGGGCTCCGGTGCAGAGGAGTTCCACCGCATCCTGCGTGCGGGCGTGAGCCTGACGGCACTCGTCGCCATCTTCTCCTACGCCACGAGGCTGGACCTGGCGCGCGGGTACGTGGTGCTGGCGTTGCCCTCCCTGACCGCCCTGGACATGCTCGCGCGGTACGGGCTCCGCAAGCGACTGCACCGCCAGCGGCGCCTCGGGATCTGCACCCGGCGGGCCGTGGTGGTCGGGCCGGTGCGCACGGTGAGAGAGATGATCATCGCGCTGGGCCGGGACAGCTCCCACGGCCTGTCCGTCGTGGCCGCGTGCGTGCCGGGAGGCCGCGGCGACGAGGCGGAGATCGCCGGCGTCCCGGTATCCGGCGGGATGGACAGCGTGACCGCGGCCGTGCACCGCTTCCGGGCCGACACCGTCGCCGTGGTCAACTGCGCGCAGATGGACAGCGGCCGGCTTCGCGAGCTGGCCTGGGCGCTGGAAAGGACCGGCACGGACCTGTGCGTGGCCCCGGCCCTGCTCGACCTGGCCGGTCCGCGCACCACGATCCGCCCCGTCGCCGGGCTCCCGCTGGTTCATCTCGATCGCGCCAATCTCAGCGGGCCCCAGCGCATCGTGAAGGGCATGTTCGATCGCACGCTAGCGGCGTCGGCGCTGCTCCTGCTCTCACCGCTGCTGGTCGCGGTCGCGTGCGCGATCCACTTCTCCGACGGCGGCCCGGTCCTGTTCCGTCACATCCGGATCGGCAAGGACGGCCTCCCGTTCACCCTGTACAAGTTCCGCAGCATGGTGGTCGACGCCGAAGCGCGGAAGGCTGGCCTGGAAGCCATCAACGAGGTGAACGGGGTCCTGTTCAAGATTCGCCGCGATCCCCGGCTGACCCCGCTCGGCGCGCGGATGCGCCGCTGGTCCATCGACGAGGTCCCGCAGTTGCTGAACGTGCTGCGCGGGGAGATGTCGATGGTCGGCCCGCGCCCCTGGGCCGCGCTCCCGTACGAGAAGGCGGTCGGCGCCGAGGACCACGTCCCGCGCAGGCTGGCCGTCAAACCCGGTCTCACCGGCCTCTGGCAGGTGAGCGGGCGGGCCGACCTCCCGTGGGAGGAATCCGTCCGGCTCGACCTGCGCTACGTCGAGCACTGGTCGCTCGCCCTGGATCTGCAGATCATGTGGAAGACCGCCCGGGCGGTCGCCCGGGGCACGGGTGCGTACTGAGGGCGCCGCCAGCCAGCGCCTCAGCTCGGTCACGCGTCGTTAGCCTGCTCGTGCCAGGTGCGCAGGAACGCTTCGGCCAGGCCCTCGGCCCGTGACCGGGTCTCCATCGCGGGCAGGCCGCGCTGGGCGAGAGAGGCCAGCGCGTCGGCGGCCTCGTTCAGCGGATGACCCGTGTGCGAGTGCACGTGCTGAAGCCGTATTTCCGGGTGCTGCGCCATGATCCCGGCCAGCCGCACCAGGGTCGGCGCCGACTGCGGGCCCCGGCGCGGCAGCAGGCTGTAGCCGTCGGGCATCCGCTCGATCCGGCCGCGCTGCCAGGCGCGCAGGTAACGGATCGCGATCGTGCTGTCCAGCAGCAGCTCGGGCGGCCGGGGCTGGTCCGGGCCCTCCAGGAGAAACGCGACCGCCCGCAGCTCGGCCACCAGGACCGCAGCGGGGCCGGTCGGGTCGTGGCGATTCCCAGGCGCCCACCGGCTCAGTCCCCACGAGCCGTTGGAGACCACGCAGGCGATGCCCGCGACGCCGCGCTTGTAGCTGGCGTCGGTCGCCGCGACCTGCGGACCGGAGCCGTCGTATCCCTTGACCTTGCCGTACATAGGTGGCTAGCGACTCCGGTATCGGTTCAGCAAGTCTCCCAGCGCCAACCCTTCTTATCTTCACAGATGATCTTCTCGCCGTCGCCCGCCACGCCCTTCCTGGCGTGGCCGGCGGCCGGTCTTGCCGGGGCCGGCGGCCGGCAGTACTCGCCAGGCTGGCAGCGGTGGCCGCCGGCCGAGCGCGGTCGGGGCCGCCTCCCTCAGGGGCGCCAGCCCGTGGTATCGCGCCGGTCAGCATCGCCCCGCACCGGCTGCTATGGCCCGGTGAGCTCTGCCTGCGCGATGCGGCCCTCATGCACGGGAGCCGCTGCCCATCTTCGAGGGACTGCCGCTGCCCGCCTTGGAGGGACTGCCGCTGCCCGCCTTGGAGGGACTGCCGCTGCCCGCCTTGGAGGGACTAATGCACGAGATTTGGGTGCGCCGGATCCCCTAGCGGGCCTGGCCTTGCGGCTTACGTCGGGCAAATTCGCACAGCCGCGCATGTGAACCGTTAGGGACTTTTGGGCGTCTTTAAGGTAAGTTACCGGGATATTGCATCGGTATCAGGCGCGCCCGGGCACCGGGCTTTGCCTGGTTGATGTGGAGGGGGACATGCGAAAATATCTTATTGCCGTTACCGCGGCCGCGGCATCCGGGCTGCTGGCCGTCAGCGTTCCGGCTGCACAGGCCCAAGGAGTGGGCGGCGAGCAGCCGCCGGCGGGAGTGGTGTCGGCGACGCCGGCCAGTGGCACCCCGCATCTGAAGTCCAGTGACGACAATCCACCGCAGCAAATCCGCCAGCTTGTGCAGTGCGGTAACACAATGTACGCGGTCGGCTCATTCTCGGAGATCGTCAAGGGCAGCACGACCTACACCCGCGAGAACATTTTCAGCTTCCAGGCCACGAAGCCCTACACGGTGACGAGCTGGGCTCCCGATGTGGTTGGCACCGAGGGCGACACCCAGCAGAGCAGCGACGCGATCAACACCATCGCGTTCGTGAACGGCAACTGCGCCGACGCCTACATCGGCGGGAAGTTCACCTCGGTCAACGGCACCACCGTCAAGAACATCGCCGAGATCGACACCACCACCGGCAACGTGGTCTCCACCTTCGGGACCAACGCAGACGGCTCGGTGCAGACGATGCTCGGCGCGGGCAATCATCTCCTGGTCGGGGGGGACTTCGACACACTGAACGGCGATAAGGCCGACCCGTACATGGTGAGCGTGAGCCCCACCACCGGCACGAGCGACGGGTTCCTGCACCTGAACATCTCGGGCAACTACCAGTACCCGGGGGTGGTGGCGAACCCGACGCGGGTCTACAACCAGCAGCTCAGCCACGGCGGCACGCTGGACCTGGTCGAGGGCGACTTCACCTCGGTCGGCGGCCTGCCCCGGCAGCAGATCTTCATGCTGAACGTGGGTGGTTCCACCGCCACGGTGACCGGCTGGACCTCGCCCGAGTGGGACGGCAGCGATCCCAGCCAGCCGTACCAGTGCGCCACTGTCGAGCCGTTCTATATCCAGGCTGCCGCCTGGTCACCGGATGATTCGACGGTCTACATCGCCACGACCGGTTACCACGCGAACGGCTACCCGGTCGGGCAGACACCGCGCCAGGGGCTGTGCGACGCCGCGGCCGCCTTCCCGGCCACCCAGACGTCGGTCCAGCACGAGTGGGTGAACTACACCGGCTGCGACTCGCTGTACGCGGCCGCCGCGGACGCCAACGCGGCCTACTTCGCCGGGCACGAGCGGTTCTCGATGAACCCCAACGACTGCGACGCCCTGGGCGACGGCGGTTACAACGCTCCGGGGATGGAGGCCTGGACCCGGCCAACGGCAACTTGTACGTCAGTGCCGATGGCAGTGTGGGCTACTACAGCCGGGACCGGGGGCTGGGCGCGGACGACGAGCTGGTCACCAGCGGCGGGCTGTGGATCGCCAGCGACAATCTCGACGGCAGCCAGAACTGCGGCACGGCCACGAACCTGTCCGGCATCTGCTTCCTGCCCTACAGCGGCTGAGAGGGGTCCAGCGGGATAGCAGCCCCGTCTCCCGGCGTTGCCGGGAGACGGGGCTCGCCTGCAGGACTACCACGGCCGCAACTTCCCAATCCGCGGCCCAGGCTGGAAAAAGGCAGCACGGAGTAGAAGGCTGTGACGATTGGATCAATTGAGACGGTTGGTGTTTAATAGTGCCTTAGGACAGATCTTGTCGTCTGGGATATTTTCCCAGGGGGATTGCCCGCCGGTGTCCAAGGCGAGGTGGGCTCGGGGAAAGGAAGCTTAAGTCAATGGAACGTGTGCTGGTCACTGGCGGGGCGGGCTTCATCGGTTCCCACCTGGTCGACTTGGTGGTGGATTCCGGCGCGAGCGTGCTGGTTGCCGACGACTTCCGGCTGGGCCGGCGAGAACACCTTGAGCGGGCCATGTCCACGGGCCAGGTGACTTTGCTGGAAGCCGACATCCGGAGCGCGGACGATCTCCGGCCGGTGGCCGACTTCGAGCCGGACACTGTCTTCCACATGGCAGCGCTTCATTTCATCCCCTATTGCAACGCGCACCCGCAGGAGGCCCTTGACGTCAACGTGCTGGGACTGGAAAGCGTTATCCGTGCGGTCCGCTCCGCGCCGCTGACGTCATTCGTGTTCCCCTCCAGCGGCGCGATCTACGGATTCGGCGACGAGCCCTGGCCGGAGAACGCCCCGCCCAGGCCCGACGAGATCTACGGCATCTCGAAGTGGATGGGCGAGCAGATCGTGGCACGTCTTCACGACGACCGGCCCGAGGTTCGGACCGTGGTCGCCCGGCTGTTCAACACCTACGGCCCCCGGGAGACGAACCCCCACGTGCTCCCGGCGATCGTGGCGGCCATGCACGCGGGCCAGCCGATCGAGCTCGGCAATCTCTGGCCGCAGCGCGACCTCATCTTCGTCACCGACACCGCGAAGGCCATCATCACCACGGCCTCCGGGCACGGTTTCGACGTATTCAACGTCGGAACAGGCACGGGGACCGCCATTGGTGATGTCCTGGCCACCATCGAGAGCATCCGCGGCGGACCGCTAGACGTACGGGCGGACCCCGGACGCGGGCGGCCCGGAGATGGGCACCTTATCGCCGACCCCGGCAAGCTGATCACGGCGACCGGCTGGAAGCCCGACTACGACCTCAAGGCCGGGCTTCGTGAGCTGCTGGCGTTCGAGGGGCTCCTGTGAAGCCCAGCGAGGACCCGGTCGTGAGCCAGGCCGCCGGGGACGAGTCAGCCGCCGGTCGCCACGACGGCGCTGCCGACAGGGAGGCTGGTCAGCCCCGCACCTTCTCGAACGAGCTGGCCGCCGAGGCCCGGGCCAGTAAGCGGACCTTCTTGGAGATCGGCTTGTCCTGCCTCACCGATGAGGCCTTCCTCAGCACTATCCGCGAGGCGGTGAAGAACCGGTCCCGGCTGACTGTATCGTTTATCAACCCCGACTACGTGTTGCGAGCTCATCGCACTGCAGGGCTGATCGAGAAGATCAACCGCTTCGACGTGGTGCTACCGGATGGGTGGGGCGTCGTCGTGGGCGCGCACTGGGTCGGCCTCCCCGTACCCAGCCGACAGGGGAATGGCAGGATCTGCCCTCTGGTGTTTGCATTGTCAGCCGAGCACGGGTTCCGGAACTTCTTGTTTGGGTGCGGCGAAGGAATTCCGGAGCGAGCGGCGGCGAACGCGACAGAAGCGTTTCCCGGCCTGCCTATCGCCGGAACGCTTCACGGTCATTGGGACATAGTGCGCGGGCATCCCGGAGCCTTCGACGAGTCCGACGTGTCCATGATGGTTGAGGCCATCAACGCGGCCCAGCCTGACATCCTGCACGTCTCCATCCCGACGCCGATGCAGCAGACGTGGGTGTGGGAGGTGGCCGACCGGCTCGATGTGCCGGTGATCATCACCGGCGGCAGCTACCTCGACCATCTCGCAGAGGGCGTGGATTGGTATCCCCGCTGGATGGAGAAGATGCGGCTGAACTGGGCCTATCGCCTGTACCGGGACCCGCGTCGGCTGTGGAAGCGCTACTCGCTCGATTTCATGGCCTACGGGGGGATGGTGCTTAGGCAGCGCCTGACCCAGGGTCGGCGGGCTGCCGGGTAACGCCGGCGGGCTGCCGGGTAACGCCGGCGGGCAGCCGGGCTACTTCAGCCGGATATGTCGGCCAGGGCATTCGCCAGCCGTGACCCCGAATGCGGTGGTCAGCAGGCAAGCGCAGGGCATTGGCAGCGCCGCCAGTGCCCTGCGCCCCGACCGCGAGCAATTCAGGCGGCGCGCGGGCTGACCGGCTTCCTGCTGCCGGCCGGGACCCGGGCCGCCCGGTCCGCCGCCCGGTCCGCCGCCGGGACCGCCGCCTGTTCCGCGGCAGCGACTGCCGCCGCCTCCCGGGCCGCAGCCTCGCGGGCCAGCCGGTGCGCCTTCCACTCCGGGTGGGCACCCGAGTACATCACGAGACCGAGCCACAGGCCGAGGGCGGACAGCGACACGATCGGAACCACGATCAGCACCAGGTTTGAACCTGTCATGACAAGCACTCCTCCGAGAGGGTCGCCTGCGGGCCTTCGCGGGCCGCGTCGCCGGGCACGCATCGCACCCGGAACCCTCTCGACCCCAGCTCAGCGTCCCGGGTGGCGTCCCGGCCAGGGACGGCCGGTCCTGTGGCCGGGACTTTCGGCCTTACCCCGGCGCCACCTCGAGGGCCGCAGCCTCGCGGGCTTCGGTCTCAAGGGCGGTCGCCTCGAGAGCCGTCGCCTCGAGGGCCGTCGCTTCGAGGGCCGCGGTCTCGAGGGCCGCCTCGCGGGCCAGCCGGTGCGCCTTCCAATCCCGGTGACCACCCGCCCACACCACCAGGCCGAGCCACGTGCACATGGCGAACGGCAGCACGCTCGGGACCACGAACAGAGCCGGCAGGGAACCTCCCATGACTGATACCCCCGTTCCAGAAGACCGCCTCACCCACGCCCCCGCGCCGGCTGGAACATCAGCCCCTGAGAGCCCTCTGACCTCCAGAGCACCACGCGGAACACCGCTCCGTCAGAGGAAGACTGCCCCACCTGGGCGGGGACTTCCTGCGGGACTTTCGGCCCTGCCCGGCGCCGTGGTCACCCTGACCGTTGCGGGGCCGAGGGGAGTTATTACGGTTCCCGGACCCGAGAGGTGCTTTGCCCGGGTTTCGGGGCCGCCACTACTAACGTCGTTGATGCGGCCAGTTCCATGCCGCGGGTGATCCCCCGGGAAAGCTCCGGAACGGTCATCTGGATGCACGGAAAGGGATTCTCGGTGAGAACCAGATACGACGGGGACGACGCGCCTGTGCGTGGACCCAGAATGGCGGATCCAGAATGAGTCGACGTACACTTGTGGCGGCGATCGGCGTGGCTGCCGTCGCGGTGGGCGGAGCGCTCGGCGGTGTTTTCGCCGTGGGCGGCCACCACTCCAGCATCAGCCTCTCGGCTAACTCGCACCGCGAGCACCACGCGCAGAACCCGCGCGATATGGACATGCCCCAGGGCTGGTCGTTCAGCAAGCTGAACGACGACAACGACCGCACGTTCAACCAATTGCTGGGCATCAACAACCGCGGCGGGATCGCCGGCTATTTCGGCTCAGGCGCCGCGGGACACCCGAACAAGGGTTACGTGCTGAACCTGGGACTGTTCCCTTCCTACACGAACGAGAACTTCCCCGGCGGGATCCAGACCCAGGTCATCGGGATCAACGACACCGGGGTGTCCGTCGGGTTCTGGTCCACTCAGAACACCGCGAGCATGTCGGACAACAACTTCGGCTTCTACGCCTGGCACGGCCAGTTCCACAACGTCAACTTCCCCACCGGCAACCACGCTGATCCGCCGGTCAACCAGCTCCTGGGCGTGAACGACTCCGACATCGCGGTGGGCTTCTACACCGGCGCCAAGGGGAACGACCACGCTTACGCCTACAGCATCGGCCAGGGCTGGTTCCACCGCATCCATGTTCGCGGTGCGGTCAGCACGACCGCGTCCGGCATCAACAACCGGGGGGACGTCGCCGGCTTCTACACCGGGCGAGGTGGCGTGGTCCGGGGCTTCTTGCTCGGCGCGTTCGGGCGTCTCACCCGGCTGAGCGTCCCCGGCGCTTCCTCGACCATGGCCTTCGGCGTCAACGACTCACGTGAGGTCGTCGGCACCTACATGGTGGGCAGCGGCAGCAACGCCAAGTCGTTCGGATTCGTGTGGTCCCGCCAGCTGGGGTTCCGGACCATCAACGACCCGCATGGCTCCGGGGCCACCACGCTCAACGGGATCAACGACGAGGGAGACCTGGTCGGGTTCTATGTCAACGCCAAGGGCAACACCAACGGCCTCCTGGTGGCGCACGGCCACTTCCGGGCTCCGTTCGCCCCGCCGCTGACCACCACGGCCCCGACCGCCGCCCCCACGGTCACGCCGACGGCGACACCGACCTCGACCACCACGCCGGCCCCGGTGCCCACCGGGACAGGCCCGACCCACTTCTAATCCCCACAATCACGGCGGGCTGGCCCGGAACTCCCTGCTCCCGGGCCAGCCCGCTGCACTATGCCCGGGACCACCTGGCACGGATCCAGCTGGCGCGCTATAGCCGGATCCGCTTGGCACGCCGCACGCCTAAACCAGGCTCAGCGCCAGCGGTTCGGGCCGCAGCGATGTGACGCTGGTACTGCTCCCACGCCCCAGAGCGTCCGCGAACGGCCGTCAGCCCTCCAGCGCCCTCACCTGTGCGGCCTGCGTGGCTGGTGTTACTGCTGTGACACGGGGCGAGCAGGCCCGCGAACGTGATCTAACGATTGGTGTTGTGCCAGCAACACCAATCGTTAGATCACAAACTGACCGGTGCTCCGCCAGCCGCCCGCGCGGGGCGCGGGCCCATCGGGACCGGTCAGGCGGAGAGCGCGGGGACCTGACCAGCGCTGGCGCTGCGGATCACGTGCCGGCGGAACAGCTCCGCGGCCGGCAGCAGGCGCCGCTCCGCGGACCAGGTCAGGGTCAGGTCACGGACCGCCCCGGCGTCGAGGATCTCGCAGTAGGCGAGCGGCCCGGCCGCGGCTTCCAGGGTGCCCGCCCGCGGTGCGGGGACGATGGCCACGCCCAGCCCCGCGGCGACGAAGCCGCGCACCGTGGACAGGTCATCGCCCTCGAACACCACGGCCGGGCGGAATCCGGCCTGCTGGCAGAGGTCGTCACCGAGCTTGCGGAGTGCGGAGGTCGGCCGCAGGCTGACGAACGGCTCCCCGGACACGTCAGCCAGATGGAGGCGCTGACCGGCCCGCGGGTGGTCGCGCGGCACCGCGAGCCGCAACGGCTCGATCGCGATCAGCCGGGTCCGCAGCGCGGCGGTGCGCGCCCGCCGGGTGCCGATCTCCAGGTCGGCCAGACCGCCGTCGAGGGCGGCCGAGTGCACCTCGTCGCGCACCTGGGTGAGCTGGAACGTGACGTGCGGGTGTGCGGCGCGGAAGCTCCGCACCAGGTCAGGCACCAGCCAGGTACCTAGCGACTGCTGGAACGCGAGCGCGACGGTGCCTGTGTCCGGCTCGATCAGCTGGCTGACCGCGGCGATCCCGTCGTCGAACTGGTGCAGCATCGCGTCCACGTGCCGCTTGAACACCGCGCCGGCCTGGGTCAGCCGCAGCGTGCGGCCGTGCCGGCGCAGCAACGGGGTGCCCACCTGCGCTTCCAGCCGGGCAAGCGCCCGCGACACGCCGGACTGGGTGACCGACTCCAGCTCGCTGACCTCCGTGACCGTCGTGCCGTCGGCGACCTGCTGGAACCAGCGCAGCGCATCCGTATCCACATCCATGACCGTAGATCATGGGTCAAGGCATCTCTATTCCGCAACGAAAACCTTGGGGCAGGTGGGGCCGAATACTGTGGGTGTTCTTGGCTGAGTATTGGGGCTGCGCACGCGGAGGAGGCTCGGATGACTGAGGAATCGGTGGCGATCGTCGGGGGACGGGTGGTTCCGGTCACCGGGGATCCGATCGACGGCGGGACGGTGCTGGCGGAGGCCGGCCGGATTACCGCGGTCGGCACCGGCCTCGCCGTTCCCCCGGGGGCCCGGGTCATCGACGCGGCCGACCGCTGGGTCCTGCCCGGGTTCATCGAGGCACACGGGCACGTCGGCGTGCACGAGGAAGGCGAGGGCTGGGCCGGCTCGGACACCAACGAGCTGACCGATCCGGTCACCGCCCAGGTTCGCGCCCTCGACGCGATCAACCCGGCCGACCTGGGCTTCCGCGACGCGATCAGCGGCGGCGTGCTGGCCGTGAACATCAACCCGGGTTCCGGCAACCCCATAGGCGGGCAGACGGTGGCGGTCAAGTGCTGGGGGCGGACTGTCGACGAGATGGTGCTGCGCCAGCCGTCCGGGATGAAGTCGGCCCTCGGCGAGAACCCCAAGCGGGTCTACGGCGAGCAGCACAAGACGCCCAGTACCCGGCTCGGCACGGCGGCGGTGATCCGCAGCGCCCTGGTCGACGCGGGCAACTACCTGAGCAGGCTGGACAGCGAACAGCGCAAGCCCGAAAGCGAGCGCGGCCCCGTCAGCCGGGACCTGAAGCTGGAGGCCCTCGGCCGGGTGCTGCGCCGGGAGATCCCCTGGCGGCAGCACTGCCACCGCGCGGACGACATCGCCACCGCGATGCGCATCGCCGAGGAGTTCGGCTACGACCTGGTGATCGACCACGGCACCGAGGCGCACCTGCTGGCCGACATCATCGCGGCCAAGGGCATCCCGGTGGTCCTCGGCCCGCTGCTGACCAGCCGGTCCAAGGTGGAGGTGCGGAACCGCTCGCTGGCCAACCCGGGCCTGCTCGACCAGGCCGGGGTGACGTTCGCGCTGACCACGGACCACCCGGTCGTGCCGATAAACTTCCTCCCCTACCAGGCGGCCCTGGCCGTCAAGGAGGGCCTGGCCTGGGCGACCGCGGTCCGGGCGCTGACCATCCACCCCGCGCGGATCGCGGGCATCGACGACCGGCTCGGCTCCCTCGAGCCCGGCAAGGACGCCGACGTCGTGATCTGGTCCGGTGACCCGCTGGATGTGCTGAGCCGCGTCGAGCGGGCGCTCATCGGCGGCGCGGAGATCTACACCGCCGGGGCCAGCCCGGAGTGGGCCGAGCCGCGGTGACCGACTTCGCCGATACGACCGTTGGGGCCGGCGCGGCCTTTCCGGGGCGTGCCCCCGAATACCAGGCAGCCGATCGAATGACACCGCCAGCGAGCTAACCGGGGGCCTATCCGCATGTCCGACACCAGCACGCTGAACGTCATCGTGGTCGGGGCCGGGCTGGCCGGCCTGGCCTGCGCGGCCGACCTGGCCGCCGGGGGTGCGGCCGTGACCGTCCTGGAGTCCTCCGATGCGGTGGGGGGCCGGGTGCGCACCGACCGCCGGGACGGTTTCCTGCTGGACCGGGGCTTCCAGGTCTTCAATACGTCCTACCCGCAGGTGCAGCGCCGGCTGGACCTGCGCGCCCTGCAGCTGTCCCCGTTCACCCCCGGGATGCTGCTGTACACAGGCGCGGGCCTCCGGCGGTTCGCCGATCCCACCCGGCGCCCGGGCGACCAGGGCGACCTGCTCCACGGCCGCCTGGCCGGGCTGACCGCGCTGACCGCGCTGGCCGTGCTCAGCGCCCGCGACATGCTGCTGCCGCCCCGCCTGCTCAAGCGCGGGCCGGACTCGAGCACGCTGGCCGCGCTGGCCGGCGCGCGGATCCCCGCGGAGCTGATCGAGGGCATGTTCCGGCCGTTCCTGGCCGGGGTGTTCCTGGAGGACCAGATGGAGACCTCCGGCCGCTTCTTCCACCTGGTCTGGCGGAGCATGCTGCGCGGCACACTGTGCCTGCCGCGCCGCGGCATCCAGGCCGTCCCCGAGCAACTGGCCGTGGCGCTGCCCCCGGGCACGGTCCGCCTGGAGACCCCGGTCCGCGCGCTGACCGGCCCGGGGGTGCTGCTGGCCGACGGCCGCGAACTCCCCGCCGACGCGGTGGTGGTGGCCACCGGGGCCGCCGCGGCCGAGGTCCTGCTGCCGGGCCTGCCGGTCCCGCAGACGCGCACCGTCACCACCGTTTACCACGCGGCCCCGGCCAGCCCGCTCCCGGAGCCGACCCTGCTGGTGGACACCGAACGCGAGATTCTCAACACCTGCGTCCTGTCCGAGGTGAGCCCGGGCTACTCCGGCGGCCGGGCGCTCATCTCCAGCTCGGTGCTGGGGAGCGGCGGCGCGGACCGCGAGCCGGCCGTGCGGGCCAGGCTCGCCGCCCTGTACGAGACGGACACGGCCGGCTGGGAGCACCTGCGCAGCTACACCATCGAGGGGGCGCTGCCCGCCATGCCTGCCCCGCTGCGGCTCAGCCAGCCGAGCCGCGTCGCTGTCGCGGATAGCACGGGCCCGGATAGCACGGGCCCGGATAGCACGGGCCCGGATAGCACGGGCCCGGATAGCACGGGCCCGGGCGGCCCGCGCCGGTACGTGTGCGGAGATCACCGCGCGACCGGGTCGGTCCAGGGCGCGCTCGCCTCCGGCGCCCGGGCCGCCCGCGAAGTCCTGGCCGACAGCTAATCGGCCAGTCAGCGACCTCGGTGTTCGCTGACACCCGCACAGCGCCGGCTTTGTGCGGCAGCTTTATGCGGGGTGGTGCCGCTGGCGGTAGCCCAGCCCGAGCTGGATCGCGATCCAGGCGACGAAAATGAGGACCGGGATGATCCACAGCGACTGGATCGAGGATCCCGTGGCCCACAGGACCAGAACCAGTGCCGCCACAGCCACGGCCAGCTTGAAGTGTGAGCTTCTCTTGACCATGACCTTCTCGACGGGGTTCATGATGGGCTCCAGTTCTGCGCAATGATGATTGCGTCTATAAACTAAAGTACCCTAGTTGGTGTGAAGGCGAGCCGGGACGACGTCCGCGCGATGGTGACCGCGCTGTTCGTGACGAACGCGGCACTCGACCGAGCCAGACGGCAGAAGAAGGGTGCGAGCACCCTCAGCCTCCTGCAGGTCATCGCGGCAACACCAGGCATCCGCCCCTCGGTGGTCGCCAGCACCCAGGACGTCCATCCTTCCCAGGTCACCCGGCAGGTCCGTGAGCTTGAGAGCCTGGGGCTGGTGCAGGTTACGGCCGATGCTGCTGACAGGCGCTCATGCCGGGTGGCGCTTACTTCTGCCGGTTCCGATGAGCTGCAAGCTCTCACCGAAGAAGGCCTGGACCGTTTCGGCTTGTTCGTGGCGGAGTGGGAGCCTGAGGAAGTACGGATGCTGACCTCGTTGCTCCAGAAGCTGGAAACGTCTAAGACGGCAGTTGCAGCACGACAGCGGCCGCCGGCAGGTCGTCACTGGGCCCGGCAGCCAGGCTGACCGCCCGGCTGGCGGGCCGGGTGGCAGGCTAGGTGTATGGCCCAGGGGCCGGGCCGCGGGGAAGGGCCCGCTGGCCCGGGGCGTTGCTGATCAGTGGGTAGTATCCGCCTCCAGCGCCGTGACGCGGCTGGGCGGACCGCCGACGAAGGTGAGGGTAATCATGACGCTGCCGTTTGACGCCACGCCCAAGTTCCAGGACTACGCGCGGCCAGAGATGCTGGTCAGCACCGACTGGCTGGCCGAGCACCTCGGCGATCCCGGGCTCGTGGTGGCCGAATCCGACGAGGACGTGCTGCTGTACGAGACGGGCCACATCCCGCTCGCGGTCAAGCTGGACTGGCACACCGAGCTGAACGACCCGGTCACCCGGGACTACGTGGACGGCGCAGGATTCGCGCGGCTGATGTCGGAGAAGGGCATCTCCAGGGACACCACGCTGGTGCTCTACGGCGACCGGAACAACTGGTGGGCGGCGTACGCGCTCTGGGTCGCGACGCTGTTCGGCCACCCCGACGTCCGGCTGCTGGATGGCGGGCGGGCCAAGTGGATCGCTGAGGACCGCCCGCTGAGCACGGACAGGCCGAACCGGCGGCAGGCGGATTACCCGGTGGTGGAGCGGGACGACGCCCCGATCCGGGCGTTCCGTGACGAGGTCCAGGCCCACCTGGGCCAGCCCATGATCGACGTGCGGTCGCCGGGCGAGTACAGCGGCGAACTGCTGCACATGCCGGAGTACCCGCAGGAAGGCGCGCTGCGCGGCGGGCACATCCCCGGGGCCCGGAACGTCCCCTGGGCCCGCGCAGCCGCCGAAGACGCCACGTTCCGGCCGCGCAAGGAACTCGAGGCCATCTACGGTGGTGAGGCCGGACTCAGCCCCGCCGACGACGTGGTCGTGTACTGCCGGATCGGCGAGCGGTCCAGCCACACCTGGTTCGTCCTGCACCACCTGCTCGGCTACCCGGCCGTGCGCAACTACGACGGGTCCTGGACCGAGTGGGGGAACAGCGTCCGCGTCCCCATCACCCAGGGAGACAAACCGTGACGACTACGCTCAACCCGCGGCTGCAGGACATCGTCGACGAGTTCGACGCGGTCCCCCGCCAGGAGAGGCTGCAGCTGCTGCTGGAGTTCTCCGACGAACTGCCGCCGCTCCCGGCCCGCTACGCGGAACATCGCGACCTGCTCGAGCCGGTACCGGAGTGCCAGTCGCCACTGTTCCTGGCCGTCGAGGTGACCAGCGACGGCACCGTTCACCTGTTCTTCGACGCGCCGCCGGAGGCCCCCACCACCCGCGGGTTCGCGAGCATCCTGAGGACGGGACTGGACGGGCTGAGCGCGCGGGAGATCCTGGCCACACCGGCCGAGTTCACCACGCAGCTCGGCCTGTCCGATCTGGTCAGCCCGCTGCGGCTGCGCGGGATGGCGGCGATGCTGGCCCGGATCAAGCGCCAGATCCAGGTACAGCAGGGAGCGCCCGCCACCTGAGCCGCACGGGTCGCCCCGCCACCCGGGCCCCTGCCCGGGTCACGTCATCACCCGAGCCCCTGCCCGGGGTCACGTCATCAACAACCCGCCTGCTGTTCGTTGTTGCAAGTAAATTGCAGTAAGACCTAGTCTGGTGCGGTGACCCGGCAGGAAGGTGCCCCGATGGCTGATTCGCGCGCCCGGCTGGTCCGGATCCGTGATGGCCTGACCCCGCGCGAGTGGAGCCGGGCCGGCGGGATGCTGCTCGTCGTCGCCGGGCTGAACGTGGCGGGCTGGGCCATGCTCGCCGTCGCGGTCAGCGGCCACTTCCACATCAGCAGGACCGAGACGTTCGGCTTCACCACCGGGATCCTGGCCTACACCCTGGGTATGCGGCACGCGTTCGACGCGGATCACATCGCCGCGATCGACAACACGACCCGCAAGCTGGTCAGCGAAGGCAAGCGCCCGCTGTCGGTGGGCTTCTTCTTCTCACTAGGGCATTCCAGCGTGGTGTTCGCGCTGGCCCTGCTGCTGAACTTCGGCATCCGCGCGCTGAACGAGCAGGTCAGGAACTCCAGCTCGCACCTGCAGTACACGACCAACATCATCGGCACCCTGGTCTCCGGGATCTTCCTGTTCCTGATCGCGGCGATCAACATGGTGATCCTGGCCGGGATCGTGAAGGTGTTCCGCGGGATGCGGTCCGGCCAGTACGACGACGAGGCCCTGGAAGAACAGCTGAACAAGCGGGGCCTGATGAACCGCATTCTCGGCCCGTTGGCCCGCCGGATCGACGCGCCGTGGAAGATGTATCCGATCGGGTTCCTGTTCGGCCTGGGCTTCGACACCGCCACCGAGGTGGCCCTGCTCGTCCTGGCCGGCACCGCGGTCATCGGCGGCCTCCCGTTCTACGCGGTGCTGTCCCTGCCGATCCTGTTCGCCGCGGGGATGAGTCTGTTCGACACCGCGGACGGCTGCTTCATGAACTTCGCCTACGACTGGGCCTTCTCCCGCCCGGTCCGCAAGGTCTACTACAACCTGACCATCACCGGGCTGTCAGTGTTCGTGGCCATGTTCATCGGGGCGGTGGAGGTGCTCGGCCTGCTCGGCCAGGACGGTCACCTGACCGGCCCCGGCTGGGCATGGCTGGAGGAGTTCGACATCAACAAAGCCGGATTCGTGATCGCCGGAGTTTTCGTCCTGACCTGGGTGGTGGCCCTGGCCATCTGGCGGTTCGGCAAGATCGAGCAGAAATGGGAGCAGGGGCCCCGCGACTCCGGCCCTGATGAGCCGGAGCCCGAACGGGTGCTCGCCCGCGTCCCGGGCTGCTAGCTGGCGGACGGCTGCTGACCAGGAGCCGGGCGGCCCCGGTCCGCGCTGGGAGCCTGGCCCGACTCGGCCATGTGCTTGAGCAGCTGCAGGCGCTCCTGCCAGCTGAGCGCGAGCGTGGTCATCCAGGACGCCGTGGCCACACCGGCGATCCCCGCCCAGAACGACGCCGGCGCCTCCACCCGGGCATCACGCTGTCCCCCGGAGGACCTGCGGGGGCGGCATAGGGTGGAACTTTTACCGGTGGCGCTGGATTCTCGCGGCAGCGAGGTGCGAAGGAGATCACGTGGATGTTGAGCGGGCCGGGGCCCTGCTGGCCGCCGAGCGCGACGAGGTGCAGAAGCTCCTGGCCGGGACCGAGCGGGCTGGGCGGGAAGACCGGGACAGCGAAGACCAGCAGGACGCCGACATCGACGACCCCGCACAGTCCCTGACCCAGCAGGGCATGGACGACGCGATCGCGGAGAGCCTGCGCCACCGGCTGAGCGCCCTGGATCGGGCCGAGCAACGGCTGGCGGACGGCACCTACGGACGGTCCGTTCAGAGCGGGAAGCCTATCCCCGATGCGCGGCTGGAGGCTAACCCCGCCGCCGAGCTCACGGTCGAGGAAGCCGCCGCCCGCGAGGCCGCGGGCCAGTAGGCACGCCGGGCCAGTCATCCTGGCCCGGGCGGGGCGGCCCGCTGGTCGCGGGCGTCCCCGGGCAGGCGTCCCCGGGCGGCCCGCTTGTCCCGGGCGGGCGTCCCAGCGCGGGCGTCCCCCGGGCAGCTCTCTCCCGGATGAGCTAGCTACTCCCCGGCGGCCGGGCGGTCGAGGTACGGGGGCAGGCCGAATCGCTCGAACAGGCTGGTGTCCAGGAAGTGATGGACGTGGCTGATCCTGCCACCGGAGATCTCCGGGACCTGAATGCACCAGGGCACGAGGCGCGTCCCGTCGCTGTCCGGCTTGTACTGCCCGAACGCCGGTGAGGCGTTGGCGATGACCGGGACGAGCCGCGACCCCTCGCAGCCGCTGCCCCAGCCGGTGTACCAGCCGCGCAGCTCTTCCCGGCCGCGTATCCACATCTCGAACGGCGGCATGGAGATGCTGGCGTCCTCGTGCAGTAGCGAGACGAGCTGGTCGATGTCGTAACGCTGGAACGCGTCCACGTAGCGGGCGAGCAGATCCCGCTGCGACGCGGCCAGCTGCGGAGACCGCTGGTCTTCGGTCTGGTCGCTGGCGGCCATGGTGCTGCGGGCGCGCTGCAGGGCGCTGTTCACCGAGACCACCGTGGTGTCGAGCAGGTCAGCCACCTCGGCGGCCTGCCAGCACAGCACCTCGCGGAGGATCAGCACCGCCCGCTGCCGGGGCGGCAGGTTCTGCAGGGCCGAGATGAACGCCAGCCGGATGCTGTCCTGCAGCACCGCGCGACCGGCCGGATCGGTGTCCGGGGGCAGCGGCCCGTCGCCGGGCAGCGGCTCGACCCAGGCCGAGTCCGGCAGCGTGGCCACCGGCTCGGTACTGGACGGCACCGGGGCCGACAGGTCCATCGGCAGGGCCCGGCGCTTCCGGCTGCGCAGCATGTCCAGGCAGACGTTGGTGGCGATCCGGTACAGCCACGAACGCACGGCGGACCGGCCCTCGAACCGGTCGAAGGCCTGCCAGGCCCGGACCATGGCCTCCTGCACGGCGTCATCGGCGTCGTGCGCCGACCCGAGCATCCGGTAGCAGTAACCGGTCAGCTCTCCCCGGTAAAGCTCCAGGTCATGAGTGGCAGTGTCAGTGGCGGCGATCTCGCTCACGCTCCTCCCCGTCCTTGGTGAACGAACTTACCCACCGCCGCCAGGTCTGGCCACCTGCCGGACGGGTCGCAAGGTGACCCCGACCGATCAGGCGAACCTGGCGGCGGCAGACCGGGCCCGCACGCTGCCGGCCTGCAGGCAGTGTCGCAGCCGCCACCGACAATCCGCGTCACGGATGCAGACGGGATGGAGACCGTGCGGCGCCCGGATGCCTTTGCCGATGCCGGGAGTGGTGCAGCCGGCAGGCAGCTCGTGGCCAGACCACGCCCGGCCCATAACTACCTGGCCTTGCGGCTAACCCGGTGCGCGCGGCTTGCCTAACCGCGGCCGCTCATAGAGGCTGATCATCAGCGGCTCGAACGCACCATCTGTCCCCACGCTGTCCGGAGCCGCCGGGGCTGACCACAGGCGCAGCGGGGGCCGCAGGAAAGATCATGCCGACTGCTCACAACGGATCACCGACTCCTCACAACGGATCACCGCCTGGTCACAACGGATCACCGCGGGCCGCGGGCATCCGCGACGTGGCCCGGATGGCCGGCGTCTCGGTGGCGTCGGCGAGTTTCGCGCTCAACGGCCAGCCGGGCGTGGCCGACGACACCCGCCGCCGCATCCTGGCCATCGCCGAGCAACTCGGTTACCGCGCCAACCCGCAGGCCCAGGCGCTGCGCCGGGGCCGGACCACCACCTACGGCTTCGTGGTCCGCAACTTCGCCAACCCGTTCTTCCTCGAGGTGCTCTCCGGCGCCGAGGAGGTCGCCGGCCAGGCGGGCGTGACCCTGCTCGTCCTGGACTCGCGCTACTCGCTGGAGCGTGAGCGCCGCCACCTGCAGGAGATGGCGGCGCAGCGGCTGGCCGGGCTGGCCATCGCCCCGGTCGGCACCGGCGAGTCGATCCGGCTCTGGCACGATTTGCTCCCGGGGGCCCCGGTGGTGGCGCTGAACGCCTCGGCGGCCCGCATCTCCGGCGTCTGCCGGGTCCGCCCGGACAACGCCGCCGCGGTCGAGCTGCCGTTGCGCCGGCTCGCCGAGCTGGGGCACACGTCGGTGGCGTTCCTGACCGCGCCGCGGCGGCTGATAGCGGACCCGGACCGGCTGCGCCACTTCCGGCGGCTGAGCCGGGTGCTTGGGCTGCGGGCCACCGTGCTGTACTCGCCGCTGACCCTGGGCGACGTGCAGCAGGCCACCCGGGCCGTCCTGGCCCGCCCGGGCGC
>Ga0187890_10000685_pt1 | contig 24398 bp, 22 predicted proteins | sample June2016WEW_21_1_FD_133005 | JGI IMG/M metagenome (GOLD analysis project Ga0187890, IMG submission 133005) | Peatland microbial communities from SPRUCE experiment site at the Marcell Experimental Forest, Minnesota, USA - June2016WEW_21_10 | ecosystem: Environmental > Terrestrial > Soil >... | reverse complement strand
GGTGAAACTGCCCATCGGATACAGCCTGCGGTGGGAGGGGGAATATGCGAGTCAGAAGCGAGCCAACGCGCGGCTGCTGATCGTGCTGCCGATCACGATTCTTATTATCTTCATTCTTCTTTACACGATGTTCAAATCGTTCAAATGGGCGCTGCTGATTATGGTGAACGTAGCGATCGCACCGATTGGCGGGTTGCTGGCTCTCTGGTTTACCGGCACGAATTTCAGTGTTTCTTCCGGCGTGGGCTTTCTGGCGCTGTTTGGCGTGTCGGTGCAAACCGGAGTGATCATGCTGGAGTACATTAACCAGCTGCGGGCGCGGCGATTCACGGTGGAGGATGCGGCGGTGGAAGGAGCGGTGCTGAGACTGCGTCCGATTATGATGACCATGCTGGTGGCGACTCTGGGGCTACTGCCGGCGGCTCTGTCGCATGCGATCGGATCGGATTCTCAGCGGCCGTTTGCGATTGTGATTGTGGGAGGACTGATCGCGGCGCTGGTCATGAGCGTCTTCTTGCTGCCGACGATTTATGTGTGGGTAGCCGGAGAACGGGATGTGCTGCCGCTGGCGGAAGAAACCTTCGAACTGGGCGAGCACGTGGATTAGGGAGGTTCTCAGTTTCTGATTTCCCGCAAGACGATCTGGCTGGTTCGAGATGTGGGATTCCAAACCCTGACCTTCTGGGGCGCGGTCGGTATATCCTGAACAGGTATTTTTTGCTTCAGGAACCAATCGATGCCAGACCAATTCGACCCCAGTCTAGAAGAGATCTTGGCGCGCCAAGCACAGGAGATCGAACGACTACAGGATGCCTTCGGCCTGCTTGGGGTCAGTCCCTGTTCGTGGTGTAAGAAGTTTTTTCGCCGAACCGAACCTGGTGCGCTTTTTGATGGCGGCGAACTAGTTTGCTACGGGTGCATCCATGAATGGTGGGCGCAACGCTGCGGGCAACTGGGCACAAAGGAGCGCGAGAACCTTGAAGGCAAGCTGGTCTTCTGGCTGCGCGACTACCATCACGCCGAAACCTTTAAGGATCCGGCCAAGCTGCCGGAGAGTTCGCAGCAGGAATTGCATATTGTGGCCAACTGCCTGGAATGCCGCGGGACGGGAAAATCGTTGGGGCAGGAAAACTGCCGCTTCTGTGAAGGACGCGGGACGGTGTGGGTGATCGTTGCGAGGAAGAAGGGCTAGGTTTCCGACCGAAGCAGTAAACCGCAAGACCCAAGGTAAATCTCCTGACGGCACGGCTGAAGCCCTGCCCTACCTGGTGAGTCAAGACGGTTTCCAAAAAAAAATTAAGAGTTCCGAGGTGCTGTTGAGTCCATTCGTCTCGGCCAGTAGCTCGCGTTAGACCCTTGCTTGACCTGCCGTGCTGCTTCCCTTGCGGGCGCGCTGCGGGCGATCTTCGCTCGGGCTCCGGGCTCACCGCCAACCGGATAAACCTACTCAACGCCTCGGAACTCTATCCTGCCTTCGACTGGGTTTCTCGTTCTCCTCGACCAGCGCTTTGCTATAGACCCTCACTTGCCTTCCCTCCGCATTTTGCAATGAGGAGAGTGACTGAGCTTGAGCCCCGGACGCTGCACCAACCGGAAAAACCTTAAGAAACTGTCAAAGAACGATCTTGTTGTACTCCTTTTAAATTTTGAGTCAACGAAAAGAACGCAGCTTTATCTGGTTTATTTTCACTCGAGTGCAGCTCGTCCACAGGCGGGTGACCGGATTTTGTGCAGCTGCGAAGGCGGAGTTGCGCGGAGGCGGAGGTTTAGGTAGTTTTTCGCCATGCGGGACAGGGCGCGTGGCAAGGGTTGCAGAGTTTTGCGACCGCACCGGGGCTGTGAATATTCGGTGAAAGCCGCGCCAGACAAGGGATTTCGCGGATTTCGGCAGGAGAGTGGGAAGGTTCAGGTTGTAAAATTGCCAGCGTTTAATGGCTTGACAATGCAGGTAAGTCTGCTAAAGTGCGAGAAAAGCTGCATACATCGTAAAACTCGCAGGTGCCCAAGATTATGAAGAATGTTTATGAGGTTCTGAGGCAGAAGGAAATGGAGTTGACCCGGCTGGAGAGAGAAGTGGAAGCGTTGCGGCTGGTGGCTCCGTTGCTCTCCGAGGAAAAGGAAGTCGGCTCCGACATGGGAAAACCGGCTCTGGCCACTGCGGTGAACGGGCCGCAGCAGCCAATCCGCATCCCGTCGCCCCCGGTGGTAGCGGCGGCGCAACCGGTGCGCGCGGCTGGATGGGACGATACCGCGAAGCGCTGGCCGTAGATTTCAGCGGAATTTTATTGGTCCTCTCGCCGGCGCGTGGGTTCAGCACGGTGGAGTGGTTTTTTCCTCAGCCTGGGATTTTGTCCCGGGCTGTTTGGTTTGGGGCCTACACGAGTTGCCAGAACCTCACGCGGCCGGTTCGACTTCGCTCAGGGCAGGCTGCTAAAGCGCCGCTCTTCCACGGCACCGCCTGCCGCAATAACTCCGAAATCAAATGTGAGAATGGGCACCCGGGTCGCGCGATCGAGCTACGATGCCACGATCTGACACAGCGTGACCAGCAGGCGATCTACTTCCTCCGCGGTGTTGTAATGGACGAGGCCGATGCGGAGGAAGCCGCCGGATTTTTCTACGTCGAGTCGCTCGGTTAAGTTCAGAGCGTAGTAGTTTCCGTCCCAGGTAAAGAAGCCGCGGTCGCCAAGTTTGGTGGCGAGCGCCAGGGGAGTCTGGTTTTTGTTCTGATTGACGACTCGGACCGCGAGCGTGGGGCATCGCCAGTCGAAGCACGAGCGATCGGTGATGCCGTAGATCCTCAGTTGCGGAATGTCGGAAATACCGACGATGAGGCGCTCCATCAATCCCCGCTCGTAGCGGTGAATGGTTTCGAAAGCGGCGACTATGGCGGCGCGGCGGTTGGCCGCTTGAGGATAATGGCGGCGGCCTAGGTCGGCGAGATATTCCACGCAGGCGGTGATACCGGCGATGCATTCGTGGTTGAGCGTGCCCCACTCCCAGCGGTTGGGGACGGCGTCGGTGAGGGGACGGACTTTGTAGGGGCGCAGGCGCTGCAGGTGTTCGCGCTTGCCGAAGAGAACGCCCATGTGCGGGCCGAAGAATTTGTAGGTAGAGCAGACGAGGAAGTCGCAATCGAGCGCGGCGACATCGATTACGCCATGCGGGCCGTAATGCACGGCGTCGACGTAGGCCAGGGCTCCGGCGGCGTGGGCGAGGCGGACGATTTCTTTTACGGGATTGATAGTGCCGACGGCGTTCGATGCGTAGCCGACTGCGACCAGTTTGGTTTTCTGATTAATCTTCGAGGCGAGATCGGCAAGGTCGAGCGTGCAGTCTTCTTCGTGAATCTCGGCCCAGCGGATGGTGACGCCTGTTTCTTCGAGGGCGAGCCAGGGGGAGACGTTGGCGTCGTGATCGAGGCGCGTGACCAGGATTTCGTCACCGGAGCCGAGGTCACGGCCGATGGCGCGGGACATGGCGAAGGTGAGCGTGGTCATGTTGGGGCCGAAGACGATTTCGTCGGCGGCGCAGTGCAGGAAGTCGGCCATGGCGGAGCGGGCATCGGCGAGCATGGTGTCGGTGTGGCCGCTGGTGGCGTAGGCTCCGCAGGTGTTGGCATTGTCGCGGCGGAGGTAGTTGGAGATGGCGTCGATCACGCGCTGCGGGACCTGCGTGCCGCCGGGGCCGTCGAGGAAGACCGCGGGGTGTCCGTTGACGGCTTGGGCTAGTGAGGGGAATTGGGAGCGGACGTGGGTGAGGTCGAGGGCAGTGGGCGCGAGGGTTTCAGTGGTTGGCATGATGGTCATCTATCTTCCCACGGCCCTGACCAAGTCCGCCAGCATGCCGAAGGCGGTGGCGTAGAGGCCGGGGTTTTCTTCAGTGATGGCTAAGCCGGGATATATATCCGTCTGGAAATAAATGTAAGACGATGTGCCGGCGATTTGAGACATGGGATCGGCGAGCGGGATTTGTTCGGGGCGGACGGTGACGTTGATTCCCTTCTCTGTTTTGTTGGCGCGGCAGACTAGTTTGTAGGGATGGCCTGCTTTTTTGGCGGCCTGCACGGCTTCTGCGCTCAGGCCGCGAATTCCTTCGCGGTCGATTTCTTCCAGACGTATCGGAACATCCATCAGGACCGTGATGAGGGCGGCGGTTTTTACGGCGGCGTCCCAGGCTTCGATGTCGTGGCTGGCGTCGGTTTCGGCGATGCCGAGGGACTGGGCTTTCTTCAGGGATTCGTCGAAGGTGAGGCCGTTTTCCATTTCAGTGAGGATCACGTTGGTGGTGGAATTCAGAATGCCGTGAAATCCTTGCAAGTGGATGACCGGGAGCTGGTCGAACAAGGAGAATATGGGGATGCCGTCCATGACGGTGGATTCGAAGAGGAAACGCTTGCCGCGCGCGGCGGCCAGGTCGCGGAGTTCGCGGTAGGCGTGGACGATGGGTCCTTTGTTGGCGGTGACGGCGTGGGCTCCGTGATGGAGGGCGGCGCGGATGTGATCGATGGCGGGCTGGCCGGTTTCGACGTTGAGAGGGGTGGCTTCGAAGAGGACGTCGGCTTGGGCGGATTGCAGCCAGGCGCGGACATTTGTCGGGTTCTCATCTGATGAAGGGCTTCTAGCGGTCGAGGGCGCCTGCTCCACCCGGGTCAGATCAAGGCCTTTGGGGTCGGCGATCCAGCCTTGACGGCGCGAGGCGACCCCGGTGATGCGGAAGGTGATTCCGTGGCGGGCGCGGAGTTCGTGCTCGCGGTCGCGCAAGAGTTGCACGAGCGTGCGGTTGACGTTGCCGTAGCCGAGGAAGCAGAAGTTGTAGGTGTGAATGCGGAATCCCCACAGGGGCTAAAGCCCCGATCTAGTCATGACGCTGACGCGGCCCCTTCGACTTCGCTCAGGGCAGGCTGCTAAGCGCCGCTCTTTCACGGTGCTGCCAGACCGCGGTGCCGCTAAATTCTGCCCTTGCGGCCACCGCAGCGGCTAAAGCCAGTACTAGAAGCAGCTCGCTGATGGCAGCGCTAAAGCGCGGCGTCACACAAAATCACCGCTGTTCAAAAACAGCGTTGTCCGGAATCGAGCTTGCGATAACGATCTAGCCCATCACCTGGGTATGCTCGGCTTTAATCTTGTAGAGCACACGGACTTCGCCGGGCTGGCCGTAGGGATATTTGTCGACGCCTAGATATTTCTTGGCCATCTTGTCGATGTGGGCGCTGGCGCCGTCTTCGGTGATCTCGACGACGCGGCCTCTAATTTCGATGTAGCGATAGGGATTTTCCGGATCGATGATGGCGAGGGAGACGCGGGGATCGCGGCGAACATTTTTGTCTTTTTGGCGGCCCTTGGCGGAGTTGAAGATGACGTGTTCGCCGTCGAAGTCACACCAGACGGGCGTGACCTGGGGACGGCCGTCGGGCATGAGGGTGGCGAGGCTGGCGAAGGCGCGTTTCTGAAAAAGATCGCGATATTTTTCGGGGATTGCTTCGGGCATAAAAAGCTCCTTGCGGTGGTGCGATGAATTGTCAGGACATTATAGATCGAAGCGGTGGATCTGGATTTGCGGGACGGCGGGGGTCCCCAGTATTCTGGCTGACCATGATTTACAAGCGAAAATCCGTGGGCAGTAATTAGTGATCAGGGACCAGTAGATTCAGCTTCAGCAACGGACACGAGGAGACGACTTGCATGATTTTTTCCTACCGACGTATCGCGATAGATCGAAGTAGAAGGGCGGTCCCGCAAGGGCTGATTTTGCATGCTTTACGCGGCGCTGAAGCGCTGCTCTTCCACCGTGCTGCACGGGACTACGGTCGACCACTCTTCCCGGGCAGCTCCAGCGTCTACCTCCGTGCGCGCTTGCACGGGGCCGCACCGGAGGCGAATTCTGCCAAGGCGCGGAGAGGCCGTGCGCTTCCCGTTGTGCTGCTGGCGCTGCTGCTTGCACTTTCATTGATGGCGGGCGCGCAGAAGGGGAAATATCCGCAGACCATTGTTTTTATGACGGACTTTGGGGTGGTGGATGATTCGGTGGCGATCTGCCGGGGGGTGATGTATTCCATCATGCCGGAGGTGAGGATCGTTGATCTCACGCATCAGGTGACGCCGTTTTCGATTCTTGATGGGGCACGGTTTTTGTATGGCGCTACGCCTTACTATCCGGCGGGCACGGTGTTTGTGGTGGTGATCGATCCGACGGTGGGCAGTACGCGCAAGGCGATCGTGGCCAAGTCGAAGCGGGGGCAGTATTTTGTGCTCCCGGATAACGGGCTGCTGACGCTGGTGGAGCAGCGGGACGGGATCGAGGGCGTGCATGAGATTACGAATACGGATTGGATGATTGGCACCAAGATGTCGTCGACGTTTCATGGGCGCGACATTTTTTCTCCGGTGGGTGCGCATGTGGCGCGCGGGGAGGATTGGACGAAGGTGGGTCCGGAGATGGCGGTGGCGGCGCTGGTGCGGCTGGATTTGAGGGCGGCGCGGTTTGATGATCGTGGAATTTCAGGGGAAGTGATTGCGACGGATGGGCCGTTTGGGAATCTGGTGACGAACGTGGATGCGGAGGATTTTCTGAAACTCGGCTACCAGCGGGGGCAGGAGGTTCCGGTGAAGGTCGGCGAGAAGGAGGTGAAGATCAAATTCGTGCGAACTTTCAGCGATGTGCCGGTGGGGCATCCTCTTTTATATATCGACTCGCGGGGGCATTTCGCGCTGGCGGTGAATCAGGGGAGCTTTGCGGGGGTGTACGGGGTGAAACCCCCGGTGGAGTTGTTTATTCCGCGGGCGGGGAGATAGTTATGCCGAACGATTGGGTCGATGGCGCTGCCGGCGGACAGCGGGTTCCTCGCTGGGCTCGGAATGACAAAGTTAGGTTTCATGACAGAGTCATTTTTGGGCTCGGAATGATGGAGTTATTCTCAGGCTCCGAATGACGGAATTATTTTTAGCGCCAAAGTTATTTCTTGGACGCTATATCCAGCGCGATCTCCGGGTCGCTTGCCAGATGCGGAAGGAGGGCACGGAGGAGGGCTTCGAAGCTGGTCTTGACGCGCTCGCCGGTTTCCATGACTTCCTGGTGGGAGAGCGGCTGGTCGAGAATTCCGGCGGCCATGTTGGTGACGCAGGAGATGGCGAGAACTTTGATTCCCATGTGGCGGGCGGCGATCACTTCGAAGGCGGTTGACATGCCGACGAGGTCGGCGCCGATGATGCGGAGATGGTTAATCTCGGCGGGGGTTTCGTAACTGGGTCCGAGCAGGGCGGCGTAGACGCCTTCGTGCAGCGTCATTCCGAGTTTGGCGGCTTCTTCGCGGGCGATTGCGCGATAGTCTTTTGAGTAGGCGTGGGTCATGTCGGGAAAGCGGACACCGAAGCGGTCGTCATTGGGGCCGACTAACGGATTCGTTCCTAGCAGGTTGATGTGGTCGCGGATCAGGACCAGCGCGCCTTGCTGGTAATTCAGATTGATTCCGCCGGCGGCATTGGTGAGGATGACGGCGCGAATTCCAAGGCGTCGGAAGACGCGCATGGGGAAGGCGACTTGCTGCGGCGAATAGCCTTCGTAAAGATGGACGCGACCTTGCATTGCGGCCACGGGAACAGGGCCTGACGTGCCGATGACCATTTGTCCTGCGTGACCGATGGCGGTGGAACGCGGGAAGGCGGGGATTTCGGTGAAAGGGATGCGCGCGCCGTCGGTGAGCGAATCGGCGAATCCGCCTAGGCCGGAGCCGAGAACGAGGCCGATTTTGGGACGTAGCGCGGTGCGCTGCAGGATGGATTGGGCGGCGGTTTCGGCGAGCGGGAATTGATCTTCCATAAGGTTAGGCAGCGCGCGGGCTAAAGCCCCCGGTTTCTCTTGTTCGCTTTACGCGGCACTGAAGAGCCCTTCTTCCACGGTACTGCAGGCGTTATTTCAGATTTGCTATCGAAGGCCAGTCCCTCGGCGGCTAAAGCCCATTCATTTCGGAGCATTTATCGCAGCGTCAAAAGCGCTGCGCCATCCAAAATCAACGCTCGAGCAGGGTCATCAATAAATCAATCATCCGCGGCCTAGTATTTTTTCTCGAACTTAGCGAATTCGGATTCCAACTTCCACTGTTCGCGGGCACGTTCGTTTTTGCCGAGGAAGTCTTCGCAGACCGCGGAGGGCTTGTCTGAACCTTGCGCATTTCCGGCGCAGGCTGGGACCAGGCGAAATATTAATTTTGTATCGGTCCAGAGGCTTTGGCCGGGGACGAAGCTGTGCTCCAGGCTTTGGCGGGCCATGCGCTTCAGATCGGCGTAGGACAAGCGGTAGGTTTCGACCGCGCGCAGGTATTCGCGAGTCATGTCGGAGCGGGAGACGCCTTCGTCGTCGGTCGCGAGCGCTACGGGAACGCCGTACTTCACGTAAATCGGAAGCGGATGATCGTCGCCGCTGACGCCCAGGATCATATCGTTTGAGGTCAGGGCGATTTCGACGAGCACGTTGCGCTCGGCCATTTCGTGGAGCAGAGCGATGGGATCTTTTTCGTTCATCACGGAAACGCCATGGCCGATGCGCTCGGCGTGACCGCGCTCGACCGAGGCGCGAATGTGGAACGTCAGATCCTCGGGCGGAACGAGGCCCATGGCGAGTTCGCCGGCATGCAAAGCGATGTGTACTTTGGGATAGACGCTGTGTAGATAGTCGATCATGGCCATGTGCTGGTTGAAGTCGTGAAGGGGGACGTACCAGTCTTCGGGCATGACGAGATTCAGGCCGACGAATCGGGGATCGGAGGAAGCCAGTTCGAAGCCGAGCACAAGCTGGGCGAAGACAATTTCGGGGCGTAATCCGCGCAGGACCTGATAAAGATAGCGGACGGTCACGTTGCATCCGGGAGCGGCATCCGGGGTGCCGCACTTGAGAATTTCTTTGGCGCGGGCATCGTCGGCGGCGACGCGCTTGCTGGTGTCGGCGGCCACATCTTTTATGCCGGCGGCGAGCAGAGCATCGCGCATTTTGGCGCAATCTGGATTCCAGTCGACTTTTCCTGCGAGTAGCGCTGCGCCGCCGGCGTCGGCGGTGTGCATGAATTCGACGTACTGCAGATGGTCCATGCCGGCACGGTTGGTAGCGGCGGCGATTCCTTCTGCGGCGTGGGTGTGCGAGGCCAGGCCGAATTTGTCGAAGGCGGCGAAGAAATGATCGTGACCGGATTCGTCGCCCGGCTTCCAGTTGCGCATCGACCAGGCATCGATCATCTGACCGTAGAGCACGTGATCGACGTAGGCGCAACGCGCCGCGGGTTTGGAGGTGTAGGTTTCGCACGTATCGCAGGGAGGAGCGAGCAGGCGGGAGGACGTGCGGTCCACGCAGAGGTTGCTGGAAGCGGCGAAATCGATGAAGTCTTCGGCGTAAATTGCGCCGTCGAGATGGTTGTGCAGATCTCCACCTTTGGGCAGGTCGCGCAGGAAGGCCAGAAGCAGTCCCGGTTGTTTGCGAACGGAGTCCAGGTAACGGGCGGTGCGTTGCTCGGCGCTTTGGGCAGAGGCGAATGTGGTCAGAAGAAATAGCAGGAAAAAGATTCGCCCTGCAGCGCTTGCTCTCGGCGATATCGGCACTGGACCTCCCGGATGTGAGTTCTACGTCAGGAAGGGAATTGTAATTGGTTGCGGGCGGGAGATTCGCACAAAAAGCGGCGGCGATCGCAGGGGCCAAAACCCCGGTTCAGTTTAGGAGCTTGAGGCGGGCTGAAGCGCCGCTCTTCCACGGTTGTGCGGCGGTTTGAAATTGAATCAGCGGAGCCAGGCGATGGCGGCTAGGACGATGGCGACAATCGCGAGCACGCCAAGGACGTATTTATTGGCTGCGAACCACGACTCGGATTGCGATGGCGAAAGAAATAGTGTGGAGTCTTCGGTGCTGGCCGCCTCTGTTGGCGGATCCGAAGCCGCCGGTGCGGATGCTTCCTCCGCGGTGATTTCGACTGGCGAAGGCGTGGATTCCTGGGGCGTTTCGCGGACCGCCAACTCGGCGGCAGGAGCTGATTCGTTGATTTCTGGCGAGGCGCTGTCTCGCGACACGCTGTCGGGCAAAAGTTGGACGGGAACTTGATCGGCGGGGGAATCCTCGACGAAAGTTCCCTGCACTTCCGGAACTGTGGCAGCCGCTTTCAACTCCGGTGGCGGAACGGAATGGTTTTGCGCACTTACTTCGGGCTGCGGGATCCGCTGTCCGCGCCACTGCTTGTCTTCGCAGTCCACACAGAAGGTGCGGCCTTGCGATACGGGAAAGCCGCAGGCCTGGCACTTCTGTAAATTTCTCAATACCGGAGGAACGGCGAGGGTTGCAGGATTCTCCTTCGCCTGTCCGGCGGTCTGAGCCCGCATAGCGGCCGACCAGAGCAGCGGCTTTGGGGGAGCGGATGCGGCTTCCGGTTCTTTCGCACGCGAAGCTGCAAGGACTGGCGCTAGGGGCGCCGGAACCGAACTCGTCTTAGCCGCATTCGCTTCCGGCTTATTCGATACGGGCTGATTCGATTCTGGCGGCCAGGCTTTGGGTGCGACCTCACCCTTTCGCTGCTGACTTTGCGGAGTTTCCGGAGGCGCCGACACAGGTTTTGCCACCGTGGCGTGCTTCACCGCGGTTTCCACCATCTCGCTGAGTCGCAGCAGGGCGGAAAGATCGCGCTCATCAAAGGCGCGGGGCTTGCCGGAAAGAAGTTCGAAGACTCCAAGCACCTGGTCGTCGCTGACCACCGGCATTACCACGACAGAAGCGATTCCGAGCTCCCGGCAGATATCGCGGTTGACGCGGGGATCGCGTTCGGCATCGTCGCAACGCAGAAGCTGGCGGGTGCGCACGCTTTCGCCGGACAGTCCATATTCCATGGACAGCAGCGCGCCCAGTTCCGGGGCATTGGAGCCGGCGCTGGCGCGGCATTGCATGTCGTTAAGTTCGCCTCGGCGCAGGGCAATCGCGGCACCACTGGCACCAGTAATGTATTGGGCGCGCTCCGCGAGCAGTTGCAGGGCGGCATCGAGATCGGAGTGAGCCATTTGGGCGAGGGAGCGTCCGGCATCCTCCGCCGGGAAGCGCAAACCGGGTTCCGCAGGGTTTGGCAGTAGCGAGTTGGCAGCGGCGATCCCGGCTGAAACGCTCGAGAGCGCAGGTCCGCTGGCACTGGTGCCCGGCATGTCTCCCTCCATCGCAGGCGACGAAGAATTCTGGTCGAGTATTGAGTAATGATCCATGGCGCGCGTTGCAATCACTGTGGAGTCGAGGAAGCCGGGGGCGCAATCGGCGGCCAAGACTCATTTTCCAATTTTCAGGACCTGTTAATTGGAGTCTCGCTCGGGCAGGCCATGGTGTCAACAATCGCGGCAACACGAAAGTACCCAGAGGCTTGGGATTCACGCTAAGGAGTCGACGGCCTACTCAGGGCCGCTGACGCACGGCTTTGTTCGCCAGACGATTCGCCTCAGCGTTGTCTTCGCGGGGGACGTGAGAGATGGAAAACCTGAGAGCACGGGCCAGCTTGCGGCAAGTCCAGTGCAGTGAGTAGAGGCGGGAACTGCGGCAAATGTATTCGCCGCGCATCTGGCGGACTACAACTTCGGAATCGGAATAGACGTGCAGAGCATTGGCTTTCAAGGCGAGAGCGCACTGCAGGGCTTCCATGAGCGCGACGTATTCGGCGACGTTGTTATCCTGGTGACCAATCCATTTGGCGATGCGGATAGGGCCGCTGGCGCAGCCGTCAATGATTACCCCAATGCCCGATGGGCCCGGGTTTCCCTGGGAACCACCGTCCACATAAGCTACGAGTTCTGACATCACTGCGGGCCCACTATCAGCAAGATGCGCCGAGAATGTTGCGGCGTCAAGATGATTATTCGGTTCTCCCGCAGATTTTTCTGGCACAGGGTGCACTGTGCAAGCTTCTGTGCAAATCCGATTTGAATTGTAACCGTCAACTTCTAAAAGACCAGTCTGCAACGAGTTGCATTGTTCGTTTTTCACAGCGTTGCATGCCAGCATTGCACCAATTGTTTGCGTTGACATTTGTGCACGCTCTGTTAAGGTTGATTGCGTCGACGGTCGAAAGGGTTAGCGAAATAAACCTTGCTGACCCGAACTAGACTGAGTGATCAGCCCGGCGAGGCAACTCGCGGGGCAGCCAGACCTGAAAAAACCGACGGCTCTGCGAGGGGCAGTTGGGGTTTGGGACTGTGAAAGCAGTGATCGCATCAAGGGGCTGTGACGGTACATGCGTCCACGCGGTTGACTCCCTCGCAGGAGTTGGCAGCTAGAGCATAACCAATGTCACGGCCCTTTCAATTTTTTCCCGCCTTTTTCTTGGTACAACCCCTTTAAGAGAATGTGAGTGAGAATTCGTGCCAGTCTCTGGCGAGACGCGTTCTACATTCCCACCTCGACCCCGCACGAACGTGCGAGACTATCATGTGCCGCCCTCCTGCGACTTCGCTCAGGCTCTTGCGGGCTGGATTTGGGGGTCGATTCCTGTTCTGTCCCGAAATCCGGTTTTTATGCACAACCCTTTGCTTAAGCATTCGCCTCGCCCACAATTGCTTCGTCGACGTAGCACCAGATCCATTTTTCCCCGGGCTCGACGGAGCGCATGACGGGATGGTGGACGTGATGGAAGTGTTTGGTGGCGTGTTTGTTCTTGGAGGAATCGCAGCAACCCACCTGGCCGCAAGACATGCACATGCGCAGGTGAACCCACGTATCGCCGATCTTCACGCAATCTTCACAGACGTGCGTATTGGTCGAGTTGATTTTGATTTGATCCAGATGCTTGCATTTGGCTGACATGATTTGTCTCCCCCAGTATTCCGTCCCAGTCTTCCGTTCAAATTCTTTCGAGTTCCTTGCGCTCCCAGTGCGCGAGGTTCGCTCCCGCCTCGTAGGTGCTCTGCAGGAAATCGAGCAGCGATTGACGAGGCGAGGCGGATTGGCGAGCGTCGTCATACATCAGCAGAAACTCGCGTAGTTGTGGATGATAAAAAGCGGCTGGCGGCTTCACCGGTTGCTGGGGAAAACCTGGCGGCTCAGGGGCGGCGTAGGCATAGAACGCCGGACCCTTAATGTCGCCACCGCCCGGCCAGAATCCGGCGCTGATCACTTCGTGGGAGTAGGCTTCGCGGGTGATGGAATCGGCCTCCGGCCTTGGGGGGGCGCGGCGGCCGGAGAAGCGAGTGACCGCAAGGTCGAAGCTCCCCCAGAAAAAATGCACCGGGCTGTCTTTGCCGATGAAGCCGGCGCGAAATTCCTTGAAGATGGTGTCGCACAAAATCAGGATCCGCCAGAAACGGTGCGCATATTCGGGATCATAGGATGCGTGCTGAGTGTCGGTTGCGAAGGCCAAGGGGTTCGGCACTTCGACCGGCATGGCCCAGATTTTCACTTCTATTCCCAAAGACTTCAGGGCGGCCATGAACTCGAAATAGAATGCGGCGACCGTCTGGGGCCTCAACGCGAGGTTCTTCGATGAATTCCAGCTTGTCTGGATGGTCAGCTGGTGATCGATGAAGTCGAATTGGATTTCGAAAATTTCGTTGCCATAAGGAATGGCGGAAGTGGTGAGGCCGCGGGCGTTGACATATAGCGGAACTTCCCACCAATGATTGACGCGCGGGCTTAGGGCGAGGCGCACTTTGCCGACGACCTGGGTCCACATGTGGAGAGTCGCGCAGGTATCCTGCCAGGCATCGAGCGGGAGTTCAGGCCAGGCGGGCGGATTCGCGTTATAAACGTGTGCGGCCATGGGTACCTCGGCTTCGAATTAGAAAATGGCGTTACGGCGCGACTGGAAGTAGCGCGCCCTTTCAAAACGGCGAACTGGCCAAAGCATTAGTTTTTCCTCGGCGGCAAATATTTCTTTTCAATCGATGCGACGACCACATAATTCGGATCGACCATTTCGTTGAGGTGAATCTTCGCGACTTTCGAAAGGAGCTCGTAGGCATCGAGTTCGGACAGGCCGTAGTCTTTGTGGATCCAGTGGACGAGTTCGGTGAAGGCGATGCGGAGAGCGTCGTCGAGTGGGCGGTAGGCACCGACGGTCATGATGGCGTCGTCACTTTCGAACTGGGGCCACGCAATGGTGCGGCCTTTGATCACGCTCAGCTGCACACGTGCCTTCAGCGGAACCTCGATGGCGGTGCCGGCGATTTCTCCATCGCCCATGGCGGCGTGGCCGTCGCCGATGTAGAACAGGCCGCCTTTCACGTTTACGGGAAAATAAACTGTGTTGCCGACGCTGGCTTCGGGGGAATCCATGTTGCCGCCGAACTCGGCGGGGACGATGGAGCTGCGCGCCTCACCCTCGGCGGGCGCGACGCCGATGCAGCCGAAAAAAGGATGGAGGGGAATCTTCACGGAGAAATCGGTATCGAGCGCTTTGAACGTGGCGGTGTTCGCGGTGTGATCGATGTGGTAGTACCAGATGCGTTCGGGCAGCGGCGGATGAAGCATGGGCGTGTAGTTGGTCGCATTGAGGGCGCCGAAGCCGGGAGCGAACGCGCCTACGCCGGTGTCGCCATCGACTTGGAGATCGAGAATCTTGACGGCGAGGGTGTCGCCGGGCTCCGCTCCTTCCACGAAAAATGGGCCGGTCAAGGGATTATCGCCTTTGACCATGCTGAGTGTATCTCCGGGCTTCCGGAGGACGTTGCCGAAACAATCGAGCGTGTTGGTATCGAGGATGTCGCCCGACTTCAAATGCGCAACCGGTTCGGCTGTGGCGAACAGGTACTTTACGTTGGCGTTGGTGGCGGTGTAATGAACCGTATTTTGGGCGAGGGCTGAACCAGCCAGTAGCCAGACGGCGATAAGGCGAGTTATCACGAGGAACCTCCCGTAGGAATTGACAATGCCAATTGGCGATTGTAGGGTGTTCGCCCACCTTTCCGCCATCACATCTCGGTGCTTCCTGGTTAAATTCGAAGAGTGGCCGAGGCACATTTAGTAAGCCGACAGGCGGGTCAGGCGATCAGAGCGAATGCGGAGTTGGAGGGTGTCTCGAGCGAGGTCCTTGATCACGCTTTGCAGGTAGGCCTCAGATTGCGGTTTCTTATACCTGCCACGCACGAAAGCATCGGTGAACTTTTGCCGATCGGTTTCCGCGCTGCCGGGTCCAAGCCAGCATTCCGAACACAAGCTCCGGGTCTGGTTTATCCCGGAGCGGCGCCGAGTCCACCAGCACGAGCGCCCGTACGTCTTTGCTTCCGAACTGATCGACGTAAGTCAACAACTGGGGAACGCCAAGCGACCATCCCAGGAGAACTGTGTTGGGAGCTAAGTCGAGGTGGGCCTGCAGTTCGTGCAGATCCTGCGCCCGCCGCTCTGAGTAGTTCCATCGGTGGGTTTATCGGAGTCTCCTTGTGACCGCGGATCGAGCCCAACCACCTGGTAATTACGGACGAAATAATCGATCTGGGAGCGCCAAATTTCGGCGGGCATCGTCCACATCCAGGCTGAAAAATGATGTCTGGGCCGCTGCCCGCTTCGAGGTAATGCAGACGGACGCCGTCGCTGGTGTTGAAAAAGTCACTCTTTGATGCCGCCTGGGCGAGACCTCACGAAAGCAAGAAGATGGGTACAAAGAGGCGCGCCAGTCGAGTCCTAAGCATCCTCGGACAGAGAGTGGGTGATGTGGGCCGGGGCAACGTACTGCGACGGCGAACTAAATCAGGTGATTGGCGGCTGAGAGGTTTCGATCAACCTTCCTTAAATGCTCTTTTTCTTGGCGTAGAACTTTCGCACCTTGGCACGATTACCACAGCGGCTCATGTCACACCAGCGGCGATGGTGGTTCTTGCTGGTATCGAGAAAGAACCACTCGCACTCTGTCGAGGAGCAGGCGCGGACGAAAGGCAGCTGATTGGAAACAAGAAGATCGGCGGCGGAACGGGCGATCTGCCAACGCAGACCATCGAAGTCGTCCAAATCGTCGAAGCGCCACTCGAAGCCTCCGTTGATGGGGACCAGGCGCAGGTGTTCCGCGGCGATGCGAGTGTCTCGGTTGAGTGTGGCGAGAGCCTCGGGCGGCACGGGGCGATGGTTGATGAGCGCCCAAAAGACATCATGGATCGACTCGCGGAGGTCTCTGGCCCGGAGCAGGGCTTCTTCCGCCTGATCGGGAGACTTTGAACTGCTCGCGACCAGGCGGTCGAACCGGCTGGGATCGAGCAGGCCGGCGTCTTCGCCGAAGCGGGCCAGATCGTTGTAGTGCTCGAGTAATTCTTTGGGCTGAGTGTGACGATCGTCGAGCGTGTTGACGAAATCGAGAGACACGTTGCCGGCAATCAGATCGAAGCGCGGTGGCCGCCGGCGAGAGGGTTTGTGGTTTTCCATGGTTTGCATCCGGGGCAATTCTTTTCCGTCCCCTCCATATATCCAGATATTAAACATCCTACCCTCTTAATCATATAACCACTAAATATATATTGACAGGTTATGCGATCGGAGCTTAGATTCAACATAACCTACATTTAAGTATTTGGGGGTTAGGCAATGGATCTCAATCAGTCAGCGCAAATCATGGCTCTGATCCGCAGCGGCAAGATGATAAACATAGGAGGCAGACCTGTGATTGTGCCCAATCCACGCAAACCCGCGCCTCCACGGCCCCAGGCCGCTGACGAGCATAAAAAAGGAGTCGCCATCAAACTGGCGCTGGCCTTTGTGGCCATCTACGTCATATGGGGATCGACGTATCTCGCAATCCGCTACGCGGTGGAGACGATTCCTCCGCTGGTGACGGTAGGAGTGCGGCAGGCGGTTGCGGGCGGGATCATGCTGGCATGGGCCTGGGCGCGGGGGTTTCGCCCGACGCGGCAGCAATGGGTGGCGGGATTCGCGCTGGGAACATTCTTCTTCCTGATTGGCCACGGATCGCTGTTCTGGGCGGAGCAGTATGTGGGCTCGGGATTGGCAGCGCTGCTGATCGCGACGGAGCCGATGTTCATCCTGGTATTGGGTTGGATGATGAGTCAGCAAAAGATCAGCCGGATGAGCGCCCTGGGATTAGCAGTGGGAGTCGCCGGGGTGGCGATGTTGATGGGAGCGGAGCTGTCGGTGAAGGGTTCGAGCCTGCTGGGAGTGTCGGCAGTGCTGCTGGGGTCTTTGGCGTGGTCCGTGGGGGTGGTGATTTCGCCGCGTCTGAAACTGCCCTCGGACGCGATAGGACGAACTGCGCTACCGACCATCTGCGGCGGGGCCATGTTGCTGATCGCGGCGGGAGTTACGGGAGAGTTTCAACAAACCCACTGGGCGAGCATTTCTTTGAAGTCGTTGGTGGGGCTGGGATATCTCATCATCTTTGGGTCGGTGGTGGCGTTCACTTCTTATGTTTGGCTGCTGCAACGGGTTCCGCCCGCGTTGGTGGCGACGCATACCTATGCGAATCCGGTAGTCGCGGTTTTGCTGGGGTGGTTTCTGGCCCACGAGCCGCTATCGATGCGAGTGGTGCTGGCGACAGTGGCGATTCTAGGAGCCATCGTGCTGATCCGGCGGGGAGAGAGAGCGGTGGAGATCAAGCATGTGGACACAATTCCGCCGGCAATTGTAATAAAGACAGAGCAGGAATGCGCCTGAATGCTTGCCGCAAAATGAGCGCGGTACACCGGCCTATCGCGAAGCGCTACAGCGGCGTTGAGTCTTACTTCACGGCACGCAGGAATTTACCCGAGGTGGCGTCGACCAGGCCGATGCCTTTGGAATCGCTGTGGGAGGTTCCGTACATGACGGACCACACCAGTTCCCTGTTCTTCGCATCCCAATCGAGGGCATAGAGGACGGGCTGCTCCGGGTTCTTCTTCAAAATGCCTGCCCCGCCGTTCTCCTGGGCCGTGGCAAAGGCCTTGTCAGAATCGACGATCAAGAGGAGCGATTGAAACATCGAGCGCGACATTTCCGGCGAGGAAGCGCTCTCGACGGTGCCAGTGACGCCCATCGCCGGCTCGTCATTCAGGCGACTGCCGGAGCAAGTAAAGGAGCGCCACGTGCCACGACTGGGAGAGGCGTACATGGCGCGCCAGATCGTGGATTTTCCCTCCAGACCAGTGCTCTCGGCATTGAGGGCCGACTCCAGATGAACGGGCATCGCGTCCGGTGCCCAGCGCGCGGCCGCGCCGGCCGTCTGCGAGAAGCAACTCTTTGCGGTGTAGAGCACGGGTTGCTTTTTCTCAGCTACCGAGGCAGGGACAGGGTTGGAAGACGTGGGCGCTGAACCGCACGCGATAAAAATCAGACAAGTCAGAAAAATGACGGGGGCTCCGATTCTAGCGGTCGCTCTCATGGACATACCTCCGCATCGAGCAGCTCGGATCGATGCGAAACCATTCTAGCCCTCTCGGCAAGAGCGAAACTGTGATCTGCGTCACGGCCGGTCTTGCAGAGAAAATAGCGCGAATCCTCTGAATTTTGCACGGAATAAAATCCGCCTTGCTGAGTTTTAGCCTGCGAGCACCACAAAACTCAGGAGGGTATACGAATCAAGAGCACGCTCCGAAACCTGCAGATGTGCACGACGATGGCGTCGACCGGCGCTGGGTTTCTCCAGTGCATGGCGCGGGCGGGCACTGGACTGGTGTGGACCATGAGCGGCGGCATCCCGGTTTCCCAGGCTTCCGCTAAGATTGTTGGGAGGCAGGCCAAATCGAGCGATCTCACTTTCGTTCAGATCAGCGACAACCACACGGGCTTCAACACACCTGCAAACACAGATGTCGTCGGTACCCTGGAAACTGCGATCGACCAGATCAATGGCCTGGCCACGCAGCCCTAGTTCATGTTGCATACCGGCGACATCCACCTCTCCAAACCGGAAGAGTTCGACAACGTCGACCAGATCCTGAAGAACGCTGACACCAGGGAAGTTTTCTACGTGCCCGGCGAGCACGACATGCTCGACGACGGCAACGGAAAATCTGATCTCGAACCGTACGGAAAGAATGCAAAGGGCGCGGGTTGGTACAGTTACGACAAAAAGGGCGCGCACTTCATCGGGCTGGTTAACCTGGTGAATCTGAAGGCGGGGGGTCTCGGCTCACCGGGACCCGAACAGCCGGAGCGGATGGAAGATGACGTCCAACATCTGAAGCGCAATAGGCCGATCGTGGTGTTCGCGCACATCCCGCTGTGGTCGTTGTATCCGGAATGGGGTTGGGGCACGGAGGCTTGGAAGCATGGCCTGGCGGCTACGCATCAGCGGCCGGTTATCCATGAGGCCATTGTGCAACAAATGGCGAGTCGGTCGGACAGATGTTCTGCCCGGCGTCCTGACAGGCCACGCAGAAGAGGTACGAAAGTCATAACACGTTATCAAACAACAAACGGTGACCAGGCGGGCTATAATTGCCGACTGCATGGCACTTACTTCTGGCACAAAACTTGGTCCTTACGACATTCAATCGCCGCTGGGCGCGGGCGGGATGGGCGAAGTGTATATCGCGCACGATGCGCGGCTGAACCGCGAGGTCGCGATCAAGATTCTTCCGGCATCTTTCTCGACGGATCCTGACCGACTGCAGCGCTTCGCGCAGGAATGCCGTGCTGCGGCAGCGCTCAACCATCCCAACATTCTTTCGATTTTTGATATTGGCGAAGACCGCGGCGCGCCCTACGTGGTATCGGAGCTATTGGAAGGAGAGACCCTTCGCGACCGGCTGCGCAGCGGCGCGCTCCCTTCGCGCAAGGCGATCGAGTACGCGCGGCAGGTTGCCAGCGGGCTGGCTGCGGCGCACGAGAAAGGCATTGTCCATCGCGACCTGAAGCCGGAGAACATCTTCATCACGGATGACGGGCGCGCAAAGATTCTCGACTTTGGCCTGGCCAAGTTTACGCGGCCGGAACTGGACAACTCCGGAGAGGCGCCGACGCAACAGATTGCCACTGACGCGGGAACCGTCATGGGGACGGTCGGCTACATGGCGCCGGAGCAAGTACGGGGCAAATCTGCCGACGCACGCGCCGATATTTTTGCCTTTGGCGCCATTCTTTACGAAATGCTTTCGGGCAAGCGCGCCTTTCACGGCGACTCGCCGGTCGATACCATGAGCGCCATCCTCAAGGAAGATCCGCCCGAGTTGTCCGAGACTAATCGCAACGTCTCTCCCGCGCTGGAGCGCATCGTGCGCCATTGCCTGGAGAAAAATCCTGCGGAGCGTTTTCAGTCGGCGCGCGATGTGGCTTTCAATCTGGAAGCGCTTACCGACATCTCCACTTCCAGCCGAAGCGGCGCGCAGGCTGTGCGGCTGGAAGAAGAGTCAGCGAAGGCTCGGCGCTGGTTGCTGCCGGTGCTGGGCGGGTTGCTACTGCTGGCGTCGTGGGCGGGCATCTACCGGTTGGCGCGTCGCGGTGCGGCGGCGAATCCGACTTTTCACGAAGTCACTTTCCGCAACGGAACGATCTGGGATGCCCGCTTTGCTCCGGACGGGCAGACCATTATTTACGGAGCGGCGTGGGACGGGTTGCCGCAAGAAATTTTCTCCACGCGTTTCGACAGCACCGACTCGCGGACTGTGGGCCTGCCGCCGGCGCAGGTTCTTTCCATCTCGTCGAAGGGGGAGATGGCCATCTGTTTGCACCCTGCAGCCAACTTGCACTTCAGTCAGACCGGAACTCTGGCGCGGGCGGCGCTGGCAGGAGGAGCTCCACGGGAAGTGCTCGACAATGTGATGTGGGCGGACTGGACGCCCGACGGGCAGTCTCTGGCGATTATTCGCCCTGCTCCCGATGTCCTCTCTCATCTGGAATATCCCATCGGCAATGTGATCTATGAACCGCACGGCTGGGTGAGCCATGTGCGATTCTCGCCGGACGGCGGCTCTGTTGCCATTGCCGATCATGTCCCCGGCGGCGACGATGGCCGCGTCGTCATCCTCGACGTGCATGGAAATCGCAAGGTCAGCTCTTCGTTTTATTCCAGCGTTGAAGGATTGGCGTGGAGTCCGAATGGCAAGGAAGTCTGGTTTTCGGCGGTGCCCGGCGGATCGGCGCGGTCGATTTATGCACTGGATTTTTCCGGCAAAGAACGGCTGATCTATCGCGCGCCGGGTGGGCTCACCATTCACGATATCAGCCGCGCGGGCTCGGTTCTGCTGACCGCGGATAAGACTCGGCTGGGCATGTTCGCGCTTGCGCCCGGCGAGACCCATGAGCGCAGCCTCTCTTGGTTTGACTGGTCGCTGCTGGCGGATATGTCGGCCGACGGCAAGACCATCGTTTTCTCCGAGACCGGCGAAGCCGTTGGCACGAACTACAGCATTTTTCTCCGCAAGACGGATGGTTCACCCGCCATTCGTCTTGGCGAAGGTGGATTTGGCGCGCTTTCTCCGGATGGGAAGTGGGTAGTGGCCGCATCCGGCAATCCCACCAAGCTGACACTTCTGCCAACCGGGGTTGGAGAACCTCGTCAGATCACGGACGACAAGACCGACCATTTCAATGCCGGTTGGTTGCCGGACGGGAAGTCGATCATCTACACCGCGGCCGAGCCCGGGCATGGGCGTCGCGTTTACGTGCAGAGTATTGATCAGGGCAGCGCACCGCGCGCCGTGACTCCCGAGGGCATGTCGGGAGCGCTGGTCACACCGGATGGCAACTACCTGCTTGCCGTCAACGGCAATCGCGAACGCTGGCTCTTTTCGATTGCCGGCGGGGAACCGCAAAAGATGAACTTTGAGGTGGCTCCCGACGAATTTGTCATGGGATTTTTCGAAGGCGGGAAGAGCTTGTTGCTGCGAACGCGGACGGTGCCTGTAAAGATTACCCGCGTGGATCTGGCGACGGGCCGCCGACAACCTTTTAAGGAGATCGCGCCTGCCGATCCGGCGGGCGCGCAAAGCGTTCCCAGCATGCGGTTCAGCGCGGACGGAAAATCTTATGCATACTCGCTGGGCCGCTCCCTGTCCGATCTTTACGTCGTGGATGGGCTGAAGTAAGCGGCGTCAAGAACTAATACTCTTTCTTTTCTGGTAGCGAAAGGCGGACAGGAATGTCCACCCCACGGGTGGTCTTGTCCCATCGAAGGCATTCTTGCAAGGTCCACGATCCGCGTAGACTGAGGAGGGAATGGAAGCGAGGATTGCATGCCATTCAAGCTTCCTGATTACACTCAAGGGGCCGAACCGATGACGCCGGTGCACCAAGAACTTCTCCAGGAATTTCGGGACTTTGCTCGAACCGCTCCCACGCACAAGGCGGTGATGGAGCGAATCTCCCAGCGCCTACATGAAAAGATGACGCGCTATAACTGGGTGGGATTTTATCTGGTCGACCCGGTCGACCCGGGCGCGCTGATCGTTGGACCGTTTGCCGGAAGCTTTACACCCAATGCTCGCATTCCCCTCAACACTGGACTTTGCGGCGCCGCAGCCACGAGCGGGCAGACCGTGGTGGTGCACGACGTCTCGAAAGACTCGCGTTATCTGGCGGGATCGCCGCTGGTGAAGGGTGAAATCGTTGTCCCCATTATGGTCAGGAATAAGCTGGCGGCTGAGCTCGATATTGAGAGCTATTTTACGAGCACGTTCACGGAACCGGAAAAAGAGTTTGTCGAGGCCTGCGCAGCCGTGGTGGGAAACTACATTAGTAAAGGCTAGCCGGCCTGTGTTCTCGATTTTGCCGTTGTGGCGCGACGGAGCAGGTCGGAAGACTTCATGCGCCCACAGTATTCCTCAAAGTTCGGGCGCGGTCCATTCCAGCGGAGGTCCGAAACCCTGTCAAAGACGGGGACATCCAGCCGCAGAGTGGCGAGGGTGCGAAACAACAGGGCGTCATTCCACGCGTTGAACAGCGCTTCGGAGAGCGCACGGGCCTTGCGGATGGAGGGATGCCATTCTTGCCAATCCTTGGGAATATCTTCCAGATGGGAATAGTGCGATAAGGTCCCAGCTGCAGCTTTTGCGCCCCAGCCGGGCACGCCCGGAAAGCCATCGGCACTATCGCCGACCACGGCAAGGTAGTCGGGAATCGATTGCGGCTTTACTCCGAACTTGGCGACCACGCCGGCCTCGTCGCGCACAAGGTCGCGTCTGCGGTCCAGTTGCACGACTCGCGTGCCCACGACACACTGGCTGAGATCTTTGTCCGGCGTGCAAATCAGCAACTGGTTCACACTGTCGTCTTTGGCTGCCTGGCTGGCAGCGGAGGCGAGAGCGTCATCCGCCTCATAGTAGACCATGGGCCACACGACTACTCCCATGGCTTCGAGAGCCTCTTCGAGAATGGGGAACTGCGAAAGCAACTCGGGAGCGACACCTTCGCTGGTCTTATATCCAGGATAGAGATCGTTGCGAAACGACTCGACGACGTGGTCGGTTGCGACCCCGAGGTGAGTGGCGCCGCGCTCAATCATGGACAAAACGGAGGTCACGACACCGCGGACGGCGCCGATTTCCTGACCGCTAGCATCCGAGGCGGAGGGCACAGCATAGAAGTGGCGGAACAGTTCGTAGGTTCCGTCGACTAAGTAAACGTCCATGCGGCTCCGATCGTCTTCTGTAGGCGATGGTAAACGATAGGGCAGGTTTTGAGAGAGTCTTCCGGTCGCCGGTTATGCAGAACATGCAACGACCAGCTTCGGAATAGAGGCGGACAAAAATCAGGGTTGTTCGCGGCGGCGCAGGTAGTCGATGAACATTTGTTCGACGGGCTTGTCGTAGGTTTTGAGGACATGGCGCACGGTATGGCCGCTGACGAAGTGGCAGACTTCCTCGGCGAGATTCTTGGCGTGATCGCCGGCACGCTCGAGGGACTGAGTCATGAAGATGATCTGGAGGCTGGCCTGGCGGGCGATGTTTTCGGGATTCTCGATGTGGCGGAGGAAGATGAGATTGCGCAGGCGATCGATTTCGGAATCGGAACGAAGAACGTCGACGGCTTTGCCGACGTCGCGGGCGGAGAAAGCATCGCCAACGTCGGTGAGCATCTTTTCCAGGATGGTGGCCATGTGGGTGAGGTCGCGGGTGTCATCGGAATCGATGCGGCCGGAGGCAGCTTGAGCGCTGTTGGCAAAGCTGAGCAAGAGATCGCCGATGCGTTCGAGGCTGATCATGAACTTCATGCAGGCGAGGAGTTCGCGGGCCTGGGTGGGCTCAACGTCGGTGATGATGGAGGTCACGGCGCTGTCGATTTCCATATCGAGCGTATCGAGTTCGCGCTCGCGCTGGCGCAAGGAGTTGAGCAGCGGGCCGGAGCCGGTGGCAATACCCTCGGCGGCAGCGCCTGCCGCTTCCTTAGCCAGACGACAAGCTTCGATGGTGCGGCGCACGATGTGCTGATGGGCCGGTTCAGAGGGCAGGCTTTCGACGCGTGCGGTGCTCATGAGGATGTCCCTGTGGCGCTGGGTGGAACTGCGCGAACTGATTACTTGTGATTTTGCCGCACCCATAGAGAGAAGG
>Ga0187890_10000684_pt1 | contig 24403 bp, 23 predicted proteins | sample June2016WEW_21_1_FD_133005 | JGI IMG/M metagenome (GOLD analysis project Ga0187890, IMG submission 133005) | Peatland microbial communities from SPRUCE experiment site at the Marcell Experimental Forest, Minnesota, USA - June2016WEW_21_10 | ecosystem: Environmental > Terrestrial > Soil >... | reverse complement strand
ATGAAAGGACACGGTAACAAACTCGGGCGCAAGCACTCGCTGCTCTGCTCACCGCAAAGAACCAAGCGGAGGCTGCGCGCGTCGCGGGGATTGACCTCGCCACACTGAAGCGCTGGCTGCGGTTGCCGGAGTTCCAAGCCGAGTATTTGCAAGTCCGCCGGGACGCTGTGACTCAGGCCAACGCGCGTGCGCAGCAAAACTCGGGCGCCGCCGCTTCAGTGGCCCTCATGCTGATGGCAGACCCCAAGACGCCGGCTACCGTCAAGGCGCACCTCTCCCTGGGCCTGGATCGTGCCAACAAGTCGGTAGAACAGGACGACATGCCGGTGCGCATCGCGTTGTTGGAACAGTCCCGAGAAGAGATGAAGAAGCGGTGAGGTCAGCGACGATATGGGACACCGTCCTCCTACAGTGTGTTGGCCAGCGACACTTTGGAAGTTCGGCGGCTTATGGTCAACTGAGCCACAACAAAGCCGTCCCTCTCAAGACCGGCTCGCCGCGCTCCTACGGCTTCTTCCGTTTCGCCACTCCACCGTCAGCGTGTAGTTCCATCGTTCCGTCGGCTGCCTTCACGAACTTGGTCGGCGGCGCGTGCCCGTCCATGTCGAAGAAGGAATCCGGCGCCTCGGCAAGCAGCACGATGCTGCCGACGCCCATGGCCGAGGTGAGTTGCCCATCCTTCACGCGAATCCGCACCACGGGCCCACCCGGAAATGCGTAGTCCCCAACATAGGACGCGAGTACCGCCGCATCGACCTGCACAACAGTCCGCTCCTTGGGCAGATAGTCCACCCAGCCATATTCGACGGCGACAGCACGCAGGATCTCGCTCGCGAGATCGCTGCCACCGTCGCCATTGGTCATCACAATGGCGCCCTCGCCCGAATCGCGATAGGCGAAGTATTGGCAGCGATACCCCTCGTTGGCGCCGCCATGGGAAAACGAGGCGCGCCCGGCCATCTCACCGAGCCCGATGCCCAGCCCGTAGTCGCCTGGGCTCTTGGTCAGCATCGTATTCACCGTTTCGGCTTTCAACACCTTGCCTGGCTTCTGGATCTCCATTACCCATTGCGCCAGCTCGCTCGGCGTGGTCCATAGCCCGGCCGCTGTCTTCTCCGGATAGGTGTGCCAACGCCCTGCAATCGCCTTGCCGTCGCCACGATACGCGCTTGCCGCATTGCGCGCGCGCTCCCCTCCCAGCGGCTGCTCATATGCGCTTAGTTTCATTCCCAACGGATCGAGAATCAGCTCCCGGGCGAGATCCTCGAAGCGCCTGCCCGTGACGTCTTCAAGCAGCAGTTGCATCACCTCGTACCCGCCGCCGGAGTAGCTAAAGCCACTGCCCGGCGCCTTGGTCACGCGCACCGCCGCGGTATTGGCGGGCGGCTTGCCGTCGAGCAATTGCACGAGCGACGGCACCGCCACGCCCTGCGCGTAACCTGGGAAGCCGTGCACGGTGAGTCCGGCGTTGTGGCTCAGCAGCCGCCGCAACGTGACCTTCTCCGTTTGTGTAAATTCGTTGTCCGGGACCTTCCAAGTCCGCAGCTTCGCGTTGATGTCTTCGTCGAGGTTGAGCTTGCCCTGCTCGACCAGCCGCATCGCCACCGTCGCCGCTACGCCTTTGCTGAGCGAGGCCGCCTGGAACAGCGTCTCGGCCGTCACCGGCGCGCCGCTCTCGACATCGCGCTGGCCGTATCCGCGAGCCCACTCCACCCGGCCCGCATGAATCACCGCCACGCTCACGCCGGGCACTTTGTAGTGCTCCATCCGCTCAGCGAGCTTCATCGGCTCGGCCGGACTGCCCTTCAGCCGGTTAGGCTTCTGCAGTCCGTTTTCGACGCGCGCGATGTGCTCTTCAGTCGGCGTGGCGGCGTGTAGCATCGGCAGTACGGCAAGAGCACACACCACCGTCGCCGCAAGGAAATTGCGTGGAGTCATGTCAGTCCATACGCACACCCGGCGCCAAGGTTCCAGGAGTTCGCCGGAACGCGGCCGGGCACTTTACCAGCGTAAGGTCCAGACCCTCAGCCGAAACCAGCAACCACAACTCGCCAGGCTGAACTAGGCAGATGCGCGTCCGAAGGCTCAGGACCGTGTGTCCGAAACGCCTACCGTGAGTGAGTAACGATGAGGCTGCGCAAGGCGACCAGCCCGCTTTGGTGGCATAGCCAAGCGTGACCTCACGGAGAGTGATAGTGGCTGGCAGAATCCAAGAACCACGGCTGGCCGTCACGCACAACAGCTCCTCTTGGCAACGACAACCCGCACCGAGTTTGAGACCATCCCGGCCGACTTCTCAGCCAACGTCCATCTAGTGAGCGAGTGTCGCGCGCTCCAGGTCCCGTAGTTCCGAATCGATTATCCGATCCTCGACGCTTAATCCGACGAATGGATTGTCCTCCTTTTCGCGGCGCCGCTCGATATTCTCAAGGGTCCGAGCAACGGGTTGCCTGCGAACGCTCCCCGGTGGCTCTCAATGGCACGTCGGCGCGCGCTCTTCAGCTCCCCAGATTCGCGCAAGTGGCGCACGGAGTCCGCTCCCTTACTCCGGCGCGACGGAATCCCAAGCGCAGTAAAGACGGTCCGCTTCATATATCGGATAGTGACCGATTCGGCCGGAGATATCTCCAGTGAAAACCTGGGGGCGCCCGCGCCCTGGCCAGAGCCGGCCTCAACCGCCACCAGCCCCAACGACGAGTTGCTCGTCCGGGTGTCCTACGTGGAAAGAACACGGGCCTGAATCCGCGCACTCGCCGGCCGGAAACCGCTACCGAAAGCTTCCATACAGTTCCCTGCTCTTTACCGAAGCGGTGGGGTGTACAATAGCTCGAGCCCTGAACAAGAACATGGGCCGGTGGAGATTGAAGCGCTAGCATAAGACGCCTCCCATGCCTGAAGGTATCGTTTCAATTCGCGGCCACCACAGCGTGGATGCCACCGTTGAGAAGCTGAAAAGCATCCTGGACAGCCAGGGCGTGAAGATCTTCGCGGTCATCGATCACAGCGGCGAGGCTGAAAAGGCCGGAATGCCGATGCGCAATACCAAACTGCTGATCTTCGGGAATCCGAAGGGCGGCACGCCCCTAATGCTGGCGGCCCCAACGGTCGCGCTGGACCTACCCTTGAAAATCCTGGTCTGGGAGGACGCCGACGGAGAAGTCCGGCTCAGTTACAACAGCGGGGAATTCATCAGGCAAAGGCATAATCTGACGTCCAGCTTGGTGGCGAACATCGCGGTCATCGACAAGATCGCTGCATGGGCTTCCGAGTAGCGGGCACCAGTCCGCCGCGGTTTCCACTGTTTTGCCGGTCGCGAAGGGCCGCACAGACTCGCCTGGCTGGACCGCTAACGATATGAACGAACATCAGGCCGACGCTAGGGCTGAAACGTGAGTGCCACGCTCGCCGATCCAGCAACCGGCTTTCCCCCCAGCGTGGCCGGGTGGAACCGCCACTTTCGTACACTCGCCGCCGCCGCGTCTTCCAATACCGGCGCCGACGAGCGCACAACGCTGACATTCTTCGTCTTGCCTTTCTCGTCCAACTCGAACGTCAGCCAGACGGTCCCCGGCGCCCGGGGCTTGGGGTCCTGAAAACCCCTTGAGCGGATGGTCGCCGGTGTAGCGCCTCCGGGCATATGAAATTGGATCTGTCCCGGATTCCAGCCCTTACTTAACAGCAGCCGGAAGTTCACCTCGATGGTGGCAGCCACGCTCACCGGTTGGCCGTCTTTCATGCCGGGTTTAAAGCGCCATTGGTGCACCGCCTCGATGGCTTTCTCGTCTAGCCCCAGGCCGAGGGTCCGGATCACCTTGATGTTCGTCGGGAAACCGGCGCTATCCACCACCACGGACAGAATCACCGTGCCCTGATGATGGGCCTGACGGGCTTCATCGCTGTATTCTGGGTCTATCCGGTGAATGGGTACCGGCGCTGAAACGTGGTCCTTTCCCGTCGCGGCCGGTTCCTGGGCGCCCGCAAGAAGCGCCGCCGCAATCGTCAAGGCTGCCGCGCCGCAGATTTTCGCGCAGGACATCACATCAGCGATTATATTATAGGCCAGCGTCAAAATTGCTGCTATCAGCAAATGGGACTCATGTTCGTCCAGCGTTGCAGGGCCGCGCGGAAGAATACGCTCGCACGCCCGACTCAGTGCTGTTCGACAAAGGCCTATCCATCACGGCCGGGTGTGTCTACGGGGTCCTGGCGCGGCACGCCTTTCAGGGCGCCCCGGCGAATATTGGGCAGCGCCGTATCGCAATCCTGCTGGGCGTGCACCTGGGCACCGTGAACCGGTCATTGCATGAGTTGGAAGATCGCCAGCACGTCGCTATCCGAGGCTGGGGCAAGGGTCGCCGCATCTGCCATCTGCGATTTTCTGTCTTTGGCCAGAAGCAGCGGGCTGGAATCGAAGAAGTCATCAGCAGCCCCAGCCGTACGCCGCGGCTGGCCAGTGTGAGGATGGACTGAACGCCGCGCGGTAGCGATATAATCCTGAAGATGAAACTTCTCCATCCATTCAACCAAGCCACGGTCGTAACCGTGGCGAACGATGGCGTGTGCTGCCGCCTAGCCTACAAATGGCTGGCCGGACTGGCAAAACCTGGTGCTGTCAAACATCCCGGCGCCATTACCGCAATGAGCTTTACACAGGCCAAAACGGTGGATAAGCAGGCAGCGTATCTAAAGGCTACCGAGCCCTTCGAGCAGGGGGCCTTTAATGATGCGCGCCGGAACATCTCCAGGATCACAGAACAGTTCCTGAACACTTGGGGTGCCAAGCACGGCCTGCAATTCGCTGCGGTGAGAAACTCGACAAGCTGTCTCGACTATTTCAGCAAAAATCCCGAACGCAGCACGATTATCGGTATATATGGCAAGACGCCGGATCAGAAGATTTGGGCACACGCCACGGCTTTCTATTCGGCGTCGGCGGGCAGCAGGTTCTTCGACGCCAATAAAGGCGAATTCGAAGTGCAGAACTCGGGGGCGGCGCTCGGCGATGAACTTGACCAGTTCCATCGCTACCTGGCGCGGGCCCGTGAAACCATGGAGCAATATGATTTCTTCGTGGCGACGTAACCTGCTGCAACACGTCCTGGAGGCCGTAGCGTGAGAAGCGACTGAATGCGTGTGCCGGAGAGACGCCTTCGCCGGCTTGAAGACGGATTGTTGCCTCCGGCTGAAACCGAAGAATTGCGCCGTCTCCACGAGATCCCGCTCGACCTCCGGCGTCGCCAAGCCGCGCTGGGTTTACCCGAGATGGATGACGGTCCCGAACCCGCATATTGGCCCGACATGTCACTGGCCGACATCATACGCGCAAGGTGGGGCGGACAAGGCAGCGCAGCAAAATGAAATCAATCGTGAGACGCCTTCGCAAGCTTGAGGTGGACCTGTTGCCTCCGCCGGAAACGGCGGAGTCGCGGCGGCTGAACGAGGTCGTCAGAGACATTCGGCGTCGTCGGCGGTCCTCGAAGAGCCGCTCGTCATTCACATCATGTGTGTCGATGGGGACGGGCGGCGGGAGGATAGCGGCATCGAAGGGGCGCCGGTGAAGGCCATCGCTAAGCGATTGAGCCGGCTGGAGGACCGGTTCGCACCCGCGGAAAGGAAGCCGCGCGACTATTTCCGCATCGTGCTGATCCGGCTGGATCGCATCCCAGGGTTAGAGGGTGCCACGTGCCATAGGACTTGGTGGCCGAACCACACGGTGCACGAGAGCGTGGTGCTGGGCAGGAGCAGCGACAGCCACGAGCTGACCAAAGAGGAACTGGACCAGTGGGTGGCCGGCTTCCCCATTGAGGCGGAGGACGGCATACGCTGTATCCCATTACCGCCCTGAAAGTCGGGCGGGAACGCGCCCAACCTTGCTCAGGCTCCGGGAAAGAAACGAAATCGTACGCCAATCGACGCCGGCTCGCGTCATAGAGAATGAGTCCGACGAGGAATTTTCAACTATGGGGACTTTCATCCGCAGGCACAGATGGCTTTCGGCAAGCCTAATGCTCGTAGCCGGGTCAATCGGATGGTTGGTTAGCGGTGGAATTCGGGGCCAACTTGTTGCACATTTCGACGTGGCGCGAGGACACTACGAGATACTGACCTTCGGATTGCCCGCCCCTTGGCGTTCCGAATTCGCCCGCATCCTACGGGACCGGTACGGGATTGAGCAGCGGGTCGTTGCAGGCTGCATGGTGACTCCATCACTGGTCGCTTATACAGAGGGGTATAACCAGGTCAGCATGACTGCGGCGAACCTCAAGTTCGGACGCGACGTTTTCAAAGAGAGCGCGGATGATGCGATGGCTAAAATGCGACCGCCGACGCCGAGGTTCCGGTGAAGGCCATTGCCAAGCAATTGAGCCGCCTGGAAGATCAATTCGGGCCAGCGGACGGGAAGCCGCGGGAACGCTTCCGCATTGTGCTCCAGCCGGCTGGACTCCGCACGCCAGACCTGGAGCAAATCCACGGGCCGGAGGACGCTGTGGCCGAACGGCACCGTCTCCGAGACCATGGAGCTTGGCACGAGCAGCAACGGCCGCGAGGTAGCCGACGACGAGTTGGAGCAGTGGATCTCCAGCTTTCCCATCCAAGTGCCGGACGGCCGCATACATGTGACGCCCATACCGCCGCTCCCCGAAATCTATTGAGACCAATTGGCGGAGCTGCCTATGAGGTGCTTGCGCGCCACTGGGAGCAGTCCTCGCTTTACTGATTCGAGCCCTTCACGCCGGCCCAGGCTGTGAACATCGGCTGTACGTGCCGAAACACGCAATGTACATCTCCCCGACCCTGGAAATCCGCAAGCCATTGAAACACCAGGCCAGTTTGAAGGGGCCTACGCATGCCTCACCACCGGCATGGTTAACTCAAGCCGCACCCTCGCGATCATCGCCGCAGCCGCCTCCCTGATCGCAATCGCCATTGTCATCCTGCCGCCCATCGCGCAGGCTCCCCTTTATCACGCCTTCGCCGACGCGCGCACGCTCTACGGCGTGCCGAACTTCTGGAACGTGATTTCCAACATTCCGTTCTTCCTCGTGGCGATTTATGGCTTCAAGGCCCTGCGCTCGCCGCACGCTTTTGTCGAGCGCTGGGAGCGCGCCGCATACTGCATATTGCTCGCTGGCGCCGCAGGGGTCGGCGCTGGCTCCGCTTACTACCATCTCCATCCGGGCGACGCGCGCTTGTTTTGGGACCGCCTCCCGATGACCGTGGTTTTCATGTCCTTGGTAGCAGCCACTGTCGGCGAGCGCATCGGCATGCGAGCCGGAAGGCTGTCGCTGCTTCCACTAATTCTGCTGGGCGTAACCGCCACCCTCACGTGGCGTTTTTCCGGCGATCTTCGGCTCTACGCCGTGGTTCAATTCGGCTCGATGCTAGCCGTGCCGCTGATGCTGATCCGGTTTCCGCCCCGATACTCCGGCGCAGTCCGGATCTGGTGCACGGTGATCCTTTACGCACTTGCCAAGATACTGGAGCTTTCGGATCACCAGATCGCCGCCGTGGTGGCGACGGGCGGCCATCCCTGGAAGCATGCTGCCGCGGCAGCCGCCCTCTTCTGCTATGTGGATGCGGTGGCGCGCCGGCGGAGGACGGCCTGTACGCGGGAAGCCCTACCGCCGCCGCGAATGGGCGCGCCGAATGCGCGCCATTGCCGAGGCCAGGGTTAGTGTCCGATATCAGTGGAACATGAGGCCGTTGTGGTCACTCTCCGAGTGACCAAATTGCACAGCGATTCCGCACTGTCTACAATAGGCGTAGTGACAGGCAACACCCAGTTGCGACGCAGCCTCGCGCTGCTTTGCGTGGTTGCCCTCCTGCTTGCCGTCGGAGTCCCTGCCGGCTCGGGACTTCTCCTGGCCGTCCTTGTTCCGCTCGGATTTCTGGTCGTCGCGAATGTGTGCCGCGTGCTTTCAGCCGGCGAAATTTCTGCCGCACCCCGGCCGGTTTTTCTTCGGCCCGCCATCGGCCGGGCGCCTCCCCGCGCGTAGTCGTTCCCGTTAGTTCTGGCGCAGTTTGCCGCAACAAAACAACGATTGGGAGGATCAATGCCTTTACGTTACAGGTTGTCCAAAATCTTACTCTGCGCGATGTTGGAGTTCGCCACTCTGATGGGAGCCCCCATGCGTCCGGAAGATCTGGAGGAGTTGATGCAAGCGCGTCGTACGGTTATCGAGGTAGCGATCCCGGATCGCCGCGACGACCAAAAAGAGCCGTCAACAGGAAGCCAGAAATCGTGACATCCCGCCGTCACCGCAGGCGGTTCCAAGACCACCACAAGGGAGCAGCGCGTGGATGCCCTCGCACGTGTAACGGCCTCGACCTGTGCTGGCCTGAGCGATGACGAAGTGCGGTATTTCTTCGGCCGGGCGTTCGAGCTTGATTCCGGCTGCTGCGGTTTCTTTGCTCGATTCAGTCAAGCCTACAACACGGAGCGCGATGCCCTGGAACGAAAACCGCGCGCGGCGAGCGCAGGCTCATAGAAACAACTCCGAGATTCGGGCGCCGGGCCGCCATGTCGGGGCGTTGGCATCTCGTGACTCTGACCGATAGGGCCGCACAACGTCCTGGAAAAATCGCTTGACGGCAGCCCCGAACACATCGCCCGTTTCCCCGTATCACAAGGCTGCCATCCAGGTCTGCCTACGTGGAGGAGAAAACGCTGGCCTGAAATCCGCCCACTCGCCGGCCAGACCGCTACCGATATGAACGACAAATCCGTTTGTCGCCTGGTGAACGGGAACCGCAGGTGTTGCATCTCGCGACTGTCTCAAAAAGGACGCAGTCCAGCTCCATTCCGTGTAAACATGAAATGATGACGGAAAACGGATGGCCACATCTGAATCCCCTGATGCGCGCCAGCGTGCTGCTGGCCGCGGTTCTTTCTGCTTTCGCACAGACCGCTGCCCCCGTCATTAACCCCTGCGGAATCGTTGACGCCGCCAGTTACGGGCCGGTGCTGGCGCCGGGAAGCATCGCCGCGATTTTCGGTTCCTTCCCCGTCGGCTCGCCGGCCGAGGCAGCCTCGTTGCCGCTTCCCACGAGCCTATCCCAGGTTTCGGTGCGGGCCGGCGCGGGCGGGGCTGCACCGTTGTTCTACGTTTCCAGCAGCCAGATCAATGTCCAAATCCCTTGGGAGCTCGCCGGGCAATCGCAGGCGGGGATGACTGTCATGGCGAGCGGCCAGACCAGCGCACCGCAGACGGTGGCGCTCGCCAGCTTCGCTCCCGCCATCTTCTCTGTCAACGGGCAGGGCGCAATTCAGGACAGCTCGTTTCGTCTCATCGACGCGTCGAACCCGGCGACGGCCGGGAGCACAGCCATCTTAATTTATTGCATGGGACTGGGCCCTATCAGCAACCAGCCGGCCAGCGGAGCGGCGGCGCTGACCAGCCCGCTTTCCGAGACCACAAACACGCCGGCGGTGACCGTGGGCGGTGTGCCCGCACAGGTGACCTTCTCCGGACTGGTTCCAGGCCTGGTGGGCGTCTACCAAGTGAACGCGGTGACGCCTGCGAATGCGCCCATGGGCGATGTACCGGTGGTGATTTCGATCGGCGGTGCGACGTCGAGTTCCGTGAACATGTACGTTCAGGCACCGGACACGGATCAGAGCGCCGGCGCGCTGCTGGCGCAGATGACGCTCGATGAGAAGTTGCAACTCGTGCACGGGGCTTACACTTTCGGTGGTCCCGCCGGACCGCTCAACGCCGAGGAGTGGGTCCCCGGCATTTCGCGTCTCGGCATTCCGGATCTTCTCTACGCGGACGGACCTGTGGGAGTGTATTCGAGCCTGGGTCCGACGACGGCGTTGCCGTCTTCGATGGCTAACGCCGCGAGTTGGGATTTGGACGAAGCCTACAAATACGGCGCGATCATCGGCGCCGAGGTGCGCGCCTATGGGATGAACGTATGGCTGGGAGGCAATGTCAATCTTGGCGGCCGCGAGCCGCGCGACGGCCGCACTTTCGAGGCGGCGGGCGAAGATCCGCTGTTAGCCGGCAGCATCAAAGCCGCGCACATTCGCGGTGTGCAGGACCAGCATTTGATCGGCACCCTGAAGCACTATGGGTTAAACGATCAGGAAACGGGCCGCCTGCTGGCCAATGCCATTATCGATGAGCGCGGCGCGCGCGAAAGCGACCTGCTGGCGTTCGAAGTCGCCCTCAAGAACTCGAACGCGCAATCGGTGATGTGCTCGTACAATCTCGTCAACGGAGACTACGCTTGCCAGAACGATTCGCTGCTAAATGGAGCGCTTAAGGGGGATTGGGGATTTTCGGGCTTCGTGCAATCGGATGCCTTTGCTGCGCAAAGCTCAGTCGCTTCAGCGCTCGCGGGCCTCGATCAGGAGCAACCCGGCGGATATTACTTCGGCGGAGTGTGGGGCGAGAGCCTCGACACCGCGATTCAGAACGGAGATATGCCGCAGTCGCGCCTGGACGACATGGTGCGACGCATTCTGCGCGCCATATATGCCGCGGGCCTTTTCAACTATCCCTCCGCGGTGGGAACCATCGACACCGATGCCGGCGCCGCCACTGCGCAAGAGATCCTCGAGCAGGGTGCCGTGCTGCTGAAGAACGGGGGCAATCTGCTGCCGCTCGACGCTTCGAAAGTCGGCTCGATCGCGGTGATCGGCGCGCACGCCGACGTGGGCGTTCTCTCAGGCGGCGGCTCGGCGCAGGTGGCGCCAACCGGCGGCGCAGCGCTCACGCTGGCTCCGGAGTGTCCGTCCAGCGCGGTGGGCACGAGCGCCCTGGCATGTCACAACGCATCGGAAATCTATGATCCGTCCTCTCCGTTGAAGGCGATCCAGGCCATGGCACCCTCGGCCAGCGTGCAGTTCAACGATGGGACTGACTCGGCCGCGGCGGCCGCTCTGGCGCAATCCTCGAACGGGGCCGTCGTGTTCGTGAGCCAGTGGGAAAGCGAGGGAATGGACCTCGACGACTTGAACTTCTCGAACAATCAGGACGCGCTGGTGAGCGCCGTAGCCGCGGCCAATCCGCGCACCATTGTGGTGATGGAGAATGGTGGGCCGCAGCTTGCTCCGTGGCTCGGCCAGGTGGGCGCTTTGCTGGAAGCCTGGTACCCTGGCGAGCGCGGCGGCGAGGCCATTGCCAACATTCTTTTTGGCAGCGTCAACCCATCCGGCAAACTGCCGATTACCTTCCCGGCCAGCGTGAACGACCTGCCGCGGCCGGTCATTCCCTCGCCCTCCAGCGCGAGTTCAACCACACCGTTTGCCGTCAGCTACAGCGAGGGTTTCAACGTCGGATACAAGTGGTACGACACGAACGGTATCGAGCCACTTTTCCCGTTCGGCTTCGGGCTGTCCTATACGACCTTCGCCTTCTCCAACGTCAGCCTGACGTCGAGCGGCGAGCAGTTCCAGGTAAGCTTCGATCTCGCCAACACGGGCGCCGTGGCGGGCGCCGAGGTCGCGCAGGTGTACGTGGGATTGCCCGCCTCGACCGGCGAGCCGCCGCGCCGTCTGGCCGCATGGACGAAGGTCCTCCTGCAACCCGGCGAGAAGCAGAGTGAGACCCTCACCGTGAGCAGCAACGACGTGTCGCATCCGTTGTCTTACTGGGACGTCAACTCGGAAAGCTGGCAGGTCGCCTCGGGCGATTACACGGTCTACGTGGGAAACTCCTCTGCGAACGACAGCCTCACCGTCGCCGGCATGTTCCACATCGGTCAATAAGAGAACTTGTTCAGTTTTCTCCTGCTGTCAACATACGCGCGCGAGTTCGAAAGTGTCCGGCTTGGGACCCCAATTTGACAAAGCTGTATGAAGTCTATTTGTGGCGTGTGATCAACGTGGGTGGCGCGACATTCATTCCTCGCGACGAGTACCATGAGCTCGGGAACGAAGCCGTCCCGTAAGACAACAATTGTCTGAGTGCAATTGGCCCTATCACGAACTGATTCAAGGTGTCCAATCGGACTACACTTGGACGAATCGCCGTCTCGTCGATTTGAATGTCGAGCCGACTTCTCCGCGTTGACGCGCCACCCGGAGAGAGGACGGAGCGGGGCCGGGAGCCGATTGCTGGCGGGAACAGCCCTTTGCGTCAGCGACGCCGTTCACGATGAAGCCGCGGTCCGGAGCGTATCGTCGGCCATCCGGAACGTAACCGGGCGCACTCCGCCGACCGGAAACCGCTAACGATATGCAACCTTATCAAGCAGTTGCCAAAGCCCAGAATACCTGACGCCCCGAAGGAGAATTCGCCGTGTTGCAGTGAGGGCCCTTCCTACTCCCACCGCAGGGCTACCACCGGATCGACCTTCATCGCCCGACGCGCCGGCAAGTAGCTCGCCAGCATCGCCACCGCCGTCCACGCCAACGACGCCGTGGCAAAAGACACCGGATCGAGCGGGCTCATCCCGTATAGCAATCCTCCTAGCAGCCGGGTCGCTGCCGCGCTGAGCAGCAAGCCAATCCCAATCCCCATCGCTGTCAGCCTCAGCCCGCGCCCGAGTACCATCCAAAGCAGGTCGGCGCGCTGCGCACCGATGGCCATACGGATGCCGAGTTCGCGCGTCTGCTGCGCCACCGTGTATGCCACTACGCCGTACAGCCCAACCGCCGCCAACACCATTGCCAGCCCGCCGAACACCGCCAGCAGAGCCGCCTGCCAGCGCACCTGAAACAGCGATCCTGCCGCGCACTCCTCCAGCGTTTCGATCTCGTACACGCGCAAATTGGGATCGAGCGCCGCCAGGGTTGCCCGTAGCGGTGCTGTGAATTGCTCCGGGCGCCCGACCGTGTGCACGATCAGCGTCAAGAATCCGGCCCAGTCCTGCGCCAGCGGCCGGTAGACGAACGGCTGCGGCGGCTCGTCCAGCGAGGCGTACTTGGCGTCCCGCGCCACGCCGACCACCTCCGCCATGGTGCGTGGTTCCTTCACATCGCAGCCCAACCACACGGATTGGCCAATCGGATCTTTCCCTGGCCAGTAGCGCCGTGCAAATGTTTCGTTGACCACCACCACCTGCGGCGCACCTTGCCGATCGAGCGCGGCGAACCCGCGGCCCTGCAGAATGGGAATCCCGAGCGTGTCGAAATAGCCCGCCGCCACGATGTCCGCCCCGGCGCGCCGCGGACGCGCGCTCGCATCCGGCGCCGCGCACCTCGCATCAGTGATGCTCAGCGGCGTGTTGTGGCTAATGGTCGCGCTCTGCACATCCGGCATCGCGCGCACCGCCGCCAGCACGCGGTCCAGGAACAGGCGGCCGGTCTGAGCCGTGTATTCAGGCTCCGAAACGGAAAGTCGCGCCTCCAGCCGTTCGGCCATCGCGAAGCCCGGATCGACCTCCAGTGCGTGCCCCAGCGCGCGCACCAGCAGGGTCGCCGCAATTAGCAGTACCAGCGACAGCGCCACCTGCGCGACCACATACACGTCGCGCTGGCGTATCCGCAGCGAGACGCCGGCGTTCGAGCGCACGGCATCCATCGCCGGAGCCAGCGTGAACAGTACGGCACTCGCCAGGCCCGCCACCGCGGCATATGCCACCACCCGCCAGTCCGGATCGAGCCGCAACGCGAGCATCCCGCCGTGTGGAAACCCTGGCAGACTGCGTGCCAGTAGCCGCCCGCTCCAATATCCTACGGCCAGCCCCAGCACCGCGCCGCCCGCCCCCAGCACTATGCCTTCCGCCAGTGTCTGCCGCGCCAGCCGCCACGGTCCCGCGCCCAGCGCGCGCCGCACCGCCATCTCGTGCCGCCGCACCGCCGACCTCGAGAGGATCAGGTTCGCTACGTTCACACAGGCAATCAACAGCACGACTGCGGTGACCGAAAGCAGCAGCGCGGCCATGGGCGCCGCCACCCGGCGCACATCCGGCCGCGACGCGCCCGTCGCCAACTCTACGGTGACCGCCCCCGCCGGCGCGTTGTCGCGCGGAAAATCGCGCCGGATCATCGCGTCCAGCGCACGCATCCCGGCTTCCGCCTCGCGCGTGCTCTTGCCGTCTGCCAGCCGCCCGATCAGCCGTACCAGCGGACGCTCCCACTCGCCCGGATTCGCCAGCAGATCGCGCACGCCCGGCTGCGAGGCGAGCGGCATCCAGATCTCCACCATATGCGGCGGCGACATGCCCACGAAGCCTGGCGGCGCGACGCCGATGACACGATACCGCTGTGTTCCGATGCGCACGCGTTGGCCGATCACCTCCGCGCTGCGGCCGAACAGCCGCCCCCACGTGCCGTCGCCGATCACCGCCACCGGATCGCTGCCCAACCGGTCGTCGTCCGGCCTGAACCAGCGCCCGCGCTGCGCCGGCATCTCCAGCACCTCCGCGAAGTTCGCCGTCACCGCGTCCGCCCCAACGATGTGGCTCATGCCACCGCTGTCGATTGCGACCCGCATATCGTCGTATGCCACCAGCCCGGAAAAGAACCGGCCGGCGGGGGCGGATGCGCGTTGCCGGAATTCCAGATAATCGCGGTACGAGCAGGCCATACCGTCGCTCTCGCGCCCGACTATCGCCAGCCGCCCGGAGTGCGGCAGCGGCAGCGGCTGCCAGAACAGCTCGTTCACCATACTGAAGACGGTGCTGTTGACCCCGATTCCCAACGCCAGGCAGATCATCGCCGTCAGCGCATATCCCGGATTCCGCCGCAGCACGCGGACCGCGTAGTGCAGGTCCTGCCGCAGGTCGGGCGCCGTCAGCCGGTGCGGCGAGAGCCGCACAGCCACGCAGCTCAGCACCTCGCCCCAATACCAGATCCGCCCGCCGCCCCGCGCCGCGAACTCCTCGCGCAGATCGCCTGCGATGATCTCGCCTTCGCGGCCGGGCACCAAGCGCCGCCGCAGGCGCTCCGCCATCACCTGGGGACGCTTAGGCAAGCCGCACCCCCTTCCACATCCGCTCGAACATCGCCTTTGCGCGAGCCAGCGCCTCGACGCCCGCCGGCTCCAGGCGGAAATATCGCCGCGACCGCCCCCCGCGCTCCGCTGTCGGATCGGCGAACCACGAGCTCAAATATGCCTTTGCCTCCAGCCGGTCGAGCGTGGAATACAACGCCCCCACCGTGACCTGCCGCCCACACCGCTTCTCGATCTCGCGCCGGATCGGAACGCCGTATGCATCGTCGCCTAGCCTCAGCACCGCGAGCAGGACGACCTGCTCGAACTCGCCCAGATAATCAGACATTAGTTCTGAATTGTAGACTAAATCGAAGGCTGCCGCAAGAGGCGATTGCTCATCTGGCGATTGCTCATCGCGGCAACGCCTCGCCGAACGCCTTCAGGCGCGACGGCCCCGTCACCTCGCGCACGTGGAATCGACACTCTCATTCTGCTGCCCTGGGAGGACGCCAACGCCGTTTTCATGGGGTCCAGCGTCGCGGTGTGGGGAAGAACCCGAATCTCGGAGGAGAGCCGGGACGATAATGGCAATTAAGGCCGTCGCCAAGGGAACTCTAAAGGCGGCCGGAGACGGGATGCCCAGGAACGGCAAAAAGCATCTGCGGACAAAAAGCGAAATGCGCGCCTACGTTCCATCTCCTGCTCGCCTGCTGCTAACCAGGAGGCTCGCTTCGACGTCACGGACGTTAGTGGTGGAAGTCATTCTCCCGACGTCAGTGTCTTCCGCACCTCTTGGGTCACGTGATGGCGGTAGACGAACATGTTGCGGAGACCCGGTCTCACCGTCCAAAATCGGCAGACCGGCTGCGCGGCACCTTGATTGCATAGAGAATGGACTTATGTCTGGCGTCCGCCTTATCGTTGCGTTACTCGTGTTGTGCGTGGCCCGGTCAGCGTCCGGCTATGCCGTCATCACTCACGAGGCGATCATCGACTCCGCCTGGAAAAACATCACGCCAATACTCTTGAAGCGCTTTCCGGCGGCGACGCCCGACGATCTGAAGAAGGCCCATGCTTACGCTTATGGCGGCTGCATCATCCAGGACATGGGCTATTATCCGTTCGGCAGCAAATATTTCAGCGACCTGGTGCATTATGTGCGTAGCGGCGATTTCGTGGAAGCGCTTCTCAACGATGCGCAAGACCTGGACGAGTTGGCGTTCGCGCTGGGCGCTTTGGCGCATTACGCCGCGGATAATAAGGGCCATCCCATCGCGGTGAATCGCGCGGTCGCGATTGAATATCCGAAGCTACGCGCCGAGTATGGCAATGAGGTCACATATGCGGAGAATACATCTGCGCACCTGAAGATCGAATTCGGTTTCGATGTGGCACAGGTGGCGCTGGGCAACTATGCGGCACAGGATTATCACGAATTCATCGGGTTCCAGGTCTCCAAGGATCTGTTGGAGCGCGCCTTCCAGGGTACATACGGCCTGGAGCTGAAAAGCCAGTTCGTCAGCCTGGATCTGGCGCTTGGGACCTATCGCAGGACCGTCGGCACGATTATCCCGGAGGCCAGCAAAATCGCGTGGTCTCTGAAGAATAAGGAAATCGTGCAGGCGCGGCCGGGGATGACCAAGCGGAAGTTCCTCTACAACCTCAAGGGCTCCAGCTATGAAAAGGAGTGGGGGAAGGAATACCAGCGCCCCGGGGTGTTTGCGCGTTTTATGGCGTTCCTGTTCCGCATCGTCCCTAGGGTCGGGCCGTTCAAGTCCGTGGATTTCAAAGTGCCCACTACGCAAACGGAGACACTGTTCATGCAGAGTTTCAACGGAACTCTGGATCTCTATCGCACGCTGCTGGAGGAGCAACAGAACGGGCATTTGTCGATGGCTAATACCGATTTCGATACGGGACGGCCGACGCGGGAGGGCGAGTACTCGCTGGCGGATGAGACCTACGCGAAGATCTTGCGGGACCTTGCCAAGAAGGGCTTTAGTGGAGTTACACCGGAATTGCGCGCCAATCTGTTGTCCTTTTACAGGGATCCGAAGCCGCCCGTCACGGTAGCGAAGAAAGCCAAGAAAGCCGACCAGAAAGGCATGGCGGACACGCTGGCCGCACTGGAACAGTTGCGGGCGCTGGAGATTCCGGGTCAGAGCGCTACGCCGGCAAGGGTGAAATAGTAACGTGCCACGGCTTCTTCATCGCGCCGAACGGTTCTCACGCCGAAACAACGTCCTCGGCCGTTGCTGTTTGGTCGACAATTAGGCATGCATGTCCTTTTCCGCCATCTTGTCGCTGTGTTGTTTCATCTCGGCGCTTTCGGACTTGTCATCCTTGGCATCCTGGATTCCTCCTTTCTCTTCCTGCCCGTCGGTAACGATCTCTTCCTGGTTGTTCTCGTCGCCAGACATCACGGATATCTCCCTCTCTACGTCCTGGCCGCATCGTTAGTTAGGATCGGCAACCGGAGTTCTGCTGTTGGATTTGGTGTGTCGCAAAGGTGGCGAGGAAGGGCTCCAAAAAATGATGAGCCGTAAACGCCTCAACTACCTGAAGAAAAAAATGAGCCGGAGCGCGGCCGTCCCACTGATCGTTTCGTGCTTGGCGCCACCGCCGTTTCCATTCACTGCGGTCATCGCCGCCGCCAGCGCATTCCAGTACCCTAAGCTGCGACTCCTGGGCTATGTCTTCGGTCTCCGCATGGTTCGGTTTACTCTCATCGGACTCGCCGCCATCTGGTTCGGACGCCGGATCCTTCGCATTGCGAACTTGCCCGAATTCACCTGGTTCATGGTGGGATTTTCCGCGCTGTGCATAATCGGAAGCACGCTGTCGATCATGCGTTGGATTCGCCTGAGCCGCTCAAGATTAGGTGGAGTGGAGCGCTGAGGGCCCCAATGGCGATTCGGCCGACGTCTCCATCTTGATCGACAAACAGTAATGTGATACACGCGCGGCACTTCTAACATAGACTCCCGGGGCCGGCGACGTATCCGGTGGCGGCGGTCATGCCAGTAAAGTCCAAACTGGAGTTTTCGCGCACCTCGACGTGGTGATTAGCAACGACCAACCGGATCGCAAGCTGGTTTATCTGAACGATGGCAAAGGGAATTTCCACGTATCAGGAACGTTTGGCGATCCGAGGTGGCCGACCCGATACGTCACCCTTGCCGATCTGAACGGAGACGGATATCCCGACATCATCGGGGCCAATCGCGGAGATCCGCCGCGACACCCGGAAGCGAGTTACGTCTGTTTGAACGATGGTAAGGGGCATTTCCCGTCGTGCACGCCCTTGGTCGGGACCGAATCGGCGACGATCATTGTCGCGGCAGATTTCGATGGCGACGGTGCTATTGACTTGTTTGTGCCGCATCGCGACGGAGGTCAGAGTGTCATTTTCTGGAACGACCGCAAGGGACATTTTGCGCAAAAGACGGCGGTCGGCCCGCCGAATTCGGCTGCTCGGCCGCCGTTGCGGGCGATCTAAACGTCGACGGGCGTCCCGATCTCGTGGTGGGCGACGAACGGCAAGGGCTTTTCGTTTATCTCAATCGTGGAAAGCGAGACTTCAGCGACCCGATCATGCTGGTTGGCAGGCCGAGGGTGCCGTACTCGGTCGCCATCGCGGATCTGAATCGCGACGGCAAGCCGGATATCGTGGTGGGAAATCAGGGCGCACCAGATGACAAAGGGGCAGTCTACGGTCTCGCGATTGGAGACCTGGACGGTGACGGATGGCCCGACATCGCAGCGGCGCGCAGTGATGCACCAAACGCGGTTTGGTTCGGCACGAAAGCCGGGACGAAGTAGGAAGGCACAAACTTTCGCCTTGCCGTAGGCCTCCACGAAACGCCCGCCTCCCTCGCCTGGCTACCTATGGCCCCGTCGCGGCGGCGTAAACCCTGGCGTTCGCAGTGGCCCGTCGAACCGAGCCTCATAGATTACTCCCACTACTTTTTGGCGGTAGGCTTGGTTTCAGCGTTGGGAGCGCCCTCCGCTCGATGCGCGTGTTCCCGAGCCCAAAGCAGCCAGGGGTCATCGTCTGAGTGAAGCTGTTCATTCACAGGGGCCAGGGCATACCAGTTGACCGTAAGCCCACCGGCCTTGGTCTTCTTTAGGAAGAGAAGAAACTGTCCACCGGAGCGGTACGAGTTGGCGAAACAACTTCCCGCCCGACCGCCTGGCCGGACAAACGTGTACGGTGGCTGCTGATCGTTGAAGTCGTCGCTGTCCACGAGATACCCTGGCAGGATCAGATCGGAGATCACCGGGCCGCGAATACTCTCGATCACCTTGAAGCGAACCTTGGAATCAGGAACGCCAGTCGTCCAGATCTGGGGGTTGCTCGGCGGAGAAGCATATTCTACTGCGGTAGCTCGAACAACTGCGTCGGCGCCATTTACCATCTCAACGTTCGAGATTTTACCGGCAATGGAGCATGCGTAGGCTTCCGTCGTGAATACCGCCGAACCTAGAAGGACCCAAACCATTTTCGCTTTATGAGCAATCATGTCGTTGACACCCCTCCCAATTCTCGCTGATCCGCAAAATGTTTGGGGTCAGCCACGATTGGGACTCCTGTCTTCCAGCCCCGCCCGCCCGAACGCCTGGGAACAGGGCGGGAGCGGACTACCTTCCTCTGTGCGAGGATGCGGAGCATCAACTGCGGCGGCGTTTCAGTTGCACCCGCAGTCATCGCAACACGCCTTGCCCCTGATTCCGTCGATACCTTCCTTGGTGATGATCGGAACCATCACCAGCCCCGCCACCGGATCGGCCCACCACCAGCCAAGCACGGCGTTGAGAAGCAAGCCGCCCAACAGGATCGCCGAGAGGTAGGTGCAAAAATCGGCTTGTTTGGAATCGGCGCTCATGGCCCCGCTTCCGATTCCGGCAGCAACCCGCCGCTTCGCTCCCGCCAACATCGGCATCACCACCACCGAGACGGCGGCGACGATGATTCCGGGGATGCTCCGTTCCGGTGGCTGGTGCCGGATCAACGTGGAGCCGGATTCGTAGAGGATGTACAGCGCCAGCGCAACGAAGCACCAGCCCACGATTCGCAAGGTAATCCGCTCAACCAGTTCACGCCGGGACCGGTTCAAGTCGTAGTGAAGCCGCCAGAGCAAAGCAGCACCGGACGCCACTTCGATACCGCTGTCCAGGCCGAAGCCGATCAGGGATACGGACCCGGCGATCAACCCGGCGACGACGGAAACAAGACCTTCGGCGCTGTTGTAAGCGATGGTGAAGTATTCGAGCCGTTGGCCCTGGCGAACAAGGTCCTGGCGATTCGGTGTAGTAGCGGTTGCCACGTTTCCATTATCCGCGTCGCGCACCAGAGCCGCATTCCTTCTTCAGCGCAACCTGTAGGAACGGCGTTTACATTTTGATTGGATCGTGCAAGGCTGAAGAGAGTCTCACCAGAGCCGAACTTTCTGCCTGAGGCAGGGTTTATAGGGAATGAGATCTCCCGGACCCGAGGAACTGGCGATGCGAGTTGGTGAATTGTCTAATCAGACAGAGGGGGCAGGGGTTTTGAGCGAACTTTTTGGCTGGAGCCGAGTGCTCGTGTGCATTGCGGGAGTCTGGCCCACCGGGTCCGCGGCGCAGAGCATCACGCAACTCTGCCAGCCGGCGGTCAGCAATCCGAAAACGGTCGTAACTGCCGCCCAGCGGAAGGCGGCGGGCAACGAGACGATACCACCCATCACCGATCGCCAGTTTGGCTTCGCGTGGCCGGACTCGGAATTTGGCGTGTTCAAGACGGACGCGAGTTACACGTTTTTTGCGAGCGACGGCGCGCATCACAACGGCAACAACAAGTACGGGTCGGTGACGCGCACATTCGGCACGCTGGACAATCCGTTGGGCACGGCGCCGCCAATTGACGTGATCATCCATCCCAATCCGGATGCGGCGGTGAATCCGAACTACGGCGCTTATACCTATCTGGGTGGCGGGAGAATTTACCGCGTCTCCCAGGGCAAGCCAGGGGCGGGAAGTCTGCTCGACGTGTATCACGCCGAAATCAACACCGTCACGAGTTTCTACTCCTTGCTGGGGTTGGCGGTGTCGAGGGACGACGGCCTTCACTGGACCGACCTGGGCGAAATCATTCGGCCGAACCAGCCTTACGAAGCCGACCTGGCGGGTTTTGATATAGGGTCGCCGCGCCTGGTTGACTCTCCCGACGGGCAGTATTTCTACGTGTACTTTCCGGATTGGATCGCAAACGGAACGACCCAGCCCACGACCGCTACGGTCGTTTCGGTAGCGCGGGCGCCGATTGCATCGGTGCTGGAGGCGGCGTCTGACGAACGTCCGCATGCGGCGGCGTTTAAGAAGTACTACGAAGGGGAGTGGGGCCAGCCGGGGATCGGAGGATTATCGACCGATCTGAATCCGAAAGCGGGCTATGCGGGTTCGGCGAACGTGGCCTTCGACAGCGCGTTCGGTCGCTACGTGATGATCACCGACGATACGCAGCATATCGCGTATGCGGAATCGGCGGATGGTTTGTCTTGGACGCTTCCGGTTCTGTTGGCGCAAGATGAGAATAACCAGGCGAGCTTCGATTATGCGGTGCCCGTCGGGACGGGCGACGACCCAAACGTCCTAGGGGAGCAGTTCTATGTCTTTTTCACGTACGGCTCGCCGCAGGGGTGGCCGGGGAATACGGTGCAGCGTTTCACCGTGACGTGCCAGTGACCATGGCCAAAGCGGCTAATGCCAAGGTTCAATGGGGCGGTTCTTCCGCCGCCGCATCGTTGCGCTAGGTTGCAATGGTGGCGGAGGTGGACTTGGCTTTCGCCCGGTAGAGATAATTGGTGCGCCAATGTCCACTCGGACGGGCTGAAGGGCGACCTGCCAATGCCGATTTTAGGGCTACGATGGCACTGGGCGGTCGAACCGCCGGTGCTCCGAAACGGCGATGCCAAACGCGTTGGCCACCTTGACCAGTGTCCGAAGGACTCAGTAGCGAGCTTGGTTGGCCCACCCGTCGCGCCCCACCGGTGCCAATGGCAAGCCGCTGGCCGAAAACGCCGCCAATAGAAGCTGCGTCCCAGGGGAAGTCGGGATCGGTCGCCGCGGACACCCCTCGGAAGCGAGGATTCGCGCAGTCCGTATTGCGATTTAATGTTACAATTCGATGACGCCCTGTTAGCGGAGATTTCGCCCGCATGGGCGGATTTCCTACCTGATCGGATGCTGCAGGTACGGCGATTTTCGTTTGAGAGGGGCCTGTGCCAAAACAGTACCTCGGACATCTCTCCTCGCACGATCCGCTGCATCCCTATCTGGTGCAGGACGTCCTGCCGCAAATAGGAGTTCGCAACAGCGCGGCCGACTTCCGCGTCTTCAGCATGAAGGACGGCAAAGTCTATCTCTACCAGGAGCGCCACAGTTGCGCCCAAGTAGTCGGCAAGTTCTTCGTGAGCGGCGGCCACCACTCAGCCGACGGCATGAAGCGTATGCGCCAGGAGTTCGACAATCTGCAGCTCCTGCGCGGCTATGGCCTGGCCGGATACCCGCATCACATCGTACGCCCGCTGGGCACGAATGCGTGGCTCAACAGCATCTTGGTCGAGGAATATGCGCCAGGGGTCCCGTTAAGCGCCTTCGTCAATGATGCGATCCACCAAGGGCAATCGCAGCCGCTTTTTGACAAGCTAACCGCACTGGCCTACTTCCTGGCGACCCTCCACAACCGTACCGCCAACGGGCTGCGCGTGGATTTCCACCAGGACTGCGCCTATCTGGACCGGTTGGTCCGGAAGTTGCAAACCCAGAAGGTCGTCGGCGCCTGGGACGCGGATGAATTGTATTGGTTGCGCGACCGCTGGCGGGAGAAGCCGCGCATGTGGGAGGATAAGCAGGTGCTCGTGCATGGCGACGCCACTCCCAGTAATCTGTTGTTTGGGCGCGGTCTCAGCGTGATCGCAATCGACCTGGAACGAATGAAGCGGGCCGACCGTGTCTTCGATCTGGGACGGATAGCCGGAGAGTTGCAGCACTATTTCCTGCAAGCCACCGGGAACACGCACGCCGCCGAGCCGTTCATAGGGCACTTTCTCTGGGAATATGCCTGCCACTTCCCAGACCGCGACCGCGCGTTCCGCGCCATCACCGGTCGCTTGCCTTTCCAGATGGCGCTCACTTTGCTGCGCATTGCGCGAAACTCCTGGGTAAGCGCTCCCCAACGCGGGCGGCTGGTGGAAGAAGCCAAAATCATCTTGCGGACGCCGTGAATGGAGATTCGCGCCCTGCTCTTCGATGTCAATGGTACCCTGATCGACATCGAAACCGATGAGTGGATGGAGGAGACCTACCGCGCCATCGCGCACTTTCTCACTTATCAGGGCATCGCGCTGCATCGTGGCGAAGTGCGTGATTCGTACTTCCAGATCATGAAAGAGCAGTTCGCGGTGAGCAAGGAAACCTATCCAGAGTTCGACGTGGTCGCGGTTTGGCGCGAAGTGTTGCGCCGGCACGCTACCGAGTACACCGGTACTCTCGGAGCAGAGAGGCTCCTGCAGATGCCACTGTTCCTGGCCGAACTGCAACGTGGGATCTCCCGCAAGCGGCTGGTGGCATTTCCGCAGACGCAGGAGATGCTGGCGCAGGCAAAAACACGCTATCGCCTGGCGGTAGTTTCCGACGCCCAAAGTGCTTATGGTTTACCGGAACTTCGCGCCGCCGGCCTTGCCGCCTATTTTTCGTCCGTCATCATCTCGGGGGACTACGGCTATCGCAAACCCGATTCCCGGCTGTTTCAAGCGGCCCTGACGGAATTGCAGGTCCGCCCCGAGGAGGCCATTTTCGTTGGAAACGACCGCTTCCGCGACATCTTTGGAGCGCGGCAGGTTGGGATGAAGACCATTTTGTTCTGCCCGCACGGTAACGCTGGTGGATCTCCCGAAACCGAGCCGGACTATATCCTCTATCAATACGCCGACCTTCCCCGCGCTATCGAGTTTCTTGCCGCGGGGCAGCGCTGAAAAAGGGCGGATATTTCGCGGGTGTCCGGCCCGCGGGCCGTGTCTTCCAGTCAAGAATAGCTTCCGATAAAGGGGGAACAACGGGCCGATGACGAGTCACGTGCGCCCTTTTGGAAGAGGGCTCCTGGGCACGAGCGTTCGCGTGAATCGACGAAACGTGTCCACCCAACCAATAGTAGCTATAACCGCAACATTCCACGCGGGGGTAGCCAAAACGCCCATGAATGCCTCAATCCGGGTACCACGTATTTTTTGATGCCCGTCACGAGCAGTTCGCAGCCAAGGCCCATTCGGGAACAAGGCTGTGATCACTGAATCCACTACGCGTGCAGAGCGCATAGATCAGCAGTTGGCGAAAGCCGGATGGTCCTCGTCGGCGCGACAGGTGGTCGAGGAACTTGTGCCTATCGGGAGAATCGGCAGTCTCCAGCGACCCGGCAGGGCACGGGAACGAGTCCGTCGACTATGCTCTGCTCCTTCCGGACGGACGGCCAATCGCCATCGTTGAAGCCAAGAAGAGTTCGCGCGATGCTCTCGCGGGCGAACGCCATGCCGCCGACT